>ERZ1034687.50-NODE-50-length-68385-cov-27.358818_pt1 | contig 68385 bp, 52 predicted proteins | sample MGYA00520704_ERZ1034687 | MGnify/ENA primary metagenome ERZ1034687 (study PRJEB33766, sample SAMN09781762) | gut metagenome | biome: gut microbiome | host: Homo sapiens | place: Madagascar | study: EMG produced TPA metagenomics assembly of the PRJNA485056 data set... | reverse complement strand
GGAACAGAAAGGGTTGCATCGTTTTTCAGATTGCTGAATGTTGCCCAATATGTATCGTTGCCATTTGCATCCTTGTCGCCCTGTGCTGCCTTGATTACTTTATAGGCAGAGCCGGGAACGGGAGATGGGTCTATGCCTAACTGCTGTCCCCATACCTGCTCGCCTAAGCCTTTGCCATTCAGCAGCCATGCCATCTCGCCACTTTTAAACGGCTCTATGGACATTTTCTCTGCCTTGCCAGGAACATCCTTTCCTTCCATACCGCCTGTGGCTGTGTTTTCAAGATAATAGCAATTTGTTATTGTACCACTATAGGTTGTACTAATATAGTTAGATCCGCACACGCCGCCGACATGAGTACCTGTTCCATGAACAGAACCTGTGTTATAGCAGCTTTCGGCTGTGCCCGCGCTAAATCCGCACACGCCGCCGACATCATTTTGTCCGCTTACAGAACCTGTATTTTTGCAATCTCTGACAGTGCCGTTGTTATCGCCGCACACGCCGCCTGCACTACTATCGTTATTTTTGCCAATTACAGTGCTGCTGTTAGAACAGTTTTGGAGTACGCCGCCATGATCAATCAATCCGCATACACCTCCCCCCCTGCTTATCGAACTGAAAATATGAATCCGAAACTCCTACGTTGGAAATCTTGCCCTTGTAGCCATAGGAGTCGACTCCTATGTAGCCAAACAAGCCAACATAAGATGCTTTAGTATCATTGAAATACAATCCGCTGATGGTGTATCCCTGGCCATCAAAGATGCCAGTATATACAGCATCATAAGAATCATGTTTACCAATAGGTTCCCATTCTATAAAGTCGCTTTCGCTTACCTTACCTTTATTAACTGCGTCAAGAACGCCCGTGTTCACGATAATGTTTGCCGTGAGGATTGCATTGGCAGATTTATCCCTTACCCTGTTTTCAAGCGTACCATTCACCAGACGTGCAAACCAATAAAGTTCTTCTCTGTTACTAATTTGATATGGTTCTGCTCTGCCATTACCTTTCGGTCTGGTTGGAGTAATACTTTCTTGCGCCAACATCATGGATGGCATAATCATGGTTGTCACGAACAAGAGCATCGTGAAAAGCCATCTCGATTTTACAAAATTCTTTTTCATATTTTTTGTTTTTGAATTAATAATATCCTGTAGTCTTGAACCATGGCATAGCTCATGACTATGGCGAAAAGCAGAAACAATGCCACTATAAAAATAGCCTGTACCTCTTTCGTGAAAGTCTCTATCATATTTTCTATGGTGCAAAGATAGTGTTTTTTTTCGAAAAAGTGTCGCATTCCTATAAAAAAGTGTCTACTTCCTAGCAAGTAGGCCCCCTTTTTAACGATTTATTCCCTTCAGTGATGCGTTTTTCCTGGTATTTATCGAAAAATATAAAATGGTAAATTACTCAAAAAGTAGAAGGCTAGAGGGCAAGGGTGCTTGCTCTCTAGCCAAAACTTTAATTATTGAGCGATTTTGCCAAAATTTCCATCAAGAAAGTTAACAGAATATAAAAATGTTAATAAATAAGCCTGACTTCCCAGTCTTGGCTTGACTACAAATTTGCAGGTTTCATTATTTATTAGGAATTTTACAATTCATAATAAATAATAATAATGGAACAGGTAAATAAACAAGGAAAAAGCAAGCTAGATACTTATCTAAAGAATCTGAGAGAAGAGCTCATCAAGAAGTTGGGAAATCACCTCGACTCCTTGGTCAGTAGAGGTGTGTTGAATGCATATAAAGTGAAGAGAGATTTCGGAATGGGAGACTCTACCTTTAACAATCTATGCCAGTGTAATTCTACTGCTTCTCCTGATACGCTAGACAAAATGGCTTTTCTCATAGCCTATTATCTAGACAAATATGATAAGGAATTGAAAGCTGAACCTAATGGGAAAAGTAAGCAAGAGAAGATTGATGCTTTGTCTGAAATGACAGATGAGTTCAAACTGCTGTATGGATGTAGAGCTGACATCGCAATCAAAATGGTGAATGAATAATCTGAATTATTAACTAACTAAATTTAAATCCGATGAATCTTAAGAAATTTTCGGGTGAAGACGCTTCGCCTTGACACCATCGTGGTGTGCGCCCTTCTCGGGATGAGAATGGGCTTTTTCTCGATAAAATAACATTTAAAAATGAAAACGAAATGGAATTTTCAATGTCCCAGTTGCCTGAATTGTTAGGGCTGGGAGTTCCAGTATTTATAGGTTGCTCGTTTGTTATGGGCAATGGTGATAATTTGCAAGGTTATCCGATCTTGAAAGAGATTGGCTTGAAGGAAGAACCTGCTTGGATAGGTAAGGGCAGACAGGAGGAGCTAAAACTCCCTGATGAGCTCAATACGCCGGAAGCTATCGAAGTGCTCAACAAACTCCAAGAACATGACTATCTAGACGATCGTTATCAGCCTAAGAGAATGTCGATCTCTGAAAAAGGGGTGTTGGCTTCTCTCACCTCTGATAAATTGGGTATCAACCAACCTTGGGTAACATTCGGAGAATTGTGGAATATGAACAAGGAAACCTTGCGAAAGGGCAATTCTAAAGGAATGGACCAAAAAAGCATAGAACGATTCATAGAAAAGATAAAAGATGTAATAGATTGATATTTAATATATTGCGTAATTCTTGCCTGCCTGCCCCGGGGCTACCCCGTGGCACATGGACGGGGCTACCCCGTGGCAGGTAAGTTTCAAAATCTCTTTGTACCTTTGTCCCCGTAATCAGATGCACAGCGTGTCTGGTTGCGGGGACTTTGCGTATTGCGGGTTCTCAATCTTTTAATACATTTACAAAGTTATGAAGAAAGCAACTAGCAAGAAGCTGCTCAATGCAGTAAAGGTGGACGGTGCAGTGATCACCGAGGAGAATGGTAACGTATCAGTGCGCAAGGCGCCATGGAACGAGACGGAGGTAATCAGTGACAAGCCGCAGGTGATCAGGGGCAGAATGATATTCTCGGGAGGTGATGATGGCAGAGGCGACTGGGTGGACTTCAAGCCTTATGTGCAGGGCAAGCGAGAGAAGCCCTTCACGGAGATCTTGAAGACGAAGCACGGGGTGGTGCGCACTAGCAAGCGAACCGTGCAGGTGAACTATGCCTTCTCCAAGTACATGAGCAAGGCGGAGATTCTGCGCTGCCTCAAGGGTGAGCACCAGGAGATGGTGAAGGCTATCAAGCCCTTCAAGGAAAATGTGGAGTGGGAGGACTATAAGGAGTAATAGATAATGTATAATTAATAATGTATAATTAATAATGTATAATTAATAATGTATAATTAAGCATGAACCACTTTATTGCAATGAATCCTCAGCGTGGGGGCAGCAAGGGCAGCGCTAGCTGCCTGCCCCTGGCTGAATATGACAAGCTGATAGCTCAACCTTGGCTCCACGATATGGTGGAGCAGATACGTGGGGGCAATGACAAACTGAAGGGGCTGATGCCCTTCCGCTGTGGCCACTACAGCCGATTCCTCAAAAATCATCGCTCGCAGAAGGATGCTGACCCTACGAGCTTCCTCTTCCAGACCACCATCGACATCGACGACAAGGAGCTGGTGGACATCGCCATCGAAATGGCAAGGCAGCTCAATTGCTCCGATTCCATCTGGAAGGGCATGCTCTTGCATCTGGAATATTCCGCAAGAAAGAAGCTGCATATCGACATCCGAATGCCCATGGGTATGACCATCGAGGAGACGCAGAGAGCTTACTGTGAGGCACTTGGAGTGCCCTGCGATGAGAGCTGCTTCACCCCGGAGCGCATCATTTTCATCACGGACAAGGACTCGGAGATCTATCGCTCGCCCCACTGGTATGAGGTGCTGCCTGCGGAGGAGATTCAGGCTCGCAGAGAGGCTTATCTCAAAAGAGGACTCACCATCGACGGCAGAGGTAAGGCTAAATCATCATTTTTTTCTTCATCGGATTCCGCGGATTTTTCGGAGCATTCTGATACCTCTGGGAATCCACGGATTTTGACCTGTTCGGTCGGATCACACGGAAATAGGTCGTCTCGACCTTTAGAAAAGGGCAACAGCTTGCAGGAGTCAGCTGCTCAAGGGCGTGAGCCAAATGACCGAACAGGTCATTCTTCCGCGTTTTCCGAAAATAATCGCTCATTCAAACAGCTTTGCTCCGATAAATCCGTGGAATCCGATGATAAAAATAATTCCGTGGATAATAATACCCCGAGCGAGAAGAGCCTGATAGCCTTCGACCTCTTCACCGAGCAGGCGGGACTGAAGAATGTGAATATCGATACCGAGGGCTCTCGCCACTCCTCATTGCTAGCCATCATGAGCGCAGGAGCGAGCAGGGTGATGAGTGAGGATGAACTGAGAAGAGTGGTGGCAGTGAAGATGCCTAGCTTCGCCCAAGAGCGTGACTGCCAGCAGCTGATCCATGACTTCTATGAGAAATATGGAGACAGTTCGAAGCCATTCTCTAGAGATGTGATCCGCATCAATGCGCAAGCAGAGACTCAGGCTAATCAATTAAGAATTAATAATGAAGAATTAAGAATTCAAGGCGCAAGTGCAGGTAATCAAACAGTTCAAAGTTCAAACCTCAATGTTCAAAGTTCCGAAGATGATTACCCCGCTCCGCCCGAGATGCCGAAGAAGCTGCCTAAGCTCGTGGAGCTCCTCGTGTCTCAGACACCGGATGTCTATAAACCTGCCGTAGCCCATGCCATCTTTCCTCCGCTAGCCACCCACCTCTGCCGCACCTATTTTAATTACATCGACAATGTGGAGCATGAGGCTACGCTCATGTGTTGTCTCTTAGCTGGTACGGGCGCAGGAAAGAACTGCGTGCAGATGCCTATCAACCTGATTATGGAAGACATCAGAAAACGAGACAAAGATAACCTGAAACGAGAGAAGGAGTGGAAGGATGAGGTGACAAGAAAAGGTGCTAACAAGGATAAGCGTAAGCGACCAGAAAACCTCGTGATCCAGGAGATAGACGCCGATATGACCAACCCTGCCTTCGTGATGCGTACCGCCGAGGCGCAGGAGCATTTCCTCTATACTGCTCTCAACGAGATAGACCAGTTTGATAACCTAAGGGGCATTGGCAACCAGCAGTTTCGTATCATGTGCCTCGCCTTCGACCCTGGTAATCAATATGGACAAACCCGAGTGGGCACGCAGAGTGTTACGGAGCGAGTAACCATCCGATTTAACTGGAATGCCTCGACCACCATCAACAAGGGTATCCGATATTTCTCCAAGGTATTGACCGATGGTCCTATCTCTAGAATCAACTTCTGTACTATCCCAGAGCGTGAGATAGGAGCCGAGATGCCTGTCTATGGCACATACGATGACACATTCAGAGAGAACTTAAAACCCTATATCGAGCATCTTAACATGGCTTCTGGTACTATCAATTGCCCTGAGGCTTTCGCCTTGGCACAGAAGCTGAAAGAGGAGAATGCCGACTTTGCCCGTATGAGCCAAGACAGGGTTTACGAGAACCTCTCGTTCAGAGCCAATGTCATTGCCTATCTGAAGGCTTGCGTGCTCTATGTGGCGAATGGTTGCCAATGGGAATCCGAGATAGAGGAGTTTGTGCGCTGGAGCGAGCAGTATGACCTGTACTGCAAGATGAGATTCTTCCGAGATGCTATCGTGAAGTCGGAGCAGGAGGGAGTGAAGTCGAGCAAAAGAGGGCCTTCCAATATGCTGCAACTTCTGCCAAATGAGTTCTCTTATCAGCAGGCTGAGCAGTTGAGAAGCGACTTGGGGCTGGATACCAAGGGCACCCGACGGATGATAGCCACCTGGGTGTTTAGAAAGTATATCGTGAAAGTGGAGGCAGGCGAACTTTATCGCAAGCTATGTTTTCTCAAAAAAGAATCTAAATAGAAACAATTATGGAAATCGTACTCAAAAGAATAGCTAAGCAGAATACTTACACCATAGGGCGTATGTATATCCTGAAGGACGAGGAGGTGGAGCGCAAGGTGAACTATACGCTCAATAAGGACCAAAAGCGCAGCTTCTGCCATGCGGTGGATGTGGGCAAACTGGACGGGGAGCACTACTTCTGCGATACCCTGGAGCCAACGTGGCGCAACCTGCTGGGCATCACCCTGTTGCCCCAAGAGGAGAATGTGCGCCTGGGGCGAGTGTCGGAGAAGAAGGCGCAGAAGATGAAGGGCAATACTGCCATACCCGAGGGTACTTATCCGCTGCTCATCACCAAGTCGCCGAGATTCAAGCAGTGGCTGCCGCTCTTGCAGGGCGTGCCGGGATTTGAGGGCATCCGCATTCATGCCGGCAACTATCCCGACGATACGCAGGGCTGCATCCTGCCGGGCGAGAACAAACTCCGAGGCATGGTAGTGAACTCCCGCATCTGGCTCAGCCGCCTCGTCAATGCCATCACGGCTGCTAGAGACCGAGGCGAGAGCATCTGGATCACCATCATCTGATCAATATTCATTCCCTTCCTCCTTAATCACGCTCGGACCGTCGATGAGTTCGGGGGCTGGCACGTTGCGATTCACGTCGCTATAGGCGCGGCGAGTATCACCCATGTCGATGTCTATCTTCTCATTCACGGGGCGACCGGGGTCTAGGAGGGAGTGGGAGAAGAGCCACTCGTAGGTCTTCTTCAGATAGAATACGCGGGCGGGAGTGCCGTGGTTGGCTCCCTGCCACCAGTCGTAGCGCAGACGAGTGTCGTTGCCCTCTGACTGCAACTTCTTCACTACCACTTTGGACTGCTTGATGGGCACGGCTCTGTCGGCTGTGCCGTGGATAATCCAGAAGGGCAGTCTGCCCAGTCCGCTCACGTCCTTGACCGATGCTCCTCCGCAGAGCGCCATGCCTGCTGCTATGCGGTCGGGGTAGGTGGCGCACACGTCCATGGTGCCATATCCTCCGAGGCTCATGCCCAGTACGTATACTCGGGTGGTGTCGTAGGGGTAGTTGGTCTTCACCCAGTCCAGCACCTCCATGATCTTCTTGGGGCTCCAGGCTCCGCCCGGATTCTGCGGCACGATGGTGATGGCGTCGATGTCCCTACCTTTGACGATGGCATCGAGCGGACCATAGCGGCGCACTCGGTTCAGGTTTCTGCCGCAGAGGCTGGCTCCATGCAGAAAGATAATCACTGGCGTCTGCTCCTGACTGTAGAAATAGTCCACTGGGGTATATACCCAGAAGTTGTATCCACCGGGTATCTCATTCTTCACCGCCCTCAGAAAGTCGAAGGCTGATGCCTGTAGGGTGATGAGGCACAGGAGCATCGCCAAGCATATCTTTTTCATTTGTTAGTCTTGCTATTTCATTGATTTTCATGTCGATTGGATTTCTTTGCTGAAGCTTTACTTTCCCGGTGCATCGGGCACGGGATAATCGTATTGCTTGTAGTAGGAGGGTGTGTGGTTGTTATACCAGGCTCCCTCTATGTTGATGCCCAGGGAGAAGGTCTTGCTGGTGTTGGTGTACCTGATGCCTGCGCCCAGGACGTTGGCTCCAGGAGCGCCCATGCCGTAGCCGCCCATCATGCCATAGCCTGGCATCCAGCCTCTGCCATACCCCCAAGGGTACATGCCGCCATATCCCCAGGGACCATAGCCGTAGCCTCCATATCTGCCATAGAGCGTGTTGTAATTATTGGCCACGCTGAGCTGACCGTATACGTATGCCTCCCAGTGGTCATTGATCTTATAGCCCAACATGCCGTAGACGCCACCGTCGTGATAGCTGTCGCCGCCATAATTCACATTGTTAATATACGCTCCCAAGGCTAGCCACAGGCGATTGTCCTTGGTGAGGGGCGTGAGGTAGGCGGCATCGATGGTCTGCGTGAAGCCGCCACGATGGGGCACATGCTTGCCGAAGGTGGCGAAGGCGGAGAGGTCTACCTGCATGTTCAAGCCCCTGTGAAGACCCAAGAACTGATTCATGCTCGATGGCTGCATGGGCTCGCTGAGCTTGGCGGCATCAGAGAGCTTGGATGGCTCGCTGAGGGCTGGTAGGTTGGGATTCTTCAAGGGCTTTCCACTGTATATCATCGGTTTGCCGTTCTGATAGACGGTGTCGCCTGGCAGAATCCAGTCTTCCCTCGGGCTGTCGGCACTGTGCAGCGGTCCGAATGCCACATGCTCCTGCGCTTGCATCGTCTGCATCGCCAGAAGCATCAGGATGAATAGTGAAAATATCTTTTTCATATCGTCTTATCTCATTAATTTGTACTAAACTTTTGCAAAGATATAAATAAAGTGGGGAAAATGCTCATCTTTTTAGAATAAAATCATTATCTTTGCACTTAATAACTTAAATAGATGAAAAAAATAAAGGAAAAATGAAAAAGATATTGACTTTGATAGCCTGCTGCATGATGGGGATGAACCTCTCTGCACAGACGGCTAACGAGGATTCGCTCACGGCTGACACCACACTGCATCAGGTGATGCTGGAAACTACGATGGGCAACATCAAACTGGCGCTCTACAACGACACGCCAAAGCACAGGGACAACTTCCTGAAGCTGGTGAACGAGGGCTACTACAATGGTTGTATCTTCCAGCGAGTGATCAAGAACTTCATGATACAGGGCGGCGACTACTCCTGCCGTAAGGTAACGCCGGGCAAGGTGGAGAAGTTTGACGTAGGCTATACCGTGCCTGCCGAGATCATCTACCCTAAGTATTATCACAAGAGAGGGCAGTTGTGCATGGCGCGTGAGGGCGATGACGAGAACCCTACGAAGGCATCGGGAGCTACCGATTTCTACATCACCTGGGGCAGAAACTTTTCGCCTAGACAGATGGAATACTTGGTAGAGCAGATGCAGCGTGAGGGCAAGAACTATGCGATACCTTCGAAGGAGGTGCAGGAAGGCTACATCAAGTATGGCGGAGTGCCTCATCTGGACAATGGATATACCGTGTTTGGCGAGGTGCTGGAAGGTCTGGATGTGGTAGACAAGATTCAGAACGTGGCTACCAACAAGGAGAACAATGACCGCCCGCTGGAGGATATCATCATCCTGAAAGCCGAGCAAATCAAGTAATCATCAACTTCAAATTTCAATTTTCAAATTTCAAATTAAAATGAAGTCATTAAAGGAAATATATAGAGTGGGCAAGGGACCATCGAGCAGTCATACGATGGGACCTCAGCGCGCAGCAAAGATATTCTTGGAGCGATGTGGCAATGCGGCTTCCTATGAGGTGACGCTCTATGGCAGCCTCGCAGCCACGGGTAAGGGCCACATGACGGATGTGGCCATCAAGGAGGTGTTTGATGGACATAAGGCCATCAACATCATCTGGCAGCCACAGGTGTTTCTGCCTTTCCATCCCAACGGCATGAAATTCGTGGGAAAGGACGTAAACGGCGACGTGATGGACGAGTGGACCGTGTATAGCATAGGCGGCGGTGCGCTCTCTGACGGCTCGGTGGGCCACGATGAGCTGGGCGCCAAGGACGTGTATGAACTCAATACGATGGCAGAAATCCAGAAGTGGTGTTACGACAACGGACGCTCCTTCTGGGAATATGTGGAGATGTGCGAGGGCGATGACATCTGGGACTATCTGGACATGGTGTGGCAGACGATGAAACAAGCCATACACCGCGGACTGGACCATGAGGGCGTGCTGCCCGGACCGCTGAAACTGCAACGCAAGGCTGCCACCTATTATATTAAGGCGAAGGGCTACAGAGCCTCCTTGCAGAGTCGCGGACTGGTATACTCTTACGCTCTAGCCGTGAGCGAGGAGAATGCTTCTGGTGGCATCATCGTGACGGCTCCTACCTGCGGAGCTTGTGGTGTGTTGCCTGCCGTGCTCTATCATCTGTATACGGCTCATGAGCAGAGCGAACAGCGCATCTTGAGAGCGCTTGCCACGGCTGGTCTGGTGGGCAACATCGTGAAGCAGAATGCCTCCATCAGCGGTGCCGACGTGGGCTGCCAGGGAGAGGTAGGCGTGGCTTGTGCGATGGCTTCGGCTGCCGCTTGCCAGCTCTTTGGCGGAAGTCCGGCTCAGGTGGAATATGCCGCTGAGATGGGACTGGAGCATCACCTGGGTATGACCTGCGACCCTGTATGCGGACTGGTGCAGATACCTTGCATCGAGCGCAATGCCTTTGCGGCGGCTAGAGCCCTGGACGCTGACCTCTATGCCAGTTTCTCGGACGGACATCACAGCGTATCGTTTGACAGAGTGGTGGAGGTGATGAGACAGACGGGCCACGACCTGCCATCGCTCTATAAGGAAACCAGTGAAGGCGGACTGGCAAAACAATTTCAAAAATAATGACAAACATGGTGATAAAGAAGATATTTTTAGCCCTGTTGTTGCTCGTGAGCTTGGTGTCTTGCCAGAAGCAGGCTGCAGCTCCGGAAGTGAAGAGCATCGACGACCTGAAGGGCACCACCATCGGTGTGCAATTGGGCACTACAGCTGATGTGCTGGCCTCGGAATATGAGAAGAAGGGCGAGGGCGCCAAGGTGGAGCGATTCACCAAGACTGCCGATGCCATCCAGGCTCTGAAGCAGGGTAAGATAGGCTGCGTGATCGTGGACGAAGCGCCGGGCAAGGCTTTCCTGCGCAAGAACCAGGGCATGCGCATCCTGCCACAGACTTTCGGCGCGAGCGGCTTTGCCATCTGCATAGCCAAGGGCAATGAAGTGCTGCTCAAGCAGTGTAACCAAGCCATCCTGAAGCTTAAGCAGTCTGGACTGCTGGATAGCATCTCCAGCCGACACATGGACCGTGAGATGGCGGTGGCTTACGAGCCCCAGCAGGTGAAGCACAGCAGGGGCAAGATACGTTTTGCCACCAATGCCACCTTTGAGCCATTCGAGTATTACAAGGATGGCAAGATAGTGGGCATCGACGTGGATGTGGCTCGTGCCCTGGGTGATGTGCTCGACATGGACGTGGAGGTGGTGGACATGGAGTTTGATGCCATCATCACCTCCGTGCAAACGGGCAAGGCTGATGCCGGAATAGCTGGTATGACGGTGACTGAAGAGCGCAAGAAGAATATCAACTTCTCTGAGCCTTACGCCTATGAGCGACAAGTGGTTATCGTAAATGATAAAAGTAACGCTGCAAGTATGGGCGAGGGGCAGTCGTTGAAGGAAAAGTTTAAGAGCTGTTTTGTGACGGAGCACCGCTATCAGTACCTGGTAAAGGGACTCTGCAACACGCTCCTCATCACCTTCTTCGCCATCATCCTCTCCCTGATATTGGGTACGATGATAGCCATCGTTCGTGCCACCCATGAGCGCAATCATACCCACCCAGTGCTCAATGCCATCTGCCAGGTTTACCTCACCATCGTGAGGGGCACGCCTACCATGGTGCAGTTGCTCATCATCTATTATGTGGTGTTTGCCTCTGCCGATGTCAACAAGATCGTGGTGGCGGTCATCGCCTTTGGACTGAACAGCGCTGCTTATATCGCCGAGGTGATCCGCTCGGGCATCATGTCGGTGGACAGGGGACAGATGGAGGCAGGCAGAAGTCTGGGTCTCTCTTACTCCAAGACCATGCGCCTCGTCATCCTGCCACAGGCATTCAAAAATGTGATGCCAGCCATGGGCAATGAGCTCATCACGCTGCTCAAGGAGACTTCCATCTCGGGCTATATCGGACTGGTAGACCTGACCAAGGGGTCGGACATCATCCGCAGCATCACCTACGAGGCTATGTTGCCACTAGGCATCGTGGCTTGCATCTATCTCTTGATCGTGGCAGCCCTCTATATGGGTGTTCAGAAACTGGAAAAGCATCTGCGCCGCACAGAGAGAAGATAAAACAAATGAATAATAAAAAATCTGACAAAAGAAGATATGGAGAATCCAATCAATCAACCTATCATCCGCATCCAAGACATGCATAAGAGCTTTGGCGACAACGAGGTGCTCAAGGGCATTACCACCGCCATCCAGAAGGGCGACGTGGTGGCAGTCATCGGTCCGTCGGGTTGCGGCAAGAGTACTTTCCTGCGTAGCATCAATCTGCTGGAGCAGCCCACCAGTGGCAAGGTGATGCTCGATGATACGGATATCACCCAGAAGGGCGTGGACATCAATCAGGTAAGACAGCGCATCGGCATGGTGTTTCAGCAGTTCAATCTCTTCCCCAATATGAGCATTCGCCGCAACATCATGCTGGCTCCCGTGGAACTGGGTAAGATGAGCAATGAAGAAGCGGCGCAGAAGGCAGACCAACTGCTGGAGCGCATCGGATTGCAAGACAAGGCCGATGCCTATCCCGACAGTCTTTCGGGCGGACAGAAACAGCGTGTAGCCATTGCCCGAGCTCTCGCCATGAACCCCGAGGTGATGCTCTTCGATGAGCCTACTTCGGCGCTGGACCCTGAGATGGTGGGCGAGGTGTTGCTGCTGATGAAGCAAGTGGCAGCCGAGGGAATGACGATGATTGTGGTGACCCACGAGATGGGATTTGCCCGTGAGGTGGCCAATCGAGTGATGTTCTTCTGTGAGGGAGTCATCGCCGAGGAAGGTACGCCGGAAGAGATTTTTACGCATCCAAAATCGCCTCGATTGCAAGATTTCTTAGGCAAGGTGTTGTAAAATAAACCTATTTAAATGCATTTTCGGCATAAAAGTAAATGAATTTCATTCTTTTTTTGTATCTTTGCAAAAAAATATAGCTATATTATGGGATTATTTGGATTATTTAGCAGCAAAAAAAAGGAAACACTGGACAAAGGCTTGGAGAAAACCAAGGAGAGTGTTTTTGGCAAATTGGCACGTGCGGTGGCTGGTAAGTCGACCGTGGATGACGATGTGCTCGATGACTTGGAGGAGGTGCTCATCACATCTGATGTGGGTGTGGAGACTACCGTCAAGATTATCCATCGCATCGAGGAGCGTGTGGCTAGAGATAAGTATGTATCAACCTCTGAGTTGAATCAGATATTGCGTGATGAGATAGCCAACCTCTTGGCTGAGAATCACTCTGACGATAATGACGAGTGGGACTTGCCTTCCGACCACAAGCCATACGTGATACTGGTAGTGGGCGTGAATGGTGTGGGCAAGACTACCACCATCGGCAAGCTGGCTTATCAGTTTAAGAAGGCTGGCAAGAAGGTGTATCTCGGTGCAGCCGATACCTTCCGTGCGGCAGCCGTGGAGCAGATTAGCATCTGGGGTGAGCGTGTGGGCGTGCCTGTGGTGAAGCAGCAGATGGGCTCCGACCCTGCCAGCGTGGCTTTCGACACCCTGCAGAGTGCCAAGGCTAATGGTGCCGACGTGGTGCTCATCGATACTGCGGGCAGACTTCATAATAAGGTGAACCTGATGAATGAGCTCAAGAAAATCAAGGACGTGATGAAGAAGGTGATACCTGAGGCTCCAGACGAGGTGATGCTCGTGCTGGACGGTAGTACTGGACAAAATGCCTTTGAGCAGGCCAAGCAGTTCTCTGCCGTTACCAATATCTCTTCGCTCGCCATCACCAAGCTCGATGGTACAGCCAAGGGCGGCGTGGTGATCGGTATCTCCGACCAGCTCAAGGTGCCAGTGAAGTATATCGGACTGGGCGAGGGCATGGAGGATCTCCAGCTCTTCAACAAGAGAGAATTTGTGGATTCCCTTTTCAAGCATTAAAAGAAGAATTTCTTCTTTGTTTAGATAGATGGATTCCCTTTTCAAACAATAAAGATTGTAGATGAAGAAAAATCAGATAGATATCATAACAATGGGTTGCTCCAAGAACCTGGTGGATAGCGAATTGCTGATGAAGCAGTTTGAGGCTAACGGCTACCACTGTGTTCACGACCCAAAGCGTTCGCAGGGTGAGATAGTGGTTATCAATACCTGCGGATTTATAGAGGATGCCAAGCAAGAGAGCATCGACACCATCCTCGAATTTATAGAGGCAAAGAACGAGGGCAGACTTCGTAAGCTCTATGTAATGGGTTGCCTCTCACAGCGTTATCAGAAAGAACTGGAGGAGGAAATGCCAGAGGTGGACAAGTTTTATGGCAAGTTCAACTACAAGCAGTTGCTCCAGGAATTGGGCAAGGCTGATGTGGCAGCTTGCGATGGTCATCGCCATCTTACCACTCCTCGCCATTATGCCTACGTCAAGATAGCTGAAGGCTGTGATCGCCACTGCGCCTACTGTGCCATCCCTATCATCACGGGCAAGCATACCTCCAGACCGAAGGAGAAAATCCTGCAGGAGGTGCGCGACTTGGTGAAAGAAGGCGTGAAGGAATTTCAGGTTATCGCCCAGGAACTCACTTACTATGGTGTGGACTTGGACGGCAAACATCATATCACAGAGCTGATTAGCGAGATGGCTGATATCCCAGGTGTCAAGTGGATTCGTCTGCATTACGCATATCCTAACCAGTTTCCTATGGACCTGCTGGATGTGATGCGCGAGAAGCCAAATGTATGCAAGTATCTCGATATCGCCCTGCAACACATCAGCGACCACATGCTCTCTCGTATGCATCGCCATGTGACCAAGCAGGAAACCATCGATCTCCTCAAGGCTATCCGTGAGCGAGTGCCTGGCATCCATATCCGCACCACGCTGATGGTGGGATTCCCTGGCGAGACCAAGGAAGACTTCGATGAGTTGATGGAGTTTGTGCGTGAGCAGCGATTCGAGCGTATGGGTGCCTTCGCTTACTCAGAGGAGGAGGGTACTTACAGTGCCAAGCACTATGAGGACGATGTGCCTGCCGACGTGAAGCAGCGCCGACTGGATGAGCTGATGATTCTGCAGCAAGACATCAGTGCCGAGGTAGAGGCAGAGAAGGTGGGCAAGGTGATGAAGGTGATTATCGACCGTAAGGAGGGTGATTACTACATCGGCAGAACCGAGTTCTGTTCGCCAGAGGTAGACCCAGAGGTGCTGATTCCTGCTGAGCCTCGCCGTCTGCGTGTGGGTTGCTTCTATGATGTGAAGATAACCCAGAGCGAGGAATTCGACCTCTATGGTGAGGTAGTGAAATAAAAGCAATTATATTATAAATTAAGGTATAGAGTGAACAATAAGGAATATATAGCAGAGTTAGCTCTCCAAACAGGCTATTCGCAAGAGGACACGCAGAAGCTGGTTCGCAAGGCGATTGATGCCATGATTGGAGCATTTGAGGATGGGGAAGTGGTCTCTATCCCTAACTTTGGTACCTTCGAGGTGAAGAAGCGCATGGAGCGTGTGGTGGTAAACCCTACTACCAAGAAGCGCCAGTTGGTTCCGCCAAAGTTGGTCTTGGGATTCCGCCCCGCAACTTCTATCAAGGAGAAATTTAAAAATGGAGGGGAGGCATCATGAGCAAGTTTACTTTGAGTACATTGGCTGCCAAACTCGCAGAGAAGAGTGGGCTGAGCCAAACGGAAGCTGAGCTCTTTATCCGTAAGATGTTTGATGTGCTGAACCAGGGACTGGAGGCAGACAAGCAAGTGAAGATGCGCTGGCTCGGTACCTTCAAGGTTACTACCGTGAAGGACCGTGAGAGCGTGGATGTCAATACGGGTGAGCGCATCGTGATAGAAGGCCGAGACAAAATCAGCTATACTCCGGATAATATTCTGAAAGAAATCGTCAATAAGCCTTTCGCTCAGTTTGAGACTGTAGTGGTGAATGACGGCGTGGACTTTGATGACATCGACAAGAAGTTTGAAACTCCTACTGAAGAGCCAGAAGAAGTTCCATCTGAAGTTCAATCTGAAATCGAAGTTCCTAAGGAAGAGATAGTTATTGCGGAAGTGAAAGCTCCTGAGAAGGAAGATCCTATAGCTCCAGAACTGCCAAAACCTGTAGCTTCTGTTGAGCCAACTTCTCCTGTAGAAGAGCCTCATAGTACAGCTCCGGATGTGATAGACTTCCTTGATACTCCTTTGTCCGTAGAGGCTAGTAGCGACGTTGTTGTGATTGGTGAAGAGAAAGAAGAAAAGGTACAGCCAGAGGTTGAATTAAAGGAAGAGCCAAAAGCCGGGCCTATTGTTGAATCTAAGGCTGAGCCAAAAGTCGAGCAACCTGCTGAATCATCAGTCGAAACATCTGCAGAGCCAACCTCTGAACCAGAAGATGTTGTAGAACAAGAACTAGAAGTTGAAGAAGAGGAGACGCCTCGTCACTCCGGTTTTGTTTTGCCAAAGTATGTGGTAGTTGCAGCAGTGGTAATCTTCCTAGTTTTGGCAGGAGGCATCGGATGGTTTACATTCAATTATGCCAAGATGGCAGAGCAGAACAATTACATGATGCAACAGTTGGCGCAGCTCAAGGAGAATGATGCCCAGCGCAAGGCAGCCGCAGAACATAAGCAGATGCTCGATGCCCAAGAAGCAAGGCTTCGAGAAAAAGCTAAGCAAGACAGCATTCGAATGGCAAGTGCATCAGAAGCCATCAAGATGGCAGAAAATGCTGACGAAACGGAGAAGGTTGATCTTGAAACAGAAAATGCAAAGGATAAAGCTAAGCAAAATGCTAAGGCTAAGGAGAAAGGGTCTGCATCTTCAAAGACAGGATCTTCCAAATCGGCATCTCAGACTTCATCTTCTATATATGACAAAGATGCAAGAGTTCGTACCGGTGCTTACCGAATCGTAGGCGTAGCTCAAGTTGTTAAAGTGAGTGGAAGTCAGTCACTTCAATCCATCAGCAATCGCTATCTCGGTCCAGGCATGGAATGCTATGTAGAGGCTTTGAATGGTACGACCTCTGTGAAAACAGGCCAGAGCATCAAGATTCCAAAACTAGAATTGAAAAAGAAAAAATAAGCAAGTAATAAATACTCGCTAAATATACAAAAAAAGCCTTGGTTGCTAACTTGCAACCAAGGCTTTTTTATATGTAGCAATCCCAAAGATTTCCCCGAAGGGAAATCCTGGAATTATCTTATCTACTTTGAGATTAGATCTGCTCGCTCCAGTCCTCCTGGCTCTTGCGAACGTAGGTCTGGTAACGGAGCTTAGCCATCTTCTCTGCCTGAGAGAAGAGCTCATCAGCCTCCTTAGGGAATGCCTTCTGTACAGAGAGGTAACGAACCTCACCGAGCAGGAAGTCGCGGAAGTTCTCCCAGTTTGGAGCCTTAGAGTCGAGTGTGAATGGGTTCTTACCCTCATCAGCCAAGAGTGGGTTGTAACGCCACAAGTGCCAGTAACCGCACTCAACAGCCAACTCTTCCTCGTGCTGTGAACGACCCATACCGCCCTTACGCTTCAAACCGTGGTTGATACATGGTGCGTAAGCGATGATGAGTGATGGACCTGGATAAGCCTCTGCCTCGCGGATAGCCTTCAATGTCTGAGCATTGTCAGCACCCATAGCTACCTGAGCTACGTAGATGTAACCGTATGTAGTCTGCATCAAACCGAGATCCTTCTTACGGATACGCTTACCCTGAGCAGCGAACTGTGCGATAGCACCGAGTGGAGTTGACTTAGAAGACTGACCACCAGTGTTAGAGTAAACCTCAGTATCGAGTACCAAGATGTTAACGTCCTCACCAGAAGCCAATACGTGGTCGAGACCACCGTAACCGATATCATAAGAAGCACCGTCACCACCGATGATCCACTGTGAACGCTTAACGAGGTAGTGATCCAAAGTCTTGAGCTCCTTGCAGATTGGGCAACCCTTCTCAGCGCCAGCAGCGATGAGAGGCTTCAACTCTGCAGCAGCCTCCTTAGAACCCTCTGAATCGTTCATGTTAGCCATCCACTTGTCAGCAGCAGCTACGAACTCAGCAGGAACATGCTCCTGAGCCTTAGCCTCCTCGAGCAAGTGAGCGATGCGCTCCTTCATCTTCTTGTTACCCATTACCATACCGAGACCGAACTCGCAGAAGTCCTCGAACAATGAGTTGTCGAATGCAGGACCCTGACCCTTAGCGTTCTTTGTATATGGAGTAGATGGGATAGAAGCTGAGTAGATAGAAGAACAACCAGTAGCGTTAGCAATCATCTGACGATCACCGAAGAGCTGAGAAATCAACTTAACGTATGGAGTCTCACCACAACCAGAGCAAGCACCAGAGAACTCGAACAATGGCTGAGCGAACTGAGAGTTCTTAGGGCTCTGCTTGATGTCAACGAGATCCTGCTTAGAAGCTACCTTGTGTACGAGGTACTCCCAGTTAGCTGCTTCCTTAACCATATCCTCAGCATCGATGTTGAATGGAACCATGGTCAAAGCCTTCTCACCCTTCTTGCCTGGGCAGACGTCAGCACAGTTACCACAACCAAGACAGTCAAGTACTGAAGTCTCGATGCGGAAGTGCATACCAGCCAATGCCTTAGGAGCCTTTACATCCTGAGTCTCAAGACCCTCGATGCCTGCCAACTCCTCGTCGGTCAATACGAATGGACGGATAGCTGCGTGAGGACAAACGAATGAACACTTGTTACACTGGATACAGTTCTCAACGTTCCATACAGGTACGAATGCCTCAACACCACGCTTCTCGAATGCTGCTGTACCATTCTGCCATGTACCGTCAACTGTGTCGTGCTTAACGAAGTCAGAAACCTTCAAGAGGTCACCTGCCTGGCCGTTGATAGGACGAACGAGCTCCTTAACGAATGCTGGAGCGTTATCCTCCTTAGCCTCATCGTCAGCGAGGTTAGCCCAAGCTGGATCTACTGTCAACTGCTTGTACTCACCACCACGGTCAACAGCGCCGAAGTTCTTGTCAACAACGTCCTGACCCTTCTTAGAGTAAGACTTAACGATGAATGCCTTCATCTGCTCTACAGCGAGATCCAAAGGAATAACCTCTGTGATACGGAAGAATGCAGACTGGAGGATGGTGTTGGTACGGTTGCCGAGACCAATCTCCTGAGCAATCTTAGTTGCGTTGATATAGTAAACTGTGATGTTGTTCTGAGCGAAGTAACGCTTTACCTTGTTAGGGATGAAGTTAACCAACTCCTCGCCGTCGAAGATAGTGTTCAACAGGAAGAAACCATTCTTACGCAAACCACGTGTAACATCATACATGTGGAGATAAGCCTGTACGTGGCAAGCTACGAAGTTAGGAGTATTTACCTGATATGCACTGTGGATAGGGCTGTCGCCGAAACGCAAGTGAGAGCAGGTGAAACCACCAGACTTCTTAGAGTCGTAAGAGAAGTATGCCTGGCAATACTTGTTAGTATTGTTACCGATAATCTGAACTGAGTTCTTGTTAGCACCAACAGTACCGTCAGCACCCAAACCATAGAACTTAGCCTCGAACAAGTCGTCGCCACCCATTGGGATCTCCTCCTCTTCTGGGAGAGAAGTGAATGTAACGTCATCAACGATACCTACAGTGAAGTGGTTCTTTGGCTGTGGCAACTCGAGGTTCTTGAATACAGCAACGATCTTAGCTGGAGTTGTATCAGAAGAACCGAGACCGTAGCGACCGCCAACGATCAATGGCTTGCGCTCGTCATCGTAGAGAGCAGACTTAACGTCGAGGTACAATGGCTCACCCTCTGCACCTGGCTCCTTAGTACGGTCAAGAACAGCGATGCGCTTAACTGTAGCTGGGATAGCCTTCTTCAAGAAGTCAACAGAGAATGGACGATACAGGTGAACTGCAACCATACCAACCTTCTTGCCCTGCTTGTTCAAGTAGTCGATAGCCTCGCGAGCAGGCTCTGTAGCAGAACCCATCAGGATGATGATGTTCTCAGCATCCTCAGCACCATAGTAGTTGAAGAGGTGATACTCACGGCCAGTGATCTTAGTCATCTCCTGGCAGTACTTCTCTACAACCTCAGGGATTGCATCGTAGTAAGCGTTAGAAGCCTCACGATGTGTGAAGAATGTCTCAGGGTTCTCAGCTGTACCGCGTGTTACAGGGCGCTCTGGAGTCAAAGCGCGGTTGCGGAAGTCCTCGATGAACTCTGGTTTAACCAATGGACGGATGTCTTCCATATCCATCTCCTCGATCTTGTGGTACTCATGAGAAGTACGGAAACCGTCGAAGAAGTTGATGAAAGGAACCTTGGTCTCCAAAGTAGCCAAGTGAGGAACTGCAGAGAGGTCCATAACCTCCTGAACAGAACCAGAGCAGAACATAGCGAAACCAGTCTGGCGGCAAGCCATTACATCCTGGTGGTCACCGAAGATACAGAGAGAGTGAGAAGCCAATGTACGAGCTGATACGTTGAACACGCAAGGGAGCAACTCACCAGCGATCTTGTACATGTTAGGAATCATCAACAACAAACCCTGAGAAGCAGTGTAAGTTGAAGTCAAGGCACCAGCCTGGAGAGAACCGTGAACAGCACCAGCTGCACCAGCCTCAGATTCCATTTCCTGGATAGAAACTCGCTGACCGAAAAGGTTCTTACGACCTTTGGCAGCCCATTCATCTACATGCTCCGCCATTGGTGATGATGGAGTGATAGGGTAGATGGCAGCAACCTCTGTAAACATGTAGCTTACATGAGCGGCAGCTGTGTTACCATCACAAGTGATAAATTTTTTCTCTTTAGCCATTTTACTTTTAGATAAAATATTAAAAATGTTTTGTATATTAATTCCTTAATTTGATAATCTCTTTTTATTAGCAGTTTTTCAACTCCTTTCTCCCAACTCCTAACTTAATAGAGGAATCCCAACAACCAGAGTGGTATCTTGTTGTCCTTGCCCACTTCCGTATTGTAGCGGGCGTAGATGATGTCGGGGTTGTTGCGCATCTTGTTGGTCGACTGTGCGTCGCAAATGCGGAACTTCTTTACTCCGTCCACAGTGAAGTAATGGTCCTTGCCTGCTTGGTGCACCTTGTGGTCTTTCCAAAGCGAATTGACAAAGAATGTCTCCATCACTACCTGCTTGTCTATCTGTATCGGATAGATGGCATACATCAAGTTGGAGTTGTGCATCATTACCTTCGACGGTTTCTTAGGAAATTCCTGTCCGTCAGGGTATATCATATTGATGAGTCGTGCGTCAGCTAGATACTTGATATAGTTCATCACTGTAGCTCGGCTCGTATTGATGCTTTCTGCCAGTTGGCTCACGTTGGGCGCCTTGGCACCTTCCACGGCAAGCTGGTAGAAGAGTCGCTTGATCTTGTTGAGATATTTCAGTTCTATTTGCTTGATGAGGAGGATATCTACCTCGGTCATCATATTCATTGTCTTTAGTAGATTCTCTGTGAAGTTGCGTTGCTCCAAGAAGAATGGATAGAATCCATGATGCAAGTAATCCTGAAAGTATTTCATAGGGCTCACCTTAGGCAGTATCTGCTTGATGATATGCTCGTGATTGCGCAAGATCTCGTCTAGCTCGAATGGCTGGAAGTTATTGCCAGTCTGCAAGTTGATGTACTCTCTGAATGAGAAACCGCGCAGGTTATAGCTCTTCACGATGCCATTGAGCTCGGGATTCTCTTCCTTGAGTCGCATCACGCTAGAACCAGTAAACACTATCTTGAGCTCTGGGTAGAGATCGTAGCACTTACGAAGCTCCTTGCTCCAGTCGGGCTGTTTGAAGACCTGGTCTATCAACAGCGTTCTGCCGCCTTGGCGCACAAAGTCGCCAGCAAAATCAGCGATGCCTCTGCTCTGGAAATAGAAGTTGTTCATGTTCACAAACAGGCACTTGCGGTCGGTAGGGCCAAAGTGTTCCTTCGCATATTGCAGAAGGAAGGTAGTCTTGCCCACGCCTCTAGTGCCTTTGATGCCTATCAAGCGATCGTTCCAGTCTATCTCATCCATAAGGGTGCGCCTTACCGGAGCGTTCGTATGTTCTACGAGGTATGTATGTGTCCTGAAGAATGCTTCTTCCATGAGTTATATTTTGTTTCTAATTTGTTTTTTCTGATGCAAAGGTAATAATATATTTCGTATTTGCAAAGTCTAGATAGCAAAAAAAGACTTTTTTTTCATTATTTAGCACTTGTCTAAGTAAAACTCATTTTTTTTTGCCGTTTTTCCACCTTTTATTTATATCTTTGCACTATGAATTTACATATCTTCAATCCGGAACACGATTTGGCTCTTGCAGCTAATTTAAGACAATTTACGGCTCCCCACGCTGGCAGACAGCTCAGGAGCGACCTTGCCTTCATCCCTGCTTTGTGGGCTGATGAGGGTGATCTTGTATTGGTGGATGACATAGACTGCGCCCGTGACAAGGTGCGCCACTTGGGAGTGGAACTGGCTGACAAGGTGGAATTTATTACCAAAGTGCAGCTTCAGCACATGCTCAAGACTGATTTCATAGATGGCGTGCGTCCTTGGGGCTGGGACTTGAGCCTGAAGGGCGAACTGGAGCGACTGGGGTTGCCTGAGATAGCGCTGCCTACAGATGATATATTAAATAAGGTACGCGCGATAAGCAGTCGTCAATGGGCTGCCGAGCACCTACAGGAGCAGGTGAGCTACGTCCAGACTGTATCGGAAGTCAAGGCCCTTGTGAAGCAATGGGGCAAGGCTGTGGTCAAGGCTCCTTGGAGCAGCAGCGGCAGGGGAGTGAAGTATGTCTCTGCCGATGAGTTCCGCCGTGGCGAGGACTATCCATCGTTTGATAGATGGGTGGGCAACATCATCTTCCGTCAGGGAGGCGTAACCGTGGAGCCCTACTATAATAAGGTGAAAGATTTCGGTATGGAGTTTGAGGTCAAGGATGGCAAGGTCATCTATCGTGGACTCTCTCTCTTCGATACCATCAAGAATGCCTATTCGGGCAATATACTCTGTCTGGAAGAGGAAAAAGTGGAGTGGCTGTCGCGCTATGTGGGTGCCGACAGATTGCAGGAGATTAGCCAGCACGTCGTCGATGTGATGGAGCCTGCGCTCAAGGGCATCTACAGTGGACCATTCGGAGTAGACATGATGGTGTATGTCAAGGAAGACGGCAAACTGGAGGTGAATACCTGCATTGAGCTCAACTTGCGCCGCACCATGGGTCATGTGGCAATCGACCTGGCTCAGCATCTTATGCAGTCAGAGCAGGAGATGAAGTCGAAGCGAAGCAACATCATGCGTGTGGAGTATGACGGCAATCGCTATCATCTGCGCGTGATGCCTGGTCAGCCTTCAGAAGATGCTCCGCTACACTAGATAAATGATAAATAATAAACAATAAATAGCAAATTCTTAAAACAAATCTACAAAAACAATGAAAAGAAGCATTATCTTCTCTTTGGCGTTGACGGCTGCCCTGTCAGCCTCCGCCCAGAAGGCGATTACCAAGACGGGAATTGCCGTGTCTGAACAGCCTTATGTATCGCAGGTCTGGAATCCAGACTTGGGCAATGGCATGTACAAGAACCCTGTGATCAATGCCGATTACAGCGACCCAGATGTGGTCTGCGTAGGCGATGACTACTACATGACAGCTAGTAGTTTCAACTGTATTCCAGGGCTTCCAATCTTGCATAGTAAGGACTTGGTTAACTGGGAGTTAATAGGTCACGCTGTAACGAAGCTTCAACCTAAAGCCGTGTTTGATCGTCCTTCTCATGGCAATGGTGTGTGGGCTCCATGCATCAGCTACCATAATGGTGAGTTCTACATCTATTGGGGTGACCCAGACTATGGTGTGTTTATGGTGAAGACCAAGGACCCTGCCGGCAAGTGGGAAGACCCAGTGTGTGTGATCCCAGGCAAGGGTATGATAGATACTTCTCCTCTTTGGGATGAGGATGGCAGAGTATATCTCGTCAATGGATGGGCTAACTCTCGCAATCGCTTTGCTTCTGTCATCACCGTGCGTGAGTTGAATGCCGAGGGCACCAAGGCTATCAGCGACCCTGTTATCGTATTTGATGGCAATGGTTCAGAAAATCGTACTTGCGAGGGGCCTAAGTTCTATAAGCGTAATGGCTGGTATTGGGTGATGTTCCCTGCAGGTGGTGTACCTACAGGTTTCCAAGTGGCTATGCGCTCTCAGTCTCCTTTTGGTCCTTACGAGGCAAAGAAGGTCTTGGCGCAGGGCAAGAGCAAGATCAATGGCCCTCACCAGGGTGCTTGGATTCATACCAAGTATGGCGAGGATTGGTTCATGCATTTCCAGGACAAGGAGGTATACGGCAGAGTGGTTCACTTGCAGCCTGTAACCTGGAAGGATAATTGGCCAGTGATGGGCAAGGTGCCTAGCAAGGGCTATTGCGGTGAGCCATACGAGACCTATAAGATGCCAAAGGCTGCCAGCCACGTGAATATGAATCCAGTGGAGAGCGATGAGTTCAATAAGCCAAAGCTAGGACTCCAGTGGCAGTGGCACGCTAACTATCAGCAGTGGTTTGGTATGCCTACCTCCATGGGCGTGATGCGCATCTATACATATAAGAGCAATGGGACCATCTGGAACGTGCCTAACCTGTTGCTCCAGAAGACTCCTGCCGATAACTTCACTGCTACCGCCAAGCTTCAGCTTACCGCCAAGGACCAAGGTCAGATGGGCGGTATCATCATGATGGGCTTGGACTATTCAGCTTTGGTAGTAAAACGTGTAGGCAATGAGTTTGAACTTCAGCAGATTACTTGCCATAAGGCAGATAAGAGGGGTGAGGAAGAAGTAAAAGTTCTCGCCACACTGAAGCCAACATCGGTGGATAAGATAGACTATCAGCCTGCCATCCATGAGTCTGTATATATGAGAATGGTAGTGAAGGCGGGCAAGATGCAGTTCTTCTTTAGCAAGGACGGCAAGAAGTATGAGCAGGTGGGCGATGAGTTCCCCATGCGCGAGGGTAAGTGGATTGGTGCCAAGATAGGTATGGTGGCTAAGGAGCCTGTTGGCAAGGCCAACCGTGGATGGATAGATGTAGATTGGTTTAGAGTAACCAAGTAATATAAAAAAGCGTTAAAAAAGAAAGCAGCCGTGCAATAAAAGCCGCAATTTCTCATTTTACTTGATAGAAACAACAAATTAGTAGATAATTATAAAAATATCAAGTTATGAATAGAAAAATGATGAGTGCAGCTATGATTGCTACGGCTGCTTTGGCTTTTACATCTTGCTCCACTAGCAAGAGTGCACAGACAGGGAACAAGAATCAGGTTTCTGTCAAGGACGATGGCATTGCCACGCTTCCTGCCGAAGATATGGACCCAACATTTCTGATATATTCTGATGCACAGCGCAATGTGGTGAAGAAGAACAATGACTTTGCCTTCAATCTCTTCCATCAGATTCAGGGCATGGACGGCAAGGTGGTTTCCCCGATGAGCGTCGCTTACCTGATGGGTATGCTTGCCAATGGTGCAGATGGTGCTACCCAGCAACAGATACTCAAGGCTATCGGTTGCGAGGGAGTGAGCTTGCAAGAGGTCAACGAACTGTATCAGGGCATGATGCAGGTGCTGGGCAAGCAGGATAAGCAGACCAAGGTGGAGATAGCCAACTATATCGCCATTAATAAGAATAACAAGATCAATAAGGATTTTGCCCAGGAGGTGAGCCAGAGCTATCAGGCTGCCATCGAGAGCTTGGATTTCTCTTCCTCTAAGACAACCCAGCGCATCAACCATTGGTGCAGCGAGCATACCGATGGTATGATTCCTAAGATTATCGACCAGGTAGATGCCGGTGCTGTATCTTATCTCATGAATGCCATCTACTTTAATGGCACTTGGGCAGAAAAGTTTGATGCCCACAACACCAAGCAGGAAACTTTCCGTGGTTATACCCGCGACATCCAGAAGGTGGATATGATGCACCAGGTGAAGAAGTTCTATTATACAGAGAATGAGATGTACAAGGCTGTAGACCTGCCATACGGTAATGGTTCGTTCAGCATGACAGTGTTGCTGCCTAACGAGGGTAAGAGCATCGATGAGATGATGAAATCGCTGAATGCGGAGAGTTTCTCTAAGATACATCAGAACATGGAGAACTGTATGGTGAATCTCAAGTTGCCAAAGTTTACCACTGAGACCAAATTGGATCTTAACGACATCATCAGTAAGCTTGGTGCTCCTATGATCTTTAATCCATCTCAGGCAAACTTCTCTCATTTTGCCGATGGCAATTTCTTCGTAAGCAAGATGTTGCAAAAGGCTAAGATAGAGGTGAGCGAGCAAGGCACCAAGGCAGCTGCCGTAACTGCCGCCGTGATGCTTACTTCGTTGGCTCCTACACAGATTAGAAATGTGGAGTTCTTTGCTAATCGTCCATTCGTCTATGCCATCACCGACCATCAGAGTGGTGCCATCCTCTTCATGGGACAATATACAGGCACTCACTAGGAGTGTAAAATTAAATAAATCTTAGCTCAAATACATAAAAAAAGTTCCTCCCGAGGGCACTTGAGTGCTATGATTACGGCACTTTGTTGCCCTCGGGAGGAACAAAATTATTCTTCTTTACCAAATTTTTCTATGAACTCATCCTCCGTGATAATCGGGATGTTGAGTTCATGGGCTTTTTTGTTTTTAGAGCTCTGCGAGGTTGCATCATTATTGATGAGGAAGTGGGTGCTCTTGCTCACGCTTCCCGTTACCTTTCCGCCCTGGCTCTCAATGTATGCCTTCAGCTCATTGCGGTTCTTGTAGTGATGCACATCGCCAGTTACCACGAAGGTCATGCCCTCACACTTGCTGCCTTTCTCTACCGGCTCCTGTTCCTCAATGATGAGGTAGGGCAGAAGATTCTGCACATGGGCGAAGTTGTCGTCATCATGAAACCAGTCGATGAAGCGGGCGCTCTTCTCGGGTCCGATGCCATCGATGCTGGCAAATTCATCTTCGAAGAGACTTGTTCTTGCCGTCTCGATGAGCTGCTTTACGGGATAACGCTCGATGAGTTTCTTTGCCACGTCACCTCCACATAGTGGGATATTGAGGGCATAGAGCAGATGTCTACCGTCTGTGTGGCGACTCTTCTCCAGGCTATCCATCAGGTTGTTCACGCTCTTTCTGCCAAATCCCTCGTATGTGGAGATGGCGAATGCGTGCTCTCTCAATTTATAGAAGTCGGCATATTCCGAGATGAGTCCTTCGTTCACAAACTTCCAGATGGTTTGTTCCGAGATACCTTCGATGTTGAGTCCTTCCTTGCTCACGAATCTCGTAAACTTCTTGAGCTGTTTGGCTGCGCAGTGAGGATTCAAGCAGTGCAGGGTCTTCGTGCCACTCTCACTTTCTCTTACCACTGCCTCTGCATGGCATACGGGGCATTCCTTCGGAATCTCGAAGATGCCCATCGGCTCGGTGATATTGACTATCTTGGGGATAATCTTGTTCGCCTTGATCACCTGCAGTTTGGTGCCCTTGCCGCCTATGCCCAGTCTTTCGCATTCGCTCACATTGCAGAGTGAAGCTCGCTGCACAGTGGTTCCCTCCAGTTCCACAGGCTTGAATACAGCCACCGGAGTGATGGTATTGGCTGCGCACGACCATTCGATGTGGTCCAGCTCGGTATCAGCATGTTCGTCTTGCCATTTGAAGGCGAAGCCCGCTCTCGTGGCGTGATGCCCCGTAACCGACCCCGTGGCTGCATATACGGTATCGTCGTAGCAGATCACGAGTCCATCCACAGGGAAAGGATTGCTCTTGCTGGTAACCTTTTCGGTGAATTTGTCTATCTCTGCCTGGATATTCTCGGTTGTAGGCTGGTCGATGCGCTCTCGTTCCACAGGGTTGAAGCCCAAGTCTTGGAGCATCTGCATGCGTTCGCCCCACGAGGTGATGTCTCTTTCGGTATATACCAGCGTAAATGGTATCCACTGGATGTGGCGTTGCTTCACCTCATTGGAGTCGTGCAGAGTCAAGGAGCCTGATGCAAGATTGCGTGGGTTGGCATAATCGCCTTCGCTCTCGATGATGAATTGCTCGAAGTCGGCGTACGAAATCACTGCTTCGCCACGCACCACGAGGTGTCCCTTCTCCTTGATTTGCATTGGGATGCCATTGATGGCTCCTGCCAGATAGGAGATGTTGGTACCGATATGACCATTGCCTCGGGTCACAATCTTGGTGAGCTTGCCGTTGTCGTAAGTTACCACGAGGGTGAGTCCATCCAGTTTCCAGGATATCCAGATAGGTCTGTCTTCTGCCCATTTCACGAGGTCGCTTACTTGCTTGGTCTTGGCAAGGGAGAGGGCGGCAAACTCATGCTCTTCTTTCTGACCGCCCGATAGGTTGTCTTCCGATACCTTCTGGGTAGGAGAGTCGGGTAGGATTTCGCCCGTTTCCTCCTCCAGTTTCTTGAGTTGGTCAAACTTGGCGTCCCACTCAAAGTCGGTCATCTGTTCGCCTTTGCCATTGTAATAAGCATAAGAAGCTTGGTTGAGTTCGTCAACCAAGCTTCTCATGAGGGATGTTTTATCATTCATAGTTCTTTATTTTTCGGTTTGTTATTGTTGTTAGGAGAAGAGGGGATGGTCTTCCCTTATCGCTCCATTTCGATGGTCAATTTCTCGAATGCGAATCTCATGCCCCTGTTGCCATAGTTGATTTGTCCGCAGATGCAGAATCCCATGGACGAGAGCAACTTGATCATCGGCAAGTTGTCATAATTGGTGTCTACCTTGATGCTTGGTACCTTCTCTACCTCGCAGAGGCTGTTCACCTTATTAATAAAGATGCGAGCCAAACCTTCTCTTTGATACTTAGGGAGGGTGGCGAATCTGTGGATGACATAATAGTCGCCATTGGTTATCCAGTTGCCGTTGATGAAGTCATACTGTGGCTCACCATTGAGCATGACGGCACCATATACGGCTACCTCATCATCTACAGTTAGTACAAAGGCATTGCCATTCTCAATGTCGTTTCTGATATCCTGTGTAGATGGATAGTCGGATGTCCACTGGTGACGACCTGAAGCCACCATGATTTTGCGTGCAGAATCTATCACATTCCAGCACGCTTCAAAATCCTTGTTGTATGCGGGTCTGAAGTCAGTCTTCATATCTTTCATTCAATATCTTTGTTAAACGGGTGCAAATTTAACAAAAAAAAACGAATTAAACTAAAAATCGAAGAAAAAACTGCAATATTCTTGTAGTTTTTCTTCGATTTTCCTATTTTTAGCCCCAAAATGACCATCAATCTGATGAATTATTCCATTTAGGGCTTTGTCTAAGTCATATCAGCGGATGCTTGTCTTAGAGTGCCAAGCACTTGTCAAGTTCGGCGATGATGGCATCCTTTTGCTCCTTGATGTGCTGACCGATGAATACGAGCTTGATCATGCGGTCGCCCACTTGCTCATCCCATTCCTTCTCCAACTGTGGATTGTTCTTGCGCAATTCATCGAGCTGGTCCTTAGGCATGGTGGCGAGCCACTGTCCTGCCTGCTTCACCGTCTTCTGCTGACCTGCCTGCTCAAATACATAGCACATATCTCGTTCGTCAGAGAAGTAGCAGATACCCTTGGCACGTACCACATCGCGAGGCCATTTTCTGGCTACAAACTCATCAAACAAGCCGAGGTCGAATGGCTTGCGGCGATAATATACGAAGGTTCCGATGCCGTATTCCTCCACTTCGCCACCCTCATGTTCATGGTCGTGGTCATGGTGGTGATGGTGATGATGTTCATGCTCATCATGGTCGTGGTGATGATGCTCATGTTCATCGTCGTCATCATCGTGGTGATGGTGGTGCTCGTGCTCTTCCTCCTCCTCGTGCTCTTCATTGCGCTCAGCCTCAATCTCCTGAATCCAGCCCGCAGATGATGCTACCTGCTCGAAGTCAAACTTATGGGTGTTGACAATGAGGTCAAGATCTACATCGCCATAGTTGCACTCGTAGATTTCAGCCTTAGGCTGGATGGCACGGATAATCTGCTTCAGGTGGTCCAGTTCCTTAGGCTCCACCTCGGCTGCCTTGTTGAGCAAGATGATGTTGCAGAACTCTATCTGCTGGATAACCAATGAGGCGAGGTCTTCCTCGTCCAAGTTCTGCTTCATCAAGTCAGAACCATTGGCAAACTCATCCTTCATGCGGAGGGCATCCACTACGGTTACGATGCTATCCAGGCGCATGATGCCATTCTCGATATACTGCGGACCGAGTGATGGGATAGAGCAGATGGTCTGGGCGATAGGTGCTGGCTCACAGATACCGCTGGCCTCTATCACGATATAGTCGAAACGCTGCATGTCAACAATCTCCTTGAGCTGTTCCACGAGGTCCATCTTCAGGGTGCAGCAAATACAACCATTCTGGAGTGAAACAAGCGAATCATCCTTCTGGCCCACTACGCCGCCCTTCTCAATGAGCGCTGCATCTATGTTAACCTCGCCAATATCATTTACGATAACAGCAAACTTAATACCTTTCTTGTTAGCCAAAATCTTGTTGAGCAGGGTTGTCTTACCGCTGCCCAGATAACCTGTCAAGAGCAGAACAGGAACTTCTTTCTTTGTCATACGAAAATATCTTTTTTATTTATTTACTATAAGAGCGAGGATAGCAAATAACATGCCATTCTCGCTCTTCTTAGTTCTAAATAATGTTTATTTATTGTAATTCTCCAATCCCTTGTTCAGAAAGTCGAGATAAGCACTCACGTCTTCCTTGAAACTGAATGCGGCTGCAAGAGGCTTGCCCTCATTGTCGATGGCCACATAGAATGGCTGGGCATTGGCGCCAAACTTGCTGGCTTGCAGATAGCTCCACTTGTCGCCGATGGTGCGCAGGGTGCGCTTCTCGCCATTGAATGTTACCTCCATTGGCTCTGGCAGAGGGGTCTTGTCATCTACATAGAGCGAGATGAGCACATAGTCCTTTGTCAACTTGTCAGCCACTGATGGGTCGGTCCATACCGAAGCCTCCATCTTGCGACAGTTCACGCAGCCAAATCCAGTGAAGTCTACCAGCACTGGTTTGCCCTGAGCCTTGGCAGCAGCCATACCCGTCTCGTAATCCTTGTATACAGCCTCAACGGTCTTGGTGTTGAGGTTGAAATCCTGTGTGTTGATAGGTGGCGCAAAGGCACTGACAGCCTTGCAAGGAGCACCCCACAGACCAGGAATCATATATACCGAGAAGGCGAGTGAGCACAAGCCCAGCATGATGCATGGCACAGGCATCGGCTTCTGGATATCACCACCGATGGCATCTACCTGGAACTTCAACTTGCCAATGAGGTAGAGACCAAGCAATCCGAAGATGACAATCCAAAGAGAGAGGAACACCTCGCGGTCCATGATGTGCCAACCGTAAGCCAAGTCAGCCACGCTGAGGAACTTCAATGAGAAAGCCAACTCCACGAAGCCCAATACTATCTTGATGGTCTCCATCCACGAACCCGACTTAGGCGCAGACTTGAGCCAAGATGGGAAGAGGGCGAAGAGGGTGAATGGCAAGGCGAGTGCCAAGGCAAAGCCAAACATACCGATGGTAGGAGCCAGCCAGTCGCCTGATGTAACGGTCTGCACCAAGAGCAGTCCGATGATAGGAGCGGTGCAAGAGAAGCTAACCAATACCAAGGTGAATGCCATCAAAAAGATGCTGATGAGACCCGTGGTGCTGGAAGCCTTGTTGTCTACCGCATTTCCCCAGCTGTCTGGCAACTTAATCTCAAACCATCCGAAGAATGAAAAGGCAAATACGGCGAGCAGCAAGAAGAGGATGATGTTGAATACCGCACTGGTGCTCAGCTCGTTGAGCTTGCTTGGACCGAAGATGGCTGTTACGGCAAGCCCGAGAGCCAAGTAGATGACCACGATGCTCAGACCATAGGTGCAAGCATCACGGATACCCTTCTTCTTATCATTCTTGGCACGCTTCAGGAAGAAACTTACCGTCATCGGAATGATAGGCCAGATGCATGGCATCACGAGGGCAAGGAGTCCGCCCACGAATCCGATGATGAAAATATAGAAGAGAGAGTGATTGGCTATGTCGTTGGCTCCACCAAATGCCTGAAGCTCTTTTACCACGGGTTGCCACCAAGTCTTGCTGTCGCTAGCATCCACAGTGACAGGAGCGGCTGTGGCTGCGCTGTCGGTAGCCTGCTCTGCATTGGCAAGCTTTGCCAGTGAGTCTGCCTTCATCTTGGCTGCCAGAGCAGGGTCTATGCCAGAGGTTGTGGCCTCTTCAGCCTTGTCTGCATCCGTCTTTCCGTCTACGGCAGGTGATTTGCCACTATGCTTAAAGCTAGCCTCGCTAGGAGGCAAACAGTTCTGGTCGCTGCATGCGCCATATTCAAGATAGGCATCGATGCTATAGTTTGGTTTCACGAACTTAATCTTCTGAACGAAGGTGGCGCTGCCCTCAAAGTAGCGCAGCTTCATCTCAAAGAGTGGGTCGAACTTAGAAATCTCATGACCCCTAGCCTGGAGCTTGCCCACCAGTTCCACGCCATCCATCTTGTTGACGTTGAATGTGGCAGAGATAGGACCATCTCCACCTAGGCCAGTGGAGTAGACATGCCATCCTGGTTGAATCTTACCTGTAAACACGATTTCGGCCTCAGCTCCCTTTGAAGTCTTCAGTGAAGAAGTAAATTTCACCGGGTTCATCATCTGAGCCTGAGCCATCATTACTATTAAGAGTAATTGAAGTGCTAATAATACTTTTTTCATTTTCGTTATAATAATTTGACTGCAAAATTACTAATTTCTTTTTATAAATACGTATTCACAAGGCATTAGGGTATCTGAGTTTTAAGATTTTTAAGAAAAAATGATTGATAAGCGTGAAATCTTTTGGTTATTTGCAAGAAATGATGTACCTTTGTGAGCAAAAACAAAGAATAAGAACAAATGAGCAAAACCAAGATACAGTTATCTCTTCAGCTGATGGCACTGGGATGTGCATGGTTAGCCATGCCCCGACCTGCGCTTGCCCAGTATGCCTGGCAAGATGATGTGGAGGCAGGCAAGCTGGAGCTAGACAAGAATGTGGAGTGGGGCGTGGAGATGCAAGCTTCCTTCTCCAAGGGCAAGACGCCGCTCTGGCTCAATGCCAACAAGCACGGTCTTTCCTCCTTGGAGCGCAACAATGGCTATCTCCGTGGCAGTCTCATCCGTCCGCTTTCCACCGATTCTGCTCGTCGCTGGGCATTAGGTTATGGCGTAGATGTAGCCGTGCCAGTCAATTATACCAGTCATGTAGTGGTTCAGCAAGCCTTTGTTGAGGCTCGTTGGTTGCACGGCGTACTGAGCGTTGGTGCCAAGGAGTATCCGATGGAACTGAAGAATCAGACCCTCTCTAGTGGTAGTCAGACATTGGGCATCAATGCCCGCCCCGTGCCTCAAGTTCGTTTGGCTCTCCCTGAGTATTGGACCTTGCCTATATTAAATGGCTGGCTCCAGTTGAAGGGCCATATTGCCTATGGCATGATGACAGATGATAGCTGGCAGCATGACTTCACAAAGCGCCAGTCCAAATACACCGACCATACGCTCTATCACAGCAAGGCAGGCTATCTGCGCATCGGCAATGAGGGAAACTTCTGCCCCTTGAGCGTGGAGTTGGGACTGGAGATGGCTGCGGAGTTTGGAGGAGATACTTATGTCAACCGTAGTGGCAAAATGGTGCAGTTGGCTACGGATAAGAGTCTCAAGGGCTTTTGGCATGCCTTTATGCCAGGAGGTTCAGATTCTGGTGAGGGCGATTATGGTAATGTGTCTGGTAATCAGTTGGGTTCTTGGGTTATGCGTATCAATTACGATGCTGATAGATGGACAGCCCATGTCTATGCCGACCATTTCTTTGAGGATCATAGCCAGATGCTTTTCCTTGACTATAATGGATATGGCGAGGGCGATGAATGGCTGGTTCATAAGAAGCGCCGCTATTACCGATATGCCCTAAAGGATATGCTCTGGGGATTGGAACTTAACTTCAAGTATACAAGATGGATCAAAAACATCGTCTTTGAGTATCTCTATACTAAATATCAGAGCGGACCATACAATCACGACCATACGATGAACATTCCTGACCACATGGCGGGTATGGACGATTATTACAATCATAGCCGCTATCCAGGTTGGCAACATTGGGGACAGGTAATAGGTAATCCGCTCTATCGTTCACCTATTTATAATGATAATGGTACAGTCGAAGTTCTTGACAACCGCTTTGTGGCGTATCATCTCGGCATTGACGGTCAGCCATCATCCCGCTTTGGCTATCGCTTATTGGGCACTTACCAGAAGGGTTGGGGTACATACGCTAAACCATTCACCAAGATGCATCATAATGTGAGCTTTTTGGCAGAAGGCAACTATCGCTTCAATCATGGCTGGCAGGTAAAGGCTGGTTATTCCATGGATTTCGGCAGCAATCAGATGTTGGGGCATAATGCTTGCTTCCAACTTACGGTTAGCAAGCATGGAGTATTTAAAAAGAAAAAATAAGGAAGAGTATGAAAAAAGTAATATGGATGTTTCTACTGGGAAGTCTGGCGTTAGCCATGAGTTCCTGCGAGATGGAGACCACAGATAATGGCGACCTTGATGGCTTCTGGCATCTGGAAAGTGTGGATACTTTAGCTACTGGCGGAGTCCGAGATTATAGTGACCAGCATATCTTCTGGGCAGTGCAATATAAGTTGATCTCTATTTCCGATCATGAGACGTTTAAAGACTTTCGTGGTTTTTGGGCTCGATTCAATCAGACGGGCGATAGCCTCATCCTGACATCCCTGTATAGGAATCACTGGCATCAAAACCAAGGCACGGACGGCGGTGACATTCCCATTACAGAAATGAATGATACGCTGCGCAGATGTGGCATCAATCAACTCGTGGAGCGTTATCGCAAGGAGAAACTTTCGGGCAGTAAGATGGTGCTTACTACCAAGGAATTGCGCCTGAAGTTCACGAAGTTCTAAGAGATGTATCCACTCAAATACAAAAAAAATATTGCGTTTAGAATATTTTTCCAAACGCAATATTTATAAATGTCTTTGTTAATATCTTGGCATCAAACCACCAAGATCGATGCTCCAAGTAATAGAGATCAAGCTCCAGACGGCGAAGCATCTTTTCCATCGTATCAGTATATCCATTATAGAGAGTGGCGTATGATGTAACGCCCGGTCTTATCTGATAGAGGAAAATGTATCGAGGGTCACGCTCCATAATCTGGTCGATATAAAACTTACGCTCAGGTCTAGGACCGATAAAAGCCATATCTCCCTTCAGCACATTCCAGAGCTGGGGCAATTCATCTAGGTGATGGTCTCTCAAGAACTTTCCATTTTTGGTGAGACGCTTGTCCTTTGCATGTCCAAAGAGTTGCGGACCATTCTTCTCCGCATCCACTATCATGGATCTGAATTTATAGATATAAAAAGGTCTTCCGAAACGGCCTATTCTTTCCTGGCGGAAGATAGCAGGTCCGCCATCCTCCTTCTTTACCATGATGTAGCAATAGAGGAATAGGGGTGAGAATAGAATCAACGCCACCAAGGCGAGCAAGAAATCTCCCGTTCGCTTAACATTTCTTTCAAATTCATTCATCCCATCCGGAATGAATCGCTTGTTGTTCACATCATCATTCCATTTGATGTAGGGTGGTATTCTTTTTTCTTTATTGTTATTCATTGCTTTTTGTTTTCTAGATGCTTCATATATCTCCAACTGTCTATCTTGCGCTTCAGTATTTTCATACCGTATGTCGGCATAAACAGAAGATAGAAATATGCATGGGCCTTGATTGATGAAAAGCCCAAGATGTTTTGGTAGATGCATACATTGTATTTTACCAGCGAGTGCTTGTCTCTAGATACCGAGTTCTGCCTGGTGCAATAGAAGGCTAGGGGCTTGGCGGTATAAGCATAGCATATCTGGCAGTCACGCATGATTTGCAGAAACATCGCCCAGTCTTGTCGCTTTCTGATGGTAGGCATATAGTATTTCTTGCCTAGCAACTGGGTGTCATAGATGGCAGTTAAGCAACCTATCTTGTTGTCTCTCTTCATCATGGCATAGGTGATGCGGCGAGGCGGAATGTTGATGCCTATCTCTTCGTAATTGCCATTGCATATCACGTAAGAGGCACAACTGATGGCGCATTTTTTCTCCTGCATGAATCTGACTTGGACCTCCAGCTTGTCTGGTGTCCATCTGTCATCGCAGTCGCAGAAGGAAATGTATCTGCCATTGGCTCGCTCTATGCATTTGTTGCGTGCATAGCCAGGACCGTGGTTTTCTTGTAGCAGCTGTATCTTGATTCTGCTATCTTCCAGTGCGATTTTTTTCAATATCAGCGTTGTCTGCTCATCGTTGGAAGCATCATCAGTGATCAGAAGTTCCCAGTTCTTGTATGTCTGCCTTTGAATACACCTAATGCTGTCGGCAAGGAATTTGCCGGCATTATAGGTTGGCATGATAATCGAAACTAGCTCTTCTTTCATAGATGTTATTTTTATTATTTAAACGTTCACTTTTGATATATATTGCATAATTTGCAAGAAAATATAATGTAATCTACTTATTTTATTTTTGAACCTAAAATCCGCAGCTAATATGGACAAGGGTGATTTTGACAGGAAATGGTCATGCCACCCCATATGTGGGTAGTAAAGTTTTTACTTATGCTAACCTCGAAAATATGCCGAGAATTGTCATAATCTGCCATATACTGCAATAGACTTAAAATAGTTTCTATTTCAATCTAACCACTAGATACTCAGTACCTTTCATCGTTCTTTTACTCTTTAAGCCTTCGATATTCTTCAGCACTCTACCGAACGAAAGGAGGCTTTTTGCCTCTAAAGAGGAGCCATATCTCGCCTTTAATTCGCCAAAAATGGCAGCGGCAGTCATATATTCGCCCTCTTTTTCGTCATTTGCAGGCGCAAAACTCTCCAAGAAGCACTGCACGATAGGCTGCTGTTGCTGGAATCGCTGGTTGTTCTCCATGATGAGCGCCGTCTGCTCGGCATCAAAGTAGGTTCTTTCGCCTCGGCGGATGGCTGCCTCTGCTTGGGCAAAGAGCTGATGATAATTGGGACGGAGACTTACGTCGATAGGGCCTGTCAGTTCGATGCCGATGAAGCGGCGGTTGCCGGATGGATCGGTCAGGATGTCGTCCATATTGCTCGTGGCGATGAATGATGCCGTGCGAGGAAACTCGGTGACGTGACTGCCGTATGGAGGCTTGATCTTGACACTTGGCAACTGGATGAGATTCTTCAGGAATCCCTGCTGCACCTTGAGCGAAATCTGATTGAACTCATCCAGATTGATGAGCAAGAACTGGCTCATAGCCTGCAACACCTGGCGCCACTGATCCACCATAGCCAAGAACCAGGTGTAGAACCAGTCTTCCCAGTATGGACAGTTGGTAGGCACGGTACGAGCCAAGGCACGGATATGGTCCTTGCCATCCCACTGATTGTAGCAGCTCATCATAAAATCATCCACAGGATTATATTGCTTGATGAAGGTGGAATTTACGAAATTCTTCACATCCCTAATGTTCACATACGCGCCAAGAGATGTTCCATGGTACGATTGGTAACACAGAGATGGTGTTGCTTGTCAGTCTTGACTAATGTTATTTTCATCGGCTTCAGATTTTAAAATTATTATTATGGTTTATTATATTCCTTATATGTTTGAAGCAAGGCTTCTTAGGAGTTGGGAAGAGCCTCCTTTGGAGTTGGGAAGAGCCACATCTCAAGTTGGAAAGAGCCACTTCTCGACCGCAGAAGAGCCTCATTCCAACCGCAGAAGAGGCATACTTACGCCTCGTAACTACGTCACTTACGACTCATAGATGCCATACTTACGATGCATCAGGATGTCACTGAAAATACATCGGGACGCAGTACAAACTACATCGAGGATGCAGATCCAACTACATCGAGGATGAAATTCCAACAACTACGAGGTAGGAAAATAGATCCATTCCCGATATTTTCCTTGCAATTTACAAAAAATCTTCAAACTAGCAAGTATTTTGCGTTAAAATATGCTATTTTCTCGATACAAAGTCATATTTTCGTAACTATTATAAAGATTATCTACACAAATATGGCAATATATGGCATTTTATGGCAATTATCAAAGAATTGCCATATATTTATCTTATTGTTAATCAAATATTTACAACAGAATATGACAATATGGCAATTCTTTTTCAAAAAACTTTTTCATGCGAGGCAAAAATAACGGAAGATCTCACTATACTGATAACCATACAACTTGCAACGCAACCCCAAGGTTGAGTCTATTGTTTGGGACAAAAGAGCATCAAATTGCTCCATAATGGAAAATATTCCTCCAAAAGGAGGGAGTTTCTCAGATTTTATTTGTATTTTTGCCATGTCATTTATCGAATTCTCTTGTTTGTTTTTTTTGCAACACTAAGATAAGTGAATTCTTTGACATGACAAAATCCTGAGCAACATTTTGTTGCTCTGGTGCTTAAAAAATATATAAACTATAGTGTTGCGGAATTAAGGGAGTATATATTGTATAAACCCTCAGAAAAGTTTGGCAGTCTCAGAATAAATCATTATCTTTGCGCCATAAAAGGGAAATTGTTAAGACATCGAATTATGCAACAAAGAAAACTGCCTTTGGGCATTCAAGACTTTGAAGAAATGCGTAGAGATGGTTATCTCTATGTAGATAAGACCGATATGGTATGGCAGATGGCTAATGGTAACAAATACAACTATTTCAGCCGTCCCCGCCGTTTCGGTAAGTCCCTGCTGTGCTCTACTTTGAAGTGCTATTTTGAAGGTAGAAGGGATTTGTTTGAAGGATTGAAAATCATGCAGATAGAGAAAGAATGGGTCAAGCGCCCAATTATTTATCTGAGTATGAGCCTAGGAGGCTCTACAGGGCAATCACTTTATCAGTATCTAGACTTAGCCTTGTCTTCCTATGAGAAGATATATGGTAAGAATCCCGATGAGCAGACTTTAGGCAATCGCCTGAATGGCATTATCCAAAGAGCTTACGAGCAGTCAGGAGTTCAGATAGCAGTAATAGTGGATGAATACGACGTACCGTTGCAGCATACATACGATACCGATATTCATGAAGACATCAGAACCGTCTATCGTAATTTCTTCACGGGGCTAAAAGATTATGGTTATTGCATCAAATGCGTATTCATCACTGGTATAACCAAGTTTACGCAGATTAGTCTTTTTAGTATGCTGAATACGTTAAAGAACATGAGTTTCCGTAATGAATATGCAACCTTTTGTGGCATCGCGAAGGAAGAGCTATCTGATAATTTCGTGCCTGAGATTGAGCAATTGGCAGCAAGTTACGCTATCACTACTGAAGATGTAATGGCACGCATGAAATATACCTATGATGGTTATCATTTCTCGCGCAGCATGGTGGATGTTTATAATCCATTTAGCGTATTCAATGCGTTTGTAGACTTACGTTTAAACTCATATTGGATAGCAACAGGTTCCAATGAGATGCTTTTCAAGATCCTGCATAAGTTTATTTCTGCCATACCGACCTTGGATGGCTGCCTTATCGATGCCGACTATTTGGAGATGAGCGATGTGAATATGGTGGATCCAAAGATATTTCTCTACCAGTCTGGTTATCTCACCATCAAAGAAGTGAAGGGGGATACCTATGTATTGGGCTATCCCAACCGAGAGGTGAAGAAGGCTATGTTTAATATGGTATTGCCAATCATGCTGAATAAAGAAACATCTCAGGGTTCTACAGACATTCAAAGTTTGAAGATGGCTATGATAGCAGGAGATGTAGACCAAGCCATGCTTTGCTTGAAACAGTTGATTGCCTGTACCCCTTATAGCACCCAGAAAAAAGAGAAGTTCGTCTTCGAGGAACATTTTCGCTTTATCATTACGTATTTATCATCCTCAATATGCGTTATATAATAGAGATTGGTACAATAAAATGATCAGCAATGTTCTAAAAAGTTGTATTGGTGAGTTTGATTGAATACTATTGTTATATTAAAGAGAATATATTTAAATGAATAAGTTAGAAGCATTCGTTTATAAGCGAGTAAAGAATAATTATATTATAAAGAACCTTCTTAGAAATATTTATCAAGGCATGTATGATCTTATGCCTAATTATGAGTCAAAGTTTGAGAGCGAGCCTATTGTTCTTGAAGGTTATTTCTTTGGCTTTCACGATGTCACTCCATTCTCTGAAGGCTCTTCAAAGATTTTGAGTAACCATTTGTTGATTCCGTTAAGAATGCCTTCAGAGGAAGATACTCTTGAAGTTGGATATTTCGATGGAATCAACTTTAGCATATGGCATAAGATAGGTGAGACTCATGCCTGGAATTATCATAAGGGCGCAAGGCTACAATGGGTGAACCAAAATGAGGTTATTTATAATGATAGTGTACAAAGAAGGCTTGTTTCAAAAATTTTAAATATCTATACTGGTGATGTGAAAAATATTGATTTCCCAATAGATACAGTTTCCTATGGTGGTCAGTTTGCGACAAGCTTTAGTTATGGTAGATTGCAGTATAATATGCCAGGTTATGGGTATGTGATAGGTGATGAGGCTTATTTGAATGAAGATGCGCCTTCAGAAACTGGATTGTTCTTAGTCGATTTAGAAAATAATACTCGAACTTTACTCTTGAGTTTGAATGAGATTTCTGAGTTTCTGCATGAGGATAGTATGGAAGGAAAGATGCACTTTGTTACACATACGGAGTTTTCTTTCGACAATCGCTATATAGCTTTTCTTCATAGATGGTATAAAGGAACTTCACGTAATACTCGCCTAATAGTTTTCGATAGGGTGACTAAGCAAATGATGGCATCCCCAACTACAGGTATGGTGTCGCATTATGCATGGAATCACCAAAATGGTATCGTTGCTTATTGTAGGGTAGAAAATGTAGATTCTCATGTGTATTTTTCTGGTCCCGACATGAAAGAATGGAAGCGATGTGGGTATCCTAAGCTGAATAGTGATGGACATCATCATTTTATAGATGATGATTGGTTCTTGGTAGATACATATCCAGACAAGTGGCGACATGTCAAGTTGTATAAGGTTAATAGGAAAACAGATGAAGTGATTTTGTTGGCAGATGCTAAGAGTCCCAAGAAATTTGTTTCTCCATCAGAGCACAAGCATTGGAAGTGTGATCTTCACCCCCGTTGCAGTGCTGATGGAAAATGGATAAGTTTTGATTCTGTTCATACTGGCGTACGAAGCCTTTGTATAATGAAGAATGAGCAATAATAGCTATTTGCGATATTTCCCTAATATTATAGGGAAATATCGTTGTGCTATGCTAATAATAGGTATAAAACAGATGAGAATAAAGAATGCCAGGAGAAAATCAAGCCACGAAACATTTGGAAATAATGCTCTCATATAACCTTTGAATATCATATGGTAGCCTAATATTAATATTGTTCCTTTTGACAGAAGCCTGATTATTCTTGAGTTGAATTTTGCTAACCATTTAGATATGATATATGTTAGTGTTATGCCAGCTATTCCACCAAGTAAAAATAAAACATAATTTGATCCATATCCATTTAAATACATTAGTACCAAGTCATTATGTTTGCCGCACCAAAATATTGTAACAGCAGCCAATGCTGCAATAATAAGTTGTTGAATATAATGGTTGTGTTTATCAAGTTTTACTCTGAAATGAGACAAAACATTCCCCAAAAAGAAGAATGGATATGCAACACAAATGTTTATAAGTCCATTTGCGTCTTCTTCTAACACGGAGATGTTGGTTTGCTCATTTGTCTGTTGTGAATAAATTGCAATAATAGGTAAGCATATTATTAGACCTATTTGAAGATATATGTTTTTAAATGTAATTATATAAATGAGCTTTAGAACTATCAAAGTATATACAAACCAAAGTATACCCAGTGATTTATAGTATCCTGCAATGCCATATGCTATATATGATAATAGATTGACAAGGCTAAAAGTTCCATCATTTATAGAATGGAACATTACTTTAGATGTTAGTGTTGCAAAAATGATTAGCATAGGAATTACCAAATTGTAAAAGACCTTCTTTAAATAGAGCCGATTATTCTCAAAATGGCAAAGAAAGCCTGATATAGAAAAGAAAAGAGGTACACTAAAAGTGTAGATATATTTGTTACCATATGAAAAAAAATGTCCTAGTACAATGAAGTATATACCAAGAACTTTCATATAATCAATCCATAATAGTCTAGATGACCTAGGGTAAGCATAATTGTTCATTTCTTACTTAGAATAATATTTGTTTATGATATATTTAATTGCTTTGTAATTATATTGACAATATTGTTTATTTTTAAAAGTACCTGTAGATACGTGCTCGGTATCATATACAACTAGTGATGGTTCATATTTAACCTTCAGTCCATGCTGTATACATTGTTCTCCTAGATATATTTCTTCACAAAAGAGAAATACTGGATAGTCAATAATGCCACAGCGCTTGAAGTATTCTTTTGTGAGAATGATGAAAGAACCATGACCTGCATAGATCTCCATAGCGTTATGTTTTATATATTTTTTTCTCTTGTATGCTGAATGTGTATAAATATTATATAACCATGGGTGTTTAAAAAGGTAACTTAATATAAAAAGTTTTTTCTTATTGTATCGTTTGAGTATTTTAGGATTTTTATCTCTTCCCTCAGATTTGGATAAAATTGATGGTGCTATCCAACCGCAATGTTTTAACATTTTTAAGTTTGCAAGGAGATGGAATAAATTGTTGTTTAATGTTAAGTCCACATTACTGATAATAGAGAAGTCATACTCTAATGGTGTAAACTTTTCCATCAAATGAAATATGGCACCAAAGTATCCTAGATTTTTGCCTAGTTGTAAAATACTCAATTTATAGGATGTTGGTTTATAGTCAATATTTTGCATTGCGGTTTCCGTGTTGTCTGCAACATAAACGGTTAAAGAAACATCTTGATCTTTTTCTACAAAGTCAAGAGATGATAAATATTTTAGTAAAGCGTCATATGAATTATAAGTAACACAATATATAGCAATTTTTTTCATTAGTTGATTCCTTTCTTTGTTATTCCGTCTTTAATTCCCTTAAACATATTTTTGTAACAACCCCTATAGGAAGTTGTAAAGAATGGTAAATAAAAAAGTCTCAAGCATAGTCTTATCCCATTTTTTATTTTCCATTTTTTCGGTACATACTTTACTTTTAACAACCAAAGGTAATTTCTATACTGGAAATAATACCGAAAAGGTTTGGATATAATATCTTGCATAACCCCTAGATTTATAGTTTTTTCACCTATGCGATGTGTTATACTAATCTTTTTAGTTTGACAACAAACATAACCAATTTTATTGATTCTCCAGCACCATTCGCTATCAACATAATCTATGAATAATGCAGAATTAGGATAGCCAACTACTTTTAGAATGCTACAACTTATGCAACTACCTGATGATATTATGTTTTTTCGGTAAACGAAATCGCTTATAGAATCTTTGTTAGACTCGTGTTTTGAGTAATATTCCTGATTGGTATCAAAGTTGACTACCCTAGGACCAAGTAATGCTAATTTTATGTTGCTATTTGAAATTCTTTCATATTCAGATAGCATTAAATTTATGTAGTGTGCATCAACTCTAGTGTCTTGGTCGAGGAAAAATATATGTGATATTTCTTTTTTGCGAATTAAACACTTAATGCCATATTCTTGAGCAAACCCAATTCCATAGTTTTTGCCAAAGGAAATGTACTCAAAGTTGTTTATATTTTCATTTTGGAAGTTTGGCAACGGTGAGTTGTCTACTACAATTCCCTTGTAGTTATTGGACATGTTGATTATGTTTTGTAAATCTTCATGGCTAGGATTATACAAAACTATTAATAAAGCTGGATATGAGTTTCTTTTGTTCATATTTATTTAACGCTTTTATATACCAGTTATTGTTTCTTTGTTAGTTAAAGATTTTAAAATGTTTGCTAGTGCCAAAAATTATGATTAATTTTGAACTTATAAATTTAAAGAGTATGAAAATATTATATGATCATCAAATATTTTATCCACGATATGGTGGAGCTTCTAAATATTTTAGTATGCTAATTTCTAGTTTGCCAAGAGATATTTGGCAAACAACTGCACTGTTTTCTAGTAATGAGTATGTAAAAGCAACAAATATATTTAAAACATATCCATATCTATTTAAAGGGCAAGCATTAATTTGTGAATACTTGAATAGAATATATACTAAATATTGTATAAATAGGCAAGATTTTGATATTTTCCATCAAACAAATTTTGGTACCTATTGTTTGAAAGACTTAAAAGACAAGCCCATGGTTACGACATATCATGATTCTAATCTTTCCACATTAGATCCTCATCCTAAAATAGTGGCTCGGCAAGCTGTTTCTTTGATGCGTTCTGAGGCTATAATAACAGTAAGCCAAAACACGAAAAATGATATGTTAAAGTTGTTTGACGTTGATGAAAGTAAAGTTTTTGTAGTTCATCATGGAATAGAAAAATTTGATTTATCAACTCTGAATCCATCTCGTGTTTTCTCTTTCCCCTATATATTATATGTAGGAAGAAGGTCTAAGTATAAAAATTTTGAGCGATTTCTTAGAAGTTTTGCTGTTTTATGTGAAAAGTTTGATGAATTACATTTGGTATGCACATCTATTCCCTTCTCTAATGAAGAACTTCTTCTTATTGAAAAATTAGGTGTGTCTTCTAGGATTCATCATATATTTGCAAGTGAGGATACAATGAAATGCTTATTCAGAGATTCGGAGTTCTTTGTTTACCCTAGTTTGTATGAAGGATTTGGTATGCCTATTCTTGAAGCATGGAGTTGTAATTGTCCTGTAGTATTATCGTATGCTAGTTGCTTTCCTGAGATAGCCGGTAATGCAGGATTATATTTTGACCCATATAGTATAGACGATATGGTTGATAAAATGGCAATGATGCTTAGTGATGAGGGTCTAAGAAAATTCTATCAGGAAAGAGGAACAAAAAGGGTTTTGACATTTTCTTGGGAAAAATGCGCACAAGAACATATGAACATATATCGGTCCTTGCTTTAAGGACCGTCATATGTTCTGTTGTGATAATATAATCTTTCTTGGTAGCTTGAAGCGCCAAAAATAATGTTTTCATATTTGAAATCTGGAAGCATAGTCGAACTTCCTATTTTTAAGATACAGTATAAGCCAATAAATAGAGCATATAGATTTTTGTTGTTTTTTATGGAGAAACATTTTAATAAATCTATCCATAAAATCCAATAGCCAAATGCGAACAATGCACATAAGCGTTTGCTAAGAACTTCAAATTCACTAATGCAAAAAAAACAAATGAAGTATGCCAATACAGCATTTATAAATACAGCGTTCTCTTTTCTGATGTCATTTAGTTTATCGAAGAAACAAAATATTAAACATCCAGTAAGTAATCTTTCTAGATAACCGATGGATATTTTAGAACTTTTATCATAAAGCTCAGTATAGGCTCTTACTTTCATTGATATATCTTCGTCTATGCCAAATATAGAAAGGAGCGAACTAAATAATGAAACTTTTGATAGAAATATAACATTGCATATCATGAATATTCCTAAATAAATCCATTTGTTGCATTTTCTGTTAAATACAAAATACAATGGCATATATAATAATGCAGAAGAATGAAAACAAAAGGCAATGAAAATAAGCAGGAAATATTTCTTTGCATCTCTCGTCTCTAAAGAATTTAGCGAATTCAAAAATAATAGAATAGCAATTGAATTACGCATGAAATTTGTACTTATTAATAAACCTTCAAAGCATATGTATATAGCTAGAGCTAATGGTAAATTAGAGATGCGACCTTTAAAAAATAATAACAACAAATATGTATTAATTGCAGTCGTTATAAATACAAAAAAACTATAATTTGGCATGATAGTTTTGACCAACAAACAAAGCAGGGTGAATCCTGGTTCCATCACCCCTTGTGTTGTTGGCCATCCTAGCAAATACGAAAAATCACAATTAAAAAAGTATTCATAATATACAATCCAATCACTAAGTATAAACCCCCTGAGTCCAAAGAAAAATATAAATATACCTACGCTAATATATTTATACTTTTCTTTTAACTCAATCTTTTGCGTTTGCTCACAGAAATAGGCGAGCACGCAAAAAATACATATTATCAATATATATGGAAATGCATTTGTCATTTCTATTGTTTGTTAATATTTTTTTTCTTGTTAATCAATATTTTACAAGTACTTCTTAGCCATGTTATCCATACGGCATCTGCAATAATGCCAAGGAGTATGAATAGAATTACAATGTATAATCTTGGCGTGCTAGAAGCGATGTTCGGCATTTTTGATGTCTGTACTATTACAAATGCTGGTGTAGATTCTTGAAGTTTTGCTTTGGCTGCTTGCAGCTGACTTGCTACTTGAGTATAGACATTGTACTTTAATTGCATATCATTTTCTAAATCTTCTTGCTTTGACTTGAATGATTCCAAAAGTAGATCTTCGTTTGCGTCTGAATATGCAGCATACAATTGCCTTGCTTTAGTATACTCTTGTTTGCTTGTTGCATACAGCTCTTGATAATACACAACATCATTTCGTGCTTTCTTTGTTTTGTAATTGGTTATATATTCTTGTAGTCGACGTTGTATCGTATCTGCCATAATCGCACAAACAAGAGGATCTCTGTCTGTGTAACCAATTGTAATGATGTTTGTCTTTTTATCAATTAAGCATGTTGTAGAACCCTTTATTAAGTCGCAAATTTTTTCATCCTCACTTGAAATCCAAAAACTATTATTGCTATTTAGTTTACTATTGTCGGTAGGCTCTTTGATGAAAAAAGATATGCAGCCTTTTACCAAATTACTGAGAGAAATTTTGCTTTTTTGCTTTTGCAAATGTTGCAAGTATGTAATTGTGCTGTCAGGTGTTTCTTTCTCTCTTACTTTAATGTCAAATAATTTAATAACAAAGTCGGTTGAAGCAAGAACATCAGGATAAATGTCAGGATAAATTGCATCCATTCCTGATGATTTGCCCCCGAGGTCTATTCCAAAGCTTGAAGCCATGTCTGATATGCTTTGCGACATGCCAGATGTACTTGTTATTTCTGGAGCTAAAACAACATTTGTAGTGTATGCTTTTGGTTTTGATATTGCATAAATAATTCCTACTAAAAGAAATGTTCCCATAAATACCAATAGGGTCATTTTCTCTTTTAGCATATTATTTATGATGGCGACAATGTCAATTTCATGTGTCTTTTTTCGAGTTTGTTCTATCATAATTCTAACTTTTTATGTAAATGGCATGTCCCATATGCAGTGATATGCCAATTCTTTCTTTCTATATTTAATAATTTTAGCAGGAATACCACCTACTACCGCATATGGGGGAACATCTTTTGTAACAACAGCTCCTGCGCATACGACAGCGCCTTCCCCAATGGTTATTCCTTGTAGAATTGTACTGTTTATACCAAGCCACACATAATCCTTTATATGAATTGGAAGATATTTTCCAGTAAATAATTCTGAATCAATATCGTGACTTCCTGTAACTATTTTGACTTTGTGAGAAATAGATACATTGTTCCCAATGTCAATATAACCTCTTGCATCAATGAAACAATCTCTGTTTATATGAGAAAATTTTCCAATATTCAAATGATTGGCATTGATGATATAGTTTCTTTTCATTATGAAAGATTTACAGCCAATTTTGACGCCAATTTTTTTTAATATCATTCTTCTGATGCACCAAAAGGGAATATGAACAATGATATCATTTGTCAAGTATTCCAGAATAAATGCTCGTCCCCATTTTATGATGCCCAAATCTTGGAAAGTTTTCTTCAATATCATCTTTGACATATATAAAAGTGGTCTTAATGAAAGATTTCTTTCAGATGTTATCAAGAAATTATACCATATTGTTTTATAAGGATGATAAGATACTCCTTCTAGTTTGTAGTTTTCTATATTTACCTCAACTTTTTGGAATTTTACACCTTGTCTGTATAATTGGTGAATTAAGTCCCAATCTAATGCATAGCCATATTTCTTTTGTCTTTGTATATTATATAGATTGTCCTTCATTATTTCTGACCGAACTAAAGACGAACCATGACGATATATTGGATGTAAATTTAATAAGCTCCAATTTGGCTGCGCATATTTAAATTGTTTAGTTCCTTTTGACATTTCAAAACTATTTCCATATAGAACACCTACATTCTCGAGGGGGCTTTTTGTGGCTAATTCTATAGTATCTTGAAGAGATCTTTCTGTGCAGAAATTGTCTCCACTATTCAATATATTTATCCAGTCACCAGTAGCATGTATGATACCTTTGTTCATGGCATCATATATGCCATTGTCTTTTTCTGAACACCAATAGGCAAGGCGTGGGGCGTATTCCTTGATGATGTCCGCTGTACCATCTGTGCTGCCTCCGTCTATAACAATATACTCCTTGTCTTCCCACGTTTGTGAGAAGAAACTCTCCATGGTGGCGCGAATGTTGGCGACATCATTGTATACTACTGTTATAACGCTTATCTTGTTACTCATATATTGACATCTAAAGTGTACGACAATGTTAATCTCAAGAACAAAACAATCTAATTAGTTTGTTACTTCTTATTAACAATCAAGTCTAGTCCTTGCTTTACATAGAAAGGGAAACGAGTGTCGCTTGAAATTAATGGTAAATGTTCAGTTATGGCTTGTGCAATAATAATGTGATTATTAAATATCTCATGTTAATGTATATATAGGACAGGGTCGTTTACTATGATACTCCCTTTTAGTCTTCTTGCTGCCTCAAGAGTTTTGCTAACTCTAGATGCAACCTTTAGCTCTATATTTTCTAATACTTTTTTATTTGTCTCCATATTTTTATATATTTATTTGTTTTGCAAAAATACTATATTCTTTTTATATAAACAAGTTTTTCCTAAATTTATTGCAAAAAATTTGTTTATTTTTACTTTTACTTGTTCCAAATCCCTTTTGCCTTATTCTTTATCAGCAGTCGGCATTGATATAGGTGAATAATGCTCATAGAGGCATAGCTTCCTGCCATACAGAGGACAACACCTTCGATACCTAATTTGTCACCTATGGATAGTACTACAAGAACGTAGATGGCTGTGAAAGATAGGGAAGTGACAATTTGTACTTTTAATTTATTCAAACCATTGATGAGGTATGTTACACAATTGTTGAGATTGAAGAAGCATACGTAAATAAGTGTGCTCAGTGATACCGTGAATGGAACGGAAACATTGTCTCCTATCCATAAGTGGTAAAATATTTGGCATCCTAAAAGCATGATGATTCCACCTATCACTGATATCCCCCATAGCTTGTAAGTTCTATTGAAGTTGTTCGCTATCCATTTCATATCACCCTTGACATACGCATCAGTGTATGCATTCCACATAGGCGCAAGTATGATGGTATAGGCTATCACTAATAGGTTGAAGTACTTGTAGGCTATGTTGTAAGTGGTTACAGCTGATGGCCCACAATATTGAGTGATGAACATATTGGCTGCACCAAAGATCACTAGACAACTGCTTATTTGTATAACAAAAAAGCTGAGTCCTTTGCCAATGATTTGTCGTGTCAAGCCTTTGTCGAAGTATTTGAATGATGGCCTTAGCTCTGGGTGCTTTATAAACAAAGGTATCGCTGCTAACATGAATATCAAACTGTGTGTTGCTGTATATGCTAAGACAACGTATAGGAGATTGCCTGTAGTAAACTTTGTTAGTAAATATATGATGCCCAATGCTATTACATTGCCAGATACAGAAAGTAGGTCGTTGATGGCGTACTTTTGCATTGCAACAAATATCAAACCAATGTTTTTGACCACAAAGTTGAGTAATGTAAACCCAATGGCTACTATTAAGGCATTACGCAAACCTTCATTGCTTAGGGCTTGCGTATTAAAGAACTGATTAAAGTCCAAAATAGACATAGGCACTGATATTATGATAGCCATAGTGAGGGCTATAACAGCAAGAAGTATCAAGGTTGTACTGATGTATCTTCTTCCTAAATTGTAATCTTTGCTTGATATTGCACCTGTTAGGTAATTGCGCATGCCATTACCTAGTCCGATATCAAATGTATTGATCCAAAAAAGTACAGAGGTTATTGTCATCCATATACCATATATCTCATTATTGAGATAGTTGATAGTAATAGGGACAATCAGTAAGGAAGTTGACAAGCTGATGATCTTTAATATACCAGAAAACAGGATGTTGTTTCTCAACATTCTGTTTCGTGTATCTTTTATATGAAATGCTTTAAAATCCATAACTTGTTGTCTTTTCTGCAAAATTACTACTTTCTTTTTATATAAACAAACTTTTCTCGGTTTTATTGTCTAAAAGGTGAAGGAAATGGAAAAATAATGGGGAATAGGGGGGATGAAAGGGAATAAGCATGTATGGGGTAATGAAGATTAGCCATACATGCTTATTAAGTTGAGTGTATTTATTATTTGTACCTTTTTACTTCTTCTGACATGCCTGTCAAATCTGAGATTGCAACGACGGATGTTCTTTACTTGCTCAGATTGGCGATGGTGGCAATCATGGCGGCGATGCTCGACATGCTGCTGCCCATACTCATCATTTCGGCGGCGGTCATCTTGCGCTTCATCTTAGCTGGGATGACAATCTCGCAGCCGGGCTGAACCTTGGCTCCGTGGCCTACCTTGGCAACCTTGCCGTTCATGTAGATGATGTATGCTTTGCTCTTGTTGGCATCACTGGCAAAACCACCTGCCTCGTCGATGTAGCGAGAGATGCTCTTGCCCTTCTCGTAGGCTACGGTGTTGGCGTACATCACGGCTCCATTGATCTTCACAGTGCTGTTGTATTGTGGCACTATCAGGCGATCGCCCTCACGCAGTATCATGTCGGCGTCGCTGCCTGGATGCTTCAGAGCCTCGGCTAGGTCGATACCTACAGGATATTCGTCTGGGACATTGAACTTCTGAAGATCAGCGTCCTTGGCATCCTTCGCTGTCTGGGTGATGGCGCTGGCATTGTTGCTGCTGGCGGCTAACTGGAGGAGATTCTTTTGCTGTTGCTCTCGCTGCATCTTGAGCACGGCTTCCATTCTTGCTTTCTCTGCCTCGTTTGCCTTGCGCATCAGGCGGGCTCCCTTGATATAGGCTTGGTCGGTGCCGCCACCTGCCTTCTGGAAAAGGTCGCTGAGGCGGGAGTTGCGGCGACTCAGGGTGTAGGTGCCTCCGAAGAGTACCTCGCCCTCTATCTCCACATTCTGCTGCTCGGTATATGCAGGGCTCTTGCGAATGCTTACCTCATCGTATGGCATCAACTCGAAGCCTGGCTTGCCATCTATCACAAATCCATCCTTCAGGGATAGGGTATAGGTCTTGGCGATGATACTATCTGGCTTGGTAGCCTTGGTATCATTGACGCGGCGGCTAACGAGGACATTGATGGTTGATGCCTTGTCGGTGAGTCCGCCTGCCTGGAGCACGAAGTCTTCGATGGTTTCATGCTCGGCATAGAGATAAGTACCTGGATATTGCACCTCGCCCCGGATGGTGATGGTGCGCTCAGTCATCTTGTCCTGACGGGTAGGGATGAAGAGGACATCATTCTCCTTGAGTGGGATGTCAGGGGATGTGCCTGCCAGAATGCCTGCGATGTCGACGCTGATGACTTCCAGGTTGCGGTCGCTCTTCATGCGATGCATCACGGCGCGGGCTGTGAAGGCATCTTCGGTGAGTCCCTCGGCATGCTCTACCAAGGTGCGAACGCTATTGATCTGGTCGCCGATGTTGTACATGCCTGGTCGGAACACGGCTCCCTTTACCTCTACGGTGTTGGCGTAGCGAGGCAGAATGCTGTCTACGCTTACGGAGTCGCCATCGTCGATACGGAAACTAGAGAAGTCGAACTCCTCTACATTGTATACCGAACGTTCTCTGCCTGTCTTGCGGTTCACACGGACTGACTTCTTGTAGGCATCGCCCGTGAATCCGCCTGAGTACTTGAGCAGGGAGTTGACGCTCTCATTCTTCTTCATCTCATAGATCATTGGGCGCTTCACCTTACCCGTGATGGTGACGAGGCAATCGTATGGACCTACTACGATGACATCATTGTCGGCAAGGCGAACATTGCCCGTCAGCTTGCCATTGAGGATGTAATCATAGATGTCGACTACGGTGACGAGTCGGTTGTTGCGATATACCTTGATGTTACGCAAGGTACCGAGGTCGTTGGTGCCGCCTGCCATATAGAGGGCATGGAATACGGTGGCAAAGGCAGAAAGGGTATAGGTGCCAGGTGCCTTTACTTCGCCCATCACATTGACCATGATGGTCTTGGTCTGACCCACAGTGAGCTTAATGCGGCTCGAACGATAGCGACTGCCCAAGGTGCTGCGCAGACGGGCGTTGGCTTGAGCCACGGTGAGACCACTCACATTCACGGGGCCATAGCCCTCGATGGTTACTTCGCCATCGGGAGATACGGTGCTCTGGATGGTCTTTTGAGATGCACCATAGATGTCGATGATGACGGCATCGCCAGGTCCCAAGCGATAGTTTTGTGGGGTGGCGATATTCATGTTGGGCTCAAAGCTCAGTTCCTTGTTGTTGAAGATGTCACGGCCGAATACCTTCTTGCGTTTCATCTCACGCTCCGCCAAGAGACGCTTGATCATCATGGCAGTATCTGGAATCAAGCCGTCCATCTCGTCCTGGAAGTCCATGAACTCTTCATCATCCTCATCATAGGTGTGCTTATAGTCCTTGTCTTTCTTAGCCTTCACGCGATAGTTGCTATAGTTTTCAGCCTTCTCGTCGAGGCCCTTGCCATAGTCTTCACGAGTCTTGCCATTATTGGTGCGCAGGCGGGTAGCGTCCTTGCTCGCTACCTCTTCCGAGGCACCAGCTACGCCACCTTGCTTCATCTGTCGCTCATACTTGTTGCGAACTCTTCGAATCTGCGAGATGTCTACACCTTGCTGCATCAGCTTGGTCACTATCTGGGCATTGGACGTGCCGCGCTCATGCTCCTTGACCACAAGGCGCATCACTTGGTCGTCAGTCATGCTAGATGTCTGGGCACTTGCCGAACCGATACTGAATATCATCAATAATACTAGGACTATATATTTCTTCATTTATTTCTTCTATTTTGTTATTTTTTCTTATTGTCGAGTGACTGAAGCATCACCTTTACCGCACGCTCCAACTGGGCATCGTGGCCATTGATGAAGTCTTCTGGTGTGTTGTATACCTCTACGTCCGGATTGAGCTGGGTGTTCTCATTAAAGACGCCTCTCATGTCTCGGCAACCTACCTGAGGAATACCGAATACCAATGAGCGGTCCATCAAAGTCTCCCACCATACTGCGGTCATCGTACCTGCCACTGGGGTACCTATCAACTTGCCGATGCCCAACTCCTTGTATACCCATGGGAATCCGTGCCCATTGCTGTAGTCATCCTCGCAAATCATGACGCATGATGGCTTCACCCATTTATTGAACGGATCATGACCAACTACCTTACCGTGTGGCACAAACTCCTGATACTGCTTGCCGCTGAGTAAGGTGCAGAGGTCATCGTGCAACCAGCCACCACCATTGTGGCGCTCGTCTACGATGGCAGCTTCGCGATTGCGGTTCTTGTCACTCAAGAGTTCGCTATATACGGTGCGGAAACTAGGACTGTTCATTGCCTGTACATGGACATAAGCCAAGCGACCACCGGAGAGGCTGTCCACCAACTGGCGGTTTCTATCTACCCATCGCTTGTAGAGCAACTCGGTGAGTTCACCCTGCGAGATCGCCTTGATGGTTACGTCCATCTTCTTGCCCTTGGCAGTCTTGATGCCTAGGCGCACATTCTTGCCAGCCTTGCCATCGAGCAGAGGATAATAGTCCATACCTGCCTTGATAGGTTCGCCGTCTATGCTCTCGATGATGCAACCAGGGGTGACGTCGGTCTTCTTCACAGCGAAAGGACCACGCTTGATAATCTCCTGAATCTTCAAGCCATCGCCAGTGTAGCTAGGGTCGAAGAAGGCGCCGAGCTGAGCCGTCTGAAGGATAGCGCCCGCAGGACGGAATCTTGCTCCAGTATGAGAGGCGTTGAGCTCGCCCAGCATCTCGCTGAGCATCTCCTTGAAGTCATAGTTGTTGTTGATGTATGGCAGGAACTTCTCGTAGGTCTTGCGATAGCCTTCCCAATCCACGCCATGAAGCTTTGGATCGTAGAACTTGTCCTTTACCTGTCGCCAGATATGGTCGAAGAGGTATTGGCGCTCTGCCGCAGGCTTGTAGTTGAAGTTTGCCTCGAAGTCCACTGACTTGGTGCTATTGTTGGAGAGGTCTACCTTCTTGATGCTGTAGCCGTTGCAGAGGAAGAGGTTCTTGATGTCCTTGTCTGCCTGGAAACTACCATAGCCTACATTTTTGAGAATAAGCTTGGTAGAGCCATCCTTCAAGTCTCTGCTCCAGAGGTCGTAGCCACTCTCAAAGGCAGCCTGATAGTAAATCTTATCACCATCTTTGGAGAGGATGGCATCGCCCATGTTGGATGAGTTGACAGTGAGGCGCACGATGCGGTCACGGCAGTTGTCGATGTCTAGCTCCAGTGGTTCCACCTTGGCTACTTCTATCTTGCCGGTCTTCTTCTCCTTCTCGTCAGCCTTCTTCTGCTTTTCTTCCTTCTTCTCGTCCTCCTTCTTTTCCTTCTCGTCCTTGTTGGCATCAGCCACCTCTATCTCTTCCTTGCTCATGTTGAAGCGGTTGTAGGCGTCGAGGTCGAAGAACATCAGGTAGGCATCATCCTCCGCACCCCAACTACCATGACTGCGGTAGCCGGCGCGGTCGCTGGCAAAGAGCATAGCCTTGCCGCCGAGCACCCATTTGCCATTGCTGTCGCTATAGCCAGAGTTGGTGAGATTGTGTACCTCCTTGCCATCTGCCTTGACGAGGGCTATGTCGGTATTATTCCAGCCGCCAGTGCCTATGTAGCTGCTCAAGAGCCACTTGCTGTCTGGGCTCCATTCAAACCAGATGTCGCCATCGCTGTAAGAGTAGTTGTACTTGCCATCTAGCACGGTGCGTATCTGCTTGTTCTTCAGATTGACGATGCGCAGGGTGGCACGGTCTTCGAAGAATGCCACTTCCTTGCCGTCAGGGCTGTATTGTGGATACTGGGAGGTGATGCCTGTGTTCACGATTTGCTCCTCCTCGATGTCGGTGGCATAGGCAAACTGCTTCTCCTTCTCGTTCTTGATCTTAGCCTGATATATCTGCCAGCAGCCGTTGCGCTCTGATGCATAGACCAAGGCTCTACCGTCAGGAGAGAAGCATACCTCGCGCTCCTGCTCCGGTGTGTCGGTGATGCGCTTGGTGGTGGAATACTGGGTAGATGTGACATATACATCGCCATGCATGATGAATGCTACCTCCTTGGCGTCAGGAGACAATGATATCTCGGTGGCACCCGAACGCTTGATGCTGCGTATCAAGTCGCGAGTGTCATTATCTGTAGTGATCGTGATGTTTACTTTCTGTGGTTCGGCGCCTTGCTTTACGGTGTATATCTCGCCATCGTAGCCGTAGCAGAGCAGGTCGTTGCTAGAGGCGGTGAGGAAACGTACAGGATTGCCCTTGTGGTGGGTAATCTGCTGGTCGTCAGCTCCATTGAGTGAACGATGGTAGATATTGAATGTGCCGTCTTGTTCGCTTAGATAGTAGAAAGACTGCTGATTGGCTGCCCACACTGGTGTGCGGTCTTCGCCAGCAAAGGTGGTTTGCTTTGTAAACTTGCCCTTGCTCTCCAGCCAGATGTCGCGGGCGATAGGAGACTGATGGTGCTTGCGCCAAGGGTCCTCGTATCCCTTCTTGTCATGGTAGAGCACATCGCCCTTCTGGGAGATGCTGATGTCTTCCATAGGCAGGGTGGAATAGAGCTCGGCTCTGCCTCCCTGGGTGCTAACCTTGTATACCTGTGGGAAGGTGTTGCCGGCAAAGATGATGCTCTGGGCGGTAGGCATGATGCTAGCCGAGAAGAGCACGTGGTCATTGTCGGCGAAGGCAATAGGCTCCTCCGTGCCACTATTGGTGGTGAGTCGGGTAGGAGTGCCTCCCTGTGCGTCCATCACATAGATGTCGAGACTTCCCTCACGGTCTGACTCAAACGCAATCTTCTTGCCGTCGGGACTCCAGATAGGGTGAGAGTCGTAGGCGCTGTTGGTGGTCAGCTGCTTAGCCAATCCGCCACTTACGGGTACACTATAGATATCGCCTTTATAGGTGAAGGCGATGGTGGTGCCATCAGGTGAGATGGCTGGATAGCGCATCCAGAGTGGATGCTGCTGTGCTTGGGCTGTCATCAGGCTTGCCATGAGGGCAGCAGTCAGTAAATATTTTTTCATTATGTTTGATATTATCCCATTTTGGTCATGTGGTAGCCTAGTGCCTTGAGTTCGATGGCGATGCCCATCAGATACATCTGGTGAAGGGCGGCAATGAATCCTCTGAACGCCTTTTCCGAACCAGGTTGCAAACCGATGTGAGTGAGCTTGGACACGGTGCGGGCTGAGCATTCTGCCACCACCTTGGTGAGGGCTTGGTGCTCGTTGCTGTCCAGAAGTAGTACCTTCTCGCAGATATAGTCGTCCATGTGGTCGAAGTCGATGCGATCTCTCAGATACTTGTATAGGTCGTCTACCTTGCTATATAGCTCCCAGTCCATGTCCCAGTACTTGGCCATAGCCATGCCTACGTACATGATCCAACCCATAGCCACTGTAAGATACTGGTTCCATTCGCGCAAGGCATCGGGCAGATAGCTTTCGCCTATTTTTGCCCAGAGCGCCTCCAGGTCGGGTGCCTCTGGCAGGTGCTGGTCCACTCGGTCCAGGCTGGTGAGATATTGGTAGAGGTCATCTCGAAAGATGACCTCTGGATTAGTTTTCTGATCCATTTCTATATATTTTACTATATATTAAAATGAGTGCTTACTTAAATGTCAATTCATTCTTGCCTCGGCTCTTGCCTACGGTGATGGTGTCGCCTGGCTTGAGTCCCTCGTCTAACAAGAGCTGGCATACGCCGTCCTCAATATATGTCTGGATGGCACGCTTCAGTGGGCGGGCACCAAACTGCACGTCATAGCCCTTGGTAGCCACAAACTCCTTGGCGGCATCGGTGATCTGGAAGTGATAGCCCATCTGCTCGATGCGGCTTACCAATGACTTCAGCTCGATGTCGATGATGCGCTTGATGGAGTCGATGCTCAACTGGTCGAAGGTGATAATCTCGTCCAGACGGTTGAGGAACTCTGGGGCAAACTGCTTGGAGAGGCTCTTCTGGATGACGCTGCGAGCATACTCCTTGTCGCTCTCGGTCATCAAGCCGTTGCTGCTCAGGTTGCCCGCACCGAAACCGATGCCTCTGCCAAACTCCTTGAGCTGGCGTGTGCCGGCATTAGAGGTCATGATGATTACAGTGTTGCGGAAGTCTACCAATCTGCCGTTGCCGTCGGTGAGTCTTCCTTCGTCCAGCACTTGCAGCAACATGTTGAATACCTTGCTGTTGGCTTTCTCTATTTCGTCGAGCAATACGATGCTATATGGTTTGCGGCGTACCTTCTCGGTGAGCTGGCCGCCCTCGTTGTAGCCTACGTAACCCGGAGGTGCTCCTACCAGTCGAGAGGTGTTGAAGCCTTCGGAATATTCGCTCATGTCTATGCGCACCATAGCGCTGCTGTCGCCAAACATCTGCTCGGCGAGTTTCTTGGCGAGATAGGTCTTGCCCACGCCCGTAGGACCCAGGAACATGAATACGCCGATAGGGTGGTTAGGGTCGCGAAGTCCCAGGCGATTGCGCTGGATGGCTTTCACCATTTTTTCTACTGCTTCATCCTGGCCCACAACCTCACCCTTGAGCACATTGCCCAAGTTCTTGAGTCGGGCTGTTTCGCCCTCGGCTACTCGCTGCACAGGTACGCCAGCCATCTGGCTCACCACTTCAGCTATCTCAGCTTCGCCCACAGGCACGTGGTTGCCGCTGTCGCCATTGCGCCAATTGCTTTCTCTCTCCTGGAGTTTCTTCTCCATCTTAGCCTGTGCATCACGCAGGGTGGCTGCCATCTCAAAGTTTTGGCAAGCCACGGCTCTCGACTTCTTGGCCATCAACTCATCGAGTTGCTGTTTCATCTCCACGATGTCCTGAGGAACGGATGCATTATTAAGATGTACGCGCGAACCTACTTCATCAAGTACGTCGATAGCCTTGTCTGGGAAGTAGCGGTCGGTGATGTATCGCTCAGTGAGTCGGACGCAAGCTTGCAGAGCCTCCTCTGTGTAGCTCACCTCATGGAAGTTCTCATATCTGCTCTTGATGTTCTTCAGGATGAGCAGGGTGTCCTCGGCAGTGGTAGGGTCCACGATTACCTTCTGGAATCTGCGCTCCAGGGCGCCATCCTTCTCTATGCTCTTGCGATATTCATCGAGGGTGGTGGCTCCGATGCACTGTATGGTACCACGAGCCAGGGCTGGTTTGAGTATGTTGGCGGCATCCATCGTACCTTCGCCCGAGCCAGCACCAATGATGGTATGAATCTCGTCGATGAAGATGATGATGTCGCGATTCTTTTCCAGTTCTTTGATCACACTCTTGATGCGCTCCTCAAATTGGCCACGATACTTGGTGCCTGCCACGATGCCTGTCATGTCGAGGCTCAAGATGCGCTTGTTGAGGAAGAGTGGGGCTGCATTCTGCTCTACGATGAGCTGCGCCAAGCCTTCGGCAATGGCACTCTTGCCCACACCTGGTTCGCCGATGAGCACTGGGTTGTTCTTCTTTCTTCTGCCCAGAATCTCCATCACGCGCTTTATCTCCTTGTCTCTGCCCACTACAGGGTCTAGCTTTCCATCCTTTGCCGCCTGGGTCAGGTCGGTGCTATATTTGTCGAGGGCAGGAGTGTTGCTCTTTTTCTTCGGACCCTTCTGCTGAGGGCTTTGGGTGTCGTTGATAGGCTGGTTGCTGCTGAAGTCGAGCGGCTCCTCGTCAGGGTCCAGCATATTGTCGTTCTGATTGCTCATCTCATCTACGACAGGTCCGTTAGCACCTTGTTCTTCGTCGTCCAAGTTATCAAAGTCGTCTGTCACCTCATATTCATCTCCAGTGCCCTCAACCACGCTGATTGGGGTTGGAGGGGTGATATAACCGTCCTTGTCACGTTTCAGGCCAGTTTGAGGGTCTGTGTATAGATAGTCCTTAATAACGTCGTAAGTGATGCCTTGGTCGGCAAGCAGTCGAGCGAGTCCCATCTCTTGGTGCTTGAGCAGTGCGAGCAAAACATGCTTTGGCTCCACATATTCCGACTTGTCATAGATGTAAGCCTGCTTTACTGCGTCGCGAATGATGAGACTTGCATCTCGGTCGAAAGGCAAATTCTTGACAGCGGGAGCGGGATCAGCTGTCATATCTTCAGTTTCCATGACATCCCTAATCAGTTTCTGCACGTTGTAAGCACTGGTGGAACAAGCATGCTCTATGATCTTGCCCATCTCACTATTCTGTGAGTTCAGGAAGCCTAGCATGATGTGCGCAGCGCTGATAGCTGAGCTGTGCGACTTGGCAGCCTCGTCGTTGCAGAGACTCAGTATGTCCTTGATATGTGATAATGGATTCTGCATATTCGTTACATTATTAATATATTTGAGTGCAAAATTACACATTAATTTTCGTTTTAGCAAATGCTATGCCAACTTTTTTGCTGTCAAAAAATACAAATTATGCTAAAAAGTGCAGATTTTAGAGCATTTCGTGTTTTTATTAGTATTTTTTTTGTAACTTTGTCGAGCGTTTCAGAAAGGGCAAAACGGCTCAAATCGCCTAAAAATGCCCTTAAACGCAATTTTGGGGCTTTTTCGCCCTAGTTAAGTCAACCCTCGGAATGGGACAACAATAGAAGAATATTCAAAAATCATAATAGATAGAAATGGACGAAAATCAGACAATGGATCATGATAGAATCATGAAAATCAACATTGAGGAGGAGATGAAGTCATCCTATATCGACTATTCTATGTCGGTTATCGTGGCTCGTGCCCTCCCTGATGTGCGTGATGGTTTCAAGCCTGTGCATCGCCGTATTCTCTACGGTATGCTGGGTATTGGAAATACCAGTGACAAACCTTACAAGAAATGTGCGCGCGTGGTAGGTGAGGTGCTTGGTAAGTATCACCCACACGGCGACTCTTCTGTATATGGCGCCCTCGTCAGAATGGGACAGGAGTGGAACATGCGTTACACCCTCATCGACGGACAGGGTAACTTCGGATCTGTGGACGGCGACTCTCCTGCTGCCATGCGTTACACTGAGTGCCGACTCTCTAAGATGGGTGAGCACATCATGGACGACTTGGACAAGGAAACCGTCGATATGATGAACAACTTCGACGATACCCTCCAGGAGCCTTCTGTGATGCCTACCAAGATACCTAACCTCTTGGTGAATGGCGGTAACGGTATCGCTGTAGGTATGGCTACCAATATTCCTACCCACAACCTGGGCGAGGTGATAGATGGTTGCTGCGCTTACATCGACAATCCTGAGATTGACACCGAAGGCTTGATGCAGTATATCCCAGCTCCAGACTTCCCTACAGGTGCCACCATCTATGGCATCCAGGGCGTGAAGGATGCTTACGAGACTGGTAGAGGCAGAATCGTGGTACGTGCCACAGCCGAGATAGAGAGTGGTGAGAGCCACGACAAGATTGTGATCACCGAGATTCCTTATGGTGTGAACAAGGAGCAGCTCGTGATGGCCATCGCCGACCTGGCTAAGGAGGGCAAGGTAGACGGAATCGCCAATGTCAATGATGAGTCAGGCCGTCAGGGTATGCGCATCGTGGTAGACGTGAAGCGTGATGCCAACGCCAATGTGCTCTTGAACAAACTCTTCAAGATGACAGCCCTACAGAGTTCATTCTCTGTGAATTGCATCGCATTGGTAGCCGGTCGCCCACGCCTCTTGAGCTTGAAGGAGTGTGTGAAGTACTTCGTGGAGCATCGTCATGATGTTACCATCCGCCGCACTCAGTATGAGTTGAAGAAGGCGCAGGAGCGTGCCCACATCTTGGAGGGCTTGATCATCGCCTGCGACAATATCGACGAGGTGGTACATATCATCCGTGCCAGCAAGACTCCATCTGATGCTCAGCGCAACTTGGAGAAGCGATTCGAGCTGGATGAACTCCAGAGCAAGGCTATCGTGGATATGCGATTGAGCCAGCTCACCGGTCTGCGCTTGGAGCAGTTGCACAATGAGTTTGACGAGTTGATGAAGACCATCGACTACTTGAACCAGATCTTGAACGATCCAGAGCTTTGCAAGAAGGTGATGAAGGATGAGCTCAACGAGGTGAAGGAGAAGTATGGCGACGCTCGCCGTACTATGATCAAGCCAGACGACCACGAGTTTAACCCTGAGGACTTCTATCCAAATGATCCTGTGGTTATCACCGTGAGCCACCTGGGCTATATCAAGCGCACTCCGCTGTCAGAATTCCGTGAGCAGGCTCGTGGAGGTGTAGGTGCCAAGGGTGCCCGCACTCGTGACAAGGACTTCACGGAGTATATCTATCCAGCCACTATGCACCAGACCATGCTCTTCTTCACTAAGAAGGGACGTTGCTACTGGCTCAAGTGCTACGAGATTCCAGAGGGCGACCGCAACTCTAAGGGTCGTGCCATCCAGAACCTCCTCAACATAGAGGCCGATGACCAGGTGAACGCATTCCTCCGCTTGAGAGGCTTGAACGACACCGAGTTTATCAATTCTCACTATGTAGTGTTCGCTACCAAGAATGGTACAGTGAAGAAGACCTGCCTGGAGGCATACTCTCGTCCACGTACCAATGGTGTCATCGCTATTAATATAGTAGAAGGTGACGAGGTGGTAGATGTTCGTCTGACAAATGGTCAGAACGAGCTGATCCTTGCCAACCGCAATGGTAGAGCCGTTCGCTTCCATGAGAGCCAGATTCGCACCATGGGCCGTACATCTACTGGTGTGCGCGGTATGCGACTCGATGAGGGCGACGATGCAGTGATCGGTATGATTACCGTCAATGACCCAGAGCGCGAGACCGTGATGGTAGTGAGTGAGAAGGGCTATGGCAAGCGTTCAGAGGTATTGGATTATCGTGTGACCAGCCGTGGTACCAAGGGTGTGAAGACCCTCAACATCACCGACAAGACCGGTCGCTTGGTAGCCATCAAGAACGTAACAGATGACAATGACCTCATGATCATCAACCAGAGCGGTATCGTGATTCGCCTTGCCGTGGCTGATTGCCGAGTAATGGGTCGTGCCACCCAGGGCGTTCGTCTCATCAACCTCACTAAGAAGAATGACGTCATCGCCAGCGTATGCAAGGTGATGAGTTCAGAGCTTGAGGCCTCAGTAGAGGAGGAGAGCCGCTCAGCTTGGGCTAAGAAGAGCGAGGAGATAGAGAACGACACCGTAGGAGCCAAGACAGCCGAAGAAGTTGTGGAGGCAGAGGCGCAGGCTGAAGCTGAGGCTCAAGTAGAGGCTCCAGAAGACAATAATGAAGACGCGTAAATAATAATAACAACTTTAAACTAGTTAAAGACAATGAAAAAGTTAATCGTTGCTGCTATGATGGTACTAGGTGCCACATCAGCATTCGCAGGCGACAGTGATGCCCTCAAGGCAATCATGAAGGCCAAGACTTATGCCGAGGCTGAGGCTTTGGTTAAGCAGAACTTGGGGCAGTTGGCAAATGATGCCGAGAAGGCTAAGGCTTACAACAAGCTCGTAGACCTCGGTATGAAGGACTACAACGACCAGCAGAGCATCATGCAGACCAACCAGATCATGAAGAAGAATGATCCTGTGGACGAGAAGGTGATGAACGAGGGCGCATACAATGCCTTGATCAACGCCTTGGAGTGCGACAAGTATGATCAGCTTCCTAATGCCAAGGGCAAGGTAGCTCCTAAGTTCGCTAATGCTAACGCTACTCGTGTATGGGGTGCTCGTGTCCAGCTCGTTAACGCTGGTCAGACTGCTGCTCAGAACAATGAGTCAGACAATGTATTGAAGTATTGGGGTGCATTCCTCGATACAGAGGACGCTCCTCTCTTTGCCAACAAGACCAAGGAGAAGGAGGGCGAGAAGGAGTATCTCGGTCAGGTGGCTCTCTTCACAGCTCGCTATGCATATCAGGCTAAGGACCCAGCTCGCTGCGAGAAGTATTGCGATATGGCAATGAAGGACGAGAAGCAGGCTAAGGACGCTCTCAACCTCAAGCTCTACGTGATGAAGGACGGTTTGAAGACTCATGCTGACTCTTTGGCATACGTTGACAAGCTCAAGGCTATCTATGCTCAGGACGAGACCAACGAGGTAGTGCTCGACGGTTTGAACTCTATGTTCTCTTCATTGAAAATGGAGAAGGAGCAGATGGAGCTCTTGGATGCAGCCATCGCTAAGAACCCTAACAACTTCGTGGCTCTTGCCAACAAGGGTATGGTATACATCCAGAAGAATGATGCTGACAACGCCATCAAGTGTCTCAAGCAGGCTCTCGATGCTAAGCCAGACAATGTGGTAGTTCTTACTTACCTCGGTGCTTGCTACAACAGCAAGGCTGGTAACTTGCAGGATCCTAACGGCCGCAAGGTAGTTTACCAGGAGGCTATCAAGGTTCTCGACAAGGCTAAGGAGCTCGACCCAGAGAAGGCACAGGCTAACTGGGGTTACACTCGCTACCAGGCATACTATGGCTTCTACGGCCCTACAGCTGCAGAAACCAAGCAGGCAGAAGAGGAGAGCAAGTAATCTAGGCTATTTGTTTATATATGAAGAGGCTGGACAATTATGTCCAGCCTCTTTTTTTGAAAAAAAATTACATAGCAAAAAGAAAAGGATGTCCCCCTAAAATAAGGACAAAAGCCCTAAAAAGATAACGTCCCGAGGAAAAAAAAATTTTCTCGGGACGAAAATTTATTTTCCTCGGGATATTCAGATTTTTTCTTCGTCACGTATTTTTTAAATGTAAATTTATACACCTTTATTTCTTAAGAATTTTGTTTACATACGTTACTGGTCATATCCATCTGAAATCTTCTTGCCCAATGCCAGGGCTGCTACTACCTCACCTTGCAGCTCGGAAAGTTTGTCGGCGAAGCGGGCGAGGGAACCACCAGAGGCTATGATGTCATCAAAGATCAGGATGCGCTTGCCTTGGAGAAGATGGGCATCGAGATGGGAAGTATCTACAGTGTCGCCAACCTCATCCACCTCAGATGTGAAGGAGATGGCAGGATAGAGATTCTCCATACCAGTGAGCTGGCACACCTGATCGCTGAAATGCTCAAAACGGCGCTTGGTGGCTGACTGCAGGGAGGCTGGCACACAGAGCAAGCAGAGCTGTTTGGCCTCTTCGCCAAAATGCTCAATGACATAATCAGATACTAGGGAGATGGCCTTCGACATAGCCTGCTGATGGTCAGTCTCTGTAGTGAGCTCGGAATTGCCCTTGAAATTCTGGATGAAGTCACGCTTCTCCCAATCCTCGTTGGAGAGTTCGTAGGTGCCAAAAGCACTATAAGCTGGATAGTCTACTAGCCAGTTGTAGTGGATGCCATTGCTCAGGCTAGGCCATGAGGCGATGCTTTCGTTAATCTTTTCCATAGACTTGATAGTTTTAATTATTTATGTTATAGATATTCATTTCGTCATGCTCATTTATGTATGATACGATAGGGCAAAAGTAGGCATTTTTTTTGTAATAAGCTCATTTTTAGCCAATATTTGCATAAATTTTAGCTATTTTTTGCCCTTTGGACGTTCTTTTGGCTGATTGTGCTTGGATTTTAACAATATTTGCCGTACCTTTGCACCCGAAATAAAAAATATAGGATAATAATTATGACGAGAAAAAGTAGAATTCATGAAATTCGTGACTACATCATCATTGCCTTGGCGATGATAGAAGGAAGTATTGGTCTGAACATCTTCTTGCTCCCCAACCATATCACCATGGGTGGAGTAGGAGGTATCGCATCTATCATCTACTGGGGATTTGGAGTGCCTGCATCTGTGTCTTATTTGGCACTGAATGTGTTCCTGCTCTTGATAGCCCTGCGCATACTGGGATGGAAGTTCTGCCTGAAGACGATTTATGGTGTAGGCATCTTTGCCCTCGCCACTCGCATCATCGAGACACATACCGTGGGCATGACTCCATTGCTCCATGACCAGCCTTTCATGGCTACCGTGATTGGCGCCTTCTTCATGGGCAGCAGTGCGGGCTTGGGACTCTCCTGCAATGGCTCTACGGGTGGTAGCGATACCGTGGCGGCTATGATCCATAAGTACTGGAATGTATCGCTGGGCCATGTCATCATGATGGTGGACCTCATCATCGTGACCAGTTCTTACCTTGTGCTCCGCTCTTGGGAGATGGTGATCTATGGCTATGTATGTCTCTGCGTGCAGTCGCTCTGTGTGGACCATGTGGTGAATGCCTTGCGCCGTTCGGTGCAGTTCTTCATCATCTCTGACAGATACCTGGAGCTCAGTGCTGCCATCAATACGGCTGCCGACCGTGGATGTACGGTGATGGATGGTCATGGATGCTATAGTGGCAAGGACGTACACATGCTCTTTGTCTTGGCGCGCCAGAGTGAATCGCAGAAGATATTCCGATTGATAGATGAGATAGATCCATCGGCATTCGTTAGCCAGAGCGCCGTCATCGGTGTGTATGGTGAGGGATTTGATCGATTCAAGATCAACAAGAAAATCAGCTTACCTAAGAAGGGGTAAACAAAAAAATCAGCCTATCCAATGTTCATTGGGTAGGCTGATTTTTTATATTAATAAGATTACTTCTGAACAGGAATCTTCTTGACACGGCGCTCATGACGGCCACCCTCGAAAGTAGTGGCAAAGAACTCGTCGAGGATAGACTCGGCAATCTTGTTGTCGATGAAACGACCAGGAAGAACCAATACGTTAGCATCATTGTGCTGACGGATGAGATGAGCAATCTCCTTGCACCATGCCAAACCAGCACGCACACCCTGATGCTTATTGAGTGTCATGGCGATACCCTCGCCACTACCACAGATACCAATACCAGGATAAACCTCACCGCTCTCAATGCCCTCGCCAAGAGCGTGGCCAAAGTCTGGGTAATCTACACTGGCATCGCTATAAGTACCGTAGTCCTTAACAGGATAACCCTTCTTCTCAAGATATTCCAACACGAATTGCTTCAATGGGAAACCAGCGTGATCGCTAGCAATACCAACTGTCTTAATTTCCATAATGGTTAAATTTTAAGAGGTTAATAAAAAGAATAATTAATCTTTATATAAAAAAGAAGTTAGAAGTAGGGAGAAGGATGAATCTCCTCACTCCAAACTCCTAACTCCCAACTTATATTTATGCTTCAGCCAAGAAAGCCTTTACCTGCTTGTAAACGTTCTCGCCTGTGTAGCCGAGCTTCTCATCGAGCACCTTGTAAGGAGCTGAGAAACCGAAGCTCTGCATACCCCAAACCTTACCGTTGGCACCTACGAGACCCTCAAGGGTTACAGGAAGACCAGCTGTCATACCGAAGATCTTAGCGTTCTTAGGCAATACGCTCTCCTGATACTCCTTGCTCTGACCACGGAACAAGCCCTCTGAAGGAGCACTTACTACGCGAACCTTGATGCCATCGGCGCGCAAAGCCTCGCAACCAGCCTCCAAGGTAGATACCTCAGAACCGCTAGCTACCAAGATTACGTCTGGGTTCTCGTCGCTACCTGCTACGATGTAAGCACCCTTGGCAGCCTGCTCATAGTCGTTGCCCTCTGGCAACTTAGCAATGCCCTGGCGAGAGAAGATAAGAGCGGTAGGAGTGTCAATGTTCTCCATAGCGAGCTTCCAGCAAACGGTAGTCTCGTCAGCATCAGCTGGACGGAATACGCGAACGCTGTCCTTACCTGCGTGGTTCTTCAACTTCTCCATCAAGCGAATCTGTGCCTCCTGCTCCACTGGCTCGTGGGTAGGTCCATCCTCACCAACACGGAATGCATCGTGAGTCCAGATAAACTTAACTGGAATCTGCATCAAGGCAGCCAAACGAACAGCTGGCTTCATATAGTCAGAGAATACGAAGAATGTACCCATAGCTGCTACCACACCACCGTGGAGCATCATACCGATACACATATCAGCCATCGTCAACTCAGCAACACCAGCCTGGAAGAATGCGCCAGAGAAGTCACCGCGAACGATGCTCTTGGTCTTCTTCAAGAAGCCGTCGGTCTTATCAGAGTTAGAGAGGTCTGCAGATGCACAGATCATGTTAGGAACCTGCTCTGCCAAAACACCGAGACAAGCAGCAGAAGCAGCACGAGTAGCTGAACCAGCCTTCTGCTCTACCTTGCTCCAGTCTACCTTAGGAGCCTTGCCGCTGAACCACTCATCCATCTGAGCAGCCTTCTCTGGGTTAGCCTTGCGCCACTCAGCTTCTGCAGCCTTGCGCTCAGCAACGATCTTCTTCAACTCCTCAGCACGCTTAGCGTAGATCTCCTTTACATCGTCGAAGATAACGAATGCATTCTCAGGATCACCACCGAGGTGCTTGATTGTATTTACGTATGCGTCGCCACCGAGAGGAGCACCGTGAGTATTGATGCAAGCCTCGTAGCTAGTACCGTCAGCGCGGAGAGCACCCTTACCCATTACAGTCTTACCGATGATGAGGGTAGGGCGATCCTGCTCCTTCTGGGCAGCATCGAGAGCCTCACGAATCTGAGCCACGTCGTTACCGTTGATCTTGATGACATTCCAGCCCCAAGCCTTGTACTTCATCTCTGTATCCTCGTTCATTACGACGCCACACTCTGTAGAGAGCTGGATATCGTTAGAATCGTAGAACATGATGAGGTTGTTCAAGCCAAGGTTACCAGCGATACGACCTACACCCTGAGAGATTTCCTCCTCTACAGCACCATCAGAGATGTATGCGTAGATCTTGTGCTGCATCATGGTAGATCCCAAACGAGCCTCCAAGAACTTCTCTGCTACAGCTGCACCAGCTGCGAGGGCATGACCCTGACCAAGAGGACCTGATGAGTTCTCGATGCCACGCTCCAAGTCGAGCTCTGGGTGACCAGGAGTTACAGAACCCCACTGGCGGAACTGCTTGAGGTCTTCCATAGAGAAGAAACCGCGCATAGCCAAACCTGCATAGAGCATAGGGCTCATGTGACCTGGGTCCAAGAAGAAGCGGTCACGACCAGTCCATGTAGGGTCTGCTGGATCGTATACCAAGTACTCAGAGAAGAGTACGTTGATGAAGTCTGAACCACCCATGGCACCGCCTGGGTGACCAGAGTTAGCTTTTTCTACCATTGAAGCAGCCAAGATACGGATGTTATCTGCTGCATGATTCATTA
>ERZ1034687.49-NODE-49-length-68804-cov-16.619805_pt1 | contig 68804 bp, 65 predicted proteins | sample MGYA00520704_ERZ1034687 | MGnify/ENA primary metagenome ERZ1034687 (study PRJEB33766, sample SAMN09781762) | gut metagenome | biome: gut microbiome | host: Homo sapiens | place: Madagascar | study: EMG produced TPA metagenomics assembly of the PRJNA485056 data set... | reverse complement strand
ATTGCTTGAATTCACCTTCTACAGCCGACGTAAGCTACCGCTTACCAAAGGGCATACACGTTACTGGGGCTGATGACAAATCGGATCCAGTTATAGAAGGAATGTCCTGGAGTCATCTGCTCATTTCATCGCCCACCGCTATGATATCTGTTTAGATGATGCGAAGGAGAAGGTATATACCAGAGATATATTTAGAAGGGATTAAATATATAAAGGTAATAGCTGTCTCTTTATCAATATAGTGTATGTATTAAATATATATGCCTTTACCCAGAATTCCCAGGTTTACGACCTCTTCGATGATATAGACAGCTTTTATAATAAAGTGAAGTGCCGCAAGATAGTAAAACTTGTGCCTACATTGAGCAAATTGGAGGTAGCAGAGCAAAAGTTCCTTTAGAGATGGTCACAGATCTCGCTTTCTTGCATCACCAACTAATAATATGATTTTTTGAAAAATGTTAGATGTGCTAATTGCTGAAAATAAATAGTTACGCTCTGACAGTGATATGCTATCTGATGAGGAAGTATTAACAAATAGTATATATAGAGAAGTTGACTATGGATAGTGATTTGCGTACAAATTATTTGCGTACAGTACCAAAGTTGATTTTGTTCTTGACATCATATTCACCTTTGTTTGTATGTATAATAGTTAGGCAACTATATTATAACCGCTCTTTTTTGCATTTTGCAGGTTTTAATAAGACTGGTATCTTGTGCTTGCTGCAAAAATTTGGCTTGTCTATATTTTTAGGGTTCTTGCTTGCTTTAGTGATATTAGGAACAATAATCTTTATAAAAAACCTTCGTTCTATATCCAAAAATGGTAACAATGTTACAGTTAAGAGTATTTCAAATAAAAATGCAGAGTCAATAGGTTATATTGCAACTTATATAATACCATTTCTCTTTCAGAGTTTTGACGAACTTGGCGACATAATACCATTATTGATACTTTTGATTATCATATATAGAATATATGTAACGTCAAGTCTACTTTTAGTAAACCCTGTATTAAATTGCAGATACTCTTTGTTTGAGATGGAATACGAAGAAAAAGGAGATATTAAACAAGGTCTCATGATTTCTCCATTTAGAGATATCTATGAAAGTGATAATATTAAGATATTTAATATTGGGTATAAATTGTTTTATGTTAACAAAATAAACAAGAAATGAATTTAGAAGAATTGTTGAATTTGATATCTTCGACCAGCGTTGATGATACAAAGTTGTTCTTTATAACAAGAGCACTTAAACCTAACATGAAACGTAAGGCAAGAGCGCATGAAAAATATCTTTATCATGTTTTCCAAGTTGATAACGATGAGGAATTAAGGGAATATATTTATGATACATCAATAAGTCAACTGAAATCTATAGTTGACAAAAACTATGAGATGGTTGACTATGATGTTTTGAATGATGATACAGAAAATCTATTTTCATATCCGATACAGAATAAGGTGTTTTCTTTTCAAGATGTTGTTACCAACCAATTGCAAAGAGATGTTCCAAAGATAAAAAGTATTCGTGATTTGGAAAATGATGAGGTAAAATTATGGGCCTATTGTGTCGGTTTCGAAGATGTACAAACTGGCGAATGGGTTTATACATTTCGTAAGATGCAAGCCAGTTCTGTAGCCATCGATACACGAGAGGCCAATCTCAAAGCAAAATTCTTAGCTTGGTTTAATCCAGAAAGCTTAATGCTTCAACAGTTAAAGGGTGATGCATTAACTCTGGATAAACAGATAGACTGTGTATTCTATAAAGACATATTCTATGTGATTAAGAAATTTAACTTTGAACAGATGATGGGATTGCAAGAGGAATATGCAGAAAAGGCTAAGATTATAGCAGAAGAAATGGAGGGAACAAATACTTTTTCTGGCATAGAAAAGTTAAAAGCAGTCATAGATACCAAACCTTCTGTACATAAAAAACTTGTAAAAATAGGAATGCTTCGCACCTATAAAAATGTGACAGAAAAAGATATTCGTCAAATGAAACGAGTTTGCAAACAGCACGGTGATACTTTAAAAATTGTAGATGGTAAAATCTGTATGGAAGAAGAAGCTGATGTTGATGTTGTGTTGAAGATGTTTGGCGATTATTACAAACAAGGTGAAGTTTCAGGAAAATCGTATGGTACTTTTTCTGGTAAGGAATTGAAAAAATAGCAGAGGTGAAGGTGTGTGCTTAGCAATTCTCTACTATAAAGCAATACTAAATAACTTTATTCAAGAAACTGATAGGTGTAATTGCTTGTAATATGGTGACTCAGTTTTTTGCAATATGTAGAGATCCTTTTTGAATAAATAGGTGAATAAAGTTGATAGATATGTTTTTTACTATAAAAAATAACAAATATGGATGGTAATAATTTCATAAGTATGCCAATGCTTCCAATAAAAATGGGAGAAATTGATGCTTTTGTGTTTATGATGAAGGTCAAAGATCTTGATTATATTCAATATGTAGCACGCCGAGGGTTAGATAATGAGAAAGGAGCTGTTCAAAGAATGTTAAGTGTTGTTCGACTCAAATCGATTGAGGAATATGTGTTGTCAGGTAATATTTTCTATACTCCTTTTCTTATAAATTGGACAAATGAAGATGCTAGTATTGTCCCTGAGAACAATGCAATCAAGATACCTTTAGTTGCAGCTTCTGCTCAAATCCTAGATGGTCAACACCGAATGGCAGGATTGGAACGAGCAATGAAGAAGGATGAAACGATAGGGGAGAAGGATATCTTGGTAATATTGACAAATAAATTAGAAACTGAAGCTGCAGCTAAGATATTCTTGAATATAAATACAGAGCAGAGACCGGTTCAGAAAAGTTTGATTTATGATCTTTTTGGAATTATAAAACAGAATGATCCGGATATGCCTATAGTGAGGGCTAATGACATAGTTTACTATTTGAATGATGAGAATGAATCCCCTTATTATAAATTGATTAAGATTCCTGGAACTCCTCGCGGAGCTGGATGTGTAGATATGTCTACTATTGTTTCTGTATTGAAAGACAGATTTACAGAAAATGGTGTTTTTGCAAGATATAGATTAATGAGTTTAGAAAGCCAGCGTGCTACTATTTTAAATTATTTTAAGGCTTTGAAAAAATGGTATGACGAAGAAGGTATTTGGACCAATAAGTCTAGAAATCCATTTTTAATGAATGCTGGATTTTATGCAGCAATTGATGTCTTATGTAATTTAGTAATACCCAAATGTGCAGAGCGTAGTGATTTTAAGGTTGATACAATTTACGGCATACTTAATTTAAATGATTATATTTTAACTAGATATGATATTAAAAATTATGATGGTAAAACCCAGCGTAAGGTAATATATGAGTATTTAGAAACATGTATCAATAAAGTACTTCCAGAAGAAAATGAGTATGCTTTTTAAGCGACGTGATTTACAGGTGGCTTGTGAAGCTTTAGCAAGAATACAACAAGGGCTTCCTCCTGAATCTAATGATTATAAGTTTAAGGGAGAACTAGAAGTTACATTCGAAGAATTGGAAAATTTAAAAGAGTGTCAAAAACGTGATTCGGTGTCCTTTTATTTTAATTCTTTGTTCTCCTTTTTGCAAGCATTAAAGTCTATTCAGGAGAAAAGTTACTCTTGGGCTACAGTTCAACTATATTACTCTGTTTTTTATTCATGTAAGGCAATTCTTGGTTTTGACCAAATTGGTATCATTAGGAAGAATGGTTTAAACAAATTGGAGATAAAAGTTGGTGAAAAGGCTAAAGGCTTTAAACAAGATAATGATCATAAACAGACTATAAAATGTTTTATGACCACTTATCCTAATTCTTTTATCCTTTCTAATAATATAGATGATCATACTTTTTTTGAGTGGATACAAGATGCAAGAGAGATAACAAATTATAGGCAACAGGTCTTTCTCGAACCACGAGTTCATGGCTTTCTTCAAACTATTATCGATAGAATAAAAAATAGTGGAAGTTATCTAGACTTATTAAATCAATATTCTGCAAATTGGGCGATTTATTGTTTTCAAGAAGAAAGTGCTTTAATAGCTGGACCTTATTATCTACTTACTGAAGTTTTTCAGAAGTACAATAGTCAAAGTGAACGAATGTCTGTACCTGAAAAAAAAGAAATCATGGCATTGTTAAAGACATTGAAGTTGAATGGTTTGAATGCTTTGATAATTTGACAAGTTATAGATAGGTAACAACTTAAATGTTTTGATGACAGCTTCCGCTTTTGTGCCAAATATTATCTCTCTCCAGACGGTCCCATCCCGCACAACCCCTCTGACGAGACCTCTGATGGTCCGTCAACCTTATAGCGAAGCGGTTAAGAGCGACAGGGAGGAGCGGTTTCCTCTTTTCCCCTGAGGGGAGAAGACCGAGAAGAGAGGTGGAGCCTTCTTTAATGGTAAAGAAGGACGGGTTGATTTTAGAAAAAAAACTATACTCATACCCGTGTGTACTTTATATATAGCCGCAACTATAATAAAACAAAAAATACAAAAAAAATACCAATCAGAATATACCGGATAATAACCATATATTTATGTGTGGAATAGTAGGATATATAGGACAAAACGAAGCATATCCAGTCCTGATAGCAGGACTGAAGAAACTCGAATATAGAGGATATGACAGTGCTGGAGTAGCACTCGTCAATGGAGAGGACAAACTCAATGTCTATAAGACAAAGGGCAAGGTAGCAAATTTGGAAGAACTCGCAGCAGACAAAGACTGCGGAGGCCATAACGGTATAGCCCACACCCGATGGGCAACACATGGCGAACCATCAGCCGAAAACGCACATCCCCATGTCAGTATGAGTGGTGACCTGGCTTTGGTACATAATGGCATCATCGAGAACTACCAGGTGCTGAAAGAACAACTCATAGCACGCGGTTATCAGTTCAAGAGCACAACAGATACCGAGGTGCTGGTACAGTTGATAGACTCATACTATCAGCAGAATGGCAAAGATTTGGTGTCAGCCGTTTGCCAGTCACTGAATGATGTAGTGGGTGCCTATGCCATAGCAGTCATCGAATGCAAGAACCCCACTCACATTGTGGCAGCCCGCCAGTCAAGTCCATTGGTGGTAGGCGTAGGAGCCGACAAGCAAGACTTCTATATCGCCAGTGATGCCACTCCTATCGTAGAATATACTGACCAGGTAGTCTATCTCGAAGACGGTCAGATAGCAGAAATCAGAATCGGCAAGGATATAGAGATGATCAATCTCAACCATAAGTTATGCGATTATGACATCAAGACCGTAGACCTCGACATCTCCAAACTCAGCAAGGGAGGCTTCGACCATTTCATGCTGAAAGAGATCTACGACCAGCCCCAGTGCCTGAAAGACTGTATGAGTGGTCGCCTGTTTGCGGATAAGGATAATCCATCCAACAACCACATCGTGTTGTCAGCCCTTACAGACTATAAAGACCGACTCATGTCAGCCAAGCATATCATCATCGTAGCTTGCGGAACCAGTTGGCATGCAGCCCTCATCGGCAAGCAGCTCATAGAGAAGATGTGCCGCAAGCGAGTAGAAGTAGAATATGCAAGCGAGTTCCGTTATGGCGAACCCGTCATCGAATCCGATGATGTAGTGATAGCCATAAGCCAAAGTGGCGAGACTGCCGATACCCTGGCAGCCATTCAACTTGCCAAGCAGCACGGAGCATTGATCTTCGGCATCGTCAATGGCGTAGGCTCATCCATCGCCCGAGAAACAGATACCGGCATCTATATTCATGTAGGACCCGAGATAGGAGTAGCGAGTACCAAGGCCTTCACCGGTCAGGTCACCGTCCTTACTCTCTTTGCCTTGGCATTAGGTCATGAATTGGGAACCCTTTCCGAAAAAGACTATGTAGAGACCATCGCCGAGTTGGCAGAGATACCCGGCAAGATGGAGAAAGTGCTGGAGCAGACGCCATCGATCTCCCGACTGGCTAAAGTATTCACCTATGCACATAATTTCCTCTATCTCGGTCGAGGATTCACCTATCCTGTAGCATTAGAGGGAGCCTTGAAGCTAAAGAAAATCAGCTATATCCATGCCGAGGGCTATCCTGCAGCCGAGATGAAGCATGGTCCGATAGCATTGGTAGATACTGATATGCCAATCGTATTCCTTGCCACACATCACCAGTTGTATGAGAAGATCATCAGCAATATGCAGGAAGTAAAATCCTGCAACGGACGCATCCTGGCTATTGTTACCGAAGGCGACAAACAAGTCAAGGCGATAGCCGATTCTGTGATAGAAGTACCGCAGACCCTCAATGCTTTAGTACCTCTTCTCAGCGTCGTTCCCCTGCAGATACTTGCGTATTATGTGGCAGTAGATAAGGGATTGAATGTAGATATGCCAAGAAATCTGGCAAAGAGTGTAACGGTAGAATAATTAAGCAAATCTCTCTTTGCTAAGTTTACATAATAAAGTAGCTGTAACAATATGATAGACTTGTTTGAAAATATCTTAACTGGGGAAAAAGTAAGCAAGTACAAGACCAATCACTTTCATATGATAGTGGATTGTGATATTCAATTACCCAATGTCGAAGAAATGAACGATAGTTCTTTTGGAACATTTATTCACGAATATGTTCATTATATTCAACATATAACGACATTGTTTGGTATAAGGATGTGTACGATGTTTCATAGAATATCTATCATATACAGAAATTATATAGAAGAACAGCAAACAGTAACTCTTCCATTAAGAATATCAGAAATAGATAAAAACTGCCAAACTTTTATAGAACATTGGGGAAATGTATCTGGGAGCAAAGCATGTGGTCATAATGTTGATGGAGTAGATATAACTATCGAAGATATCGAAAATGCTAAAGTTCAAAATACGGCAGTTAAAATCAGTAGTTATGATTTTGAAAATGATAGAATCTATGAGAAAGATATTCAGTTTGGGTATATTTGTGTTATTGAAAGCATGGCACATCTTATACAACAGTGTTTAGTGGAAGAGAATGTAAACCATCCTGCTGTTCCATATCTTTCTGCAGAGCATATAATCCATGAAATTTATCCCCAAATTTATAATGATAAGAAATTAATTGCATCTATTTGTTTTTGTGCTCTTCATTGGGACAATCCAGGAGTTGGTTTCTTTGAAGTTGTAGAGATTGCGAAAGCCAATCCAAACTTGGATGGGATTGAATTATACAGGCATATTGCGCGAGATTATGCTATCAAATATAAAGGGGGAGAAATGCCAAGGTTTCGCTTAATTCAAGAATTTTTAGAAGATTTCAAACTATATCTTTCTCAGTTGTTAGGAACAGAATTAGATTATTATCAGAATGTAATCAATAGTTGTATAAAAGAGGCTGGTAGTTCTTCATCAAAACTTTTAGAAGTCATTTACAATGAGGATTTAAATGATAGGCATAAAATTTTCAACATCTTGGCAAACACTTATGGTTATCCTTTTATAGAAGCCAGAAATGCTGTATTTTTGCCTAACAGTTCTTTTGGTAGCAGCCCTGCTAAACCTTACCTGGAAACGTCTGTCTTAGTTGGATGGGAACTCTTGATTACAAGGCTTGTTGAAGAGGGAGAAAATAAGGCATGTAGCCGTCTCCCTTTTTGTCAAGCAGAAATTTATTTGCAGCCAGAGAAATGTACCGTGACAGAGGAATGCACAAATACTCCATGGTTAAAGAAAGAAGTATGTATTTTTACGCAATGTTTGAAGTATTTCAGATTCGACAATAAAACTTTTGAGGAAAGTAAATAAGAAATTGGTTATAAAAAAAAAGATCGCTATTCTGTATGAAACATTTCTGAACTTATGAGCCTGTTTACGGTCAGTTTTTGCTATCTAATTTTCAAATTGATTGTGCTCTGAATTTTTTAAAGTTGGCTTGTAAGGTATATTATGAGTGTTGATTTGTATAAATCATAATAAAAGAATAGTTACGATATGAATAACATAAATAATTTCTTTAAGAGGTTTTGGCTTGATAGAGCTTTTATCTGCGTAAGTATTTGGTGAAAGCCGTATTGTGTGCCTATATAAAGTTTCGTACCTTTGCACCATGATTTTAAATGATTCTAATTATGGTACAAGGTAAGAAACAATTAAGCAGTAAGCCAAAGTTCGCCGAGGTTGTAATCGGTGATAATGAGGCGAAGGATATGCGTGAGTCTGATGTAGGCAAAAAAGCGGAGCTAAGACCGAACAGATAGCCTCTCTTGTCAGAATGATATTTGCTCAAAAGCGTGAGCGGGTAGTTTTTAGTAAGGAAGAACGTGAAACCATCTATGATAAGCTGACCAATTATATAGACATCCCAGATATGCCTTTGGACAATAATGATACTGAACGTCTGATCCGTGATATGGTGATGGGGAAGAAGGCTTATTTGTTCTGCCGTGACTTGGATGCCTGTAAGCGTGCAGCAATGATGTACTCCTTGTTTGGAGCATGTAAGGTGCTAGATAAAAATCCTGAGCGTTGGCTTTGTTATGTGTTGAAGCACATAGATTCTACGCCTGAGGATAAGTATTATACTCTTCTTCCTGAGTTCTGGGAAGATGAGGAACAATAAAAATGGATTTAAAATTTAGGCAAATTAAGGTATAACCTCCATTAGCTTGTGCTGATGGAGGGCTAAACTGCGTATTTTTGTTTCAAAATTAGGAAAATGATGCCGCCGTGCAAAGATACAACATTATTTTGAGATATGCAATACGGAGTTGAGCGGATACTAACAATGATATAGGTTAGCTTATCAAATCATAGAATATATAGGTATGAAAGAGAATAAAGATAAGATTATTGCATTGGTTGGTGATTATCTGTCTGATGCAGACAATATAGCTCAAGTAACTAAACTGTTGTCTCAGTTAGGTTGTAAAAGCCTTTACTACAAAGACGTGGATGAAAAATCAGAGTTATTGTCAGTGATTATAATATTTAATACAAAAAGCACTTATGGATGTGATGTTAATTCTTTTTTACAATATTCTATTCCAAAGCGTGTGCCTGTTATAGCAATATATACAGAAGTTAAAGATAATGAAGAAATCCATGATTCAAATAATTTTTCGAAATTTGTTACAGATTTATGGCATAAAATCCCAGCATTTGAAGATGAGCATTATGTAGTTCCTACAGTTCACATTCCTTTAGGTGATTTAAATCAAATAATTAAAAGTAAAGACTTTTATATTGGGTCAACCTTGGATCCAAGCGACTATTATTTGTTACGTAAGAAATAGAAAGTAGAATGGATTTAAAAAATCATGAATTTATTAATAGCAAAGGTGTCTTTCAAGGCGGAGGATGCAAGGCTGTAGCTTTCATTGGTGCGTATGAGTCTGCATTGGAAAATGGAGTTTGCTTTACAGAATTTGCAGGAACTTCAGCAGGTTCAATATTTGCAGCAATAATTTCTGCAGGGGCTTCTGTTGAGGAAATGAAGAATTTCATTGATAGTTTGGATGTCGATGATTTAATTGCTAAAGCACAAAAGAAACGAGGAATTTTGGGAAGAATCGGCTTGAAATTTCTTAAGTTATTTGGTAAATGCTTTATGCATTTAAAACCATCTATGGTTACAGCTATTGTTTCTACTTTGTTAGATAATGGAATGTGTGATGCAAAAATATTAGAAAATGTCATTGAAAAAGAACTGCAACATATATTGAATATAGACACCCAAGTTCGCTTTAGTGACTTGAAATTTCCGTTGACAATAATAGCTTCAGACATTAAGGGACATACGGTTAAAGTTTGGAATAAGAAAGACAATCCAAATGAGTCTGTAGCAAAAGCTGTGAGTTGTTCATGTGCGATTCCTGGTTATTTTAAGCCAGTAGATGGGCGTTATCTTGATGGCGGATTGTTGTCAAATCTACCTGTTTCTTTTTTCGAAGAGAATTCTGAGGACTTTAGTAATATTTTGGCTTTCACTCTTTCTTATGAAGAGCCAAATAGCAAGCAAAACAATGTGATAAACTATCTTGCTGATATAATGTCAACTATTACAGAAGGAGCCACGAGCTTACAATTGAGAACTCATCATAATATTTTTGTAGTGCCAGTAAGGACAAAAATGGGATTGTTGGATTTTGATTTATTGAATATAGATTCTAAACCTTTTAAGTCCTCAATACAAGAAGGGAAAAAGTCTTTTTTGGCATTTTTAAATAATTTACAAACTATTCTTGACCATTTTAAAATGGAGAAATAATAGCAAAGAAATTTCGATTTATATTCAGAACAAAGGCCCTTATGGAAATATGGAATTAGACTATGTGGTAAGATTATTGTCACATATGGGTATAAATGTTTTTGTTACAAATGATTCTTTGCCTGTTTTAGGCTACTTCTTTAAAAAATCAAACAAATGGAAGAGTATTTTAGTAGGCAAATTTGGGGTTGATTATAAAGCGCAATATTATAATTCAGAACTTGAAAGTAAATTTACGAATGTTTTTATACGCTCTTTGAAAAATAATCAATTTACAAGTTACTATTATGATTTGTCTCAAATTATACTTAAAAAAATTGATTCTGTAGTAATGATTCAAAAATTGAAGACAGTTGTTCAATACCGTAATTGCATTATTTCTTTCAAAAGAGTCAATATGAATAGTTTATTTTTTATGCATGATTTTGTCTATGGTTACAAATACAGAGCAATGGACGAATTGGTTCGTTTATATGGTAAGGCAAAATTAGAAGTGTTTTCTCCGGCAGAATTTGTTTTAGCTAATGGAAAAACTTCTATTATAACCCCACCAATTGTAGAATGTCATGAAAATGAATTTGTAGTTATAAGTGGTCTTACACGTTTATTCTATGCATACAAGCAAAATATACAAGAAGTTATAGTTGCTGTAATAGAAGATTGTGTAGATGACACACCAACAGAAGGACGCTTTAAGGTTCAACAACTTCGAATTAAAGATACACCTCTTGATCTTGAAGAAAAATCAAGAAGAAGGTATCAAAATTATAGATTTATAGAACAAGCTTTGAGACCTTCAAATTTAAGTTTGCTTTAAATATGTCAACTCAAACAACAGAAAGTAATAAACGAATCGCAAAGAACACGATGTATCTCTATGTGCGAATGCAGGAATTCTTGTTCTTGGGCTTATTACTCTCATGTAACAAACAACACTTTAGGCTCTAATTCAAGCTAAGAATTTTAAAAGAACGATTAACCTATGAAAACAATAACAACGACGTATATAACTCTTGATAGTGAGGATGGATATTCTGCTGTTCAAGAGATAATAAAGTATGTAAGTGGTCTTATATCTGATAGAAATGGGAAAAATGATGATATTTTTCCTCAGTACATCTATCGAGGCATAACTCGCTATGATAAGAGCTTTGAGAATGGTACCAAAGACATAAGTGAATGGACTATTCGGTCAGGCTTGGCTATACGAATGAGTGAGTCATATTCCGAGGGATTCAGCAAAAATGATTTTGTTTCAGCGTTAATAGATTTGACGCAAAGAGCACGCAAAGAATTTCCGATTGATTATGCTGACTATTCAGATTTGGAGATATTGGCAGATATTCAACATAATGGAGGAGCGACATGCCTTGTGGATTTCAGCAAGAATTTGCTCACAGCCTTGTGGTTTGCCTGTTCTAATGAGAAAGATGATAAAAAGGATGGCTTTCTTTTTTGTTATAACATCATTGAAGACATAAAAAAACATAGTCTTGAATATTTGAATCCAACGACAGAGAATGAACAGATAAAGACGGTCTTGTTGAATACTTATCGCTATACCAATTACAACTATGAGAAAGTTGAAAAGTTTTGTCTATGGGAGCCGACAAATATAAATGGTCGTATTGTTCGGCAAGACAGTGTTTTCTTGTTTGGTACGGAAAGTTTTGTAATTGGGGAGCATGATATATTTACTGTTCGTATTCCAAGAAAATTAAAAAGGGTGATAAGAGAATGTTTGTCAGTCCTCTTTAATATATCTTCTGAAAACATGTATAAAGATAGTGTTGGCTTGGCGACATCCAATGCAAAGAGTATCTTGATGCCTGTTAGTTTATGCTTTAAAAAGAATATTTCTGATAGGAAAAAGCGATTACGTTTATATAAATACCATCTTTCGGAAGCTCTTGCCTATATTAATAAGGGCAGTTATCAAAGTGCTTTGTCGCAGTTGAAAAGTTGCGAGAAATATTTAGGTGAGGTTGAAAGCATGAATGGCCATCACTTTTTTGATGGCACTGAAAATGAACGAAAAATAAATGTTTATTTTTATTTAGGTTCATGTTATATGAAACTCAATTATTTAGATAATGCCATCGTTGAGTTTGAAAAGGTGAAGAGTTTATCTTTGAAAGTGCTTGATAAAAGAAATAAGAAGCAAAAAGATATTGAGTGTTATTTAAAGAAATGTCTTGAGGCTTATGATCTTCTTATAGATATTTCGTATGACAGGCAACTTTATGACAGGGCGTTTAAATATTGCAATGAATTGGTGAAAATGGATTTCTGCTCGCTAAATGGGCATGATACAAGAATCTCGGAACTTTCAATGCTGGAATTATGTGTGTTGTCAAATTTAATGCAGAAACATGAAATAAGCGATAGTATCTTTTCAATTGCCGATAATCTCATAAAGTCAGAAAATGAGGATTCCTACATATACTATTTAGCTTTATATTATCAATCAGTTCTCTCCTTGTTAAGTAAGGAAAATAATTCACAAGAGTATAAAAACGAACTGAAAATGTTAAAGGAACGGAGTAATAGAATTCTTCATTCCAAGGCCCCTTTAAGAGGCTACATAGAATGGAATTTTATGGATATTCAAAACGCTATAGAGGAAATGCCAAAGGAGACTACTATTGAGCAAGACAAATATCAAATCATGTGCGAGATGCTTGCGATAGTCATTTCTGTGAGGGATTTGTTCCAATACTTAAATGACAAAGCGAGAAATTAGGCAGGTGACTTTTGAAAATAATAAAATACAATGAACCAAAAAATAATTAAACAACGCCAGTCTAACATAGAACTTCTTCGGAATATTTCTATGTTTATGGTTTTGCTTTTGCATTCTTCATTCCTTGCATTCGGCATACCGGAGGCTAATGATATTCACGGAGCACCGGCTATCTGGGGGGTAGGATATTTCAACAAGGCTTGGGAATAGTTGCTGTGGATGTCTTTGTGCTGATATCAGGATGGTTTTCTATCAAGCCGAAGACGATGAGTGTTTTGGCGTTCTTATTCCAAATAGCATTCTTGAAAGTTCTGAGTTTCTTGATATTTCTGACTTTGGGGAAAATCGATGTCAACAAAGATACGATAACGGAGTTGTTGATGCTTAATTCTGGGCAGGGATGGTTTATAAAAGCATATCTTTTATTGTATATACTTTCACCAGTGTTGAATTCCTTTTCAGAGAATGCTTCCAAGGGAATCTTTCAAAAAGTCTTGGCATTCTATTGGATGTTCTTGTTTGGACTAGGCTGGATGGTTGATGCAACCTCATATATTAATGAAGGCTACTCCATTGTTTCTTTTGTCGGATTATATCTTTTGGCTCGGTATGTTAGGATATGGAAACCTAATTGGGCTAAGTTAGATATTGCAATTTATTTGGCTTGTGTCTTTGGCTTTTGGGTGATAATTTTTGGATTAGGATGTTTGGGGATAGAAAAGACAAACTATATTGCATATAAGTTTTGTAGTTATGTTTGTCCCCTTACGGTAGTAGGAGCTTTGTTCTTGCTTTTGTTCTTTTCAAAAGTCGATATTGGGTATAAAAAGTGGATAAATGTTTGTGGCAAGAGTTGTTTCTCCATTTATCTTCTCCATGCTATGTGGGGAATATGGTTTGATATCTTGCATCATATAGATGCGAATTATTCGGGTTTTAGTTACATTGTTATTCTTTATGCTTTTCTCGTTGTTGTCTATCTTGGATGTATCATGTTAGATCAATTACGTATCAAAGTTTGGAATATCATAACAAAAACATTTTCATAGATGACAGATAGTAATATAAAAAATAAAACAGTAACAGGTTTCTTCTGGCAGTTGTCCCAAAAGGTACTATGCCAAGTGGTGAGTTTTGGAATATCCGTCGTACTGGCACGATTGCTTTTGCCAAGTGATTATGGCGTGATAGCGATATGCAGCATGTTCTTGGTTCTGACTGGCATTTTCATTGGCGGTGGATTAGGAACGGCTTTGGTTCAAAAGAAAAATGCGGATGATATAGATTTCTGTACCGTATTTTATTCAGGTTTGGTACTTTCTATTGCTGTTTATCTGGCGGTTTTCTTTGCAGCCCCTTATATCGCAATTTTCTTTAAAAATGAACAAATAACAGCTGTCATTCGTGTACTTGCCTTGTCCATGCCCATCGGAACATTGAGTGGTGTCCAAAATGCGTTTGTTTCTAAGCAGATGATATTCAAGAAGTTTTTCTATTCATCATTGATAGGAACAATTGCTTCTGGTGCAGTGGGATTGGGAATGGCTTTGACAGGATTTGGTGTTTGGGCTTTAGTGGGTCAAAATTTAGTTTCAACGATAACGAATACTTTGGTGCTTTTTTGTATAATTGACTGGCATCCAAAACTCATCTTTTCTTATGAAAGATTCAAGCAATTGTTTTCTTTTGGTTGGAAAATGGCAGTTGTCAATATACTGACAACATTCTTTTACCAATTGAAGGGATACGTCATCGGTTATAAATATTCGGCAGCACAGTTGGCATATTATAACAGAGGAGAAGGTTTGCCCGGTATTTTGTATAATAACATAAATGGAACGATATCTGATGTCCTATTCCCAGCCTTGTCTCAACTACAAGATGACAAGGAGGCGTTGAAGAGAGCTTTGAGCCGTGCCATGCGTATCAGTAGTTTCTTCTTGATTCCTGCTCTTTTTGGATTGGCAGCTATCTCTGATAAACTGGTGATCATCATATTCTCTGAAAAATGGGCACCATCCATTCCTTTTATGCAGGTGATATGTATGATTTCTTGTTCTGACATTTTGGGAATGGCAAATTACCAAGCAATAAAAGCAGTGGGTAGGGCGGATACCTTGCTGAAGATGGAATTTCTTAAGCGACCAGCCATGTTTGCAGTTCTGATAGTAACAATGTTCATAAGTCCTTTGGCAATAGCAGTTGGTCAACTTGTTTACTCCATCTTGGCATTTGTGGTGAATGCTTACCCAAATCGAAAATATATTGGCTATCCTATTTGGCAACAGATGAAGGATGTTGGCAAGAACTTTTTGATTTCCCTTGTGATGGCGATCGTTGTCTATCTGTTAGGTACACTAGGCTTAAATATGTATGTTAGTGTAGTTTTGCAAGTGGTGACTGGTGCATTGTTGTATTACGTCATGTCCCGAACTTTGAATAAGGAAGACTATGGATATGTAATGAACTTTGTCAAGGAAAAATTCAGACATTAATGGAAATCTTAAATCAAAAACAATATATCGGTCATGCTAGACATGAGGGACCATTTCAAGAGAATAGTTTGGAGTTGTATCATTATTTAGTAGAACAACTCTCCTATAAAATCATAGAGGCAGATGTCGTTTTTACTGTTGATCATATACCAGTATTAAATCATGGTCTGTTGAAACGATTCTATATGGATGGGCATGACGAAAGTGTCGATATTTCAAAGGTTACACTTGATGAACTATTAGTGTTTTCTCGAAAGGATTCAAATCATCGTGTAACGACAGTAGAAGAATATATAGAATATGGAAAATCCAAGAACATTATGGTAATGCTGGATTTGACATTTCAAAATTATACCCAATTTCATTACAAGGTCTTGTATGACATTGTTTGCAAGTATGAAATGCAAAATCAAGTGATATGGGGGGATGCGGATATATTGAAATTGGCTCGCCTCAATCGTCATCTGATAGTTCAAGTTGGAGGTTCATGGGGGCGAAAGTTATTGATTAAATCATTTCTGACATCTTTCTTATGTAAAACAACAATCATGTCTTTTAGCTATTATGGAGGAAATGTGGAGTCTTTCCTACATATAGTGAAATGGGGGCATCGTTTAGGCTTCGTCATGAAAGTTGCTACAGTCAACGATTTGGATTTGGCAAATCGCTTTTGGAAGATTGGAACTGATTTGATAAACACAGATAAATTGTTAAATTCATAGATATAGGTATGAAAAAGGTATTAACGGTTGGAGTTTATGACTTGCTTCACATCGGCCATGTCAATCTCTTTCGACGAGCTCGTGCTGTTGGGGATTCTTTGGTAGTCGCAGTACAAGAGTCTGATGTTGTTTTGAAATACAAGCCAGGGGCAAAGTTGGTATATAGTACGGAAGAGCGCATGTATATGGTAAAAGCCATTCGCTATGTGGATGATGTCATTACATACGAGGCAGTCGATGATATTGTCAAGACTGCTGATTTCGATATTTTTGTGACGGGTCCTGACCAGACGCATGAGGGCTTTCAACGTGCCATTCAGTGGTGTAAGGATCATGGCAAGGAGCATGTTGTATTGCCAAGAACCGAGGGGATTTCTTCGTCTTGGTTGAAAGAGCAAATCAAAACGATGTGATGACATGGAAAAAGAACAAATGAAAATGGAGGATATTCAAAGAGTTTCCTTGGATGTCCTTAAAAAAATAGCGGAAGTTTGTGAGCGTGAAGGATTTCGCTACACATTGGCTTATGGAACGTTGATTGGCGCTATACGACACAAGGGGTTTATACCTTGGGATGATGACATTGATATTCAAATGCCTCGTCCTGATTACGAAAAGTTTATAACTTATATGGTGGAGCATCCAATTGACAACCTAAAAGTGTTCAATCATAAATATGTCAAAAATTATCCATTGGGGATTTCTCGCATAGCGGATATGCGCTATAAAATTGAGGAGAAAATCATTGATGAGCATTGTGATATGGGTATATTCGTGGATGTGTATCCAATAGATGGTTTGGCAAATTCTTATGAAGCCGCAAAGAATGCTTATTCTTATACTGATAAGTCACGTGCAAACTTGCTTCGAGTCATAGACAAAAAACAGTCTGCGATACGTATCAATCAATTGTTCACAAATCCTCGTTTCTTTCTATCTAACATTATTTTAAGACTCAAGGGATTAGCTAGAGTACAATCCGACTTAGAAAAAGCAGCTACTCATAAGTCTTTTGATGAATGTTCTTTTGTGGGAATTCCAAATTGGAATTGGATAAAATTGGTTTACAAAAGGACTTGGTATGAAAACTTTGTCAAGGCTCCTTTTGAAGATGGTGAGTTTTACATTTCAAAATATTACGATGATATTCTTAGAGCAGAGTATGGCGATTATATGCAATTGCCACCTGTCGAGAAAAGAGTTTATCATCATGGTTACATAGCTTATAAGAGATAAAGAAGATGAATGATAAAAGAGTAAGAGCAATTGCATTTTACCTTCCCCAGTTTTATCCTACTCCTGAAAATGATGAGTGGTGGTCACCGGGTTTTACCGAGTGGACCAATGTGGGAAAGGCCAAACCATTATTTCATGGACACTATCAACCTCGTGTTCCTGCTGATTTAGGTTATTATGACTTACGTGTACCTGAGACTCGTGAGAAGCAGGCGCAACTAGCGAGAGAGGCAGGAATTGAGGGATTTTGCTATTGGCACTATTGGTTCAATGGACGCCGACTTCTAGACCGTGTCTTTCGTGAGGTCGTAGAATCTGGCAAACCGGATTTCCCATTTTGCCTGTGTTGGGCAAACCATTCTTGGTATGCAAAAACATGGGACCCAAATTCACCTGATAGACTGCTGATAGAACAAACCTATGGTGGTGTAGATGACTATACTGCTCATTTTATGGAAATGTTGCCTGCTTTCAAGGACAAGCGTTATATTCGTGTAGATGGTAAACCAGTGTTTGGAGTTTTTGATATTCACTTCTCTGATTTCAAATTGTTTAAAGAAACATGGAATCGCTTGGCGTCTGAGAATGGATTGGGAGAGTTCTATTTCTTTGGCTTGTGTCAGCAGACGTATGAGATTCCTGTTGCAAAGGAAAATGGTTTTGAACATATTGTTGCTGGAACTTTAGTAGAGGCTCACTATCATGCAGATTCTAAGATTCGTCGTCGTTGGGGATTTTTCAAACGCAAACATTTTCATGTACCATATGTTGTAGAGTACAAAAAGTACGTGGATTTTGCCACCACCTATTATCGAGAGCATTATGATAAAGCCCCCTGGATGATACCATGTATAGAGCCAGGTTTCGATCATTCTCCTCGTTCTACCTATCGTGGAACGGTATTTAATCATTCAACTCCAGAAGAGTGGGGACGCTTATGTGCTAATGTGATTAAGATTGTTGAGGAAAATGATAGTCATTCTGACAATCTCTTGTTTATAAAAGCGTGGAATGAATGGGCGGAAGGTAATTATTTGGAGCCAGATATAGTATATGGAAAAGGCTTTATTAATGAATTAGCCAAGAATATCTTTAAATCTAGCGACAAATGATTTCCGTAGTAATACCTTTATATAATAAGGAGGCATCCATCAAGCAGTCGCTGATGAGTGTCTTGTCTCAGTCTTATCAAGACTTTGAGGTGGTGATAGTGGATGATGGCTCGACAGATAACTCTGTGGCTAAAGTTGAAGAAATCCAAGACTCTCGTGTTCGCTTGATTCGTCAAGAGAATGGAGGACCAGGCAAGGCTCGAAATACCGGTGTAATGAATGCAAATGGTGAATGGGTACTATTTTTAGATGCAGATGATGAATTGTTGCCTGAGGCATTGAATGTTTTTAAGGAACTGTTGACAGAACATAAAAAAGCAAACGTCATTGATTGCGTTCAGACAGTTCAACTTGGTAAAAAGACTTGGAATGAACCTCATGATTTAGTAGGGTATAGCAAGAACCCTTATAAGGATTGGTATTTTCATAAAATAGGTCCTGGCTCCAACCATTCACTTTTTAAGAGAGAATTGTTAATGTCATTCCCTTATAACGAAACTTTGCGTCGCTATGAGGATGCAGAGTTGTTGATGCGATTGTTGGGTGCAGCCGTTCTTTATTCCTCTATGCAGCCTGTTTCTTTAGTTCATACAGAATTTGCGTCAGCAAGTAAGATCAGAAATGATATAAGTTCTGATTATGTTGGCAATTTAAAATTTGAAGGCTCATTCTGGAAAAGAATGTGTGATTATGAACTGTACCTTGAAGAAAGAGTGAGATATGGGGCTGTTTGTGACAAACTGTATCCTATGCAGAAGTATAGATATGACTTGTTGCTACTCCATAAGTTCCTATACAAAATCAAAAATATTCTATGAAAATAATTCAAGTAGCAAAAAGTATAGCTCGTCCGATTTATTTCTATTCCATACAACTTTACAATCGAATTGTAGGAAAGCCACGTGCAAAGGGATTTATCTTCATGTTGCATCGTGTTGCAGATTGGGATGATAATAATATCGTTTGGAACGAGAATATGAAAGTGTCGCCAGCAAAGTTGGATGCCATCTTGAGCGAGATTTCTCGAAAGTATGATGTCATTAGGCTGGAAGATGTACCGTCACGTTTGGCTAGCAATCATAAAAGAAAATTTGCTGTCTTTACCATGGACGATGGATATAAAGACAATCAGACAAATGCTTTGCCAGTCTTTAAAAAACATAACTTGCCATATACTATATTTTTGGCAACAGATTTTATGGATGGTAAGGCTATCTTGTGGTGGTATGTTATCGAAGATTTAATTCTTGGGCATGATGAAATTGTCCTTTCAAATGGTATGACTATACCAACGAAAACCAAGCATGAAAAAGAAGATGCTTTTTTGAAAATCCGCTCAATTATCTTGGAACAAGATCAACTGCATTTGTTGCCAGCTTTGGAGTCTCTTTTTTCACATTATCATATTGATTGGTATGCTAAATGCAAGAGATTGGCTTTGAACTGGGATGACCTACAAATCCTAAAGCATGAAGAGTTGGTTACTTTGGGTGCTCATACGCAGCACCATTACAACTTGAAGGCATTGCCAAATTCTTCTGATGTCATGGATGAGGTTAAACGAGGTTATAGTATTTTGGAAGAAAAGGCAGGTTTGCATCCTGTTGTGTTCGCATATCCTTATGGCTCTATACATGAGGCAGATAAGCGAGAGTTTAAAGTCCTTTCACAAATGGACGATGTGTTTAATTTGGCTGTTAGAGCTTGTGGTGGACCAGTAACGAAAGCGTCTTCTGACCTTTATTCGCTTCCGAGAATTATGTTGTTGGAGGATTATTCATATTTGACATTGCTACGATATAAGAAAGTTTGTGTAATTTAGAAAAATCTAAAATGGAAAATAAGAGAATATTATGGATTAGCGGCTCTGGTTGTTATAACCCTGTCCACAAAAGAAAGTTGGGTTATAATGGTGGCAGTTGGGCTACATCCATTCAAAAGGAATTGCTCAAAAGAAATGATATAGAATTGGCATGTGCCTTTTGTAAGGATGGAGAACCATCAAAAGTCATTCAAAATGGAGTGACTTATTATATTGTGCCTAACCATAAAAAGTCAAGAAAAGATAAGTTCATTGATTTGTTGAGAATCAATGATGCGTCTAGAGACGAGATACTTTGGCCTTATTATGAGGAAAAATTCAAGGCGATTATCGATGATTTTAAACCAGACGTGATTCATATATTTGGATCAGAATTATATCAGAGTTTGGCTGCATTAGTAACTGGTGGTATTCCTACGATACTACATATTCAAGGAATACTTTCTGAGTGTATTTATAATTTACTTCCCCCTTCTGTATCAAAGTGGCAATATATCAACTCTGGAAAAGGGCTGGGTGGGAAATATCATAATTTCCAATTGTTAGCTTATTGGAATCGTAGTGTACATAGAGAAAAAGCTATTATGAAAGCTGTCCCCAATGTTATTGGAAGAACAGAATGGGATAAAAGCGTATCCAAAATATTGAATCCTCATGTTCATTATTACTATGGGGGTGAAATATTAAGAGAGTGTTTTTATGAGCCTGTAGAAAGAATAATACCATCTAAGCCAACCATAACGACAACAATTTCGGTTCCTTTGTATAAGGGCTTTGATTTGATATTGAAGGTTGCAAACATCTTGAAGAATGAAATGCACCTTGATTTCATTTGGAATGTATATGGAAACGTTGATGCTTCTTTTACAGAAAAACATACAGGTTTGCACCATCAAGATGTAAATATCAATCTTTGTGGTGTGGCTTCGGCAGAGAAACTGCGTTCATCGCTGCTAAATAGCACATTGTATTTCCATTCATCTTACATTGAAAATAGCCCTAATGCTGTTTGTGAGGCACAGATATTAGGCTTGCCAGTCGTAGCAAGTAGAGTGGGCGGTACAGACTCCATGGTGGAACACGGTAAGACCGGCTTCCTCTATCCTGTCACCGATCCTTACATGGCTGCTTACTATATTGGCAGAATGATTGAGGATAAGGAGGAGAATGTGAAGATTGGTAAGCAAGCGAGAGAAGTGGCGCTGGTAAGACATGATAAGGGGAAGATTGTGGAAGAGTTGTTGAAGACGTATCATGAAATTGAATATGGAACAAAATAAAATACCTAATCGGTTGCTTATAATTGGCAATGGCTTCGATTTGGATTTAGGTCGTAAAACTCGTTATTCCGATTTTGCAAAGAGTGAGTCTTGGCCAAAGAATTTGGATAGCCAATTGTATGGATATCTAAATGCAAAGTCTCAAATTGAAAGATGGTTTGATTTGGAAGGAGAGTTGGCTACTTATGTCAATAAACTGAATGATCAACATTTATCTTCATATCGAAGTACAATATCTAACATCGCAAAGAAGGATGAGCATGATTTTAAAATAATAGTGGAGGAGATGATCTCATATTTATCCTTTATTGAAAAGCACACGACACCAAAAGAACCATCGTTAGCGGTCAAAGTCTTTTCGTTAGTATGTCGAGACAGAGCATTTCAAAAAGTTTATTCTTTCAATTATACCAACTTGTCAAGGCTTGCTGATTGGTTGAGTTTGGAAAGAGAACCTTTGTTTGAATATGTTCATGGTTGCTTGACAGATCACTCTGCCATATTGGGCATAAATGATTCTGTTGATACTATAGATGGAAACTATGATTTCTTACGAAAGAGTTTTAACTCACATTACACAAGCCATCCTATCGCCTATGACTTACATGATGTAGATGAAGTTGTTTTCTTCGGTCATTCACTAGGTGATAATGATTATCATTATTTCCAGTCTTTTTTTAGACAGCAATGTAAGGAGAGTATGGAGCGTAAGGATGGTCGTGACATTACAATATTTACCTATAATGAAAAGTCAAGGATGGAAATCATTCATACGCTTCATAAAATGAATGAAGGACATGCTTCTTTTCTCTTTCTAAATAACAACTTACGTATTTTCTGTACAGAGGATGAGGAAAAGACGGAAAGCGAGGCATTCAAAAGTTGGTGTGAGGAACTTCGTGAGGAAAGTGTCAGATTTGAAACGATGGATTTCTTTGATGGAATTAAGTAGGGACTGGTTGAATTTTAAGAAGAAAAAGTATTATAATGGACAAAAATGAAATATATAAAAAAATGTTCGAAAAGTCAATAATGACACATTCGAATGCTTCATGTTCTTGGAAGAAAATAGGGGATAATTATGCCCAATTTAGCATGTTTAATCCTTCAGAGTATAAAACAGAGACAACTTGTTGCATAAAAACTGACGATAGCGCTGTATCGGTACCACACGTAGCGTTGTAATCGGTACCATGCTGTCACTGCAATCGGTACCGCTTGTATCGCTGCAATCGGTACCAAGATTTCAGTTCTGCTTTTCGATTTGCAAAGGTAATTTATTTTTTCAATTTCTGGCGCATAGAATCGCCTTTTAACTCTATTTTACTTGCATTTGCTACCAAACGGTCCATAATGGCATCTGCCAAGGTAGGGTCACCTATGTAATCATACCATTTGGCAATGGGAAGCTGTGAGGCGATAATGACGGACTTTCTTTCGTATCTCTCTTCTAGGATTTGAAGCATTGCGAGTCTGGTTTTGTCATCCATTGGCTGCAACCCGAAGTCATCCCATATGAGCAAGTCATACTTTTCCAGATTGGTTATCATCCTCAGGTACGACCCATCCAGCTTGCTGAGTGCAACTTTCTCCACAAAGCTGTTCATATTGAGATAGAGAGTTCTGTAGCCTAGTATGCAAGCCTGTCTTCCAAGGGCACAGGCAAGGAAGGATTTTCCGCAGCCGCACTTTCCTTGTATGAGCAAGTTCTCATGTCTGCGTATGAAGGCACAGTCGGCAATGGCGGCAAGGTCATCCTTGGTGAAGTTGCGGTCTGCACCACAGATGACATCCTCTAAGAGTGCCGTATATCTAAGCTTGCTGATTTTTAGATACATGGCGGTCTTTCGATCTCGTCTGTCCTGCACCTCTGCATCCACCATCTTGGAGATGGCGACTTCCAGGGATGGGCGGTTCTGTACAGGAAGGCTGGTCATGGCCTCAAAGGAGGATGACATACCTCTGAGCTTCAGCTCGTTGAGTTGTATGATGGTTTCTTGTAAGTTCATGTTACTATATATGTTTAAATGTTCATAAATGCCTTCGCGCCTCTCACATAGTCGTTCTGTGGCACGTTTGAGACTGTTTCTTCCCCGTCAACTTGGTCAAGGTTCTTCTCCAACACGTTGCGGATGGTCGTGTAGGTGATGGATGAACAACCTGCCAGACGCTTGCAGGCCTTCTCCAGACGCTCCTTGCCATACTTGCGCTTGAGAGACAGGACTCCTTGGCAAGACTTGTACGACTGCTCGACATGCTTCGTGCGATTGAGGATGGATTGGACTGCGGTAGTTGTGTTGCTGCCAACCAATGCCGCCTCCTCCAGGAAATAGGCGGCGTTATATCCCTGTCCGTGCTTGTAGGCAAGATGTTTGTCTGGCATATGCTCGTCAAGCGTGCTGTACCCAGATCCTTGGCGACGCTGATGGATGGCTATGCGAGAACTCCCGGAGTAAACCTCCACGGTATCTAAGTCCCACAGCACGCTCACCTTTTGCCCGACATACTGGTATGGCACGCTATAGTTGTGCTTGTCAACCATGACGTGATAGGTACCGGACAGTTTTACCTCCTTGCGATATCTGAAACGGTATGGAGTCATGGGCAGCTTACCTAACGTTGGTTGCTCTTCCGCCTCGAAGATGTCACGCCTGCTTCTCCCAGTCGTTCTGGACGGCTTTTCATTGAAGCCGTCCATCAACTCATAGATACGAGTATTCATGCTCAGAAGATTGTAAAATACCTCGTCATGTAGCAGAGCGTAGACGGCATTGTATGTCTTTTGGACGAGTCCCTCGACTGGACCTTTGCCCCTGGGAGTGCGAACCCTGCAGGTTTGGAGTGATGTATCGTAGTAGGCGGCCCATTCCACGGCTGCATCATTGAACGCAGGCTCGTAGCGGTCGTATTTCTTCACCCACTGCTTCATGTTGTCACTCTTGGCTATGCGAGTTGTTCCGCCGAAGTAAGAGAAGGCATCGGATATACCGCCGAAGAAGTTCTCCATGGAAGCGTTGTACATAGCCTTTGCAAATCCCAAGCCGCTGTATGGCAGGATGCAGACCAAGACGACAACCTTGGTTAGCTCACCTGTCTTCGGGGCGGTAAGCCACAGGGCATCGCCGGCGAAGTCAATCTGCATCTCTTCCCCAGGAATATAGGTGTTATGGAAGCTGAGGTTGTGTGAGTACTGATACTCACGGATTGACTTCTTGAACTGGGTGTATCCATATCCGTCGGGATGCTCCTTCTTGTATGACTCGTGCAGGGCTTGAATGGTGAGGTAGCGGTTATGCGACAAGTCTGACACATATTCTGGCAACAGCCCGTCCAGCACCTGGCGTTGGGAGGATGGGGCTGCTGTGGGTTTGGACAACTGGAGGAAAGATTCTATTTCCCCGTCACTCATGCGGCCAATCACACCATAGGACAAACCTTGGGAATCCGCCAAGGTCTTGTACCGGTTCAGTACACCACGTCCCATGTGTAGTTGCTCGCAAATGGTGCGCTGCGGTATTTTTGCCGCTAGCATTTGAAATGAACGTTTTAATTTGCTCATGTTTACATTACTTTGTGCCATATCGATACAGATTTTAATAGTCTTCTGCAAAGATAGGCCGTTATCATTTTACATGAGCAGAACTTAACATCTTTTTGGTACCGATTGGTGCGCTATGATGGTACCGATTCAAGTGATACGATGGTACCGAATGCAGTGCTATGATGGTACCGATTCATGCGCTATAGTGGTACCGATTCGCCGATACTGTCATAAAAACTAATTAATATGAGTAATTGGAGTGATATTTTAAATGAAGTAAATCAAGTGTTGCCCACCAATATGGATTTACTTAATATAAAACGCAAGGAATATTTAAAGTCTATTTCAGACATAACAGGTCGCAATGTAATTTCCTATTATTCTGGATGGTTGAAAAATTCCAATGCCCCTTTTATATCTATAAGTGATTCTGACATGAATGCATTTATGACAAATGTATATCGTTTGGATAGAAATAAGGGGCTTGACTTGATTCTACATACCCCTGGTGGAGATTTAGCAGCAACCGAAAGTATTGTAAACTATTTGCAGTCTGCATTTAATGGTGATATAAGAGCCATAGTCCCGCAAATATCAATGTCTGCTGGGACGCTGATGGCAATGTCTTGTAAGTGTATTTTAATGGGAAGAGAATCTTCGTTGGGACCAATTGATCCTCAGCTTGGTGGCATACCTTGCCAAGGAATGCTTGATGAATTTGATCGGGCGGTTGACGATATAACAAAGAGACCATCTTCTTTAGGGTTATGGCAGGCAATAATAGGAAAGTTAAATCCGACTTTCTTGATAAATTGTGACAATTCAATAAAATGGTCTAAAGAATTGGCTAAAAACTTCCTGTTGCATAATAACCCAGACATAGAGATAGATGAAATCTATGATGTTTTTCTTAATCATAAGCATAGTTATTCTCATGCTCGGCATATTCCAAAAGAGCAATGCCGAAAGGCAGGCCTAAGTGTTGTGGATTTAGAGGATAATCAAGATTTGCAAGATGCGGTACTCAGTTTGCACCATTGTTACATGATTCTTTTTGATAAGCTTCAATGTTCAAAAATAGTTGAAAATCAGATTGGAGGATGTTTCATTCAAAATTATTCTGAAGGAAACAATTAATTTTGGACATTTTGAAGTTAAATGTGAAGTATGCCATCCGCTAACTTCATATTATGAGGCTTGAAACTTTACCTTTCTTTGCTCACACATGTTTAAAAATATAGAAAAGTGATAAAACAAAATTTAAGAGTTTTTTATGAAGTTTATAGGTAATATTGATAGATTGCAAAAAGATTCTTTAGCTTATCGAATTTATGATAAGCTTAACTCTATTTTAAATGATGGAGAGAATAGCTTTTTGTATTATATGTTTCCTATTTATAGTGGGGACATAGACTTAGGAGATGTAGAGTGCAATTTATTGTTGCTTTCTCGTAAATTCGGCGTTTATTATTTTGATACAGCAAAAAATGGTGAGACTATTTCTGAAGCTGAAAATCGTATAAATACCTTGTATTCTTATATGGCTAGAAGCTTTAAAAGATTTTCAGAACTTAAAAAGAAAAGAGATTCTCTAAAGTATGATATCAATACAATATTTGTGTCAGATGAGTTTGAAAATCTGAATTTGTCGGATGATTTCACAGCTTCGAATATCAATAATTTGAAAAATGTGTTGTCTGACAATGAGGAAGCTATAGATGAGCAAAGTTTTGATTTGATACAAAGTTGTTTAGATGGTACTGTACAGATAGTAAAGAAGAACTTGCGTTCATGTGTTTCGGGAAAGATGACAAAAGGAGCAATCTTGAATGAGATTGAAATGAAAATTGCAAAGTTTGATACCGAACAGAAAAATGCTGCTATTGCAGAAATCGATGGACCTCAACGGATACGAGGATTGGCTGGCTCTGGAAAAACAATCATATTGACTCAAAAGGCTGCTTATTATCATTTGTACCATCCTGATGATGTTATCTTATATACATATTATACAAAAGCTTTGCATGATACGATTAAGGAGCATATCAGCAGAGCTTATAGATACTTTTCTGATAATAAGGAGCCAAATTGGGATAAGATAATCATATGCCATGCATGGGGAAGTGCGAGTACTCCAGGGGTCTATTCTATGGCTTGCCAAGACAATGGTGCTGAAATCTTAAGTTATGGTCAGGCATTGAGGTTACCTGGCAACGATCCATTGGGAGATGCTTGTAAGTTATTGCTGAGAAATAACACCATAAAAGGTCGATATGATTTGATATTAATAGATGAGGGGCAAGACTTTACTCCTCCTTTTTATCAACTTTGTTATCATCTTTTACGGACAAGCAAGATAGTTTGGGCTTATGATGATTTTCAAAATATCTTTAATGTAAAAATCCAAGATGAGAGAGAAACTTTTGGTAAGAATAAAAAAGGTGAATATAATGTTGATTTTGAAAGAGATAAATATGCCAATCAAGACATTGTCTTAAAAAAATGTTATCGAACACCTCGATATTCTTTGGTCTCTGCATTTTCTTTAGGTCTTGGTATTTATAATGACAAGGTTTTGCAAAGATTGGATACTAATGAACATTGGGAATCTCTAGGCTTTCATGTGTTGAATGGAGATTGTAGATTGACAGGTGAAAAAATGCTTATAGAACGACCAGAAGAGAATACACCTGGATATTCTAACGAAAAGTTTGATGCTAATAGTATTCAATATAAGTCTTTTGGTCAATTTGAAGAAGAATGTAAATTTATAGCTCGAAGCATAAATGCTGATTTGACAAGAGAAGAACTTCGTCCAGAAGATATTTGTGTTATATGTGTTGATAGAAGAGCAGTGAATGGGTATTTTACTAGAATCAGTGATTTATTGTGGAAGAATAATATAAATACCTTTAATTTAATAACTACCGCTAGCAGTAATCTTTCGTTTACAAAGCAAGGTTGTGTTACCCTGACAACAGTTTATAAAGCTAAGGGTAATGAAAAAGGGGTGGTTTACATTTGTGGCGCAGATTATATCTTTGCCTCTCCAAATAACGTGGTCTTGCGAGATATTCTGTTTACGGCTATGACGCGAACTAAAGGATGGTTGACAATAACAGGTTGTACAGATGATTTTAACAGATGTATAGCAGAAAGTAACAAGTTGAAGAAAAATCGATATCAGCTGAGTTTTGTGCAACCATCAGAAAAAGAAACCAAAACTATTGAGAATCATAGTCGTGCCCAAGATACTTTCCATGAAACTTTTGGAAAAAGCATTGAGGCTTTAAAGAAAAGTGGGCTATCTGAAGATGAAATAAAGGAAGATATTTTAAAACAATTACAAAGATTATTAGGTAATGACAGATAACAGTTTTTGCATAAGAGTTCGCAAAGATGTTGTTTCTCTCTTGAAAAAGATGGAAAATCTTCAAGAGTCGTGTTTTGATCCAAATGACCATTATTCAAGTAGAGTGAGGGAGATTGCAAGAGCCGGCTCTCACTACGAAATTTTGACGGAAATTTGGAATACACATTCCTATGATTTTCTTTTGAATGATGAGTCTATCTTTCAATTTCATAAGTTTGGTAAAAACTTGCGTTATTGCTTCATGCAAAATCCTAGAGTAAAAGTATCTTGGGAAGCTTTTTTAGAAAAGGATAATGTAAAGGAAGAAGAACTTGCTCCAGAAGACTTAGAAATTTATAGTGCCTTATATGAAAATGGCGATGATGAAAGTTGCTATGAACATATTGAATATCCTGTTTATCTCAGATATGATTTGTCTGTTGAGCAATATCAAGAATGTTTTCATCCTTATTCCCATTTGCATGTTGGTTTGCATAATGAAATAAGATTCCCTATTTCTAGAGAATTAACTCCAGAAATGTTTGCACAGATAGCCATAAAAATGACCTATCCAGAATTATGGAGAGAAAAAATCGAAAAAAATGAAATATTGGAATCTTTCAAAACCGTAAAAAAAGGATGTATTGAGGTTCCTAAAAAAAATTGGAGTGAATTGGATAAATGTGATTTGTTCTTTTGTTAGCTATGTAAAAGTAGCGATTGTATAAATAGTTCTTTTTGTATAATGAAGGATTCAAAGGAAAATAACGAGTGGATTGTTGTTAATCAAAAATGCAAAAATCTAGTAAAAGAACTGCGAAGAGTAGTTTTTGATAAGAAATCCACAATAGCAAGCAAAAAGGAACGCCTTCTTCTAGGCATTTTAATGAGGCAATGTTCTAATTTGTCTGCTATCGCAGTATTGACGAAAGTATCAGTGGGTATCGGTAATTCTGTATTATTCAAGTTGCCAATTGGGCTTCTATTACGCAATTGTTATATGGATTGCTTGCTCGGTCTCTATCTTGGTAGTATAACGGAGGCAGATGCGCTAGAAATTTCAGAAGTTTTGCATATTGATTATGCAAAGGCTCTTTTTGATGAGTTTGAGGTATATCGAGATAAAGTAGGTGGTATTTTGCCATTTAATGATGAAATGTTGGAAAGTATTTATACCATGAATTTGGAAGATAATTTTCTTTGGGCTTATGAACCGAACAAAACTCCTGATAAAACAGAACCATGTGGAGAGAGATATTTATGGAAGGCAAGAAACAAAAAAGAGGTGAGGAATCTGATTCCTGAAAATGAAGTTAAAAATGAGTTGAATATAAAAGTGGTATTTGAAAACTTACAAAGAACACCTCAATATTCGTCATGCGCCAAAAATCTATATGCTTACTATAAATACTTTTCTCAATATGAGCATTTTTCAGAAAGTGGTTTTGGTGATGCGATAGCTGATTTTTCTAATGACAATGTGAATTTCGAAATGGCGCTTGTTCGATTGGAAGAATCTATTTCTGTGATTCAAGAAGAACTTAAAAATAATGAATGATACAATAAAAATTTTAGCCTACACCTACCAATTTCAGGAGATGTTTCTTTCCAAGGACATTTTCTTGATACCTTATTATATAAGTAAGGAGCTGGGAGGCGAGTGCAAATATTTATATACCCAAAACTTGGGTAAGACGGAAATCCCGAAATTGCATCGGGGAGTGACTATTGAGCGGACGAAGAACAAGAATGTATGGAAGGTGTTCTTGAAGGAAATCTTGACACATGCCAAAGACATAGACGTTCTTTTCCTCACAGGCAGCAGTGCTGTTCATATGTTGGCTACTTTCCTCTATCAGAAGCGGAACCCAAAGGGAAAGGTGGTTGTCTTTGGTGATATGGAGGAGCCGCAGGCTCGTGAACTAAACCAAAATGGCTTTCATTATTCTGGAGGGTTGGCTGGATATGTGAAGGATAAGTTGACCGACTACTTTTTCCGTCACGTCACTTATCTCGTTGCCAATACCGCAGCATATCATCTGATGGATGACTTGTGCCAGCGTAAGCATTGGTCAGGATTGCTTCATTTCTATCCTTGTTTGGATAATGAGAAGTTTCTTTCATACGGTCTTCTTCGAAAGCCTTTTTCGGAAAAGGAGAATATCATGGTTTGCGTAGGGCGCATTGGTTGCTATCAAAAGAATACCGAAATGCTTTTGAATGCCTTGCGAAAGGTGGACTTGAAGGATTGGAAGATTTTTATGCTTGGTCCAATTACAAGCTCCTTTGACCTAAAAGAAGGCGATGACTTCCAAAAGGTGATAGACCAATTCTTTGAGGATTGCCCTCAGCATAAGGATAAGTTAATTTTCACTGGTATGATTTATGATGCCAAGACAGTGTTTGAGTATTATAACAGGGCAAAGGTGTTACTTGCAACTGCTAGGCATGAAGGATTTGCCAATGTTTATAGTCAGGCTGCCGCATTAGGTTGTTATGTCATAAGTACTGATGTGGGGGGTGCTGATGTATGTTCAAATGATTGGAAATATGGAATCAAGTTAAAGCAGAATGATAGTGAAGGGCTATCGGACGTATTAGATAATTTGGCTTGTGGCAAATTACTGATACCTAAAGAAGATGCTATGTCATTTGAAGAAATGAGTTACAGCTATCGAGTAAATAGAGTGTTGTTACCAAAGATGGGATTTGAACCTTTGGCAGAAAAATATAAATTCTAAGTATGGGAGCGAAAAGAGATATCACATTTGATTTGATGAAAGGCATTGCCATTCTTGCAATGCTATGTGGGCATTGCGTAATTCCTGAAGTCTTGCACCACTTTATATATATGTGGCACATGCCGCTCTTTTTTATGGTCTCAGGCTATTTCTTTCATATTAAACCATGGAAGAAATCCTTGGAATCGTCGATACGTGGCTTGCTGGTTCCTTACGTTATTACTTGTGGAATTGTGTTGATTGTTTCTTTGGTCTTATCCATGGACATTTCTGAAAAAGTGATATTTGGAACCATTGGCGTTTCGTCTGCATGGTTGGGTAGTGATGTCATGGTAGGATATGGCGGAAATGGTCCTCTTTGGTTTTTGATGGCATTGTTTTGGTGTCGTATTATTTATGATGCGCTATCAAGGATGATTTCAAATAAATGGTTATTCGGGGGGGCATTAATTTGTCTATCGGTATTGAGTGTTATGATTGGAAGTAAGTATTATGTCCCTTTTTATTTAGCGCACGGAATGGCTGCACTTATTTTTTATTATGTTGGCAACATTGCGCATAATATGAATATCGAGAAGAGTGAATGCAAAATATGGTGCGTCTTATTGATGCTTTGTTTCGTTATATTTGGAATGTTTATTGGCGAGCCATATTTTTATGCATTGTATTTCCCCAATTGGTTGGGAAATGTATTGGTAGCAATATGTGCTAGTGGCGTAATTTATTATATATGTAGGCTATGTGGAAATAATAAAATGACGGCTTGGCTTGCTTATGTTGGAAGATTGAGTTTGCTGCTTCTATCTGTACACGGTATAGATTGTATGTTCTCTTTCTCGAAGACTGTCGTTTATTCTCGATTTGCACTTGAAGGAAAAACTGCCAACCTTTTGTTTGATTCCATGTTGTTTCTTATTCCTTTGTTGGGAGTTATGATTCTGCCGAGGTTTGGTATAGTTAGAAAAATATTTAGAATAGCTTGATTGGATTATGAAAAAGAAAAGAGACATTACATTCGACATTATGAAGGGAGTTGCAATATTGGCAATGATTGCCGGGCATTGTTTCATACCTTTGAAATTACATCATTTCATTTATATATGGCACATGCCGTTATTCTTTATGGTGTCAGGCTATTTCTTTCATGATAAGCCTTTGGGAAGAATGATGGGTGATAATGTGAGAGGACTAATTGTTCCATATTTAATAGCAAATGGTGTTATATTATGTGGTGCATTGGTTATGGATATGCTGTGTGGCACAAATATTCTAATTCCTAAGTTCGTAGGGGCTTTGGCAATTAATGGGCTGATGCATAATCCCGATGCTTATGGAGGGTTGTATAAAAGCAGTCCTTTGTGGTTCTTGCTCGGACTGCTATGGTGTCGTGTGTTCTATGCGACTCTTCATAGATATGCAACAAATGTTTATATACAAGGGATGCTTTGTGTATGTTTGTCGTGGGGTATTGCTGCTTTCCAAGCTCAACTCTATTTGCCATTTTATATTTTGCAAGGATTGGTTAGTGTTGTATTTTATCATGCAGGTTATTTGCTAAAGCAGCATATTCAATTTGTGAAACAGCATAAGAATGTGTTTTATGTCTTGACTGTAGCGGCATTGATATTGGGAATGATGCAGCAAGGTTTGGATATATGGGCATTACTGTTCCATAATTGGATATTAAATGTTGTTGCAGCCATAGGAACTGTTATACTTATGTATTTAGGTATAAGTGACTTCGTTCATAAAATCGATTCTGGGGGGGCAGCTTTATGCTTCCGAATGCTCTCGCATCTAGGTCGATGGAGTTTGTTGCTGCTAGCATTGCATTCGTTTGAAAAGTCGTTGGATATTTCATCCTTGTTTATGGACAATATTGACTGGATTGCTGAAAATTCAATTGCTTATCGTTTGCTGAAAATTTGTTTGCAGTTTGGTTTTTGTTTCATAGGCTTGATTCTTTTGGAACAAAGTCATTTGGTAAGAAAATTATTTAATGTGAAATAGATGAATAATATATCAGATATAAAGAACTGCTATGGTTGTGGAGTATGTGCGGCTGCATGTCCTCGCAACATTATTCAAATCCGTTTGAATAAGAAAGGCTTTTATGAACCTTATATAATAGATTCCAACAAATGCACTCAATGTGGTTTGTGCCGTGATGTCTGTGCGTATAGCCATAAGGAGTTGGCTTTGGATTCATCGAATGTTCATGCTTGGGCTTCTTGGAGTAATGATGAGGAGGTTCGGAAAAAATGTTCAAGCGGCGGCATTGGTTTTGAAATCGGTAGGCAGCTTCTTCAAGAAGACTATAATGTTGTAGGCTGTCGCTATGACATCACGAATCAACGTGCGGAGCACTACATTGCAACTACAGTGGAAGAATTGATTCCTTCTATAGGAAGCAAGTACATCCAGAGCTATACGACTGAGGCTTTCAAGAACATAGATCGTAAAAAGAAGTACCTCGTTACGGGTACACCTTGCCAAATAGATTCCTTTAGAAGACTCATCAGAAAGTTCAGGTGTGAGGACAACTTCATATTGATGGATTTTTATTGCCATTGTGTTCCATCCATGCACGCTTGGAAAAATTATATCAGAATGCTTGAGCCAGTTATTGGACAAATAACATACGCCAGTTGGAGGAACAAATTCAACTATGGCTGGCATGATAGCTGGCTGATGGGGTTGGATGGTAATAAGTGTTCCCAGCCTATAAATTGGCATGACTCTTATAATATGTTAATAAGGGGAAAAAAAACTTTCGTACAAAGCCGGATGTCCCAAGGTGATTGGTTTTACAAGATGTTTTTGGGACATTATTGCCTAGGTGAACAATGTGTAAAGGCATGTAAGTATAAATACGATAAGTCATCAGCAGACATCAGAATTGGTGATTTATGGGGAAATACCTACAAGGAGGATGAGAAGGGTGTAAGTGCCTTGGTGACTTTTACAGAGAAGGGCAAAATGATAGTTGAGAGTTTGAAGAATGCTACTCTAGTGTCACAACCACTGGAAGTTGTGGCGGAAGGGCAGATGAAAGATAACGCTCGACCAGTACCTGTCAGTTCCCTTGTCATGTTTTTATTTGAGCATCATATTTATTTGAATCTGAAACAATGGAATATTGTTTTGGCTCTGTTTGGTAAGCCTTTTCGAGCATACGCAAAACTGAAAAGAATCTTTAAAATAAAATAATAATGAAGATAGGAATCATAACAATGCATAGGGTTCCGAACTTTGGTTCTGCCTTACAAGCTTATGCCTTGCAACATAAGCTATTTCAGCATGGAATAGACAATAAAATCATTGATTACATCTATTCTTACACTGGATATGAGCCAAGTTGGGGGCGCTATATCTATGACAAGGTGAAGTATTATGCAAAGGTGACATTAAGAAAACCAGCCTTTATGACTCGCTTTTTCTTCTTTCATAAGAAATACCTGAAGACTACTTTCCGAGAATATACGAAGAATGAATTGATGTTTGGAAAGGCACCTTCCTTTGATGCTTATATGACAGGTAGTGATCAAGTTTGGAATTGTAAGTTCACGAAAGGTGATACCAATTTCTTGCTAAAGTTCGCACCGAAAGATTCGCCTCGTCTGTCTTATGGCGCTTCTTTTGCAAGCCCAAGTATTCCTAAGGAATATGAACATATATTTAAGGAAGAACTACCAAAATATAGTTCTATTTTGGTGAGAGAGCATAGCGGGGTTGACATTGTGAAAAATTTAATAGGTAAAAATGCAGAGGTCGTATGTGACCCAACCTTGTTGCTTACAAAAACAGATTATCATGTTTTAGCAACAAAAAGCAAGTTGTTTATTCCTGAGCCTTTTATCTTGGTCTATATCTTGGATTATATGTATAACCCTTATCCAAAGGTTTATGATATAATCAGAAAAGTAAAGAAAGAACTTGGTCTCAAAGTTGTATATATTGGAACAGATGCACCAGACCCAATGGACAATAACTACTCTTATGTGGGGGGGCAGATTGGACCATTGGAGTTTCTTTGGTTGATGGAGAATACTTCTTTTGTGATAACTACATCTTTTCATGGGACTGCTTTTGCGACGATATTTCACAAACCTTTGTTTTCTGTAGTGCAAGCTACGGAAAACGAAGATGGAAGAATGCAGACGTTGCTTAGAGGTTTAAAGCAAGAAAAGTCATTGGTGGCTTATAATAAGGAGTTGGATGTGGATTTGATACATTCAGACGAAATTATAACTAAGGAAGAAAGACTGGATGTAATAAGAATGCATTCTGAAGAACTATTGGTTAATTCATTGAAAAATATCGGTTGAATTTATGAAACTACGTACAGATTTTGTTACAAATAGCAGCTCGGTGAGCTATATTGTGACTATGGATTTAGATATTGTGGATTTATTTATTCGTAATTTCCAAGAGTCGGAAAATATGAAGGGAACGATAAGATTAGCAGAAGCATTGAAGGCTTATCTTATAGAAAATGGTACTGTTAATTATCTTCATAACCATGAAATCTACTCTTGTCTTATGGATTTTCATGATGATGATGGAAGTAGTATAACAAAGGAAATTTTGGAAATGAATGGTGATAATACAGACCCTTTGAAAATGAATGAGACAGAATTGTTTGCATACATAAAAGGTGAACTGCTTCAAAATAGAAAGTTGAGTGAGTTGCTTAATGGATTTGGAACAACACAAGTTGAACAATATTGATGATGTTAGAAAGACATATTGGTGATTACCATTTTGTAGCTGATGCTCAAAGTGGTGTTACGATGAGATGGGGTACTACATTGGATGAAAATCCGGTCTGGGCTCCAGTGCCAGAGCTGGCAGATATTTCTATATCTAATCATTGTTCTAAGGGATGTACTTTTTGTTATAAGGATAGTCGTGTAAACAACGAGTTCTTATCATTGGCAGACTATTGTACTGTGTTGGATGCAATGTGTCATCCTCGTCATGGTAATGTCTTCCAAATAGCATTAGGAGGTGGGGAACCTCTCGAACATCCGGATTTTCTAAGGATAATAGATGAAACTTGTAAGAGAGGCATAGTGCCAAATTTTACAACCAATGGAATATATCTAACTCAGAGTATTTGTCAAAAGCTGATAAATAAAGTTGGTGCAGTAGCTTTATCTATAAGTTCTATTAAAGAACTGGATAAAGTGAAAGTGGCAATGCTTGCTAATGCTGGCATTAAGACAAATATTCATTATGTTTTGTCAAACGAGAGCATCGAGGAGGCTAGTAAGATTTTAAAAGGACATTTTAATGCAGACTTTAGTTTGGTCAATGCGATAGTGTTTTTGACCTATAAACCTGCAGGTAGAGCCAATGTAAACAATGTTTTAAAGGATGGAAAGGCTTTAAGAACGTTTGTTTCGTTGATAGCAGATGCTTCTATTGTGAGACCTCGCATAGGTTTTGATGCATGTTTTGTTCCTATGTTGCTTAAATATTCTAGTGTGAATACACAATTGGTTGATACTTGTGAGGGCGCATTTTTTTCGGTTTATATAGATCATAACATGATGGTGTCTCCTTGTTCTTTCAGCAATGGTAAAGATTCATATAGCCTTAAACAATATGATTTTTATGAGATTTGGGACAATAAGTTTGATACATATCGTAAGATGTATATGAATAATTGTGCTGTGAATTGTAAGGTGAAGAACTTATGCCATGGTGGATGTCCGTATTACCCTCAAATAACTATATGTCATGAAAGAAATCATTAATTGGGATAGTCTTAGGACCCGAAGAGGTGACAGATTGGAATTTGAAGCCTTTTGTTTCCATTTTGCTTCACGAATGTTTGGAGATTTTGGGTGCATTGATTATTTTTATAATACACCTGGTTCTGAATTCTATATTGAATTAAATAAGCCTTTAGAATATGGAGGAAAGATGTATCAGGTTGGTGATGTTTTTGGTTGGCAAGCAAAATTTTGGAAAGGTGCCAAGGACGAGAGTAATTCTCCTCTTGGTGCTGATCATAAAGCAGAACTTATAGAAGGATTTAAAAAGACAAAGTCTTATCGTCCAAAAGTAAAACTTTGGATAGTCTGCACCCCTGGTAGTTTTGTGCAGAAGGAATGGGATAAGCTATGTGCTGATTTGAAGTTAATTGATGCAAAATGTGTTTTTTGTAGTTGGCATAAAGATATTTTTGAGGATTTCTTTTTGAAAAATGCTAACAAATTTAATGGAATCTTTAAGTATTATTTTGGAGAGAAGCAAATAAATATAGCTACTTTATTTGATTTTTCTACGTTGACATTGGAAGTTCTTAAAAAGAAATATGATGTAGAACTACATACTGCCAGTGATTTTGAAAAGTCTTTGTTAAGTGTTGTGGATGAGAACATTGCTACTCAAAAAATTAAAGACATCATCAATAAACTGAAAATTCATGCGGATAAAGATAGAAAATATCCAATATTAGAAGAACAACGGTGGGGATATGACAAGTTGACTGACGCTTTTAAAAAAGAATATTTACAGGATTGTGAATTGCGTTATCAATTGATAGATTCTTTGTATTATAGCTGTGTAATAGTAGAGAATGGTAAAATCCCTAAATTCGAAGAATTGTTGGCTGAGCTTCAAGAATACCAAAAAAAGCGAAGTCAACGAGTTGGGATTCTTAATAATGAAATTCACAAAATCATTCAGGAAGATGACCAGTTTGACTCTTTAAAATCCTATATGGTAGGACTGGCATCCAAGGTACGTTCATTAGAGAGTATGATAACTGTGGATTCGGAGCTACAGAACGAAAACTTGCTATCCTTCTTGATGACGTTGAATAGAAGTGACTTTTCAGTTTTTGCTAAGCCAGGACACGGAAAAACTCATTTTGCTTGTTCTTTGGCTGATAATTTATTGAAGCGGAAACTTCCAGTATTGTTTTTTATGGGGGCTACTTTTCGAAATTGCCAAAGTTCCCAAGCTTTAATTTTAGAAAAGTTAGGCGTTTCTGGAAGTATGTCTTTTTCTGATGCTCTTGATGCGTTGGATTTTTTAGCAGAGTTGCACCATTGCAAGTTGCCAATCATAATAGATGGACTAAATGAAACAGCTCCAAATGAAAATAGATGGATAGACGAACTACCTGCTTTAAAACTGCAAGTTGAAAAGCACTCTCATCTGCTGTTGATAACAACTTGTCGAGAAAAAATAGATTATTTGCAATCTGTATATGGAGTTGATGACTATAGACATGTTGAAAATTATATCTTATTAAATGGTTTGGTTGAAGAAAACTTGCAAATTACGATTGATAAGTATTTCGACAAATACAACATTAAAAAGGCAACAATACAAAATGTGTCGGCGTTTAAAAATCCGCTAATGTTGAAGATATTCTGTGTTGTAAATGAGGGAAAAGAAAATATCGTGGTAAACAATTATTCTTTGGTCTCATGTATGGAAGAATATAGTAAATTGCTGCTTTCGAATATATCTATGCGTAATGGAAAAATAGATTTGATAAAAAAGCATAAACTTGAAACTCAACTTAATAAAGTCTCGTATCTCTTGTTTGAGAATGATACTCGCTATCTTGATTTTTACAATCAGTTCGTAGAACTTTTGGGAGATAATGTTTATGGTTTTATCAATGAAGGAATGTGTTTTACTTTGGAAAAGAATAATGGGAAAACACAAGTACAATTTACGTATGATATGGTTGCAGGATTTCATATTGCAAAGAGTATCGTTGCAAGGTGCAAAGACGAAAATGAATTCCGGTCGTTCATTGAGGAAAACGATTCAAAGTTTTTCGGTGATAAACACCATACCTTAGCGGAAGATATCATAAAAAGCCTTTTTTATTTAGTTCCAATTTATTATAATAAAGAATGGCTTGACATCATGTCTAATGATAGTGTCGCATTTGCAGCAATAGATAATTTAGATGTTTTGCTTACTACAGAGCATGGACGTAGTTCTATTATATTTTATGTCACAGAAAAAGAATGTGATGAAAAGGTTATAGAACATCTTCTTGAGGCATGGGTAGAGAGAATACACTCGTTCAATATAGCTTATTTTGCTTTGTTTGTTCCTCTTTTCTTAAAGTTGAAAGGGGCAATAATAGATAAGTATTGGAACTGTCAATTTTCTTTTTATGATATTTTGCAAAATTCCTATTCTATTTTGCATGACAAGTTTATTGCACAAAACTATCATGAAAGAGATTTGCTGGCTTATTCTTTGATGATGTGTGGAATAACAGATAAAGTGTTTCGTGAAAAGTTTAGTAAGTATGCGTTTGTTATACTCAATAGAAATCCAAAATCCTGTATGGATGTTTGCTTCTCATTATTGGAAATAAATGATCCTTTTATAAGAGAGGTCGTTATTTCGTGTATAACAGGGTTAGGATTACATTCGAAAGATGTAAATGTACTAAAAAGTTGTATAGAGCAATTATCTGGTTATCTGGAAGAACACCAAACTACCAATGTTGTTTTGTTGGATGATTTGGAAACTCTTTATACTTATGCAGAAGATAAATATGGTTTGCAATATAATAGAAAGTTGTTCTACCAAAATGCAGACATGAAATGGTATGAAAAAGTGGTAAGCGGATGGGCTTTGTTCTCTGTTTTTAACTATGATTACGATAAATATAATATCAGACCCTTGTTTACAGATGGACATAACCATAAAGCCTCATTTTCCGCTCAACAAATCTATGGTATGTTGCAAAACAAGTCCGAAGAATTGGGGTATGAACAAGAGTTATGTTCTATATTACAAACGTCAGAAAACGAAAAGGTAAGTTATAGACGTCAGTATAAGCATAGCTATGCTTTTAAGTATGGACGAGAAGCTTTGTATGAATTATATGGGTGGCTATTATTAAATGGGAAACTTGATAATGAGTATGTGGGTACTTTTAGAACAGATATAATTGGAATAGACCCTTCTTTTCCAAAGATTCCTGTAAAGAGAAGTTTTGTAACATTGTCTTTGCTGCCTCAAAATATAGGGAATTTGTCTGAATGGATAAATGATTCTGTTTTAGATTGGCAGAAAAAACAAATTGTAGTTGAACTTCCTAAAAGAAAGGGCGAATGGGTGTTGCTTTATGGTGCTTGCCATCAAGCTATGGATGAAAAATATTCAAATATTTATTTGACTTGGACTTCTCAAATCGTATCAAAAGATACTTCTGTGGAGAGCTTGAAGAGTAGGTACATCAAAGTTCCGATAGAATACGACCATGCTTTTATGGGAGAACTGTCTTGGCGTGACTTGAAGTTTTCGCAATATGATTATACAGATATGCCAGAAGAATGTTTGATGAGTAAATATGATTTCTCTAGTTGGACATCTGATAGGTTTAAATTTAAAAGGTTTGTTTGTCTTTCAAGAAAAATATGCCAATCTTTAGGGTTGTACTTTAACTTGGATAGCTTGTCTTATTTTCTTGATGACGAGGAAGTTTCTGCATATTATGTTAATGATTCTGACTTTTTCTTCTTTTTGAGGAAAGATATTGTTGATAAACTTTTAGAGTCTGAAAATGGCATACTTTGGCTTCGTCTGGAAGAAAATCGTACAGTGATGGGTACTGTACCCAAAGATATAGAGCAACCTCAAAAACGATATAGCCATATAGTTAGTGATTGTATTTATCCAAATAATTAAGCTAGTAAAGAATTAGATTTTATGGGAAAATTAGTTAAGGCTGTCAAGCCTTTCATATATGAGAATAACAGCAACTTCAAGTTGGCTGTTTATCAGAAGTGGGAAGAGTGTGGTGGTGCAGTAGCATCCTCACGTCCCCTTGAAAAATGTTATGAGCGTCTGGCTTATCATCTGGACTTGCCTACGTTGTGGCAAAGTTATCGTGAAGCCCGATTGCGATTTGTGGAGGGAGCGAGCGTACGTTTCGATACCTTCCCTGATTATCTTGGGTATGAGGTGATACCTGTGATTTGGGATTGTTGGCCACGCTATGTGGATAACATGGCTAGATGGTTTCGCAAGCATCATGTTCGCACTGCATTTTTCACTTCCTCGCAGACTGCTGAATACATGAGAGAACTATGTCCCCAAGTGAATATCTTTCATTTGCCAGAGGCAATAGAGACGGAACTTTATCATGCGGGGAAAAATTTGTCGGATCGCTCCATTGATTATTTGGAATTTGGTAGATGTAGCCGAATCTTGGATTCATCGAACTTTGATAAGTCGATAAAGCTGTTGAGTAGTCGAAATGAGGCTACGGGACTGCATACTCGTGCTCAGTTGGCTGATGCGCTTGCTGATTCCAAAATAACCTTGGCACTTACTCGCTTGGACAATCAGCCAGAGTTGGCAGACGGTATTGACACTTTGACTCAGAGATACTGGGAATGTATGTTGTCAGGAGTTGTTATTCTTGGTAGAGCGCCAAAAGAGTTGATGGATATCATAGGTTATGATCCTGTCGTTCATTTGGACAAGGAACATGCTAATGAGCAAATATTGGACATCCTAGCTCATATTGAGGATTATCAAGAGTTGGTGGATAGAAACCGTAAGTCTGCTTTGGAAAAGGGGGATTGGAAACTACGAATTCAACAGATGATGGAGGTGTTGGAAGGGTTAGGTTATGAATGTAAATAGACTATGAAGAAAATAGAAGATGTCTGTCTATGAGTTGAGGAAGGATATTTCTGCTGAGGCTCTGATCCGGGATGTCTTGGAGCATATTGATGATTATCAGGAACTTGTGGATAAGAATCGGGAGACGGCTGAAAGGCTCGGCTCTTGGGATGTGAGAATGAAATGGCTCATGGAGGAACTGAGGAAAGATTTCAGTTTATAACTGTTAATTTCGATAAGAAAAGCATTAAAAAGCTTGCAAGTTTAATATAAAAGTACTATTTTTGCAGCCGTAAAATTACAGATTTATGCATACATTAAATAATAAAACAAAAGAAACGTTGAAACATAGGCTTGGAAAAACTTATGATGAGCTTATGCAGATGAGTGCGGAAGAATTGGATGCTCTCATCGAAAATCGTATTGGCAAAAAACTTAGACCTGCCTTTTCTTTAAAGAGCATGGTAAACCGTGGTTCTGTTTATCTTTTCTTCAAGAGACTGATTTCTCAAAATGCAATAGATAGACAAATAGCAAGAATTTAAAAACATATTGTTATGGATACAGATATGCGAATCATAGCTTTTTATAAAGAGTATAATATGGTTATAAAACCGTTGATAGCAGAACTAGAAGCTCGAACAGAGCAGTTCCCTCTTCCTTTGTTTAATGAAATCAGAGCTTTACACGACCACATTGCTCGCTGTTATTCTGAGAGGATTTCTTCTAATCAAGTTGATTCAGAGATACATAAGGCAGAGCGTCATGTAACTAGAATCATGTTGGATTGTTATAAGTGCTTGAACTTGTCTTTACATGATGAAGTTTTACTTTTCGAGCGTCCAATGCAAGTGCTTTTGTGGATATTGAGTGCGATTGCATCTGGTGTAATATCGATTATCTTAGCGAAATACTTGTAAATTGAATAGTTCTATTTATATGTTAGGCAGATAGGGTGATGAGCCTTGTCTGCGCTTTATGTTATTGCCTTTTATAGGATAAGCCTTTGTACAAAGCTATGTGAAAACGAGAAATGGGCGAAAACGACAAGATTTTGTAAATTCTAAGAAAAATCAAAACTATAATGATACCAAAGATTATTCATTATTGTTGGTTTGGGCGAAATCCATTGCCCGAACTAGCACAGAAGTGCATTGCTTCTTGGAAGAAGTATTTGCCAGATTATGAGATAAAGGAGTGGAATGAGGACAACTTCGATGTCAACATCATTTCTTATACAGCAGAGGCGTATGCAGCAAAGAAATATGCCTTTGTGAGTGATTATGCAAGATTCTGGATTCTATATAAGTATGGTGGAATCTACTTTGATACCGATGTGGAAGTGATTCGACCGATAGATGACATCATTGCCAAAGGTAACTTCATGGGATGTGAGACGGACGCTAGCGGGAGCGACGCTGCAAGCGTCGCTCCCGGCCTAGGGCTGGGGGTGAACCCCGGCCTAGGGCTGGTGAAAAAAATGCTAGATTATTATGAAGGACAGCATTTTGTACATGAGGCTGTGATGCGCAATCAAATTACCGTGGTTCATATTGCTACAAAGGTGCTGCTCGACAATGGTATGAGAAATGTGCCTGGTATTCAACAAGTGGATGAAGTCTGGATTTATCCTTCCGAATACTTCTGCCCAATCAACGTGAAGACTGGGCGAATCCATGTCGAGAAGAATACTAGAACGATTCATCATTATGCAGGAACATGGGTGGATAAGAAGTTCTCTTTTAAGGAGTTCGTCAAAAAGATATTGCCTGAGAAACTTGTTGTTGCTATCATTGAGCGTAAGGCTCGTGGAAAGCAAGGATGATGTTCTAGATAGTATAATCGTCTAATATTTATTACAGATACTTTAAACGCAAAGAAAGTGAAAAATATATCTCGATTTTTTACCCTTTATTGGATTGTTTATTTTCCTACATGTATTGCATATAATGACTTGCCAGGTTTCTCCAGTGTAGATGAAGCAATGACATTGCTCTTGCTGCTTTACACATTCATGATGTATGGTTCGATGTTTATCAACAAGAAACCTTGGAAGGAGTTTATGGTATTTTTGGGGTTGATTACTTTTTATACCGTGTATTCCTTGTTTTTTGGTGCGAATGTCAGTGGAGGTGTTTGGCTCGACTTGATGCAGGAGATTCGACCTTATTCTATTATCTTCTGTACGTGGATATTGAATCCACAATTTACAAAGAAGCAAAAGAAGTGGATGTTGATAACCATGTTTGCCACTTTATTCTCATGGATTATGTATCATCCACAAGCCTTAGATTCACAAGTGGAGGCTGAGTTCCCGGTATTGGGACAGTTGGCAATATGTACAGGTATGAGTTATTATCTCTTTACCAAGGACACCAAGATGAATCGTTTGATAGCTTTGGGATTGGTATTGACAGGAATGTTGGCTCCGAAGTTTAAATTTATGGGAGAGGTGGTTTGTTTTATCGCCTTTGTTTTCTTCTTGAAACATCGCTTGAATTTTAAGTCGCCTAAAACAATGATTTATTGTGCTGTGGTGGTGACAATCATATTGATGGTAACCTGGACTCGTTTTGATGCTTATTATATTTCGGGCTTGGACAATGAATATTTGGCTCGTCCAATGACCTATAAGACGAGTTTGAAAATTCTTTGGGATTACTTGCCGTTTGGCTCTGGTATGGGAACTTTCGCTTGTAATGGTGCATGGCGATATTATTCTCCTTTATATTACAAATATGATTTGAATGGTATTTGGGGGTTGAACGAAGGAGGTGGCTTCATTTGTGATGCCTATTATCCAACATTGGCTCAATTTGGTATTGTTGGTGTTTTCTTCTTTTGCTGGTTTTGGAAACGCCGCTTGGCTGCCATCGACATTATCGCTGATATGCGCTATTATCGTATAGCGATGATAACCTTTTGTTGTCTTGCCATCGAGCAGACCGCCGACTCTTCTTGGCTCTCAGGTAAGGGTATGGGATACTGTATGTTGATTGCCCTCTGCCTCAATGCCAATAGAAATCAAATGATGGAGATGAAGAGACAGCACATATTGAAGCGAAAGAAAGAGATGCTTTTGGAAGAGAGAAGAAAGCAAATTGAGTCCTCCCAACATGAAGAACATTGAATTCGAATTTAAATATGAGTATATACCATTGGTATGGAAAATAGTAAAATTAAGATAATGTTGAGTTCCTCAATTTATGGGTTTGAGGATAATATAAAGCAGGTTGCCTCATATCTTGAATCTTTAGGGTATGATGTGATTAGTTCCTTGTTAGGAACCGTCAAAGTTAATCCTAATCTGTCAAATCTCGATAACAGTATTCGTGCTGTTGAAGAATGTGACATGTTCTTGGGCTTTATTCGCACATATTGCGGAACTGGTAACATTGGCGAAAAGAATATTACCTTTGAAGAATTCAAACATGCCATATCTTTGGACAAGCCTTATTGGTTTATGGCAGAGCATGATGTAATGTTCTGTCGAAATTTATTCAGAAATGGGGTAAAGCCAATAGAGAGTGGGAAGAACGTATGGGATGTTATCAAACCGAATAAAAAGTTTTTCAATCCTTTATGCATAGATATGTATGACTATGTAGTGAAAGACGATGTACGTGATATTCCTTCAAGAACAGGCAATTGGGTTCAGCCATATCATGAGATTGGTGACATTATAAAGTTCGTGCAGAAACAATTTGCGGATGTTGAGTATATCAGGGAATTAGTTGAATCTAAAAAACTTTAAAATATGAATAATTTATCTTTTATTATAGAACAGTTGATCGCTTCTGAAGAGAATGAATCTATACAATTCTTTCAAAAACTGAATATTGACACAGTCCTTGAAACATTGGTTGCTATGGCCAACGGAAAAGGAGGAACTGTCTTGATAGGTGTCGATGACACGCATCAAGTTCTAGGAGTTGAAGATATACAGGATATTTGTATTTCTATTTCTTCTAAAGTGGCACAAATGATTTCGCCAAGATTACCTTACACTATATCTGCTGTTGATTATCATGATAAAAAAATTGTTATGATATCTGTATGGGAAGGTTCCAATAAGCCATATCTGTATAATATGAAGGCTTTTTTGTTCATGAACCATTCCTTGGCAGCAGCGGATAGTCAAGACTTGTTGAATTTGTTTAAGAAACGTTCTGAGCATGATGAATCTTGGGAACGAGAGAAGGTGTATGATGCAAGTCTCGAAGATTTGGATATGGTTCTTGTAAGAACAATTATGGAGGAGGCTATAAAGACTCATCCTAGCTTGCAGGTAGATAGCGAAGAGGATTTTCTTATGAGAATGGGACTTCTCTCTTCTTATGTACCTACTAATGCTGCGATATTGTTGTTCGGCAAATATCCTGCTCAGTTTTTGCCACAGACTCGCATACGTGTTTCTGTTTTTTCTTCTGACGATCATAGTTCTTTAGATGCAGTGCATATTTTTGAAGACAACTTATTTGTCAATATAGAAAATATAACCAAGTATTGTGTCGATTTATATGGTAAAACCTTGCGTATAGATGGACTTTTACGAGAGGAAACACCAATATTGCCTATTGTCGCTTTCAGAGAAGCATTGCTTAATGCTTGTGTTCATAGAGATTATGGTTCTCAAAGGTCTTTTCTCAATATAGTGATTAATTCTGATAGCCTTCAAATTTCTAATTATGGATCTTTGTTGGAGGGAATTTCTGTGGAGTCTTTGAGAACAGAACACCACTCAATATTGCGAAATCCAGACATTGCTAATATCTGTTATCTTTGCAAGTTGATAGAAAATGCAGGTAGTGGCACTTTGCGAATAATTGAAGAGTGTAAACTCTATCCTAATCTATCTGTTGAGTGGAAAGATGAAAATAATATTTTGTCGTTTGTCCTAAAAGGCATCAAGCATATAAAAATAGACAAGGATAATGCGAGTCCTGTTAAAATTTCGACTAAGTCTGTACAAATGGGGTTGAATGATATTGTTGCTTTTATCGGTAACAATCCTGGTTGTAAATTGATAGATATCAAAAATGAAATACAGAAGAGTTTGGCTTCAACAAAAAGATATCTCCAATTGCTTCGTGAAAGTGGCATTATAGAGTATGTAGGGTCTCCAAAAACAGGCGGCTATAAACTTAAATAAAGCTATAAGCTCATTTATAGGCTCATTAGGTCAAGTGAGACGTGAGCTTGTAAATGAGCCTGTAAATTTGCTTTCACACATACTATATTTATTAAAAAATGGCACGAAACTCACGATTATATTCTTTGGATTTCTTGAAGTTTGTAGCAGCTCTGATGATTACGAACTCTCATTTCCAACCGCTTTATGAAGACGTTTCGCCTTCTCTTGCTACATTTGGTGTGCATGGTAATGCCTTGTTCTTCTTTGTCTCTGGATTCTTGTTAATGATGGGATTCGAGAAAAAGAAGTTTCATGGGTTCTTGAACTGGTACAAGGGGCGTATGAGGAGGCTTTGGCCTGCCGTGTTTATTTGGGTGGTTGTCAGTGCTGCAGTTTGGAAACAGTCGCTAACTGTTGGTAATTTACTTCTATTTGATGGTTATTGGTTCTTGCAAGCTATTGCCGTGGCATACATTGTTTTTTATGTCTTGACAAGACCTATGAAGTTATTCTGGGGGGGCAAGATTAGGCAGATGCAATGCCTTTTCGTTTTGTCTTTAATAGTCTCAATCACATATTTCTTTATGATGCCAATGGCTAATGGTTCTCCTTTTCATACTAGTTTCCATTACGTTTGTCATTTTAGCGTGATGGTAATGGGTGGTTTGTGTTATCTGCTTAAAGATAAAATCAAATGTACATCAATTATGAGGGATATGCTATGGATGCTCGTTTCCTTCATAGCGTATTTTGTTATCCTGAAGATAGGAAAGGGTGCAATGGGTATTCGATATTATAGTCAAATCACGGCTTTGATTCCATTGCATATCTTTGTGTATTATCTCTATAAGGTCGCCTCTTACTCATGGTGTGAAAAGGCATTTCATTCAAGGATTGGAGGAAAAATCATATCGTGGATAGCCGCCTTGACCTTGGAAATCTATATTGTGCAATTCGCATTCATTACCAATCAATTCAATTCTATTTTCCCTCTCAACGTTCTTCTAGTATTTGCAATCATCGTCTTGGCTGCTTATTTGTTGAAGTTGATGACATCGCTATTCTTGGCGGTGTTGTCTAAAGAGGACTTGATGTGGAAAGAGATTGTGAGATTATAAAGTTAATATGTCAACTATAAAACAAAAATACCTTTATGAAAATGATTAAACAAACCTTTACAAGGTGCTTTGTCGCCCTAGTTATTATGGTGGCATTGTTCACTTTGTCAATCATCGCTGTGCATTGTATTCCAAAAAGTGCTGTGGCGGAGAATTTGTATTCTTCCACAAAAGTAATAGAACAAGAGGGGCTTTATAAAGAGTTCTTCCATTTCAAGTTGTTCCAAATGGATAACTTTACGGATTGCTATATGTTTAACCTGATGGCATCCGCAGATGCAGACGAGCCTGTTCGTTCTGCCATGTTGAACAATGACTATAAGTCTGACGATTATATGAGTTTGGCTTATGATACAGAAAATGTTATCAAGGGCGATTTCAAAGACCTTACAAAGGAAAGTTATGGCAGATATTGGCATGGATACCAAGTGACATTGAAGCCATTGATGACCATCATGGATTATTCTGCCATCAGAATCCTCAACTATGTTCTGTTCTCATTGCTAATTATCGTATGTTCTTGGCTGATATATCGCAAAATAGGTAAAGCTGCATGTGGGTTGTTTGTCTTGTCTTTGGTATTGATCAATTTCCCGATTGTTCCTCTTTCTCTTCAATTCTCGACTTGCTTCTATCTTTCATTTTTGTCAATGATAGCTGTGATGGTCTTTCCTCGTTTAGTAGAAAAAGATGATAGCTTGTATTGCACTTTTTTCATTATAGGTGGAGTTACCAGTTTTATGGACTTCTTGACGACACCGCAGCTTACTTTGGGATTGCCAATGATAGTATGCTTGCTGATGAGCAATCGTAAGGACAAATGGAAGTATGTCATCTATATCTCCATCGCATGGGCTTTGGGTTACGGCTTGATTTGGGCTTCAAAATGGCTTGTTGGTTATTTGCTGACAGGAACCAATATTTTGGCTGATGCCATGGAGAGTGCCAAGCTAAGAACTTCTGATGTATATAAAGGTATGCACATGACGATAGGTGGCATCTTGGCTTTTATCTGGCAAACTGTGGAAAGAAAACATTTGGTCTTGCCTTTCTTTGGAGCCATTGTCGTTGTTGTGGCTTTGATTTTATTATACGTCAAAATGATAAAGAGCAAAAAGGTTTTTGGTGAGAATGTTTTCTTGCTGTTGGTTGTCATGATTGTGCCAATTTGGTTCTTGGTCATGAGAAACCATTCCATTCAGCATGGATGGTTCACTTGGCGAGCTGGACTTCTCTCACTTTATTCTCTTCTCTTATTGGTCTATTATACCGTGGATTGGAATCGTTTCATTAAAAAATAATCAAAATCATGAATAAAATAGCTGTATTGATACCTTGCTATAATGAGAGCAAGACCATAGCAAAAGTGGTCAAGGACTACAAAGAGGCTCTGCCTGAGGCAGTTATCTATGTATATGATAATAATTCTGTGGATGAAACTGATAAAATTGCTAAAGAGGCTGGTGCTATTGTGAGATATGAGCGTCGCCAAGGAAAAGGTAATGTCATCAGAAGTATGTTCCATCAGATTGATGCAGATTGTTATCTCATGATAGATGGTGATGATACGTATCCTGCAGAAAACGCTCGACAGATGTGTGACGAGGTTTTAGATGGGGGGGCAGATATGGTTATAGGTGACCGCTTGTCTTCCACTTACTTTGAGGAAAATAAGCGCCCTTTCCATAATGTAGGCAATGTGACTGTGAGATATTTGATCAACAAGTTATTCCATAGCAACGTGAGAGACATCATGACTGGGTATCGTGCTTTTAGCCGTGACTTCGTGAAGATGTTCCCAGTTTTGTCAAAGGGATTTGAGATAGAGACGGAAATGACTATCCATGCTTTGGACAAAAACATGTTGCTCAAGGAAATCCCTGTAACATATAGAGATCGACCTGCTGGAAGTGTTTCAAAACTGAATACTTACAGTGATGGCATGAAGGTGATTTTTACCATCTTCCGTCTGTTCCGTGATTATAAGCCATTGCTGTTCTTCTCTTGCATATCAGTGGTGTTGCTGGCTGTGGCTGCCATCTTGTTTGTGCCAGTCTTTTATGAATATCTACAAACAGGACTTGTGCCTCGCTATCCAACATTGATTGTTTCTGGCTTTATTGTCTTACTGGCTATGCTGCTATGGGCTTGTGGTTTGATATTGGAAGTGCTTGTGAAAAAGCATCGACAGATGTTTGAGATATTGAGGAACAAGTAGAACTGAAGGATTGAAAATGAATAGTTTTTCTTTGGAGAAGAATGGCAAGGGCATCTTGCTTATGATATGCTCTTCCGTCTTGGCTTGTTTCGGTCAACTATTGTGGAAATTGGCAGTGGATGGAAATCTCTTGTTGCTGTTGATAGGATTCATCCTGTATGGCATAGGAGCCATTGTCATGATTGTTGCCTACAAATTTGGTAGTCTGTCTGTTTTGCAGCCCATTTTGAGTGTCAACTACATTCTGAGTGTGTTACTTGGCTATTTTGTATTGGGTGAACAACTCACGATGGTGAATATAGCGGGGGTGATAGCTGTTTTTATCGGTGTTGTCTTAATAGCTAGAGGAGAATAGAAATGGCTTATTTACTTTTGTTGGTGATGACTTATCTTGGTGCACAGGCATCGGTGTTTTTTAAGAAGTTGGCAGGTATGAGTAATATTTTTGGCATATTGTCTTCACCTTATTTATATTTGGGTGGTGGTTTATACCTTATTGCCGCTCTCCTTAATATCTATGTCTTGTCTTTGATGGAGTATTCCAAAGTTCTTCCTTTGACTTCTTTGACGTATGGTTGGACTATGCTTTTGTCATATTTGGTTTTCAAGGAGAAGATAAACATTCAAAAAATAGTGGGATTGCTCTTTGTAATAGCTGGAGCAATCATGATTGTTTCTAAATAAATAATGAATAGAGTTTTGATGGTAGGCTCCGCTGAACAGAGTGGCGGCGGAGTGGCGAGTGTGCTGAGGCTGATGAAGACCATGCCGTTCTGGAGAAAATGCCAGTGCGGATGGCTCGGAACGCAGATTCAGCGTGGATATGGTGTGAAGTTATGGTATGCCTTGAAGGCTTATTTCAAGGCGTTGTTTACGATATGGCAGTATGATATCGTGCATTTCCATACGGTGCCGGATAAGATTTGCTTGATTATTCAGATGCCTGTGCTGCTCTTGGCGAAGCTGGGGCGCAAGAAGGTGATCATGCACATCCACATGGGCAATCAACTGGAGGAGCATACGCATAATGGCTTGTTCATCTGGTGCTTGAATCGTGCCGACTGCGTGGTGCTGCTTGCCAAGAAATGGCAGAATCTCTTTGTGCGCCTCTTTCCTTCTGTGAAGGTTCGCACGGCTGTCATCTATAATGCCTGCGCTCCTACGCCTGCTGTCGATTATTCCATCAAGGAGAAAAGTATCATCTTTGCCGCTCACTTGGATAGCAACAAGCGAGCTGACTTGCTCTTGAAGGCTTGGGATAGCTTGCGAGGGGATTTCCCTGATTGGCATGTTACCATCATGGGCAATGGTGATGTGGAGGGGTATCGTCAGATGGCGCATGATATGGGCTTGAATGAGAGCGTGACTTTCACTGGGTATATCACAGGAAAGCAGAAGGAAGATATTTGGAACAAGGCAAGTATCTATTGCATGTGCTCTCGCCATGAGGGTTTCCCGATGGTGGTGTTGGAGGCATGGGCGAGGGGCATTGCCGTGGTGACAACTCCTGTGGGTGGCTTGCCTGATGTCATCGAGGAGGGCAAGAACTGCTTGACATTCCCATTTGGGGATGCTGAGGCTTTGGCTGCTCAAATGAGGAAATTGATGGAATCGCCTGAGCTTCGCAAGAGCATGGCTGAATATTCCAAGGTGTTTGGGGAGAGTGTGTTTGCGCCAGAGAAGGTGAATGAGAGTGTTGAGCGATTGTATGAGAATTTAATGGATACGAAAGGATGCTGAAAGTTTTAATCAATGCTTACGCTTGCTCGCCAGGGATGGGGAGTGAGCCAGGGATGGCGTGGAACTGGGTGAAGAACCTCGCTAAGTTCTGTGAGTTGTATATCATCACGGAGGGGGAGTTTCGGGAGAAGATAGAGGCGGTGTTACCTATCTTGGAGCAAGGTGGCAATATGCACTTCTATTATAACCCTGTGAGTGATGAAATCCGAAAGATGTGCTGGAACCAAGGGGATTGGAGATTCTATAAGTATTATCGCCAGTGGCAATGGAAGACGTATCTCATGGCGAAGGACATTTGTGTGAAGGAAAGAATTGATGTGCTGCATCAGCTCAATATGATTGGATTCCGTGAGCCGGGGTATCTCTGGAAGTTGTCGAAGGAGAGTGGAGTGCCATTTGTATGGGGGCCTGTGGATGCCAAGGACAAGTTTCCTGTGGCTTATCTAGATGGGGCTAGCTTGAAGACCAAGCTCTTCATGCGGCTGAAGAATTTCTTGACGGGCATCCAGTTGAGATATTCGGGGCGTGTCCGTGCTGCCGTACATCAAGCCTCTGTTATTTTCTCTGCTTCCTCCAATTCTCAACGTTCTTTCAAGAAATATATGGGCATCGACTCGCCTTTGTTGAACGAGACGGGATGCTATATGGAAGAGAGTACTTTGATGGGTAAGACTGATGGTGAGATTGAGAATCGCCCTATAGAGGATAAAAACAGCAAGGAAACTTTTGATGTTTTGTGGGTTGGAAAAATGGATTTCAGAAAGCAATTGGCTTTGGCGTTGAGGTCGATTGCCGAATGTGCTCAACCTAAGATGCGCCTTCATATAGTTGGTGGTGGAAATGCTGAGTCTTACCATATACTTACTTCAGAGTTGGGAATCGAAAATCAATGTGTTTGGCATGGGGCTGTGAGCCATGAGGAAGTACAGAATCTGATGCAAGAAAGTGATGTGTTCTTCTTTACGAGCGTGGCTGAGGGTACGCCTCATGTTGTCTTGGAGTCAATTGGCAACCATTTACCAGTTGTATGCTTTGATACTTGCGGTCAAGGTGATTCTGTGAATGATTCTGTCGGCAGAAAGATTGCCTTGTCCCATCCGTCTCAGTCTGCCCATGACTTCGCTCGAATCTTGAATGAGTTGGAAGGTAACAGGGCGTTGTTGAAGCATTTGTCCGAGAATTGCAAGCAGAGACAAATGGAGCTTTCTTGGGAGGTGAAGGCAAGGAAGGTCGTGGAGGAGTATGAGAGAATCATAGGGAAATAGATGGTACTGATGCCTGTGCATGCAAGCACTGGCAATACATACATTTGAATCATGAGTATTTTTAGTTTATTACAAAAGTTGAGCCTTGTGCCTTCGTATCTTTGGGATGCAATGTGGGCTCTGGTATGGAAGCGGTGCATGAAGCATTGTGGCAAGGGGGTATATATCCGTCCGATGTCCTCGGACTTCAAGGGCTTGTGGAACTTGTCGGTGGGGGATGGCACGTCCATCCCGAAGGGAAGCACCATCTATTGCACGGAGGCTCCTTGTACCATTGGCAAGAAGGTGCTGTTTGGTCCGCATCCTACGATTATCACGGGCGACCACCGCATTGACATTCCTGGCAAGTACATTGCTGATGTCACCGTGGAGGAGAAGTTTGTGGATGGCGTGAATGTGTATGACCAGCCGGTCGTCATCGAGGATGATGTCTGGGTGGGTGCGAATGTCACGATATTGAAGGGTGTCACCATCGGGCATGGTTCAGTGGTGGCTGCTGGTGCCGTTGTCACGAAGTCGTGTCCTCCTTATAGTATTATTGGTGGCGTGCCTGCAAAGGTGCTGAGGAAGAGGTTTGAGAAATGAAGCAGAAAGTTTTAATATTTCTTTCTGAAAAGTTTGGAGGTTTCGAAAATATTATGTAGTTTTGCAGAAAAATAGTTATGAAACATCTGATAGTTCGAAATATAGGTCCTTTACGTGAAGTAGATATTAATATTGAAAGTATTAATCTCATTATAGGTCTTCAAAGCTCTGGTAAAAGTTGCGTGTTGAAGACCGCATGCTATTGTGCTTGGGTTGAGAAACGTATTGAATTAGCTCAGACTGCAAAAGAGTACGAGAATGGTACTAAGTTTATTGATGATTTGCTTTCTTATTATAAAATGCAGAGCTATCTGTCAGAGAATTCATATATAGAGTATGTTACTCCTTATTTGCAGTTCTCATATGACCATAAGAACAAAAAATTCTCGTTTAAGTGGAAGAGCCAACGATGGAAATATAAGCGTCCCAAGGTCTCTTATATACCATCTGATCGTAATTTGGTGGCTGCAATCCCTGCATGGAGCAAACTCTCGTTGGATTATGACAATTTGCTGGATTTTATGGGAGATTGGGATATTGCGAGGAAGCAGATGCAAGCAAAGGAAAACATTCTTGACTTGGGTATGGGGTATTTTTATGATGCTAAAACCAACAGTGACCAGATAAGATTGAAAAATGGTCATATCATTAGATTGACCGAAAGTTCTAGTGGCGTACAGTCTCTAGTTCCTTTGATTATTCATTTGGAATATTTGAATCATGATTTATATTTAAACCAAGATGGTTTGCCACAGACATTCCAGTCTAAGGAGGCAAGGAAATCTCTTTTGTCTAAGCTATATAACAAGGTTCTGCGTGAACCATCTTCTTCAAAAGACGACTTTTTTGTTAAGTCTGTAGATGGAGTGGATTTTGTATTTGCCGACTCAGACCAAGTAAACTCATTTAAAAACTTGGCTCATAACTATTTGGACTATGACCATAATGAAATCTTCTTGGAAGAACCTGAGGACAATTTGTTCCCTACAACCCAATGTCAATTGGTGAATTGGCTGCTCGATTCTGTGATGGGAGCTGGCAGAAAAGATACATTATTTATAGCCACACACAGTCCTTATATTCTGAATCAGTTGTTAAAGCGCCGTCCAAAAGGAATGAATTTGTATTTTACCCATCCTGTTTCCGCAGAGGGAATGTTTGATGTGAAGTCGCTTTCCGAAGAGGAATTTGGCGAGATTTATGACAATGGTGTCGATTTGTTTTTTAATTTTGAGGCGTACGTATGAGTTTGAGTTTTCCAAATGTCTTGCCTGAGTGTTTTGTTGACACAAACCTTATGCAGTATTTTCTTAAAGGTACTGTCAATCACCAACATTGTTGCTCAAAGGTAGTAGGCACAATGAGGGATAAGTTTAAGGATAGATTTGCCATCGGAATCGTGGATCGTGACAAGGTGGAACTGGGATACATCAAGGAATGTGAGGAAATAGTTAAATCTGAGCACTTGACGATATTCAAACATCCTAAATATCCCCATTATCTGATTACAGTTGCCCCTGCCATAGATAAGTTTATCTTGGATAATGCACGTGAGGAAGGAGTGGATACCAATTCCTTTGGTATTCCTTCGGAATTGAAGGGTTTTACTGATTTAGCTAAAAGAGTTACTTCCAACAAGGACACACGATTTACAAACTTGTTTGCCGCTATTAAGAATGCTCCAGAAATGAGGATGTTTAAGGATGTTTTGAAATATCTGTTGGAGAACAACTATAATACAGATGACTTGGAACTCGTTCGGATGGTTAATGAATATGTAAATTAGTACACAATAATAAATTAGCAGGTAAGGCGATGAGCCTTGCCTGCTAATATTCTATGACCAAAATGGGAAGAAAATAAAATCCCATCAGGCTTGTTGGATGGGGGGAATAAAATAATATGGGCTGCCAGTACATCCTGGCAGCCCTATTACGTTAGTATGTTATGAAAAATTTGAGAGAAATGAAACTTCACAGTTTCTTAATTGTTTTACTAAACATGATTTTATTATATAGAGAAAGCATAGAAATTACTACTTCAAGATGGTTGTTGCAGGCTCTGTGGTCATCTTGTCGATGCTAGAGTGCTGCATGGAGTCAACCGTTGCGGAGTCACCGCCAAGTGCGACGGAAGCACCTCTTGTTGCCTTGATGGCTCCCACATTCTCAATATTCGCAGAATCATCTTGGAAAGGTACTTGAGCGGCATTGCCCAATGTCAAGAAGATTGCAACGACGGCGGCAGCCTTGAATAATGGCTTTAGGCGCTCTGTCAGTGATACAACCTTCGCCTTGTTAGGCTCCTTGCTGTATTCATCTTCAAGCAAAGACATCATCTTTTGGTCGAATTCTTCACCAAGGGCTTCATTCTTAGCTTCGCTCAACTCGTAGGAGAAGAGAGACTTATAAGGCTTCAGCTCGGCAGGAAGTTCATCCTGGCTGAAGAATGTGCGAAGGATTTCCTCTTCTTCCAAAGAGGTCTCGCAATTCCAGTAGCGATCCAAAAGTTGGTTGATGTACTTATAATCCATATCTGTCGAATTGTTGAAATCTTTGTTTAACTGTTTGACGAGCTCTGAATATGTTCACCTTTACTTGTTCTTCGGTGATGCAGAGTATGCTAGCTATCTCCTTGTAGGTCTTGCCTTCGATGTCTCGAAGTTGCAAGCAGGAGCGCTGCTTCTCAGGCAACTCGTTGATGATACTCCTCACGATGTCCAGCTTGTCTTTCTGTATCATTCGTTCAGATGGGGTGGAAGCCATGTCCAGGCGTTCTACCTTCTGCTCTTCCAAGGAATCATTCTGATTGTCCATCTTCTTGATGCGGTCGAGCGAGAGGTTGCGTGCGATGGTGAGGCTGTAGGCTTCGATGCTATCGAGCTCCTGCCATTTGTCGCGCGAGTTCCAGACCTTGATCATGGTGTCCTGCACAACGTCCTCTGCTTCCTCCCGGTTGAGAGTAATGCGCAGTGCCAGTCTGAAGAGCTTATTCTTCAGCGGCAAAACATCGTTTCGGAAACTGATTTCTTTCATCCCTCTATAATCAATGACGATTGACTTGTAAGATAGTTACAACCAATCTTTCGTTTTAACCTCTATTAACTTCTAATCACTGTTCCATGCTTTCCATCCATGGCGGTTGCAAGGGTGATGATCACCTCTTTCACGCCTGCGTCGATGGCTGCTAGTGCATTCTCCAACTTAGGAATCATGCCACCTGCCACGGTTCCGTCTGCCTTGTATTTTTCGAAATCTGCATGGGTAATCACAGGGATGACGCTGTCGTCATCATCTGGATTGCTCAGCACACCTTTCTTTTCGAAACTATATATTAAGGTGACATCGTAATAAGGAGCCAAGGCCTTGGCTGTCTCACTGGCGATGGTGTCGGCATTGGTGTTGAGGATGTTTCCCTTGCCATCATGGGTCAATGGGGCCATGACTGGAGTGATGCCTTCCTCAATGAGAGTTTTGAGCATCTTGCCATCTGCTCTTTCAACGTCGCCTACGAATCCGAAGTCGATTCCATCTTTCAGAGGGCGCTTGTGACTGTGGATGACATCCATGTCTGCACCAGTCAATCCGAGTGCATTCACGCCATTGGCTTGCAACTTAGCGACGAGGTTCTTGTTGACCAAACCTCCATATACCATCGTAACCACTTCGAGCATGTCGGCATCCGTGATGCGACGACCATTCACCATCTTGCTCTCAATGCCGAGTGCGGCGGCAACCTTTGTGGCACGGCGACCGCCACCATGTACCAAGACCTTCTTGCCAGGGATGGCAGCAAAGTCTTTTAAGAGCTGTGCCAATTTTTCGCTGTCCTCAACGATGGCACCGCCCACCTTTACAACTGTTACTTTATCCATCATAAAAAATCGTACTTTTGTAATTCTCTACAAAAGTACGATTAATTTGAGTAATAATCAAAGATACAATTATTTCTTTTTATTCTTTAACTATTATTTTTTCTTGTCACAACCACCGCGACCAGCTCGAGTGCAAAATAACGGAGAATTTTATTGTAAATAGGTGTATCCGAAGAGACCATTGCGATAAGTGCCAAGGAATTCCTTACCCTCATCCAGTGAAATCTTGCCTTCTTTTACGCTCTTGGTTACCCATTGCTCTAATTGACGAACCAACTTCTTCGGGTTGTATTGTACATAGTCCAAAACTTCTTCTACGGTCTCACCATCAAAGATTTGGTCGATGCTGTATTTGCCGTCCTTTACAGAGATGTGGGCGGCATTGGTGTCGCCGAAGAGGTTGTGCATATCACCCAAAATCTCTTGATAAGCTCCTACGAGGAACACACCGAGATAGTATGGCTCATTTTTCTTCAATGGATGGAGTGGAAGTACATGACCGATATGTCCATCTGTTACGAAATTGGCAATCTTGCCATCGCTGTCGCAAGTGATGTCTTGCAAGGTGGCATTGCGTGTAGGTCGCTCATCCAATCGCTGGATTGGCATGATAGGGAAGAGCTGGTCGATCGCCCAACTGTCTGGAAGGCTTTGGAATAAAGAGAAGTTGCAGAAATACTTGTCGGCGAGGAGCTTGTCCAATCCACGGAGTTCCTCTGGCACATGCTTCATGTGCTTGGCGAGGTTATTGATTTCATGACATACGCTCCAATACATGGCCTCGATTTCTGCACGAGTCTTCAAGTCAACAATGCCATGGGAGAATAACTGCAATGCTTCGTCACGGATTTGCTCTGCATCATGCCAGTCCTCCAACATATTGCGTGGATTCAAGTTGTCCCATATCTCATAGAGGTCTTTTACCAACTGGTGGTCTGTCTCCTTAGCCTCAAACTCCTCTGGCATCTCTGGCAAGGAAGCGGTTTCCAAGACATCGATGACCAAGACTGAGTGGTGGGCAGACAAAGAACGACCACTCTCTGTAATCAAGTTAGGATGTTCGATATTGTTCTTGTTGGCTGCTTCGACAAATGTATATACGCAATCGTTCACGTATTCTTGGATGGAGTAGTTGACGGAGCTCTCGCTGCTGGATGAGCGAGTGCCATCGTAATCGACACCGAGACCACCACCGCAATCCACGAAATCTACGTTGTATCCCATCTTGTGGAGATTGATATAGAATTGTGCAGCCTCTCTAAGAGCAGTCTGAATACGGCGAATCTTGGTGATTTGGCTACCGATATGGAAGTGGATGAGTCGTAAGCAATCATGGAATCCCATCTCGTCAATCTTGTTGAGTGCCGTGAGAAGCTCAGCACTTGTCAAGCCGAACTTAGAGGCATCGCCACCACTTTCAGCCCATTTCCCTGAGCCTGAAGATGCCAACTTAATGCGGATTCCTATATTGGGCTTAACATTGAGCTTCTTAGCGGCTTTGGCGATGATGTCAAGCTCGTTGAGCTTTTCCACTACGATGAAGATTCGTTTACCCATTTTCTGGGCGAGCAAGGCAAGTTCGATATAACTCTCGTCCTTATAGCCGTTACAGATGATAAGCGAGTCGCTCTGTGCCTGAACAGCAATGACGGCGTGAAGTTCAGGTTTGGAACCAGCTTCTAGTCCCAGGTTGAACTTTTTGCCATGAGAGATAATCTCCTCTACGACCGGTTGCATCTGGTTGACCTTGATAGGATAGATGACAAAGTTCTCTCCCTTGTATCCATACTCATCCTTGGCTTTCTGAAAGCAACTGGCTGTTTTCTCGATGCGGTTGTCGAGAATGTCAGGGAAACGGAGCAATACGGGAGCGTTGATGTCTCGTAAAGCCAACTCGTCCATGATGTCACGTAGGTCGATTTGTGTGTTGTCCTTGCATGGAGTTACATAGACATCACCCTTGTCGTTGATGCCAAAGTAAGAAGTGCCCCAACCATTGATGTTGTAGAGCTCCTTCGAGTCTTCAATAGTCCATTTCTTCATTTTCTGTTCTTGTCTTGCTTTTTGTCTGTTTTACGAAAGTTCTTTTTTATTGGGTTATATGTTGAGCAGTTGGCGTATCTGCGCAACGGTCTCATTGATTTTATCGAAATTATCCATCACGTTGACATCGAATATATGCTTTGCCTTCTCATAGAAAGGCTCTCGTTTCTGGAGTTGCTCACGGATGAAGACTTGAACCTCTTCAGGCGTCTTGTTGAGCAACAATGGACGCACGCCCTTTCCCATTTTAAGGTGGGCATAAAGTGTTTCGGGAGATGCCTTGAGGTAAACGGTCTCTCCCAATTGATTCATGTAGTCCATATTGTCGAAAAAGCATGGGGTGCCGCCTCCGCAACTGAGCACGATGTTCTCAAACTCTGCCACTTCATGCAGCATGTTATGTTCTATTTGACGGAAACCATCCTCGCCACTTTCGTCAAAAATCTGTTTGACGGTCTTGTGCATACGAGTCTCGATATACCAGTCGAGGTCATAAAACATAATGCCTAATTCCTTGGCAAGGGCTTTGCCGACAGTAGTCTTGCCGGCACCCATATATCCGATGATGATGATAGACTTCATTTCTCTCTTATTACTTTTTATTTTCTTCGGCGTGTTGCTTTTGGCTCTGGCGCCTCTTTGATGATGGTCATACACTCTTCGTATGTCAATGCTTCCACATTGTCCATCTTGTTCTTAGGCAAGCGATAGTTCTTGCCATCGTAGGCGATGTAAGGACCATAGCGACCATTGAGAAGCTCCAACTTGCTGTCCTCGGCGAATGTCTTGAGATGACGTTTCTGTTCTGCCTCTCGTTTCTCGTTGATGAGTTTGATTGCTCTCTCCAGTGTGATCGTCATCGGGTCTTCCTCCTTAGGGATAGACACGTACTTACGGTTGTGGAGAACGTATGGGCCGAAGCGGCCTGTTCCGATGGATACCTTGCTACCTTCGAAATCACCCAGTTCGCGAGGAAGCTTGAAGAGTTCCAAAGCTTCTTCTAGGGTAATGGTCTCGATACTCTTGTCGGCTGGCAGTTGGGCGAACTGAGGTTTGTCCTTGTCATCGGCAGTTCCAATCTGTACGACAGGACCGAAACGACCAATCTTAACGAATACTGGGCGTCCAGACTTTGGATCATTACCAAGCTCTCGCTCGCCAGCTTTATGCTCGCTGCGTGCGTTCATCACTTGGTCAACCTCAGGCTCAAATTCTTTGTCGAAGTTTTTCATCCACTTGTTCCAATCGGTCTTACCCTCGGCGATGTCATCAAACTTCTGCTCCACATTGGCAGTGAAGTTGTAGTCCATGATGCCAGGAAAGTTTTCCATCAAAAAGTCATTGACGACAATTCCGATATCTGTAGGCAAAAGCTTTCCTTTCTCGTTGCCAGCGATTTCTTTCTTAATCTTTTGTGTAACCTTGATGCCCTTTAGGGAGTCAACGGTGTAAGAACGTTCCTCGCCCTTCTTGTCGCCTTTCTGTACATATTCGCGTTGCTGAATGGTACTGATGGTAGGAGCGTATGTTGATGGACGACCGATACCCAAATCCTCAAGTTTCTTGACGAGACTTGCCTCAGTATATCGCAGTGGTGCAGCAGAGAATCTCTCTGTAGCGGTAATCTCGCGACGCTGCAATTCGTCACCTTCTTGCATGGCAGGCAAGATGTGTGTAGAATCCTCAGAATTGTCTTCATCGTCGGTTGACTCTCGATAAACCTTGATGAAACCATCGAAGGTGATGACCTCGCCATTGGCAACAAACTTCTCGTCTGTGTCATCGATACTGATGGTGACGGTGGTCTTCTCGATTTGTGCGTCAGCCATCTGTGATGCGATGGTGCGCTTCCAAATCAGTTCGTAAAGTCTCTTCTCCTGGCTTGTGCCATCAATGCTCGTCTCACTCATATAGGTAGGACGGATGGCCTCGTGCGCTTCCTGGGCACCTTTTGAGTGGGTGTGGTAGGCACGTGGATGGCTATATTCTTTGCCATAAACCTTGATGATTTCATCCTTGCTGGCATTGGTGCAGAGGGTGGAGAGGTTGACGCTATCGGTACGCATGTAAGTGATGCGTCCGCTTTCGTACAACTTTTGGGCGATCATCATGGTCTGGCTGACGGTAAAACCTAACTTTCTGGCAGCTTCCTGTTGTAGGGTGGAAGTGGTGAACGGAGGTGCAGGAGTACGTTTCAGAGGCTTCTTGCTAACAGACTCTACCATGAACTTTGCATCCTTGCATTCCTCCAAGAACGCCTCCACTTCTTCATGTGTCTTGAAACGTTTGTCAAGTTCTGCTTTTACCTCTGTGGCATTTCCATCTTCGTTGAGCAAAGCGAAAATCGCAACCACACGATAGTATGGTTCGCTTTTGAATTTCTGAATTTCACGCTCACGCTCAACAATCAGGCGAACGGCGACGCTCTGTACTCTTCCTGCGGAAAGAGCAGGCTTCACCTTTCTCCACAATACTGGGGAAAGTTTGAAACCCACCAAACGGTCGAGTACACGGCGAGCCTGCTGTGCATTGACCAAGTTCATGTCCAAGTGGCGTGGATGCTCAATAGCCTCCATAATGGCTGGCTTGGTGATTTCGTGGAAGACGATACGGCTCGTCTTCTCCTCATCCAATCCGAGAACTTCGCAAAGGTGCCAGCTGATAGCTTCTCCTTCGCGGTCCTCATCGGAAGCCAACCAAATCTTCTTGGCTTTCTTCGCAGTAGTTTTCAATTCTGTGACGAGTTTTTTCTTTTCCTCTGGAATCTCATAGTCGGGTTCCATCGTTTTCTCGTCTATACTAAGTTCCCTCTTCTTCAGGTCACGGATATGACCGTAAGAAGACATTACCTTATAGTCTTTACCTAAAAACTCTTCGATTTTCTTGGCCTTTGCAGGGCTCTCGACGATTACTAAATTTTCTTGCATAAGCTTTATTCAGTTTCTTTTGGTTGGCAAAAGTAAATAAACTTTTTGCTTATACCTTATTATATAGTGTTTTTTTTTAGTTTTTTAATGTTTTGGGGGCATAAAGCGATTCTTTTCTGTCCGTTTCTTCTATTGAATAGCAAAAGTGGTCGTTTATGCAGACTTGTTTTCTGTTACAAGAAAACGCTTGAGCCCTTTTCGGATAGAATCAAAGGCAAAGTCTTCTATGTGTATTTCTGACAATGGAATCCAATAATAGGCTGCCGCATCATCCATTGCCTCGACATGGGATAGGTCTTTCACCTTTACCTTGAAAAACATGTCTAGCGTATGAACCACAAAGCCCGAATAAAGATAGGTGTTTGGATAACTGAACTGATAGGTTACCTCGGTAGCCTCTAGTCCAGTTTCTTCTTTCACCTCCCTTGCCATGCCTTCTTCACCAGTTTCGTCCATATCGATAAAACCGCCTGGCATATCTAGCATATCTTTGCCAGGGTCATTCTTGCGACGAACGACTAGTAGTTCGTCTTTGTCATTGAGAATGAGAGCTACAGTTGCGCTACTAGCATTGAGATAGTAGGAAAATCCGCAATCTTGGCATTTCTTGCTCTTGACATTGTTGATTTCAAAGTGGGAAGAACCGCATACGGGGCAGTACTTGAATTTGTCTAAAATATGTGCCATAGTTATATGAAGTAATGTGAAACGTTACGTCAATAAAAAACCACACGGGAGGTCGTTTTATGCCTCTCGTGTGGTCATTGGAAAAACTCCCGATGTACTATTTACCAATTGTCTGTTCGGAAAGGGAAGAGAGGCAGACCTCCGGCATTTGCCATATTACCAAGTTGGAAGTTGCGGAAGCAGTAACGCAATGCTACAGGCTTCTTGACCTCAGGACAGGTTACGGCGATGCACTCATTCCATCCGTCGTTGCCTTCTTGCCAAATATGTTTGGCTGTCGCCTTGTGGAAGACCTTGTCCTCACCTGCTACCTCGAAGCCTTCTATTCCCTCGAAGCGATTATAGGCACCAAATTCGTTGTCGAAATGTACCTTCACGGTGTCGCCTACTATCTTCATCTCCTTGAATGTCATGCTCTCGCAGATGAGGTTCTTCATGCCGTATGTCTTATTGAGAGCTTGATAAGCGAGACGTTCGCCCACTTGGCGCTTCTGGCATGGATGAATCTGCTCTACCTCGTATGGATAAACTAGATCTTCGGTACATACGATGCCGCTGTTAGGAATGATTTTGGCAGCGTTAAACTGTTGCTCGCGGAGCTTAGGACCCCAGTCGCCATTAACATCACCATTATGATAAGGAGCAATCTGTACGAAGTAGAAAGGTATGTCTCCTTGCTTGAAATCTCTTCGCCATTGAGCTACCAAGTCGGCGAGACGTTGGGTGTATTGACCATCTGGGTCGCCTACGTTGGAACAGCCCTGGTAGAACAGAATGCCTTTTACGGTATAGTTAAGAATAGGGTGGAAGGTGCCATTACCCCAAAGAAGAGGGTAGTGAAAGTCCCACTTGAATTTCTTGCTCTTGACTATCTTGGCAGAGTCTGTCTCTTCTTTTGTGTTCTTCTTCAGATAGTCACGGTCGAGCCAACTCTCTACACGGGTTCCGCCTTTGTTGGCCATGACCAAACCTACAGGGATGTCAAGCGCTTTGTTGACTACTTGGGCGAAGAAATATCCTGTGGCAGAAGCTTCGCCTACAGTTTCAGGAGAAATCTCCTTCCACTCGCAGCTAGCGTCATCCAATGGCTTGTTGCTCATCACGCTAGGTATCTTAACATAGTGGATACCTTTGTATTGGTTGGCTTCAACCACCGCTTTATTGTAACCTTCCACAGGGCAGTTGCCGAAACCTTTGACTGGCATTTCCATGTTGCTTTGGCCAGCACAAACCCAAACCTCGCCAGCAAGGATGTTGCTGAGTGTCACAGGCTCGCCATCATCGAAGGTGATGGATAATGGCGTGTAACTAGCTTTTGGAGTTTGTACCTTCACTTGCCATTTGCCATCTTTGTCGGTCTTGGCTGTCCATTTCTGTGAAGACCAAGAGGCGGTGACATTGACTTCGGTTCCAGGCTTATCCCAGCCCCAAAGGTTGGCCTCTGCATTCTGTTGAAGAATCATGTTGTTGCCAAGAATGTGTGGCAACTTCACTTTTGCTTGTGCTCCTAAGAAGGAGAACGACAAAGCTGCTAAAACTACTAGTTTCTTGTTCATTTTTTTTAGTGTATTAGGTTCTTGTGAATTGTCTAAACCTTATAATAAGTTCTTGATGGCTGCGTCAATATCCTTGATCTGCACATCACGAGCTTGCAAGGTGTTGTTGCGGTCTATCAAGAAGAAGGTAGGAATGCTCTGTACGTTGTATGATTGTACGCTTGTTCCTTGAATGCCATTCTCGTCACGAACACTTATCCATGGAATGGCAGATGTAGAGGTCTTCCAGAAGTGCTCGTCCGGGTCAACAGAAACCTGATAGATTTCCAAACCTGCGGCATGATACTTATTGTATAGCTCGCGCAACATCATGATGCGCTTGGCGCTTTCTTTGTTGGCGAAGAGATGGAAGTCGAGCAGTACTACTTTGCCTTTGAGGTCGGTGAGATGGCGTGTCACACCCTTGTTGTCTTCCAGTGCAAGGTCGATGCAACCATTCACGCTCACCTTGCTGGCGTCAATCTGCTGTGAAGCCATCTGGTTTTCCATGATGCGGATGTCCTTCATGCCCTGTATGGCGATGTTGTGGAGGTTCTTGCCACGTTCTGCGTTAGGATAATAAGTATCCCAACTGGTGGCTACTGCTGCAAATACCTTGACGTCTTCCTTGTTGTTGCGAGGATTGAAAATCAAGGAATTCGTACCTCCCAACTGAATAGTTTGGAAGAGGGCATAATAAGAGGATGCCTTCATCGGTGCCTTGAAGATATAATGTTTCTTGATGTCTTGCTTGTAGTTGTCGATGACACGTGCGATGACCAAGTTCATGGAATCTACGCCTACGTTCGGGTTCTTGACAATCTCATTGAGCGTATTCTGCAAGTTCATCTGCTTGAGAGACAGCTCCTTGATAGTAGAACAATTCTCAGAGCCTTCCACCTCGTATTTATAGCTCATCGTAGGATAAGCTGCCTTGACGCTGACCGTTTCCGTGGAGTCAATGGAAAGGTTGATGGTCTGGTTGGCGATTCTCAGTCGATAGAATTCTGGGGTGATGGAGTCCATCGCATTCTCTTCGAAAGCAAATGAACCATCTTCACCCAACTTGACAGAGTCTATTTTCTCAGGACCATTGAGACTGATGTTCTCCAAGTAAAGCATGGAATCTTTGGCGTCAGTGATGTTGCCGTTGATGTGGAACTTCTTGTTGTTGCAAGAGGTAAAAGCCAGCGCAGCTACCATAATCACTGCTGCTGAAAAGAGTCTAGTTATTTTCATTTATTTCTGTATTTTGCGAAATTATCGGTTGCAAAGGTAGCAATAAAATTGTGAATATTGTATCTTAGATAGATAAATAATTTAAAAATGTAGAAAATAGTTGCGCTTTTATTCGTTTATTAATAATTAAAAAGGTATCTTTGCAGCGTTTTATATATTTAGATGTTAGACAAAACAATAAGTTTTTAAATTTTAGATGAACGTAATTACAAAAAGTGTTCAGTTGCCTGATGGAAGAACCATCACAATTGAGACCGGAAAAGTTGCAAAACAGGCTGATGGTGCTGCGGTTCTCCGCATGGGTAACACAGTGCTTCTCGCAACTGTTTGTGCAGCAAAGGATGCAGTTCCGGGTACAGATTTCATGCCTTTGCAAGTAGATTATCGTGAGCAGTACAGTGCTGCTGGCCGTTTCCCTGGTGGCTTCACCAAGCGCGAAGGCAAGGCTAGCGACGAGGAAATCCTTACCTCTCGCCTCGTGGACCGTGCTTTGCGTCCACTCTTCCCTTCTAACTACCATGCAGAAGTTTATGTACAGGTAATGTTGCTCTCAGCCGATGGTGTTGACCAGCCAGATGCCCTCGCAGGTTTTGCTGCTTCAGCTGCCATGGCTTGTTCAGATATTCCTTTTGAGTATTACATCTCTGAGGTTCGTGTGGCTCGTATCAATGGTGAGTATGTCGTTAACCCTACATTCCAGCAGATGGAAGAGGCTGACATGGACATCATGGTAGGTGCTACCAAGGACAACATCATGATGGTGGAAGGTGAGATGAAGGAAGTTTCTGAGCAGGATCTCATTGGTGCCCTCAAGGTGGCTGCCGAGGCTATTAAGCCTATGTGCGACCTCCAGTATGAGTTGGCTAAGGAGAAGGGTACTGACGTAAAGCGTGAGTACGACCACGAGATCAACGATGAGGAACTTCGTGAGCAGATCAAGTCTGAGCTTTACAAGCCAGCTTACGATATCAACCACCAAGCTTTGGAGAAGCATGCCCGTCAGGATGCCTTCGACAAGGTGTTGGCAGACTTCTTGGAGAAGTATGATGCAGCTCATGCAGACCTCTCTGAGGAAGACTTGGAAGAGAAGCACGCAGAGGCTACTCGTTACTATGATGACGTAATGCGTGACGCTATGCGTCGTTGCATCCTCGATGAGGGCTTGCGTCTTGATGGCCGTGCTACTACCGACATCCGTCCTATCTGGTGCGAGGTTTCACCTCTCCCAATGCCTCACGGAAGTGCTATCTTCCAGCGTGGTGAGACCATGTCTCTCTCTACATGTACTCTTGGTACTAAGATGGATGAGAAACTTATCGATGGTGTATTGGAGAAGAGCTACCAGCGCTTCCTCCTTCACTATAACTTCCCTCCATTCTCTACAGGTGAGGCTAAGGCTCAGCGCGGCGTAGGTCGTCGTGAGATTGGTCACGGTCACTTGGCATGGCGTGGTTTGAAGGGTCAGATTCCTGCCGACTTCCCTTACACAGTACGTTTGGTAAGCCAGATCTTGGAGTCTAATGGTTCTTCTTCTATGGCTACAGTTTGTGCTGGTACACTCGCCTTGATGGATGCAGGTGTGCCTATCAAGAAGCCAGTTTCTGGTATCGCTATGGGTCTTATCAAGAACCCAGGTGAGGAGAAGTATGCTATCTTGAGCGATATCCTCGGTGATGAGGACCACTTGGGTGATATGGACTTCAAGACCACTGGTACTCGTGATGGTTTGACCGCTACACAGATGGATATCAAGTGTGATGGTTTGAGCTTCGAGATTCTCGAGGAGGCTTTGATGCAGGCTAAGGCTGGTCGTGAGCACATCCTCAACTGCATGATGGAGACTATCTCTGAGCCACGTGCTGAGATGAAGCCACAGGTTCCACGTATCGTAGCATTCGATATTCCTAAGGAGTTCATCGGTGCTGTCATCGGTCCTGGTGGTAAGATTATCCAGCAGATGCAGGAGGAGACTGGTGCTACTATCACTATCGAGGAGACTGATGGTAAGGGTCATGTACAGGTATCTGCTCCTAACAAGGATTCTATCGATGCTGCTTTGGCTAAGATTAAGGCTATCGTTGCTGTTCCTGAGGTAGGTGAGGTTTACGAGGGTACTGTCCGTTCTATCATGCCATACGGTTGCTTCGTAGAGATTCTTCCTGGCAAGGATGGTTTGCTCCACATCAGCGAGATTGATTGGAAACGTCTTGAGACAGTTGAAGAGGCTGGTATCAAGGAAGGTGACAAGATCAAGGTAAAGTTGATGGAGATTGATCCTAAGACTGGCAAGTACAAGCTCTCTCACCGTGTGTTGATGGAGAAGCCAGAGGGTTATGTAGAGCGTGAGCGTCGTCCACGTCCAGAGCGTGGTGAGCGTCGTCCTCGTCGTGATGATCGTCGCAATGGTGGTGAGCGTCAGCCACGCCGTTATGAGCATCGCAATGAGGAGCAGGCTCCTAAGGACTTCAATGATTCTTTGGATCACAATAATGATGTAGATTAATCTCTATACATT
>ERZ1034687.48-NODE-48-length-69089-cov-106.789611_pt1 | contig 69089 bp, 101 predicted proteins | sample MGYA00520704_ERZ1034687 | MGnify/ENA primary metagenome ERZ1034687 (study PRJEB33766, sample SAMN09781762) | gut metagenome | biome: gut microbiome | host: Homo sapiens | place: Madagascar | study: EMG produced TPA metagenomics assembly of the PRJNA485056 data... | reverse complement strand
AGAGCAATAGATTTTTAATCTATGGGTCATGGGTTCGAGTCCCATATGTATCACAACAGATGATTCCGTGTATCTATAAATATCGGATAATTAACAAAAGTCAAATCCATAAAACGTTATCAAAATGAAAAAATGGATCAAATGGTGTAGCGCAACCGTAATAGCGCTGTTAGCAGTATTGCTTGTGGGTACACTGTCGTCGTGTAACCATGCTAGTTTAACCGAACACTCGATGTCAGAGTATGTAGACTCTGCAGACCTGGCAAAAGTGTTGGGAGACATTAGTAACCCAACGTTTAAAAGCGTAGACGACGCCATTACTTATCATCAGCTTGAAAAGCAATCTAGGTCTAACGACTCTGTATTCTTTTCTCTGTCTCCTGAAGTAATCACGAATGTGTATTCCGTTCTGGTGAAGCGCGACATTGTGCCGACGAAAACGGCTATTGTAAGCGAATACCTAGAAAACGTGAAGGTGTACTCCAATTTGCCCAGGCACACGCATGACATAGAAGTGCCGTTGGACTCGGTTGATGTGCCGAACACGAAGGTTGTTGATACTATAATCAACGGACAGCATATTAAGGTGTTGCAAGAAAAGACGACAAGCATGTAGCGTATGAATGTGATATGTGTTTGTTATGACGGATCAGAAGTCTCAGACGAAACCGTCAATTCGATTGTAGCTATTGTAACTCCATTTACGAAAAACAAATCGAAAGTCCTAGTTAACAGATACGACAAAAATGACATTGCAGGTGTAATTTCTGCAGTATCATTAAAAACGATATGCTGCGAAACTACGGAAAAACCTGTAGACGTAGCTATTGAAAGTGCAGCGCGTTACATCGGCAAAAGATTTGAATCGTTCTTTAAAAACCATGTACTTTTGGCATTGTCAATGGTAGAGGTTAAGAACTCGCATTCGGAAGAATCTACAATTTTCAAAAACGCCGCATCTATCATTTTGGAGAACAGATATTCTCCAGTATTGGAGAAACATGGTATAACTCCAGAGATAGTAGAGGTAATTAAGAACGTTAATATGTAACGATATGTGCACACGGCAAGACCATAAAACAAAAAAGGTCTATAGACCAAAACATGCCGAAGCAAAATCTAAGGCATATAAACGTGATAAGCGTAAAAACAAACTTAATCCGTTAGATTATGTGGGAAATAAAGATTTCTCCATCGACTAAAAAGGGTGCTTTTACTCCATTTGTAGCAAAATACAATAGCAAGAAAGAAGCAGAAATCGCAAGAGGTGCATTGATACGTATAGCCGGACACAGTGTTGTCGCTCCATGTTTCGATGGAGAAAAAGGCAGTGAAAAACTATTTGTGCATCAACCTTGGTCGGTTGGAGAGGTAACACAAACAAAAGACTAGTGTTAATTAATGTATAACAATTAAAATCAATTTAATTATGGCAAAAGAAGCAAAAAAGACAGAGGTAACAGCAGAAAATGTTGTTGAGCAGATCAAGTCTGGTAACAAGTTTGAGGCAGAAATCGCAGAAGAGGCCCTCAATCAGATCAAGAAGGACGAAAAGGACCAGAAGGTGAGCACGCTGAAGCGCGCCATCAACAAGACTGATTACGACGAGAAGAAGTGCCTCCTGGCTCTGCGCAAGAACCGTGCGCTGGAGAAGCCGATGAAGGAACGCCTCAAAGCTCTCGATGAGGCAATCGAGGAGCTCAAGACTGGCAAGGTAACGCCAATTGAGTACAACAAGAAGTGTGAGGAGATCCGCAAGAACCACAACAAGGCGGTGAGCGACATCAACGAAGAGTACGACGAGCTTACTCGTGAACTTCGTACGAAGTATCCTTCTTATTGGGGTTACGATTGGGATTAATTCACACTTCGGCTGGTTTATCACTCACAAGCACCTAAGCGTCACGTGAGATTCCGAAATATTAAGATGTGGGGTCGTAGCCGATTCGATAGGTTGTACGACAGTTTCTTAAAGTAGGAGTAATGGCATACATTAGCACTTTTACGTCAGTATGTCGATAAACAACTACCAACATAGGTAGTAAAAAATATGTCAGTAGATCAAATAATTGAGTATGTACGCGCTTTTACGCCGGGGAGTATTACCTGAGATTACGTCAAATGGCGAACCCTGCATATGATATCAAAAAAGCTGAATTGTAGTCCGCGAGCGTCTTGCACCAGTCGGGTCACTATAATAACTTAGCCATATTCTTACTTTTGTTCTAAGGCGTTTACAAAGCCTTAATGGATTAGCTACCCAGAGAGGTAGAGTAATTGTCTTAGAACGCTTGTAAATAGGCTTAAACTTAATGTTCTGACTGATCATCAGAGCATTTACAAAGAATGTACAGTGTGTATGAAATAATCTGGCAAGACCGCGGTTCGACTCCGCGCATGTCCACCCTCCCCGCAGGAGTGTTCAAGCTGAACAACAACCTAAGCATGTTGTAAAACTGCTTATACGGGCATGTTTTGGCTTTGATTGTCAGAGGAGATAAATACATTAAGCACTATACTATAAATTAAACGACAATGTAAATAACATTGTAGACTATACTCGCGTAGCATAAGTTTAGTCTAGGTGTTTCCTACCTAAGTGGAGAGAAGAAGAAGTTGGTACCATCGCCTTTTGGTTTGGGTTTGGGGTTCGACTCCCCAGCTTCTTCCTATAAGTTATGACAAAGGGATATAAAGCGATGATACGGGACAGGTGTCCTTATATCGTCGACCTCGCACTAAAATGGTGTACAGAGTTTGGGCGGTTGGTCAATCAACAGATTGATAATCCTAAAAAACGATTTGCATACAAAGTAAAAACGCGATGGATAGAACGTGTGTACCAAGAAAATATTGCTATATATACAACAAAAGATGAAAAAGATTCTTCTGTTCGTAAAGCATTAGGTATACATAGGGGTAAGCAAGTATTTAACTTTGCAGACTCTATAAATTTGGAATCAATAAACAAAACATGGAATGCTCAAGAAAGAAAGTTCTGGATATGGGTAAACAGTTGGGTTAATTGGTTCGCAGACAACTATAAATATGTAGAAAATATTTATATAAACTCTGGCGGTAAAAATGACAACTGGAAACAGTATGTTAGAAACAAAACCGAATATCTTGAAGATTATCTCGAAGATTTCATAAATTATCTAGATAAAACATTCAAACAATAAAACATGGAGTATTTCCCTTTAATGCTTAAGCAACGAGTAAACTATTCGTTGCACAAATCACTTGACGACATTGATGAGATCATTAAACAAATTCGTGTAATTGACAAACCCGAAGAGATTTGTGAACCTCATTTATTTTGTCAAGGAGACTTTTTTGACGATGATATTTTGTATGAAGACTGTCTAAACCCCGATCTTAGGAAATTAGGAAATTGGGTTATGAACAGAATTGTACTGCAAAACATATCGTGGCGTACATTACAGGTACGTTTGAATATAGCTATAAACGTTTTATCGAAAATAGAATTAAAACGTGGTAGCCGTAATCTACGTATTTGCATACAAGATAACATAGTTAAGAATTGTTGGTCTATTCATCGAGCAAAGCTCGAAAAAGAATTGCCATTCTATCGGGGCTAGATGAGGAGAGATCCTCTCTAGTCCACAATTATGGAGCATCTTCGTATCACTCAATCAGAAATTGAGACCATAAAAAGCGCACAACAAGGGAATGTGCTTGCATTTAACAAATTGTTTAGCCGTTACAAAGAGTTTGTAGACAACATACTCTTTAGTTACGTGAACGACATGGATGAAGCTAAGGATTTAACCAACGTGGTATTTCTAAAGGTTCATCAGAAACTCTCGACATTCACAGATTATTCGTCTTTTGGCGGATGGCTGAGAATTATAGCTAATAGAACAGCGATAGATTATTTACGTAGAATGAAGGAAAAAGCAGTTGAATTAGGAGAGGATACTGGACGACTACCAGTAGAATTAACTAATGCTTCAGAAGAAGAAGATCTTGTCAACCTTCTTGAATATGAAGCTCTTTTAAAGGAGTTCGAGAAACTTCCAGAAAAGACTCAGCGAATCTTTAATTTGTTCTATGTAGAAGATTTAACAACGGACGAAATTAGCAAAGTATTAAAAATTCCTACCGGCACTATAAAGGCTATTTTAAGCCGAACCCGCAGGAAAATTAAAAACAATCTAAACGTTTAACAAAATGACTTCACTTTTAATGATTCTCTCATCTATTGTAATTGCATTAGGCTTTGCCCGATACAATAAAAGCAATAAGTTGTTCTGGATCCTTCTTGTCAGTCTTTTAGGAGGCTTTGCGGCAAAAAGTATGGTCAACTCTGCCTTTGTTGACCATAAAAGTGAGGCTAAAGTGATTAAATCTGCTTATGCTCCCATACTGGCACCGACGTGCTCATTCCAGGCTTTACAGCCATCAGAGGGCGCTGGTACAATCGTTGAGACAAAACCAGTAGGTAAGGATACAGCAAAAGTAGACACAATCACAAAGCTGAACTTTGGTGAAGATGAGCACTTAAGTGTACTTACTAAACCACCGCAAGTAGAAGGGTTAAAAACGAATTTTGTGTTCGACACAAGTTGAACTTAAATTAGTTGCCCAGGAAAGTATTAATCGTTTTAAACATTCTATTATGAAGAAAATATTTCATGTAGGAAACAAAAAGGGTTTGCGTCGGCTTATTCGCATGTTAGACCAACAAGGCGTAAAGCATGATCTTACAAAGAAAACTAAGATCAACAAGCATTACGGAATCGAGTTCTCTATTGAGAACGGTAAGATCCAGCTTGTATCTCACGCACAAGTAATCGAGTTAATTAAAGCTGCTAAAAAGGCAGCATAGTAACGAACTTTAAAGACATTATCAAAATGGCTAATAAAACAAAGAAGGGCGGATTGAAGTCCGCTCAGGCACAGGAGACAATAGAAGAGGTTGTCGAAACTGTGAAAAATAATCCAAGCAGCACTCAGCACACAACCATGGACAGAAACCATCAGGTTGATATGTTGAAAATTATGCACGAAACTTTCCATCCAAGTCACGATCCAGATGCAGCTGCACATACAGGAATGGCTCAAGAGACAGTTGACAAGCTCAACCGTCTTAAAGCACTCGGTATTGCAGTCGTATTTGGCCAGGAGGTATCTTTTGGTAACAGTGACTTTGCTATGATTCTCCGTAAGGCTGACCTTCCTGAACTTCAGGAAGCCATGGCTGAAATCGGAATGAAACTCGACAGCACCAAGCTTATCGAGAGTAAGGAAAACAAGAAGAACGGTCACGTTCAGGTGCCATCTACAGCTGTAGAGGTTTCTGAGGAGACCAAGGATCATATCAAGAAAGATGCAGCAGCTACGGCAGCAGCAGCTGGAAAGGTATACGATCCAACAAAGATTGCAAACGAGGACGAGCTGAAGGAGGCTTTGAAGGGTCTGCTTGCAATTGGTCGTGACGAGAAACTTATAGAAAGCATCTATAAGGCTATCGGCTTCTGGCTTTCTTACAAGAAGATCGTAGCTAACAGAAAGATCAAGTCAGCTGAGGAGACTTTGTCAAAGACGAAGGACAAGAAGTACAAAGAAAGTGCAAAGAAGTCTCTGGAAGACGCGAAGAACGAAGTAAAGAGTTTGAACGGAATGTCAAACTCTGACGTGTTTCAAGAGATTACTAAGCTTACAGGCAGTGTCGGAATCCTCTGCTTTGGCCTGGCTAATCACATTACACTTCAGACTGCGTCAACAGGGTCTCCTATATCAGCATGGTGTTGTTTGTACTCTTCTTCAATTGATAAGAAGACAGGTGTTTGCAAATACTCTTATGAAGAGTTAGCAGACATTGTAAAGAGTCTCGTAAAGCATTATGCTAACGAGCTTATCGCAAAGTCAAACAAGACTATTGAGGACGAAAATGCACTTCCAGAAAAGGATCGCGTCAAAGATCATATCGAAGTTTCATACAAGAACATAAAGTTTGCGGAAAAAGCTCTTGATGCGATTACTTGCGCTCCAAGTGAGTTTGTTGACAATCTGAAGCAGAAGTATCTTGAGAAGGATAATTTTGCCGTAAAGACCGTCATTTGCCTCAAGAAGGCGTTCTACAGCGATGTGGACAGCGAGGAGATGTCTCGAGTTAAGATCGATTCTCTTCTTGACAACTGTACACAGTACGCTGGTGTGATTTCTAATCTCTTCAGAGATCCAGGAAATCAGATTAGTGGATACTCTATCACAAACGCCGATCATCTTGAGTTCAAGACTCATGAGGAAGTTTCCGAGGAAAAGCTTGCTGCTGAAAAGGCTGCCGCAGAGGCTGCTGAAAAGAAAGCTAAGGAAGACGAGGCTAAGAAGCAGGCTGATCTGAAGAAGGCAGCTGAGAAAACGAAGGAACAGGCAAAAAAATAATAAGATCAATTAAAAGTAAGAGCTCACGATTAATTGGTCGTATTGTTGGTCTGCTTGATATTCAGTATTCCAAATAGTGAGACACTCTAAATACATCAAGTATGAAGAACCTTGTTACATCATTGTTGGGTTTAGTGTTCCTTATCGTTGGCTGCAATATAGCTAACGTTATGGGATACAACCCTCCAACGAATCTGCAAACAGTAGCAGCATCTACTGTTCCGCAACTACCGTTAAGCAATATGCTTAACAACAAAATTGGTGCTAATCCTGATACTGTTATCATACGTGATGCAGTACCTTGTACTCATAAACAGCAGCCTGTAAAGACTGTTGTTAAAACAAAAATTGTAGAGAAGAATGACATCTCGTCTTTGCCGCTTCTCTACATAGCCACACCTGTTGAGGGAGACAGTGTGGCTTATTCCTATGATGTGCACAAATTAGGAAAATAACCTCTGAGGTATGGTAGTAAACATAAGAACCTACCATACTCAACTCAGCTAAGTACTTATAGCAGGTCCCATTAGCCTGCGTACTATTCTGGAACACCCCTCGCGAAGGATCTAGAAGAAAAACTCAATTAAATTAAACTTGATCCGAGAATATGTTAGCTCTGTCTTGCAGAGTGAGAATAATCAAAAGGTAGGATGAAATGTATCAAGCATTGAATAAGTTTGATATAAGTAGGAGAAGCGTTGTATCAACTCCTATAATTGCACAGCTGGACTTGTGAGAACCGTCTGGAGACAAGCTGGATGAGGCTGAATACACCATAAAAAGATGTAGTGTAATTGAAAACGCATAAGTCCCAAGAAGGGCACAATGAACCGTATCGGAATTACATGTGATGATACTAAACATGTACGAACGTTACACGAGATGAAACTATATAGAGGCCCAGTAGGTGAACAGAATTGCATACATGGTATGGTGCATGGTGCTGGAAGAACCGAGCTCCAAACCTATATAGTAGTATCAAATAGCTGTAGGTAGTGTTTCTAGTGTCCAAAGCTAGTATAAAGGCCGAAAAAATTATCTAAGACGCAATATCGTGAGGGTAATACTCACGGGACGTATGGTGAATACGTTGGCATATAGTCCTTGGCGTTCGATTCGTCACAACTCCGTTGAAGGGGTGCCAGGGATGAGGTGTAAGACGTCTGAGTTCATGGTAGACCGCCAGGCTTTGTTCGTTTATGCGGTATATAAAAGTAAAATGAACGCAAGGGTAGGGCAATCCCTTAATCGGTAAAAGCCGTACGCGGATGAGGGTCGCGGAGAAAATTCATTTCAATGTAAAGAGTAGTAATAGTAAGCAATTATGAAAATACATTTCTTATAAGAACTAAAAAGCTTATTTGGTTACAATCGATGGCTTCGTTACAGCCAAAGAAAGTTGAGTGGCAGTTATGCCTAGAATAAGAAAATAGCAAACAGGTACAGAGTTGATTCGAGATATGTCCATCCAGGACCATTTGACCTCCACTCTTTCCAGAGAGAAGCTAAGCTAATAGTCTATTTGTGTTCTGTTGTACAATATTATATAGTCTCTACAGAATAGTAAGCTGGTATATTATATATGCGTACAACATTCATATTGAGATATAGATTATGAAAAATTAGTTGATCCAAAATAAACATGTTTAACAAAAATTGATGTCCCTTTATAGGGTGTATCTTACGTTGTAAGTAAGGACCTGAGGTAAAGAAATCGAGTGCCAACCGATATGCGAGTCATGCTAAAGTATACTGCGCAACAGTATATGTAAACATAAAGACTTCAAAGCAATACAGGAAATTGATGGGCAGCTTATATTCGATGTTGTAAAACGACGGTGTATATTGTACGTACATACTGTCTCTATGTATATACAATACGTTATAAGTGGGTGACAAGATGAAATGTATGGGTTGAATTCCCAATATTCGTGCACTATAAATAGGAGGTAATAATACCGGTACAGAAAAATTATAAACATGAGTAACCATGTAAACAACCGTATAGTCCGTGAAGGGTCTGATCCTGAGACAATCCGATAACCAACCACTGGGTATATGCCAAAAGCTAGTACCGCAGAGAGGAGACCTAGCTAACAGTCGCTTCTAAGTTAGCAGTAGAGGAAATCTGCTTTAATAACAACCAAATGTTCTTTTCGTATGTTATAAGGGAAATGCTACCAAAAGAACTACAATTTTTGTGGGTTATATGTTTTCTGATTTCCATGAGTGTTAGTTGCATAGCAAAATTTCACCAACGAGATTAGAAATATTTAAGTTAGAAAAATCTTGAAACAAAATATCTTAGTAGATTTAGCAATTGATTTTGCATTAAAGGCATTCAAAGCTTTAGACGATGGGCCTGGGTAACCAGTAAATGCTAATTGCGTCATACGTACGTAATTCCCGTTACAAGCTTATCATCATTTGTTATGGTAAGAAGAGTGTAACTAAGTCTGTATTAAAGCGTCTACAATAGTAGAACCTTTAATTATATTGAACGGAATATAGCAATCAGCATCTTTGCATCAGCGTTGCTTTACTCAATAAACAACGGCAAAGGTATAGCCAAAATATACCGTATTTTTTAATCATATCGTTAGTTAATCAATAACGATATCAAAAAGGATATGATTATGTCAGAAATCAATGTAAACATTGTGGAAAAAACAATTAAAGCAAATCGTACCCCACTGGGTATTCTCGGTAGTAAAATGTTCGGTCAGGATGTATTTACTCCTCAGACTCGTATGTTCAACCCAGACCACGACAAGGTCTTGGAGCAAGTTAAGCAGGGCTCAAACGTAAACCTTGTTCTCAACCGCTCTCCGCGCCGTTTCGCAATCGGCTATATCACGATCGAGTCTATGGCAACCAAGTTGAACGCAATCGGTGATGTTGTTTGCCGCCTTAACGAAGGCACAGACAACCAGATTGATATCCCTCTCGGTGAGAACTGCACCAAGTTTGGTGAGACTACCGAGGAGGCTGTTCAGAAGGCCCTTAAGGATAAGAACTCAAAATCAGTATTTGCAGATCCTAAGGATTTGTGTGGTATCCTTAACGACCTTAACCGTGGTGAGATCTCCCGCCTTGATGCCATGATTGAGCAGCTTCAGAAGGCAAAGGCACAGTGCTTATCCGCTATCGCTGCAAACGAGAAGATCGTTGCAGATTACGAGCGTGAGAAGGCGGATTCAAAACCAGCTGATAACATAGCATAGTTTCATGGAGGCTGTTTTAACAGAGAAGAGTGTTAATCTTATAGCTGTAATACTCTCAGAACCAAAGATTAAGGCAGCCGTTTATGAGAAGTTAGATCATACAGAGAAATATAAAATATACACAATCAATAATGATGGTAGTATCACTCTGGGTTTAACTAGGTTCCATTTCTGGAACAAGATAATCGGCTGTGAGCAAACCTTACCATTCGAGAGCTTTGCTCTTAAGGTATGGGATGCACTAGTGAGTCTTTCTACAGGGCTTAACCAAAAAGCCATTATGGAAGACTTGTCACAAGAAATTGTGATGAATGGAGTTAAAGGTAAAAACTTTAACTGGGTCATAGAACGACTGTATGATGCTGCAACAAAAGTTTGTCAGAATTCAGAAATTGCTGATTGCGTAGGAGCGGGCCCTGCGGGGCCCCGGGTGTCAGGGCCAAGGCTTAACGTTCAGCAAGAGTGTCCTGATAAAATTGTTATCAACATCAATGGACGTAAAGAAATTTTGCAGGTTAAAGACTGCATTGGTAAACCAATGATTGAGTTGGAATATGGAATTGTAAACGCTAAACGAGTAATGCCATAAACAGAAACATTCCTGCGGGAATGGTGTACAAAACTGTGCGCAGAAGAGTACACATTCATGCATAGCGTTATAGTTATTGTTTGCAAAGAAATATAACAACAATATTATTAGTTTATATTAAAGAGCATCCTTAAAAGTTCTCTGCGGAGAATAGGTAATCCGCCCTGCGGGGTAGGGTTACCAATGGATACTCTTTTATCCTTTATTATAGTTAAATATAATATTGGAACTAGGTGAATGGCTGATTCAAGTAGATTGTTTAATTTTAATCAAACTATATGGATAAGAAATCAATTAAATTGAACTCAGCAAATATTATTACAATTCGTAAGAACATTGATACAACAATCAATAAGTATTGGCGAATTATTCGAGCAGAGAACCTTATGTCTAAGAAAGCTGTAGCAGCAAAGCAGGGTTCTGGCTTAGATCTCAAGAGCTTGTATAATCAGATTATGCAACTTAGTGAGAAACGCATCATGATTAAGGGAATTTTGGTAGCCCTTAATACTGGTACAAAGACATTCTCTTATGAGGATTTTAAAACAACAAACAATTATAGTATTTTTGCAGCATGTGAGGCAAAAGAGGCTATTGCACAGTTGAAGATGATCAAAACTTTGGATCCTGCCACAAAGGCAAAGAAGGGTTTAAAGTCAATGCCAAAACGAGAGATATTCTCTTCGGCAAAGATTGCACAACTGATTCATGAGCAACAACTACTAGCTAATAAGTTCGACTCAAATCTTGAGAAGTTTAACAATAACACTTCTATAGAGATTGCTGGAATTACAGCAGATAAATTTGAGGCAGATTTGGCTGCATAATACAATAAAAGTTCGAGACATTTTTGGGTCGCCGAAAGGAGTAAGATCGAGACTTACACGAACTACAACAAAGGTTCCCTTGCCTTTAAAAAATATAGTATTAATCTAATAATTATCAAAATTATGTCAAAGAAGAATAAGAAGAACCTTAAGAAGGTTCACGCAAAGATAGACAATACACCGGTTAAGACCGAGGGTGCTAAGAAGGAAGAGTCTGTAGCTCCTACAACAAAAGAGTTGAGAAAAGCTAAACGAGAAACTCGTGCAAATTTGAGAATGAGAATCAATCCAAATGGTGGTGGTAGTCCTGATAAATATAAGGATGCCAAAAAGGCTCATGAAGAAGCAAAGTATGCTGCTTCTAAGGCTCGCATAGAGGCCCGTAATGCGCGTAAAAAAGAACGCGCAGAAGAATTGGCTGGCATCAAGAAAACAAAGGCTTCAGAGCCTGCTAAAATCACTCTAGAGCAACGTAAAGAGTATCAGGAGAATCGCCGTAAGGTAGCTTATAATCGCCATATCTCCTCGATTCGCCGTCGTTGCAAGAGAATGAAGCTTTCTGACGAGCAAACGAACGCAATAGTTGAAAAGGCTAAATCACAATGGGATGCTGCTAAGCAGTATAATCTTGTGATTGTATACGAGTCTTCTTCTAAGAAGAAAGCTGAGCTTGAGAAGCTTGTAAAAGATACCGGAATTACATCTGCACTTATTACTGGTAGCACAGCATTCTTCAAGAATGTTCCAAAGGATGCAGTTGATAAGATCCGAGAACTTCTTGCTGGCGACGCAATTTACCAGTACAAGGTAGACAAAGATGATTTGTTTAAGGATTATGAAATGAATCATACTCCTAAGAAGCCATCTGGTAACAAGAACTCGAATTCTAGACAGTGCTCTAAGAATCAGAGTATTAACTTCTACAATCTCCGCAAGGCAAAAAAGAAGGCCAAGGAGACGCTTGAGAAGAATACTTATGCATTCCGTCATGGCTCCAAGGCTGAGGGACGCAAGCTCCGCCGAGCGCTTAAAGCTAAGGCTAAACCTGTCAACAAGAAGCCAACACAGGTAAAAGAAATCAAGTCAAAATCTAACAAGCAGGCAGCTTAAAGCAAAGGAGGCAACGTTATGAAGACATGTAACAAAAAGCAAAGACGCAATAATAACACTGCTCGTGCAATAAGAGATGCCGTAAAGAAATCGCATAAGGTATCTATTCGCAAGAAGCTTAGTACCGTATATTGTAATCATAATTATCAAATCAACGAAGCTAATAGACTTGACGCTTTAAAAGCAGTGCAAGAAACTATGAACTTTGTAGATTGTTATGACGCAAACGGGAAATATCTTGGCGTAGCAAACGCCGACATTGCCCCAAATGGAAACGGCCCTATGCTTAACAACGATTCTGTCAATGCGTATCGAACGCGCAAGAAAGAATGGCTAGAAAATTTTAATAAACATCTTAATGCAACTAGTGAATTTTGTAGAAAGCATGGTATTAAGGGTATTAAACGTAAGAAACCTTGGTATTTATTGCTTAAACGTGATTCAATCGCAATTGAATCTAGCAGAAAGGTTAAGAAAATTAACCATACAGAACTCATGGAAGGATATGTTCAACATAAGCTCAAGAAGTGGGAAGCAAAGAACCCATGTCCAGTCAAAAAAGACGACTTGTTCTATGAGCAACAATATCCAGAATGGGCTGCGAAACGGCAAAAAGCCGAAGAGTACTTACGAGATGTTGTAATCAATAAGTATACAAACAAATTATCATTGGTTGGTAGGTTTGAAACCGATGGTAATAAATACGAAGAGCACGAAGTGGCTAAGATCGTTGATAAATTCGGCGAGACTACAAAAGCTGGCGGAGTAAACAATCTGTCAGTTGAGAGTAAGGTCATGCGTAAAGCTCAATATATGACAAACATTACTAAGAGGAAACATCCTAAGTGTGTTTGTACAAACCTACGAGATCATAAGAAACAACGCGGACGTATCTTGTTGCCAAAAATGGCAATAGCTGCATAAGTGAAGTTTTGAATGACAATTAGCCTCGACACCAGGGGCTAGCCTAGTGTGCTCCAGAAATGGATATGACTGCGAGGTGCAAACCCTCACTAGGCACAGCATGTGGTACTAATATGTGGCAGTGGAAGTGCGCACAAGAGACGTTAAATGGTTATCCGCGTCCGCACATATCGTGTATGTCATGTAGGCCCGACGGGGCCGGCATTGTAGTTTATGCAAAACACCGGGTCTGGTAACCCGGAGACTCAGGTTGGATTCCTGACAATCGCCACTATGAAAATAAAAGAAAAACCTGTAGCTCTATACGACATAGAGGTATTTCCGAATTGCTTTCATTGTTTAGTAATAGACTCAGAGAATCATAAAGAATATAAATTTGAGATATCTAACCGAAAAAATCAATTAGAAGAACTAATTGACTTCTTTTACTTCAAAAGAACAGAACATATTATGTGTGGTTACAATAACCATCATTATGATGACATTGTGATAAATTACATGATATACTTTAGAAGTACAATGAAGCGGTTAGGATATCTTAAAATTTGTAATTCTTTGTATTATTTGAGTAAAGCTATTATTAATTCAGAGAAAGATGAAAATTTTGATAAGATTAAACAGTATAAGTATGCAAACTATTTTTATTCGTTTGATCTTATGACAATGTTATACTCTGCTAAAAGACAAAAAAGCCTAAAAGAAGTAGAAATACTATTAGGTATGGACAATGTTCAAGAGTTTGAAGCAGGATTTGATCAGCGTCTTCTTGATTCAGAAATAGAAGACATGATTAAGTATAACAGAAACGATGTTAAAGCTACAGAATTTTTATTAAACACAGTGAAAGATGAAGTAGCTTTAAGATTGGAAGTAGAAAAAGAATGGGGGTTTGATGCTCTTTCGATGAGCAGAATACGTTTTGGAGAAGAAATTCTGTTACAAACGTCTAATCTTAAGGGAAGCGACCTTGAGAAAGCAAAAAAGCAAATACGACGTATCGCAACAATAGAATTAAAAGACGTCATTCTCCCATTTATAAAATATTCAAATCCAAAGTTGAAAGAGGTCTTGTTGGATGTAAAGAACGCTACATGTTATCCATGTAAGTCTGACAAGAAACAACAAAACTACGAGAAGAAGTTTGTTCTCTCGAATATTTGCTATTCTATAGGCGAGGGTGGTATACACACCATCAATGAGCCAAGAATCTTCAAACCTACAGATGACCAATTTATAGGGCACGCCGATGTAACTTCGATGTATCCATCGTTAGCAATTACATATAACTGGCTGCCAGTTCACTTAGGAAAAGAATTTTGGAATGTATACGAATCTCTATACAAAGAGAGGGTTATTGCCAAACGTAATCATGAAGAGTTGAAGGCAAAGGCGTTTAAATTCGCTCTAAACTCTCCAATCGGTAAGATGCAACAGGAAACTAGCTGGGCTTACGATCCATTAAATGCCTACAAGATACGTATAAATGGGCAACTTATACTACTCATGTTAGTGGAAAGGCTTCTGTCTATTAATTGTAAGATTGTACAAGTTAATACAGATGGTGTTATTTATATTGCAGACAAGGCAAATCGCGAGGCTATAACCTCTTTTATTCGCGAAGTCGAAGATATAACTAAGCTACATTTCGACACCGACGATTATGAGTCGTTTTATCAGTACGATGTGAATAATTACTTTGGAGTTCACAGTGGATATTCCCAATCTGGAGATCCGTCACTGATAGAGAAAAAAGGCAGGTTTATTACGGAAATTGGATTAAACAACAGCATGACACCAGTTGTTATATCTAAAGCCGTAATAAACTATTTTTTAACGAAAAAACCGATAGACAAATTTGTTAGAGAGGATACAAACATCCGTGATTTCCTAATGTCTCAAAGCGTAAACAGGGAATTTAAAGTTGAATATGGTAACAAGACCGTTCAAAGGACTAACAGATATTACGCGTCAAATAGTGGGTATTATTTAATGCGCGTCAAAGATAAATCGTATGAATCCAAAAAGGAGAATATATTATCTGAGACGGGTGTGATAATTTTGAATCATATAGATGATACTCCAATAAAAGACAGAAAGATAAACTACCAATATTATATTGGGAAAGCAAAGAAAATTGCTTCTGAGTTTATTAATCGTCAACTAACAATTTTTGATAGTTAATTGTTCACCATAGCGTATAAGATGATTATCGAATTAAACACAAAACTCCTGGATATACCAGGACTAACATCAAGTCAATTAATATTCCTAAGTTTGGTATTGGATAAGAATCAAAAAACTTACAATCAAGACGTCCGCAAAGTTGTCAGCCTAACAAGCGACGAAGAAATATCAAACTTAATTTCTCAGGGACTTATCACCTCGATCGAGAGAGGTGGGTCAATTACATATAGTGCAACAGACACGCTTAAAAATATAGTTCGCCCAAAAAAGGACTATTTCGATCTGTTTTACGAGATGTACCCAATATATGTTCTACGACCAGATGGTTCAAAAAACTATCTAAGGGCAAACATAAACAAGTGTAGACATTTGTTTAATGTTTATGTAGGACAAAGTGAAGCTATGGCGCAGCATTTAATTCAGTGTCTTGACTTTGAAATGAAGAAAAAGACAAGCCAAGGAAAACTTAGCTATATGAAAACGATGTGGCGATGGTTAGTGGATCATCAATGGGAAGAATCTGAGGAAGAAATGCAAGATAACTCTAAATTAGAGGAGACTGCTTATGGAACAGAACTTATCTAAGTATATACGACCAATATCTGTTGTAGCTCAAGAAGCTACAAACTACATTGCTGGTCGTAGAGAGCACTCTATAGTGTCCCTTAAAACTAGATGGAAGAAGTTTAATAAGCAATGTATGGGAGGTATTGAACCAAATACCGTTTATACCATAGCCGGCATTTCAGGAAGCGGCAAATCGAGCTTTGCCAACGAAATCTGTTTCGATATTATTGACTTGAACCCAGGCGAAGATATAGTAATTCTGCTTTTCTCGTTAGAGATGGTTGGATTTAGGCAAGTTGGAAGAGCGATTTCTAGTAAGCTTAGGAAAACGACTTCGACTTTGTATAGTTCGGAAACGGACCTGGACGACGATACCTTCAAGAAAGTCGTTGCAGTATCTAATCAACTAAAGGAGTATCCTATCTATTTTGTAGATAGTCCGACTACTCCCATGGAAGCAGAAACAATCATCAAGCTATTCTACGATAAGTACGTTAAAGGTACATCTAAGCATTTTGTCATAATGTATGACCATGCTCTACTAACAAAACCAATTGGATCTACTATAGAAACAATGCAGGAGTTAGAGAGAGTATTTATTAGCTCAAAGAAGTATCCTATGACGTCTATTGTACAATTAGCACAGATGAATAGAAATATAGAATCGCCTGAAAGAATTAACAATCCATTGTCGCATTATCCTATGAGAAGCGACATTTCATCTGCTGATGCTTTATTTCAAGCTAGCGATTATGTTATAGTCATTCATAGGCCTGAAATTCTTGGAATACAAGAATATGGACCAAGCCATTTACCTACTCAAAACAAAGTGTATTTACACATTTTGAAAAATAGAGATGCAGGAAAGCCCTGTATACTTGAATTCGAGAACGACTTGGCATATAACAACTTGATTGAGAGCTAAGCTTTTAAAAATTAGGCTGAATTATGAAGACAACTGTATTTACTATCAATAAGAACAATAACAACTATGGCACAAACTATTCTAAGATTCTTGACAATATTATTCTTGATTCTTTGATTAAGAATAACTCATATCTGTTTAAGAGTGCAAAGAAGAAGTCTGACGATGACTTGATTGATGCCATGTTTGATGATATTAATACATATAAGTACAAGCATTTGAAGGCTGATGACGATTTTATCAGTGCTTGTAATTTCCTTGCAAATTATGGCAAGACAAATACTTATACAATCCCTTACAAGATGAATACTCTGTATCGTCTTTCTGATGGTACTCCAATTATTTTCTATAACAATGAGATTCAGATTGGTACAGATTTGTATGAGTATAGCATGTTTAATGATATTAACTTTATTTCTAGTCTTAAGCCAGAGATGAAGAAGATTATTATTAACATTAACATTAAGCTTTAAACCTGTTAACTTAAGCATTTTTACATCATGAGTTTAACATTACCTACAAGTAAAATTCCTGCTAGTACTACAAATCCGCAATTTCTAGTATTAATTGGCCGAGAAAAAGTTGGAAAAACTTCAGCTTTGGCACAATTAGATAATAATCTTATTATCGATCTAGAAGGCGGATCTACGTTTGTTGACGCAATGGCTATCCAGTGCCGTACAATAAGCGATTTAGGAGAAGCAGCAAGCGCCATTAGAGCCAAGAATAAAGAAGTAGGACATAATTTCTATAAACACATCACAATAGACAATGCCACATCTCTAGAAGAGATTTGCCTAGGATATGCAGCAACATTATATAGGCAGCAACCTATGGGTAAAAATTGGACAGGTACAGATGTGCGAACACTTCCACAAGGAAGCGGGTACTATTATCTTAGAACAGCTGTTCTTAAGGTAATAGATATGTTTAAAGAACTATGTGACGAATTCATTTTAGTTGGTCACATCAAAGATACTATTGTGGACGATCCTGCCACAGGAGAAGAACTTACTGAAAGATCTTTAGACCTTGTAGGAAAGCTTTCCGGAATGGTATGCAGAAGATGTGATGGCGTTGGATATATGTATAGATCTGGTAATGAAGTGCATATAAAATTCAAAGCTGACAAAAATATTGCAATGGGCTGCCGAAGCGAACACCTTAAGAATAAGGACATTGTAATATCTGAGATGGATGATGAAACAGGAGTACTTACAACACATTGGGATAGAATATATAAGTAAGCTAATATACAGATATATACGATCTGCAGCATATTATGCTGAGTCTAAATTAGACAAATTGGCTTTACGAATATTAAAATAACGCTTTAACGCTTAGAAATTATGTATAATACAAAGACAGCAACAACAAACAACGAAGAGTTTAGTAGCAATTATATGCCAGTAGGCATCAACGAGAACGTTATGCTCAAGGAGGTGAATTGTAATAAAACACCACAGGGCAGAGATTTCTTAGAGATCGTGTTTGAAAACGAACAAGGTCAAACTGCTACTATGACAGAATGGAAGAACGAAAAGAATATGTGGATTAAAACAGACGAAGATTTACAAAAGCGTGACAACACCCAGTTTGGTCGCATTTGTCAGATTATCGACTGTTATTACCCATCTCGCCCAGATGCGGAGCTAAACACTTTTGTAGATATGATTAATTGGGTTAAGCAGATGCTCGATCCAATGATAGCTACAAAGAAAAAGTTGCGCCTGAAGGTCTCTTATGACAAGAAGGGCTATACTCGTGTAAGCCAGTATGGAATCTTCGTTGAAGATATGTCTATAACAGATTCGCAGATAAAACTCTTTAAGAACGATCTTATGGAGAAGCCTGTCGTTGCCGATAAGGAAAACGACGATCCGCTTAACGTACCACCAGCCGTTACTCCGGACACTGCGAATACAGCAGGCGCATCTGATCTTCCCTTTTGAGGAGTTCGCGCCTGAAGAAATAGAAATACTACATGATTGTATGAAATCCGGTAGGCGGTTTTTACACTGCCTATATAGCAGGAGTGTCAAACTATACAAAAAGTGGTTATACTCAGGGAGGTAATACTGCCATGAAAGGGTATTGGTGGAGCTAGGTAATTCAGTTACCCTATGGAGGTGAAATGCCTCCAATAAGGCTCGCTGGTAATGTTGTGAAACATTTGCATGGACAAAAATTATTTTATAACGTTGTGTAGGCATTTTTACTAGTATATTATAGTCCAGTGAGGTTCGATTCCTCACAGAGCCACAGTTTTATATATGCAAGCGTGTATATATGAGGCTATTTGCCTGTGAAGGTAGATTAAGCAGCTTTTCAGCTGTTTCCAAATCTCATGGTGTACGCTACCTAAGTGCGGGTTTGAATAACCTAAAGTCCGACCTGAATATGTCCGTAAACTATTCTACGTCCGTCAACGTAGACCTGAGCATGTCATTAAACTGCTCATTTTTATTTGGGGTATGTATGTGCGCACTGAGAACGGTAATCTTCCAAGATGCTGGAAGACAATACGGGTTCGACTCCCGTATACTCCACTAACTTATAAGTTATGTATAGTACTAGAACAGCAATAACGATGTCTCTACGAGATATCTTAGATAAGTTGACTGATTTAGACATCTATACGTATTGTATTGGGCAATTTAAGGTTGGAAAACTGATGAATAGCCCATTAAGGTCTGGAGACAAAAACCCGTCGTTTGGAATATTTCAAGCGAGTACCGGAGGACTGCTATGGAAAGACCTTGGAACAGGAGATTGCGGAAACGCTCTAAAGTTCCTAAAAGAAATCAAAGGTATAACAACGAGAGACGAACTTGAACGAGAATTATTGCGTATTGTACGCAGAATAAATCCTAATTTAACAGTTAGGACAAATACGTACAGTAAACCGAAAGAAGAAACCGATATCGGAATAGTGCGTCAACCGTTTACGAACGTAGATAAAAATTACTGGAAGCAATTTGGAATACATATAGATACACTAAAACTGTATAATGTATTTAGCATTAAGTACTTTCTTTGTAATAGCGTCGTCAAAGGCACCTACAAAGAAACTAGTCCTATGTATGCATATAAAGTGTATGATAAGTTTAAAATTTATCGTCCACTTGCTTCTAAGTTTACTAAATGGCGTACCAATCTGACAAATAGGCACGTACAGGGATTAGCCGAATTGCCTAAAGAAGGAGGCAACACGCTCATAATAACAAAGTCTTTGAAAGACGTAATGTGTTGTTACGAGATGGGTTATAATGCTATAGCGGCATCCAGTGAAACTACGTTTATACCAGAAGATATTCTAAAGTCGTTGCGTTCAAAGTGGAAGCATATCGTAATATTATACGATAGAGACCAAACTGGAATGCATAAAGCTAGAGAATATAGTAAGCAATACAAGCTAGATGCCTTTTTCATCAACAAAAAGTTTAAAGCAAAAGATCTTTCAGATGCTGTAAAACTAAATGGGTTTACAACTATGAAAGAATGGTTAAATAAAACGCTAAAAAAATATGATTGAAATGATTTTAGCATCCTGCTTGGTAGGAGTGTTTGCTGGTGCAATAATGTCACCAATAGTGCATAAATATGTATCTAAGAAGCTTTCTAAGCGAATATCTTTAGCTAAGAATAGTTTTCTAAGGATATACCTTCCAAATGGTCTTAAAATGACAATTTGGGATAGTACACAGCACAAGGGCGACATTTGTGCATGTGTCCATCAAAGCGACGATACAAAAGTTGCTGATGGAGAAATTGTGTATTTTAGCGGAACTTACGTATCAAAGATACGAGGAAAAGAGTTCTGCTATGATAGGTAAATCTAAAAGTAGGGTTAAAAATGCGACTAAGGTCGATAAGTATGGACTTCATTTTAGAAGCAAACTCGAATGCTATACTTATGAAGCTTTTATGAAGGCTGGAATACCAGTTAAATATGAGCCAAAGCATTTTACCTTACTTCCTAAGTTCGAGTATTTAGAAGAAAAAATAAGACCTATAACATATTTACCAGACTTCCTTGGAAAAGGATTTATGGTAGAATGTAAGGGACTTATGGGAGACTCCTTCCCTCTTCGATGGAAATTGTTTAAGTATTATCTTAAGCGTCATAGGAGTAAAATGAAGTGTTATCTCGTCCGCAATCATAAACAAGTAGACGAGATGATAGAAGAAATTAAATCCGAACATTCGCACTAAACGTCAACATTATGGATAAGAAATTTTTGAAAGTAGGTAAGAGTTTAAGTTTTAAGTTTAACCCAGAGGGTCTTGAGTGTGAATTAACTCCAGGCATGGTCTACAATATTAAAGTAGATCCATATGAGCGAAAAGTAGGACTTGAGGAATCTGGCGCTTTCTCAATGCCTTCTAAGGTATATTGTACAGATCGTGATAAACGATTTATGGATAAGGTTCTCAACAGTTATAAACTGTCAGAGAATGGGTTCACTGGTGTTATGCTTGCTGGTCTTAAAGGATCCGGTAAGACAATTACGGCGAAGTTAATCGCTAACAATAGTGGGCTTCCAATAATCAACGTAGACAAGAATATATATCCTTGGGCTCTTAAGATTCTTGTAGAGAAGCTTGATGATACTAAGGTGTGCTTCTTGTTTGATGAGCTTGACAAACTTCTTGAGGATTACGATGATTCTGCATTATTGCAGATTCTTGATGGTGCCGATACTAAAGGTAAGCATATGATATTGTTTACATGTAATGATACAGATGCTATATCTGAATATTTGGTAGACCGTTGCTCTCGTATTCGTTATTGGCGAGAGTTTGATGAAATATCACCATCTATGATTATGGAGATATTGAATGATAAACTCAATAACAAGGATGAGGCTAAATCTTTGACAGATTTTATTAAAGACAACTTTGATGTATGTAGTTTTGATAACATTATTTCTTTTGTAAAGGAGGTAAACGATTATCCTACTGTTACATTCGAGGAGTTGTTTGAGGATATGAATCTGTCTCCTAAGAATGGACAGATTAAGCCTCATTATCGTCCATCTAAGAATGTAAAGAAGGTTGAAAATAGTGAATGGATAAAGCACAAGTCTAAGTATGACGATTGCAAATGTTGTGATAGTTGTTGTAGTTGTTAATGAATTATCCAGAGTATAAAATACCAGAGTACGAGATTCCTTATTATGAGGATGGTTCTCGTATTAGCAACTCTGCGATAGGTTGGTTCTTGAATAAAGGCCCAGCCTATTTACGCAGAATGCTAGATGGAAAAGAAAAGGGATTGGATCTCCCACAATTACGTAAAGGAACCATGATACACGAGTTTTTACTTCAACCAGAACAATTCTGGAATGATTACGTGTTGTTTACAGGGGAGAAGCCAAAAAGTGCACAAGCACAAAAGTTCTGTGAAAATTTAATAAATACCGTCGAAATAGAGCTAAATAAACAGCTCTCAGAGGCTTATCGTAAGTCTTATAGTATAGTTGGCAAGAGCGAAGATAAAATCCTCACAGAAGCGCTTAAAATGAGCGTAGAGTACAAGGATTATATTGAAGTTCTTAAGTCTAATAAAATACTTATATCACAGTATGATTTAGATCAACTTATGAGTATCCAACATAATATTGGAGCTCATAAACTAGCGAGGCAATTGATTCGTAGAGCTGGAGATCATGGTAGCATACATGTATACCACGAGTTTCAGATAAACTGGAACTATTTGGTTGAAGACAAGTTAAATCATGGAGCATTTACGCCTATTGCGTGTAAATCATTGCTTGATAGTTGTACATTTAACTTTGACACAAGGACATGTACAATTATGGATATTAAGACTACGGCTAAATTATGGCATTTTGAAGACAGTATGAAAGAATTTGATTACTGCAGACAATTATGTTTCTACCAAGAAGCAGTATATTGGTATCTAAACCTCAAGCTTGGATTAAGCAGTAGTGAAATCACCAAGTGGAAATTTGAATTCTATATCATAGCTATCGATACAACAGGTAGCAATGAAATAAGAGTATTCAAATTAACAACGCCTCAAGTCACATCTAGAGGCGTAGCGATACACGACTTTATGAGTATGTATTTGTGGCATTTGGAAACAGGAAACTGGGACCATAGCTACGATTACTATACTGGAGACGGTAGTGAAGCTTTAGACCTATGACAGATTTCGATAAAGTAGTAATTCCACTACTTGATGAAGATATACTGCCATCAGATATTGATGAGCAGTTCGTTGGGTGTTTTACAGAAGATTTGGATCATCCAACAGATATGCCTATAATTTATATGTTATTCAAGTGTGATAAAGTTACACAAAATTCTATTAACCGTATCAATCGTATTGAGAAGTGCAAGAACTTGCATACGACTAGATACAAGATGATTGATAGTACAAATTGTGTGGCTTATGGATTTATTCTAACGGGAAAACGAAAAAGTCTTATTACGGGTAACTGTGATTTAGACTTAAAAGATTGTTTGAAAATAGCATCTTTTTGGGGCTATAATGATAATATCATAAATGTGATTAATCATGTGCCCTGTGTATTAATGGTGAACAAAGAAATGCCGTTGGAAGATTTCCAATATACAATTGATGACATATTTACAGGCAAAGTAAAAGGGGAAGGATTGCAATTGAGCAGTCCCTCCCCTTATTTTTTTTCAAAAGAATCGTCGATAATTCGGTGAATTTCAGATAGAGCCATTATGGCTAAAAACTTCCGCCGGCATCAAAACTTCCTCCTCCGAAGTCTGATCCAGAATCGAAAGATCCTCCTCCAAAAGAATCGTCATTGTTATTATAGTCATCGGGCATTACAGGCTCACCAGAAGAAGTTCCTGTAGAATCGTTTCCAAATAAGTGTAAATACCAGTATTTATTCCTATAATAATTCTATTTAGCCCTCAATGTATTATAATTAGCGTCTTCATACAAATTGCTAAACGGGACCATCTTCATTGCATCTCTAAACCATCTGCTAGACCCTTTATACGCACCAGACTTTACAGTGTCAGTAGGATTATGACCAGTAAGACCAATGGCGTCAAGCATATATGTAAATCCTGTACCAAAGTCATTCCACACAGACTACAATGTTGTAATAGATCCCACAAAGTCTGCAACGGTTGTTGGGTCAAGGTTTGTACCTCTCGCCTCTGCAAGACGCAGTGATATTAAGTATAAGTATTGTATCCACCACGACTTATCATTATCAGCTTTCATCTTTAAATATATAGAAGCTAATGTTGCCGCTGCACAAATAGCAATATCGGCAGACACAGCTTTAACGCCTTCTATTTCAAGCTGTGTTATACCTTTTAACTTTTCTCTCTTTTCGTTGTATTCCTATTTCTTTGCCTAGTCGTGAGATAGTAACGAACGTAATCCGTAAACCCAATTAGTTATGTATCTCCTAACTAAGTTTGCAATAGCTGTGTAATGACCTCTTTCTATTTCTCCTGTCTCATAGTTGTAATATCCGTAGCTCTAAGCTTCTTCAGTTGTTTTAGGATTCTTTACAGGGACTCCATTCTCATCAAGCTCTTTTACAATATAGTCATTAGCATTCTACATTCTTTCGTATATATTGCCTACGATAAAGTTACGCATCATAAACATCATAGCAGTATACAGATTCTGTCTTGCTTTAGATACTTCTGTTGCTGGCATAACACCATTGTAAAAAGCAGTTCTTTGAGCAATTTTGTTCTTTACATTCTTTGCTATTTTATTATTAAGGTACTTCGCAAAAGCCTTATTTACTGTAGGCAAATAATCTCCTGGCTACCAATCGTATGCATCGTATAACGTTGTGTGTAAGTCAGAATATACAGCCTTAGCCTCCTTTTTTGTATATCCAGCGTCAGTAAATGCTTTTATAAGTTGGTTACGAGTATAGAATCCAGGCTTAACACCAGCATATGATGTGTCTTCAAAAAGTCTAGTGTGATGATAGAATGACATCATTACTATAGAGTTATTCATATAGTCGCCAAGCGTATATCCTCCCATCATAAGATACTTAAGACAAAATCTTCTAAACCAACCTTTATGTAAGCCTTCAAATATTTCGGAGTTATTCTTGCTTATTTGATTCATCTACATCAAAGCACCTTCTTTAGTTGTAGGCTAAGCTTTTCCTAATCCTCTAAAGTTGTTTAAAATAGTTTTAGGACTCAATAATTTAATTATAGCCCAACCGAAGTCTTTCATTGTAAGATACTTTCCTACAAGAGAATCTTTGAATATCTGCAAATTAGCATCTAATGCACCAACTGTCATAGAGGCTGTATTAAGACCAAGCATGTGGATAGAGCCATATCTTTTAGCCCTAGATATTAAAACTCTTGCAGCATCACCCTTCTCGTTATTCTTTGTAAGACCGGATACTACGTTTTTACCATAGAACTACGTTTCAAGAAGAGTATTTATAGCCTCTTCACTTCTCTGGCTACTATATTTATCCATCTTTCTGAAATGATTGTAAACATTTCCTGATCTAGAACTCTTATATTTGTCTTCTCTGTATTCTGGGTTAAGCTATTTTTGTATAGCTAAGATTTCTGGCAATAATTCCATTTTTCCTTCATAGTTCTTAGCCATATCTACGAATTGTATAACATTACTACAGATAGATGAGCTTATATATTCTGGATGGTCTAATCGCTTGACAAATCTAATAGGAACTGTACTTTCATCTTCTCCACTAGGAGTTACTCTTGGCTTAGATCCCTTTACTTCCAAATCTGTATCGCTAGGCATTATACTTACCATAGCTTTACCAAGATAACCAAACGTATCCTTTGCAGAATTAGGTCCTCTAAATACTCTTGACAAAAGCATTGCTGTAGTACCCTCTATCTAAGGAAGAGCGTTGTTATATCCAGACTTAATAGCTGGAATCTTCTCGTACATCTACTTCATTGTACTAGTAAGCGTGTCATAAAGCGCTCTGATGTCAGAGTTCTAATTTACCTCCTAGTCAAAGTATTTGTCCTTATATTTATCTGTGAGCTAATATCCTGGTTCCTTTCTCTAAAAGTCATACCTATCGTCATAAATTTTATTTGGAGTAGCATTATTTCTCTTAGAGAATCTTCCTGTAGGCTTCAATATAATTGATGGATGAGTCTGTCCGTTATAGACGAACGTACTACTTTTCGGTGTTATTTCGTAGAAACAATCAAGCGGCTAAGGTCCTTTCTTTGTGTTCTTAAAGAAGAATCTATTGTCGATAAGATATCTTAAATCTGCATCAGAGAATGTTGTAATATCCTAACCAAAGAATTGATTAAGCTCTCCATTCTTTGCTCTATCAAGGTATTTGTCTCTAAAGAAGTCTAGTTTACTCTTGTTTAATCCAGGCTGCATAGCAAGTCTGTAAGTAAAATACTTTCTAAAATCAGACTTTGTTCCATTTTTGCCAGAATCCTCTATATCTTGTTCTATCTGCTGTGCATTGGCAAAGAATGCTTCTGAGTCGTGTGGTAATCTAGAGAAGTCTTTAGATATGCTTCTATTATCTTTTGTCAAAGTAAGAAGGCCGCTCTACAAGTATTTTAATACAGGATCATTATACTAAGACTGCCCGACATTTGCAAGCTTGTATAACAAAGGATTTATAGATACTGTAGAATTAAGTCTTATAAACTAATCTCTCTTTACTGGATCTGTAATAGCATTAAGCTCTTGTACGAAAGCTGCATTATCCTAATCATAATCAGTCTAATCTGATACCCATTGATTGAATGACCTTAACTCTATAGCCATCCTATACTTATCATCTTCCTTCTTTTCTCCGTTAGGATAGAATGGATTTGATAACTAATCAGCTTCTTCTTTTGCAAGTAAATAGGCTTTCTGCTACTCCGGAGATAGATCTTCATAGTGCACTGTTCCGTCTTTTCTTGTAGCCTGTTTTGCATAATATCTAAGATCCTCGTCTATTCTTAGTTTTTCTTTTATAGTATCTGGGGATAAGCCGTGACCATGAGGATTAGCTGGTATAGGATCATTCTTAGTTTTAGGCTAATATACAGGAGTGGAACGCATTTCTTGATAATACTTCCTAGTATACTATTTTATTCTTCTACCATCATCGAAAGCGTCCATCTCATCAAGATAGTCATAATATTTTGGTCTCTACCAACCAGACGAAGTGTACTTCCATTTTTCCTAGTATACGCTACAACCAGTCTGCTTATCAATAAGTTCTCCTGTATCTTCGTCCTACTCGTAGCCATATTTCTCCATTAAACGCTCTTGCTCTTTGCGTCTATCCTATTCATACTATCCTTGGTTATACTCTGTTCTAAAGTTACCAGTAGCTTTACCATCTCTGTCAAACTCCATTAAAATCATCTCAGGGTTACCTGGAACAAGCTTACTCATAGCCTTCCATGCTTTTCTCCTAAGAGCATCTATTTGATGACCAATATTGTTTACATATACCTATCTATCGTAATCAATGTCATTAACTTTATTGTACAGTATTCTAAGTATAGGAGAACTAGATCTACCATACATTCCAGCCCACATCTCTAGCCAGTTTATATCTCCATACATAGCCTATCTAAGAAGCCAGTCCTCAGCTACAATCTTAGCATTCTCTATATTACCAAGACCCATATTTTCGTCTATATATTGGTCTACGATTCCAGTTGTAAGCGTATGCAATGCATTTCTATACAATACAGAAATGTCCTACATAGATGCGTTTATTTGATCTATATGAGTCTTTAATATAGATGGGAAGTTACCAAATACCTTAGCAGAGTTTATTTGATTCAGCACTTCTTTAAAGAAGCCTATGGAGTTTTTATCTATATCTATTAACTATTGTGCAGTAATGCCTTTAAAATTGTTCTTTCTAGCGTTTTCTAGAAACTTATATATAGAGCCATCAGTTATATTTCCATTCTGATCCATGTAACCAATTCTATCTACAACATAGTTTACGAATGTGCAAATGGCATCATCGTCTGACTATCTCTACATTTTCTGCATAGTCTAGAACAGCTTATCCTGTATCCTTATCTATGATGGGGTTTTAGAAACAATATGATCATATGTATCAAACAGGTCTTGCAGTCTCTGTATCGCCTCGTCTTTACTAAGTGTATTGTCAGCCATAAGCTAGAACTTAGCTTTGTTTTCAAGTCTTACTTTATTGAATTCAGCTGATACTTTAACCTAATTAATGTCTAGGTTAAGTAAGAATGACTAAGCAAGATATTCGTGCAGCATTTCTTTATTAGAGTCATCTATAACTAAGTCTTTGAATGCATCTCTAACCTATGTATTAAACTACTCCCATACATCAGCTGCCTTTGTACGCTCAGCAATATCATTAGCTTTACCAACAAGTATGTCTACAAGCTTTTCCTCTGCTTCTGTTATATTTTTTATATTGTACTGACTCATAATATCAGATAGAGCCTTTTGGACCATCTGTGAGTTCTGAAACATACCAAGATAATGGTGACATATCTCATGAGATTCGGTGTTAAGCTTTGCGGAGCTTCTTCCGAATGCTACTTTAATTACATTGCCAATAGCACTAAGCTTATTAGATATATACTAGCCAGAGGCTTTTGCTACATCTTTTAATGATGTGCTACGTATATAGTCTACAAATTGTATCTATAAATCTTTAGAAGATAACAGTACGTTTCCTTCTTTATCTACAGATTTTGTAAGACCAAATGATTTTTCTAATCTATCTGCTAAAGTAGTGTGTAAACGTTCGTATTCGGCCTAATTCCAGGCTTCTGTAGCCTCTCTAAGAGTCTTGCCTTTCTACTACTAGGCAAGGATAAAATTACCTTTTCTAGAGCCATAATTTTGAGCCATAGAGCTAAATGATTTAGCATCAAACTATAATGCGCCATTATAATTATCTAAGTCATCTATTGTAGGCTCTACTCCATCCTGCGTCCAGTCATAGTGATCTTCTATAAACTTAGATGTAAATATAGTAGCCTTCTCCAATACGGCTTTTTCTTTACTACCTCCATTACGCTGTAATAAATCCTTATACAGTGCGGAGTCATTTCCATTTAAATCCTTATCTAAAGGATATCCGTTGTTCTATGATAAGGCATAATAGGCAGCCTCTCGGCTACCTAAAATACCCTCATATTCATTTAACAACGCTTCGTTTTCTTTATTTCTTAACAAACACGTCATAATAATTATTTATTACAGTCGTCCTATCTTCTCTTTCCGAGCTCTTTAAGATCGTCTTTTATATCCTAATCGTTTTTAACTTTATAAGAATCCTGCTTCTTTCTAAGTTCTTCTCTTACTTCCATAAGGAGTCTAGGGAATTCCTTGCCCCATTTACCCCTATCTTGTACATGAGTTAAAGTAGAATTACCTGTTCCAAGAAGTCTTTGGAGAGCTTGTGGATTTTGCTCGAATGATTCCTTTAGCAATTGCTTCATAATCAAAGAAGAAGATCTATCCCAAGCCTAAACATTTAGGTTTCTAATCTATCTTCCTAATGATCTTAACTAAGATCCTGTTGCAGTACCCATAATTTCAGCCTATATAGACTTACCACTTGACCTAGTGTTTCCATCATTAGATCTGGTATCAGCAAATTTGCTAGCCTTAATATACTAGAATGCCTATTCTACAGACTGGAATTCTTTGACTGAGCCATCATTAAAATGATGAGTAAAAGGTCTAATTGCAAAATTGCTTAAATCAGCATTCTCGCCAGTTCCGGCATATATGTTAACAGTATTAGAGGTTGGAACACCCTAACCTTTTTCTGCAAAAACAATTACATTTGGATTCTTTACAACATACTCGGTGTTATCAGACCACATTGTTCCTTTATCAAGTACTATTACATCAGCTGTAGAATTTCTTCCATTCTTAGCGTAATCTTTAATATCCTTATAGTGTTCTACTTTTGCAGTGGATAGAATATGGAATTTACTAACTTTAGCATAGTCACCAGTATAATGTCTATTAATTCTGCCTCCTTCTGGATGTTCTGCTGTAGGAGGTTCTAGAGATTTATCGGTTCTAGTTTTAGCATAATCTGTAGCTTCTTCTTCACTAGATGTGAAGTATAATGCACCATTTAAAGTGTCATCGTAATCTACAGCGGTTTTACCTACAGTCTCAGAAAGTGTAGCTGCTTCTCTATCTTCAGTAAGAGCGTATCCTCTATATATAGTTAAAGGTGTCTTGCCGTCTTCAGAATAAAAATTATTAGCAGTAGGCTCAGTTCTAGTAAACGCATTATCTTTCAGTGTGCCATCTTCATTGTAATAATTAAGCATCTTATCACCATTATGATGCGCATAACAATACATGCAACTAGATGCGCAATTACTGTTATATCTAAGAACATCAACCTTCCCGCCGTAACAAGTGCAAAGCTATCTTTGTTTGTTATTGGCTTCAGCCTTATCTTCTATATGCGTTCCAAGTATATTATTTATCTACTATACTGATAGACATCCCTACTTACTTATACCAGGTATTACACCAGGCTCTGCGCATGTTGATAATTTAACTCCGTATTTATTTGCTATTTGAAGCATTTTCTCAGATATACCTTTAACTATTTCAGGTTTTACGTTAGGTTTAAAGTTTCCATCAGGAAGTTTTTCGTACCCATTCTTTTCATAATCGTAACCTAAGTTCTTCATAAAGATAGAAGTTGTACGATAATAATCCATTACAGAGAATTTAACGCTCTTAATACCAAGTTCAGATGCTCTTTTAATAAGAGCTTCAACTTCTTTGATCTTTGTTATACCAGGAACTATTGGGTCTATTCTAAGTGTAACCATATTTGGATCAAGACCCTGTTTAATAAACTTGCCAACACGCTCAATCATATCCTGCCATTTCATTACACCTGGCTCCCATTTTGTATCACCAAGAGTTGTAATGCTAAAGTGTATAATCTTAGGCTTTTGAATACTAAGAATTCTACGCATTGGGAGACCATCGTGCTTTGTAATAATATACATGGCATCCATATCATTAGCCGTCAATGTATTGCCACGATAATCTTTAACAGTAGTTTTACCATTAAAGAAGTCCTCAAGCTATTTAGCAAAGAATGCCGGATCTGTCTTTTCTGAGGCAACAGCTATTCTTGGGTGTGTATCACTACCAGTAAACGGATGTAGCGCAAGAATCTCTTCATTGGTAAGAATAGTGTTAGGAGAACTTATAGTTTTCTAAGCCTATTCAAATGAAACGTTATGAGTATCTTTGTGCTCTGCGCTAACGTATTTAGCTAAATCAGCAGTCTTGTCATACAAGTATTTAAACAATTCTGGAGTACGTGCTTCTGTAATCTGCGAGATTTTACCATTAGACAAACCTGTAGATGGGAGATAGATTTTTCTATATTTACCTGTATCCCATTCGTCTTTAATAGCCTAGAACTCTGCATCTATAACCTTCTTGAACTCTTCTATATCAGAATCGTTCCATCTACCAACATCTCTAGTTCTTCCTGTTGAAGGATCGTACCAGTGCTGTGTAGATACAGGCATAGCATTATCCATTCCTCTGATTATAGCTGCTGTTGCATTAGGGAACATCTTACCAAGACCATAGGTTCTAGCGTATTTACTATCATTACTTATAGGGTTACTGCCAGACGTCCTATTTGTATTATCTCCAAATACGAATAACACATCAGGGTTATCATTAACCTCCTATCTTGTCCAATTTCCTGGATGATACTCAATCTTTCTCTCAGCCTGTTTAGGAATAGAAGGATTTTCTATATCTCCAGTATAAGGATTAGATACAGGCACACTAGATATAACAATAGCAGTCTTTCTAGGTCTTGTTAAAGCAGTATAAATAAGCTCTGATTTCTCTTGGTTAGAAGTAGCTGTTGTGCCCATTATATCCTTCTCGTCTACAACTACGATATCGTATGTAGAGCCCTAAGATTTATGAGCTGTAATAGCGTAACCAAAATCAACATCAGCGTATCGTCCTTTGTATTCCCAGAAATCACCCCAAGCCTATCTCTTTAATGCTTTATTGGTCTATCTCTTAGCTCGAGAAGCTAATTCCTATAATTTCTGATTATATAACCCAATATCATTTCTAGACACAACCTATATGACGCAATCTTTTTGCTCATTACCAGTTCTCGTATATGCCTTACCATTTGTCTCAAGATATAATGTGTGAACTCCAAATTCATCAACATCTGTATCCTAAATACTCTTTATCTATATTTCTGAAGAGTTTTCCATTGTAGCGCTAACATCTGGTAGATCATATGGAGAATTTAAGATGAGCATATCTCCCTTTGAGTAATTAGAATCCTTACCAAATAAAGCCTCATGAATCTTCTGATTTAATTCAGTTTTCTCGTTTACGTGGTATGTAACAATCTTTATATGATTAGTAAGACCTTTTTCAACAGCGTTCTTCACAGCCTTGATTACTGAGTTCAAAATTTCTCCTTCACTATTAGAAAATAATAAAGATCCTTTATCTGTGATCTAGTTATTTCTAACAATGTGCTGTGTAGGATTAAGTTCCGGATTTTCTTTCTAAGAGTTCTCCCAGAAATAATCAGCATATGGCAATATTGGATTAGCTTCACCCTATCTAACTCTAGTGATAAGTTTAGACTTATGCTTACTATTAAATATGTCGGACTTTTTATTTAAAAGATCCTTATGAGTTCTATAGAATTCACTTTGATCATCTCTGATTGGCTGTATCTGACCTATATCTCCCAAGAATAACATCTAGAATGGTCTAGAAAGACTAGAGTTTATGTCAATAATCTTTTTAAGAACATCTTCTGTTATCATTGATGCCTCATCTATAACAAGTAATGCTGGAGGATTGTCCAACAATGGAACTTTTAGACCTACCTAGAATTTAGTCGTCTATGTATCATTATCGTTAATGCCCTTCATTCCGAGCAAACTTGCTATACTAAAGAACTTCTTTCCTCTTGTATCTTCTCCGAAACTATTCTTTATTACACCCTTGGCTTTATGAGATACTGCTGCTACATATATCTACTCGTCATCGAACTCTTTAAGAATTTCTTTAGCTATAGTAGTCTTACCTGTACCAGCCTTACCTTCAATAACATAATACTAAGTAGGATCGGTGTTAGTCTTTAAGAATGATACTGCGTTTATAATAGCGCTTTGTTGCTCTTTATTGTAAGTAATTCCTCCAGACTTACCGGTTGATCTAACAGTTGTAACATCTGTATTCTTTACAGGAGATTCTGCCTTGGTTTCTTCTGGCTCTAGCTTCTTTGTATCAATATAGAACTTCTATTTAATCTATTCGATTAGTTTCGCATACTGCGAATCATTCTCTTGATAGCCAATGTAGTTCATAGCAAACCCAAAGTCACTATTACCGAATTCAAATATATCATTTCCCTTGAAATGCAATCCTCTCTTCTTGCATAACGCATAAATAGGTACTTCAGTTAAGCTTGTATTACCAGTATCCTTATCTTTTATTCCATCAAATTTACTTACACCAATCAATCTGTAAAGTGCTCTGTTAGAGTTGTTGTTATCTTTTGTTGCAAGCTCGTCTTTCACGGTAATGTATCTAGGGTACTAACCATTGTCAAGTCTATTTATAGTTGTAACCCATTCACCTTTTCCGTTCTATGTATATCCGCACAAAGCAAGAGGCTTCATTAACTATGGGTCATATATACCAGAGTCAGTAAAGTTTCTTTGGTTTTTACGCATATAATCATACTATGGAACAAAGTCGGTGTCGTTCCAATTATTTCTAAGTATATCGTCTATAATAGCATTTCTAACATCGCTTTCAAGGTTTATATTAAACTTATTTAACCAGAACTCTATATGTCCAACGAATCCACTTTTAATCTTCCATGAGTTAGGAACATATTTAAAGAATCTGTTAAAACCAGATTTCTCACCAGATGTTAACCATGCATAAACTACAAGATCTCTGGCAAAGTTCTTTAACTCCTAATCGTCTGGATAACCAAGTAGCTCTTCCCACGCATCAGTTAAATCGTCCTGATTAAATGATGACTCAGATATACTGTGGAAGGTACTTACGAACTTAGGTGCAGGATAAATCTATCCATTATTACCAATAGTAGTTTCGTCTTTTACTTGATCAGATTCTACTAAAGATGTAAGCAGTTTATTGTTTCTTAAGTAGAACAGCTTGTCGTCAGGGTTATTAATCCTACGCTTTATATTAGCAAGTCTGTCGGCTATCGTATTGTCACCAAAGAATAATCTGTTAACATCTATATTATTAGTTTGCGCATAAGCTCTAATAAAAAGTGATTTAATACACTGTGAAATATTTCTATCAAGTTTGTTTGCTATATCTTCTGTCTATGAATAGTTATTCATAAACTGACCAAGCTAACCAACTAATGAAGTATAAGATGTAGTAGCCTCAAATACCTATCCTGCAAGAATACTCTTCATTGCTTTCATGAATGAATTGGTCTTCTTGTCAATCCAAGAATGAGTCATCATTCTCATTACACCTTCTGGGTCAAACGATGTGTTACCTTGCTAAATATCTTTTAAGAACTAATCATACTTATCTTTGTACAATAACTGTTTAGCGAGTGTATTACCCTACTTCTTTGTATCAATCTTAGTAAGCTGTACAAGCTTTGAAATATCGCTTACAAACGGCTGTAGAATATTCCATGCCTTATAAACTTCAACCTATGCTCTACAGAAATCTGGATCTTTTAACATATCCTCTTTATTTGTATATTTAAGTGCATATGTTTTAAGGTACTATTCGCTCTTAAACATTTTGTTAATTATACCAATAGGAGAGTTGTTTTTAGTAGCATGTAATTGTCTCTATGCTTCATCCAGCTCTTTTTGTATTCCAATCCTAGCTTCATCAGAAGTAGCTTCAGATAAATTACTAGTAAGCATCTATACACGATTCTCGATCTAGTCAATATCATCCAAAGAGCTAAGTCTTACGCTATTTATAAACTTTAACTCATTTGTTACCTACTAATCATTTGTATCGTGATTACCTGGAAGATAACCAACTATATATTGTCTTAAAGCTTTCTCTGTAGCGTCCTTCTAAGCTCTATATTTGCTCTTTGTTAAATCTCTACCATAGTGTCCACTAGCGGCTTCTGCAGCAAATGCCATATCCCTAATAATAGGCTATGTAATAAACCAGACAGAATTATCAGCCTGGCCTGTTCTGACGAGGAAGTTAAGCATATTGTATGTAAAGCTGTTTACATTTATCTTTGACACATATGGGTCTTTTACAATATCACAGTGAGCATTAATAAATGCAGACAACCAAGACATAACAGCATTACCGTTCTTATCATCACGTAAGTCTATACGTTTAAATGGAGTTTGTTTAGTAAACTCTGACTCTTTTAATTTAACTCCATAAGCCATTGTAAGGGCCTAGTTTGTTACATTAAGAGCAAATGGCGCAATACCAAGCTTACCTGTAATATAATCTCTACGTCTATCAGTCTACTCGTGTAGTGTATAGAAGTTGTATGGTAAAGTCTTAGTAGAACCGGCGCTTTCAAATTGATTAGCTATACTTTCTACAAGCTCTGTATCATTATCAATAGATCTCATAGCTATCTAAATAGAATTCTCATTATCCTTGAGAAGTGTCATATAGTTTTCAAGAAGCTTGTTCTGATGATACCGCTTTGTACCTTTATCAAACTCTCTACTAGCCTTACCATCTTTAACGTTGTATGCTAATGATGCAAGGTACAGCTTATCAATATCAAAATCAGATCCGGTCACTTTAGTAAACTCTCTAGGAAGAATAATGGTATCCTTTACAACAGGAAGCACATCTACAAATCGTAAAGCATGTATAGATGACTGGGCCTGTGTAGGAATACGATAACCAATAGTATTAGCTTTCACATCACTTCTGTTACCTATAATCTTATTATCGAACAACCATTTTCTAGCCTAATCGAAAGACATTCCTTTCGGTATTATATGCTCAAAATAGTCTATAGATATAATTGCATCCATACTGCCATCATTGTTTACAAACTACAGCTATTTGCCTTCATTAAGAGTCTGCCAGTTAATAAGTTTTTTGGCAGCAGCTGGTAATTTATCGTACTCATCATCAGAAATTACATTGCCCTCCATAGCGAATACAGATCTCTGATAGGATGCATTTCCTGGAGTCTTGACGTCTATAATTCTCTTATTAAGAGCAGATGTAAGAATACTCTCTATCCAGTGCGGATCAGACTGAGCAGCAAGTGGTACATTTAAGTGTTTACTACCATCAGCATCGTCAACCTTAATAGTAATGGCATCAATTGTATTTTTGTTAGCATTTCTTGATGTAAGCTCATCGTTTAAGAACTTTGCGAACTTTTGAATATCAAACTCTTCATTAGTAAAGAATAAATCATCTACTTCTTTGACACCCATATCAGAAAGCTCTTTTATAGAATCCATAATATTGTCAAGAATCTAAGATCCAGAAATAGTCTCTCCTGTAAGAGAGTCGGTGTAATTAGTTCTATCCAATATTAAACTAGCAAGCGCTACCTTGGCAGTCTGTGTACCAAGATTCATCTCCGTTTTACCATTTGGGTCAGTATTAAGCTGCTTTCTAAGATATCTAAGATCCTGCTTAAACGTAACAAATGGCTCTTCTATACCTTTACCTTGTTTGAATTCAGAGTTATGTTTATTGCCAATCTTTACAGCAGAATCAAACAAAAGCATATCTACGCCTTCGTTTATCATCTTGTTGTACACCTTGCCCATGTCTCCCATAGCAATAGATGGGAATATAGGGAACAATGCCATCTTGTTATAATAAGGAATAAGCAAACTTCCAAGTTGGTCATCATTTCTGTGTCCAAATGCACTGTACTTCTGTGCTCCGACAATAAATTCCTAAAGCTCTGCAAATGCATCAGCTTTCTGTCTGAATGTATACTACTTATCTGGATCTCTAAGCATAGCAAACAGCTATTTAGCTTTATTGCTATACAATCCAAGAGATCTCAGAAGCTTTTCGCACATCTTATCTGTAATAAACGCAGATCCATCGGCTACATTTATTCCCTTTTCAGCATAAGCTTTATATTCTGCCTGGTACTTCTTAGTAACTCTAACTTTATCGCTTTCATCAAGATACTTATCCCTAAACTCTTCAAAGTCTTTTTGTGTTTTATGTTCAGCGTAAGCTATTTTTGCAGCTTCAGCTTTACTTTTGCCACTACGTACAAGTTTGTTGTATACTGCTTCTTTTGTATTAGCCTGTACGAACATCTTTTCAACACTATTCTAATAAGCATCGTCAATAGTTCCATCGTGCATCTTATCAGCCTCAGAAGAAACCATGAAATCATCAACCTACGCACATGTATACTATGACTCTGAATCATCCTAAAAATCAGTTCTAGGATTAGCTCCAGTAGAAATAAGTCCACCAAGACGCTTCAGCTGGTCAGTCTGTCTATCTTCGAGCTCGTTCTCGCTATACTTCCACTTATAGAACGCAGGGTGACCACCGAACAATCTCTCTACCTCTTGTACAGAAATAATAGATCTTGTAGAAATATCTGACATCATTGCTACAACTGCTGCAGCATTCATCTGCTCAAGAGTTGTAATACCTTCTGTTCCAGCAAAAGACTATCTAATTGAATTAAATTCATTCCAGCTAAGCCCAACATTCTGTAAAGAGTAATAGTTGTTTATATCGCCTTTAACGAGTCCAAGCTTTATAGCTTTTTTAACCTCTTCTTTAAACTAGATATCAAGAACTCTAGCCATTATATCTCTCTATTGTTCTCTACTCTTATTAAAGAACTATTCATCAGCTAATTTCAAACACTCTGTACTACTCTTTTTAGGATCGTTAAACTTAATCCTTTTGCCATTGTCATCAAGTATAGATGTAAGTGATGAAAATCTTGTGCCATTCGGCTCCACGCTTACGGTTTCACCTTTACTATTTTTATACTTATTAGGCGTATGATAATTCTTTATTTTTACAGTATCATCTATAGCTGTATCACCTTCAAAGTATCCAAGCTGATGCATACATTCAAGTATAGCTGCTTTTTCATCCTTAGCATAGTCTATGAATATATCCAAAACCTAATCAGATGGTCTTACTATAGTCTTACCAGTTTTATCTGTAACTATTCTAGGAAGCGCGCCAAGAAGTTCGCCTCTAATAGCCGCCTTCTGTTCATTGTCCGAACTAGACATGAGCTTGTTTACAAGCTTGTAATCTATACCTGGGATTAAGAATCCGTTGATAGCTTGATCAGAAGACTGTAAATACATATATGTCTTTTTATCAGACATTGTTGGATAAATTAATCCTCCACTAATAAGCATTGTAACCTTAGACATGTAGTCCTCTACTTCTGAAACCTAATTGTAATCAGAGCCGTAATCATCATTCTGGTCAGTCTTAAATCCGGCATAATTATTCATAAGAATCTTAGCCATCTTATTACCTTCATTCTGAGCTATTCTTCTAAGAACAATTGAGTGTTTGTTATAGCAGAAGTTCTATATTCTCTACTTGGCTTGATTATTAGGATTTTCATCCTATATATCTGCAAGTATATCTGATACTGTATTATTCTCTCCCTAAGTATATGCTTTGTTATTATTGGTCAAGAGGTTCATCATCTCATTCTTAACCTTATTATTCATAGACTAATACTTAGCAAGTTCGTTTACAAAAGAGTCTTTATTATACAGAGTATCAAGATTAATATTAACCTAGCCAGCGTTTCCTATAACAGAATCAAGAAGGTTTAAGAATTTACTTAAGCTTACAAGCGTTGTTTCATTAAGCATCTGTCTAAATGAATCTGCACTAAACTCACCATACTTATTAATAAGCATATAATTAATAGTATCGCTATCAATCTATATACCTATCTTATTAAGTGTTATGGTAATCTTATCTATAACCTCTGATAACTAAACAGGACTTGTAATATCGTATACGTTATTACCTATCTTTATTTCATTACCAGCGTTAGCCTGTGTCCATATATCTTTAATCCAGTTTGATGTACGCTTAAATATATCGTTTCCCGGAGCGTTGTAAACAACACCTCTTCTATCTCTGTTGAACAAGATTCTACCATTCTGGTCTCTTACTGTTGATACGACGCCAGTAACACCATTAGCTAATCTCTTAGACCAATCCTGTGAGAATTTAAGTGTGTCTCTATCGACAGATAAGTTAGACATTCTTATGCTAACACGTCCGTCTTTATCAGTAGATGATCTTGTCATCATAAAGTTGTACTTCTGACCAACTAATGCCTGAAACACTTGTGTTACAATAGCCTCTGCGTTATAATTAATTCCTTTTCCTGTTGTCTTATCGTAATCTATGTATTGAGCCTAGAAATACTCATTAAACGTAGAATACAAATAGAAGAACATAGGGTCCTGTGAAGCGAGTCTAGCTAATTCATCATGGAGCTCTTGAACGGTCTTTACATTGTGGAGCTACTCGAACATCTTACTGAATACTTCAGTCTAAGGCATAAATCTAGGGTCACCAAACAAGCTGTGTGATGTATCAAGCTCAATGCCTTCTTCATGATTATTAGCATTAGCCCACTTGACATATGGTACTGTGCCAAAGAAGAACTTGGCTTTTTGAGATACGCTTTGGAGTTTACTCATTTCGTAAGATTCTTTTCCAACATAATCCATATAAGCTCCAGCGGAACCAGCTTCAAGCTGTTCCTGCATATCTTCGTCATTAGTATTTCTGACGACACCTTCTTTGCTTATGTTTGCGATCTTTGCGTATACCCTATCAGCTATAACTGCAAAATTAGGGTAATAATATTCCTTTCCTATTGCTACTCCATTTTTATCAGTTATATATCTTTCTTTGCCTTGCTTAAATATTTCTTGGAATGCTTTGGCCTAAGCTTCTGGTACTGGAACTTCTGGATCTTCACCCATAAGCTATTTCATCATATCTATACCGATAAGCTTTTTAATATTTGTACCAGTAATTGTAAGTTGGTCTATATTGTCTCCAACTGCGTTAACTCTTCCTTCTTCGAGGGCCTTTTCTACTATATAGAAAGCTATAGTTTCAACGCAATCATTGAGCTGCTCGTTGTTTAAGATATTTTCAAAGTTATGCTTCATGCCAGTCTTCTGATTATAAACATCATAATGAAGAGAATCACCAAACTTAGCTTTAAAGCGCTCAAGGTTTTCTTTGCGTATCTTGCTTCCGGCTTTTGTTTTGTACCAACCTGTAGCCATTATTGCAGACAACAAGGTAAGTCTAATACTACCAAGATCTCTTGCAAACTATACTCCAGCTTTAATCTTCTAGAAAAGGGCTACGACCTTATTGTTTGAGAATTCGTTGTCGTCATAGTTATTTTGAGCATCCATATACAGATTAGCTAATCCTTCAGCTATCTCCGTATCAGACATCTTGTCGTTTCCTTCTCTCTTCTTATACCAGTCGTATATCTTTTCACGCTCAGATGGTCTTAATAACAACTCTAATACTCTATGGAATGCTTCGTGATATTGTACACCGTCTACAACTCTATTGCCAATATAGACCATATCTGTCATACATTTTCCAGCAAGAGCCATATCTGCAGGAATATCATCGTTTAGCTATTTGCCTATTTCGTAATAATCACCACCTATAACACGTCTTAAATACGCATCCATTTGCTCTCTATCGCCATCTGTTATATCTCTAAGCTTATTGGCTTCAACCTATAACTTAAGGCCTCTAGAGCGATTTAAAAGCTATTTAAGAGAGTTTAATCTAGGCATTGAGATTGATTCTTCTTTTTGCTGTTCGGCGATGGTATTATCTATACGATCATCCTATGCTGTATTAGGAACTAAATATGGTCCCTTAAAGTAAGTAGCTGTATAGTTCTAACCGATTACAGATGTCTGAGTGTACTGATGACGCATAAGATAACCAGCGTATGTGCTCTTTCTTCTTTCATTACCATCTTGGTCAAAGAAGTCATTTCTACTAAATTCAAGGCCATTTGGAGCTACAAATGTATCTGCGCTAGGATTATCTTCAAAGTAATGCTTTACATTATTTATAACAGAATTGTTTGTAAAGTTGAGCTATTGGCTAAGCATATTCTTCTCAAAAGCAACACCAACAGATCTTAAATCTGTTCTAAGTCTCTCTAAGTCATGCTCACTTGTAAGATCATATGTTTCTCCAGTTCCGTCTATATGCTTGCCATTATCGTCATATTGAGGTAATCCTATAATAATCTATTTGTTTGAAGAGAATGTTATTGTTCTAGTCTAATTTGTTTTATAATTAGGCTAATTGTTTTCGTTGACATGTACAAGCATTTTGATAAGATCGTACGTGTTGTAGCCGTTATAATTAGTCTATCCCTAAGCATAAGCCCTTAACAGATCAACAAGAGAATCAGCTTGATTCTAAGACAACTTAGACTGATACAATATAACTGGAATAGTGGTCTGATTACCTTTCTTCTCATCGAAGTTCGTATGCCACAAATATACAGTAGAGCCTACTGATGTATTCTATGTTCCAACCCTGGCACTATTTAATGTATGTATAGGACTATTTAAGCCATCAAGACTCATTACGTTCATATTACCTTTCTTGTCCTACTTTACTATACCAATCTATTTGCTCTTAAGGTCAATAGAATACGTATCATCAAGGCTCATTATGTTGCCAACAACAGAATGTAAGCCCTCTACTGTTGGAGAGTTTTCGTTATAACCAACAAATGCAGGATCATAGATAAGCGATCCATTTGTTCTTGTAGGTATTACTCTTAACGAATAATTCTTATGTTTCTAACAGAACTTCCATAGGTTAACAAGATGCTGCTGGTATGCCATTCTGCTCTCATCACCGCCTTCGTATATATGCAGCTCTATAGATTGCCCTTTATATGTAATTCTCAAGTAAGGTCTATTACTATATTCTGTAGCATTTTTGAATATAATCTCAAACTTTCCATTAGTAATAAAGTCCGGTTGATTACTCCATTCTACATACGTTTTGTTCTCTTGCATAGCCTTTACTCCGGGTCTGTGCAGAGTTGTTCCGACACCTTGTCCAGAAATGTAATTATTGCCACCAGATTCGTACCATAAAAATTCCTGCTTATTAAGTTCTTCTGCTTCTCTAATTATAGAAGCGTCTGTATCCATATATGAATCATCCAGCTGCTTTCCATACTTATTAGCAAAACCAGATATAAGCAATCTGCCTCTATTAATATTGTCCTAAAGGACAGGATTCATAGGATTATCTGGATTCTATTCAATGTAATCTTGAGCATTATTAAGGAGTGTTCCAAAGTAGTTCTTAAGTAACCTCCAATACCAATCAGATTCAACTTCACCAAGATTTTGTTGGAATTTATTTCCATATAGTCTTATGTAATCAGTTATTTTCTGATTGTAATCAAGCGTAAGATTATCACTTCCATTTGTAATTGTGTTTCTGCTATCTCTTGGAAGTATCACATTGTCTTTTGCATACTTAGTAAACCACCAATCAAGTATCTCTTCGCTAGCGTCTCCCCATATAGATTTATTATTATTAAACTTCATAATAACATTATCTATAAGGTCTCTCTCCTAAGATACATTTACAGCCTAAGCTTCATTATCCTATAACAGATTATCAAGAGCTATTTCTGCTCTCATTAACTGTATAGACAAATCGTTTATTGAATCTCTTTCTGGCTGTGTAGTAGGTTTTACATCGGCTATTGTGCTAGCTATTGCATCAAGAGTATTACAAGCATCTTCAAGCTCAAGAACTAACTATTCTACAGTCTTTGGAAGATCATTATAGTCTGTTACAATTGGATCTTGTTGAATCTCTTTCTAATTATTTAGATTGTTTAACTAATCTATAAGATCATTATATGCCTAATTTGTGTTCTGTATTATATTATTAAGCTCCTTTATAGCGTCTCTTAACTAATCTTCGGTTGTAAGCTTATCTATATCTAATATATACTGTGATATATTCGTCTTATCAAATGAAGTTAACTATTGATTTGCAATCTTTTGTATAGCTGATTCAACATTATCTATATTTGACATATTCTGTTTTACCTACTATACTAACTTGTCTACATTTTGCTTAAGCTGCTCTGTCTAATCTGACTCATCATTTTTAAGATAATCCAAAACACTACCAACATTGAGAACATTCTATTCTGAATCAAGATTTTCTACAATTGTACCAGATTGTTCTTTAGACTTACTAAGATATACATATGAAAGCATTCCGCTCAAATCTGGAATATTCATAGCATCTAACGGCATGTCTTTAATATCGTCAAGAAATGTTTTGAACGAATAATATCCCTACTGTGTTCCATAAGCTACAATCTTTGCAAGAGTTGATAAAAACTTAGGGCTTATACCAGAATAAACTTCTCCGGATCTAGCCCACTCCTTAATTGCAGCCTTCATTTTAGACTTAAGAAGTCTTTTCTTCGCCTCTATTCTAGCTCTTCTTTCATTTATTTCGCGTTTTCGTTCGTAAAGATTTTTAAGCCTTTCAAAAGAATCTATTAATTCGTTTTCAGGTTTAGATTGTTCTACAATTGCTCTGTTTGGTTCTAATCCAGCATTAAACAGCTAATCATTGATATAGTCTTCAATTATTCTAGCATTATCTTCATTTCTTGCAATAATGTTCTTATATCTCTTAGAAGACTGTAACCATCTATTTATTTTATCATAGCTCTTGCCTCTAAGGACCATGTCATCAATCTTACTCTTGAGTTTTCCTACTGATCCAAGTTTATCTTCTTTTATTTTGAGTTCAAGATCATTATTAGTATAAGATGTATCAGTATTCTCTGAAGTATTATTTTCTGGAGTCTGTAGTTCGTCATCCTATTTTGTAAGAGATTCTATATGAGACTATGTATCCTTATGATCTGTGTTTATTTCTCCAGTAGATGTATTATCCTGGTTCCACTTTTGTCCATAAGGATCATTAATTGCATCTGCTAAAGCCCAATCTATTGCCTTATTTCGCTCTGTGGTATCCATAACGTCGTCTATGAATTTACTAAACTTAGTCTTTTCGTTTCCTTCGTTATTTAATCCATCAGAGAACATCTTCTATCTATCTGCTATAAGTTTTGCGTCAGCATTAAGAAGAGATCTTACTCTTGTGTTTTCTTCTATATCATCAGAGAACTATTCAATAGCTCCCATAGCATCAAGCTTATCCATTACTTGTGCATCATTAAGGCCTTTAAGATTAATACCAGACAACTCAGATAATCTCTAAGAGATAATATTTATATCATTATCTATAGACTTGTGTATTTTGGCTGCATCTTCTCTTATAGTATGTAATCCAAACTTATCTCTAAGCATATTAAAGAATCCATCAGAGGTCTTACAATCAGCTCTAAGCTTAAGCAATCCTCTAAGTTGCCCTACAAGTATTGTTTTTTGACGAAGATTCTCAACGTTGCTTATTCCTGTAGGGCCAGCCATTCTGTTTAGTTTATCCTATTCAGCTTGAGCTGATATCAAGTCTACCTCCTAGCCTAATTCATCAAGAGACTAAGTGTTCTACTCGGCTTCTTTCGTGGCTTTGCCCGCTCTCTACTAAGCAAGGCTCTCTATAGATGATCCGCTCTATCTTTTTCTTAACTCCTCATCAATAGCTTGGTTAAACTCTATCGAATGTATAATCTAATTATATTCATCTATAGCTTTATGCCTCTGTTCTCTATTCTCATCAGAATTCTAACCAGTCTAATATACAGCTGCTACAGCCGCAGCGTATTTATCTGTACCATATTGTATGCCATGCTTTTCCATTATAGCCTTAGTAGTAGGGCTTAATGTCATTCTCATTATGTCCTACGCGGCTTTTATTGAGGCGTCCCATTCTTCGCTGGAATAAGTGTGTTCCTTTCTTCTTCCATCCTCCTATTTAAGCTATTGCATAGTACTTAAGATCTGCTCCATATTAGACCTGCCTTTCATGGCCTCTTTAGCAAACAACTATCCTTGAGCTCTCTCGTTCTACATCATTACACGATTAGTAATACCAGCGTTAAGTATTGCCTAATCTGCGGATATTTGACGTACAAGTCCAGGTATTTCTGAGGCAGCTCTCATTGCTACGGTATGACCACCTCCAAGAGCAAACCCTCCTTTATAATTCTGCCAGAACTCTTCGTTGTCAAGAAGATCGCTATCTCCGATTCCTAATTCTGCTAATATAGCAGCCTATGTTCTTGAGCCTGCGCTATATTCATTTGCAAACAAACTGCCTAGACTAGGAAGCTCTCCAAGGCCCATCTGCTGCCTTTTAGCTTGTTCTGCATTAATATACTGTCTAGCTTCTTCTGCGGCCTCTGAGGCTGAAGAGACAGCCCAAACTTTGCCCATTTTAAAACCATATGCAGAAAGTCTTCTTGCTGTCAATGGTATCTTATCCAGGATGTCTTGATAGTACTATCCTGCTCTATGTGTAGCAAGTCTAATAAATGCCTAACCTCTTGTAGGAAGTGCTTTTTTAGCCTAATCTAACACAGCTTTTCCGACACCGGTCATAGTACCATATACATACTAGCCTGTCATACCGTGTCCTAATACTGTAGCAGTCTATTCTCCTAATCCAAATCCGCCCCTAAAGCTATCTGTAAAATTTTTTCTAAGTGTTGCATATCTACTACCATTTACAGCGTCTTTAGCAGCTTCTGCAGCAGCATTTGTAGCTGCACCTTCAACTGTATGCTCTATTGCGCCTGTAGCAGAATTAGCTGCACGTTTAATAGTTTTATTCGCAATCCAGTTTATAGTTCCTTTTCCTGCCTTATATAACTCTCTTCCGAACATACCAACTTGCAAACCCTTCTGTACCATAAGGTCTGATCCTGTTGTTATATTATCTTTCTGAAAAAGAGCATTACTTCCAGCAAGTGCTCTAAGCTCAGCTTTTCTGTATTCTGGATGACTAGAAGTTATAATACCAGCTAATGCGCTACGAAGTATCTCGTCATCGCTCTCTGTATCTGGATTCATATTTAATTTTGGATATACCTATTTAGCCTTTTCCCTTAAGTCTTTTATTATATCCTAATACTATTTCTTACCGCCAGACATTAGGTTTGATTTAAGCTTATCAACATTAGCATCACTAACTTCGCCTCTATTCTCAAACTTCATGTTCTCTATATCGAGACCTGTAGCAGTAGTTGCTACCTATGAACCAACGTTTAACAAAGCTTGCCCTTTTGGTCCAAAGAATGCACCACCAATAGCAGCTCCGGTATTCAATGCAGTAGCTATTCTACCGGCTGTAGAAGCATTAGAAGCAGCTATTTGAGATGGCATTTCATACTACCAATACTCTGGAGAGAATACACTAACATTTGCATATCTCTGCTTTTTCTTATTGTAATCATCACTAATTGGAAACCACTTTTCGTCAGCTTGTCTGTATCTTACATGCTTTTCGTAATCCTCTTGAGCTCCTTTTATCTCTGCGTTAAGTTGAGTCTAGAAATCTGTATAGTCATCAATCTGTGCCTTAAGCGAGTCCTTTAAAGATAGGCCCTAGAATCTATTTCTATTATTATCTATATTCTTATCGTATATATACTAATGTGCAGCCTAAGAGAACTTTTCTTTATCATTCATCTTAAGCGTTTTATAATCCTAATTGTTATGTACGCCATAAGCATTAGATGTATTTAGATAAGCTCCAGCTTTACCTAATATATCTAAAAGAAATCCTCCAGCACCAGCCAATCCCTCTTTGACTGAGTTCCATACATTATCCATGTCGTGCTGAGCTCGTAGCTACTCAGCTCTTTGCTCATACACTTCACCGTTATTTATTTGTCTATTAAGCTATTTAATCTGATTATTTATTCTAATAATATTCTATTTATCTCTATTTGATAAGTTTGCTCTATTATTAGAATAGTCTTGCAATTGCTATTGAAGTTGCAATCTCTACAACTTCAATTCTTTATTCTTCTTAGCAAGGCCTACTGTTGCAGAAGTCTCTTTATTAAGCATAGCTTTACCAGAAGCATTGCTTGCTCTTACTTGATCAGTAGATTCAAATATATCTCCGATCATTTCTTTATTAAAGAAGTCTGTTAAACCAATTCCTGGCTAATCCCAAGATGGATCATTTGCATTAAATCCTCTTTTGTTATCAAGGTATTTCTCAGCCTTTTTTAATCTATCGTAGTATTTAGAAGCTTCTTTTGTTTCAGCTTCCTCTCTGTTAAGAGATTTGGACACATTTACATAATCTTTGTAACCTTTATTAACAACTCTTTGTACAGGAGATGTACTTTGATATCTAGCTAAACTGCTTCTAAACTTATTGGTAACCCTACTGTACGGCGTGCTATTATCACGTCTTATGTACCTAATAGGATCATAAGTACTGCCTTCGGATCCCCATGGGATTATAATAGGACTTACGTTCCTTGTTCTATTTGCCATAATTATTATTTATAATACTAGTTATAAGTCTTGTTTATATTTGTCCATTTTGAAGAATGGGTAGAAGTATCGTAATCATTTATTGTAACATTTCCGCCATTATCATACCACTCTGTTCCAGGTATAATCTTTCCTCTATTTATAACCTTCTTTGTAACCTTTCCGTTCTTACTTTTCTGTATAACGTGACTCTTTTTTGTGAAAGAAATGTCTCCTGCAGGCAATTCTTGATAAGCTGTATAATGGCCTCTTTGTTTCTACAGAGATTTAATTAGCGCCTTTCCTTCATCAGTATTTTCAACATCTTTGCCTGTAGTTATATTCTTCCACTTACCATTTACAAGTTTATACTTATTGCCACTACTATCTCTAGATGTGCCATCAGTTGTATATACTGTAACCTTCTGATACAGATGCATTCTACCATCATTTCCAACAATAGCTATACCATTTCTAGATGATTCGTCAGGAGTTACTCCAAGTATGTGTCCACCCTTGTACAATTTGTCTGTATAGGTCTTATTCTTAGTTCTTCCTGTTATAGCTGATGATGCTTTTATTCTAAGCTCACCTTCGGTAAGTATTTTACCCTTTACTTCGTTTGAGCTGTAGTTGTAACCATAGTTTACATTAAGCTTATTCTTATTAACTCCTGTCCAAGCTGAATAACCACCTCTAGGCAAATCAAACGAGACATCATTTATATTGAACTTTTTATTAGAAAATGCTCTACCTTGTGCTCTTAATAAATAACCGAGATTATTACCATAATTCTTTTCACCAAATGTGTGAGTAGCAAAATAATTCTACAGCGTAGACGAAGCTTGAGACATAACATCTCCAACAAGATTATAGCCATCTTTACTATTTCCTTTAGCCGCCTGTTTAGCAGTTTCGTAATTATATTTTTGCTCAAGTTCTTCCATGTCCCATTCGTGCTGTTGTTTTGCCATTTCTCTTTGGAACGATCTCTGCTTAGCGGCTTCGTTAGCCTGGAAATCCTGATCATTAAGATGTATTTGTACCTGATCTGGACGTTTATCAACCTATGTATATTCTCTATTACGATTAATGATATCAGCCTTAAGGGCGTCTATGTCACCTCCGTACATGTTAAGATAATATCTGCCCAATTCTGATTTTGTCATATCTTTTATATTTGCATCAAGAATCTGCTACATTTTCTTAGGCGACTTTGAATATACTTGATATAGCCCTCCAGCTTGTTTTGTCAACTCCGGATCATATTCTAGCTACATATTATCAAACAAATTACTAGTCCAGTCTTTGAGACTAGAGTATTTAGATGGAGCTTCTCTTGTCCACATTCCGTCTGTAGATGGATCCCACGACTCAAGAGTCTTACCTCCAAGTGCAAACTTTTCAAAATCTGGATCATATGTACCATTACGCATAGCTTCTGCTTTATATCTCTAATAAGTCTTCATAGACTCATTCTAAGCTTTAAGATTAGCTATTTCTGCATATGGTCTTTCCCTAATAATTTTAGCTATATACGCTCTTCCTTCTGCTGATCTAAGAGGATCTATTCCATTCTAATATAGATAATCTAACCCTTTGTTAACAGCTCCTTTTGTAATATCGTAAAACTATTTATTCACATTAGCATTAGGACCATATAGCTCTCCGAATTCTTTAGCAAAATCTTTCTGTTCCTGTACAGCCTAATTATATTGTTCTCTTGCGGCGCTAATGTACTATGACATCATTCCGCTATCCAGTACGTCCAATATTGGGACCGCTACTGGTTCATCATACATTCCTATCATTATCTCTATATTAAACTAGTTATACTAAAAGGATTATAATCAAAAAGACTACCAGCCCACTTTGGATAAAATAGTCCATTTGGACCAAATCCTCCGGTGTAATCGCTAGAGAAACTAATTCTTTCAGGAGTTCCAAAGGCACCTCTCTAATATTGTTCTTTAGACTTAGCCCAATTCCTTGTACGTTTTGCAGAATTAGCAACTTCATCTGGATTTATATACCAATACTTACCATAAGGTGCGTTTAGCTTATTTATTGAGTAATCTCCATATTTTAAATTCAACGCATCAGTATTAACGCCAGCACTTTGATGAGGAATGTTTGGAGCAATAGTAGATGGTTGATACTAACTAGGAGTCCATCCTGGTGCAATGTTGTTATATTTTATTGATGTAGCAAGCGAAGTGTTGTTAGTATTACCAGCATTACCACCTATCCCATAAATTGTTTTTAATGCATCTTTTTTATTGTCTACATCTTGCTGGTAAATATTAAGTATATCCTCGTACTGCTTATTCTTTATGCTATCTGCCCAGTATTTCTACCACATAGCTCCAAGATTAGCCAAATGCGTTTCTATACCTTTTGTTTTTGCTCCGTGAGCCTTATTGTAAGCTTCCCAATTATACTGATTAGCAGCCTGTCTTCTCTGTGCATCTTGCGCACCAGCTGATAATGCAGCTTGTGCCCACTGGTCTCTATATTTAGCATTTTGTTCTTGAGCCTAAAGTAATGCGTTTGCTACGTTCCTTTGTACTCCTATATTCTGTGCTACTCTAGCATTTTGTCTTTGACCTCCAGAATATCCGCCAGATTGGTTTATATTATAAATACCTTTTCTGTTTTCCAGGTTAATAGCCTACAATGCTGGATACGGAGTAACCCTATTGCTAGCCATTGTTGAAAGAGCCTGGGTCTCATAAGGATTTGCTGCATATATATCAGTTGATCCAGGCTTATTCTTAAGCCAATGGTTAAGCATTGTCATTTCAGTTAATGCCGGTACAACTCTTGAAGCAAATAAAGCATATTTTGGGACCTTGCCGCTTCTTGTATAGCTAGAATAGCTACTAAAAGACGACTTACCACCAGAATACATTGGCGCATAGCTCTATCTCTTTTCAATATTATGCTGCATTTCCTATCTGTCTGTAATATTCTTCATAGCGCTTAAAATAGGCTATTTAGCAAGATTTATTTGCTAATCTTGTAACTGTTTAGTTTGTTTGCTTAAAGAACTTAAATTTGGTTTAAATTTATTTTTATTTTCAATGCTGTTATACATCTCTAATTTCTTTGTAAGAGGCGCGATCTAATCAGAAAACTTCATTCCGTTAGACCAATCGATATCGTTTCCAGCAATAACGTTATCATCGTCTGGTTGAACAGAACTAGGTTGATTATCTACGCCTTTAGTTCCCTTTGTTACTAAGGATCCAGTACCATTTGAATAGTTTATAATACTTTCACCTTTACCGACTAGACTATTCATCGGTCCTGCCTAATATCCATTAGGCGTCCATACTTTTTTCATATTGTTATGTATATAATATATCGTCAGTCGTATTATCGTTATTCAAATAATACTCATTTGTTAAACCTTTTGTAAGAGCGTCAGCTCTTTGTATCTAAGCTTTGTTTGCGGCAGCCATTTTTGCCCTTCTTATTCTTCTCTTTAGCTTAGATTTACCACCTAGCCATCCGAATAATCCAGAACCTAATCCTATAACTCCACCAGCAACCGCACCAAAAACTCCGCCTAATTTAGCTCCTGTAGCAGCACCCGATATAGTGCTACTTGCCGTATTTAATAGACCTTTGCTATCCTATTCTTTTAATTCTTGGCTTCCATCTACAGCGTTTTGCTCTTGATAATTAACTCCCATTACAGAATTGTCTGATGAGCCGGCGTTATTAACAAGCTCAGTTGTTCCAGGAACACTTAAAGAACTCATCATGTTCTACCCAATTGTAAGTGCACTGTTTCCAACGGACGCAACATTTTCAGCCATACCTTTAAATTTAGCTGCGTTCTTAGCAATTCCGTTTATAGGTTTAAAATTATTAGTTCCAGTATTACCTATCTATCCATTTTGTAGAGATATAGGCTTATTTAAACTAAAACTGTTTTGTGTAAGAGAATAATTATATGGAGACTAGTATGATAACTAATAATTCTACGACGGTTTAATACCGCCAGCATCGTTACCAATATTAAACCTAGGCATATTAAGTATTCTTTTTCTTTGTTTTAAATCCATGATTGTCTAAATTTTGTAATAATACTCTATATACCAGTATTTATACTTGGTAAAGTATTAGTTATTTCACATTGCATATATTTGCCCCTCATTCTTAAACCGAATTTCTATTCTGATGTAGATCTTGGGATTGCATATCTATAATTACCCTCTCTAAGCGTCATTTCGTCCTCCAGTGTACTAGAAGAGCTTATTAAATCAGTGGTAAATGTATAATTATGGTTCTTTGAGAAATACACATCATAATCTTCTCTATTATCAAGAGTAGACTATGTTATTATCTCTTGGTTGTCAAACACCTTTGTTGTTAACGGATTGTTATTTACAACATACTTTAAATATGCTTCCATAACTCCAGAGAATCCTTTTGGTATAGATCCATCAGAGCAATTCCACTGTGCTATTGATATACCATTATCTGTAGACTTTATTAAATACTGACCATTATTAAACTGTATAGAATAATCGTAATCAGCATCGTATATAGATGTAAACACACCACCGTATTCATTGTATACTATAGCAGCTTTTTTATTATTAACAGTCAATACATTTGATAGTATTTCGTTATTGTTTATATCAAACATCATAGATGGCTAAACTGTTTTGTCTGCGTATTTGTTCATCAGGAAATCAACACACAATCTTCTAGATATGCTGTCTACACCATCTCCAGAATATGATTTTATTTGCTATGTGTGATCATCGAACCAATACAGTGCAGAATTAGACTAAGTGTCACAATACTGATCTTTATGCATTCCTGAAGTCTCATCTTTGTAGTCATATCTACTAAGTACGCCTCCAGAACCAAGAATAAGCTCTTGTCCAGAATTTTCATCTGTTGTAATAGCTCTTTCGTTTACGCTCAAAGTTCCAAACGCAGCTTGCTGCCAGAATAGTAATTGTGTCTTAAATGTTCTAAGGTTTGTTATTTGTCCTCTATTACTATTTACATCTATAAAGTTAGAGCTCTAAAACTTAAGCCAACTATCTACTGATTCAGAATTATCTTTTCTATTAGAACTGTAGCACCTATAATCTATAGATTTGTTGAAATCGTTTATATTTATTTCATCAAATGCTGTATATGTTCTAAGTTTGTTCTCTGATGTATAAGATGTGTTATATACATACATTGGATCAGTTTGTGTATAATATCCATTAGGACTTGATGGCTAGAGCTACAACCAAGATGACCCATCTTTATCAAGTACTCTAGATGGCTCTTCACCATATGTATAATTTAACCGTATACTTGATTCGACTGGTATTGCATAAATTATCATATTAGTAGACGCGGTATGTTCGGCACCTTCTGTATAATAATATTTATGCATAGATGTGTATTCAAATACGTTTACGTCAGTATCTCCATCAAATACAGAAACCCATTCATCTGAATTGTTAAAATAATCTCCGTCAGAATAGTACGAATTAAACTATCTATACTATAATCCGCTTCCTCCGTATGGGGTGGTAACTTTTCTAAGATTGCATAAATATGTGCCAAGAGCACTATTTCTTTCTATAGTACCACTTCTAGGTAAACCGAAACGGTAATCACACAATTTTGAACTTTCTAATAATTGATTATAACTAGTACCTGTGATATTATAACTAGTAGCTCCAAGTGTTGTATTCAAAACTGTGTCATTTTCCCCGTCTAAGCATAATATTGCACATCTACCAGCGCAACCAATGTTTGAAAAAGCTATACGCTTATTATATCCATATTGACCAATAAATGTCCAACGATCGTTTGTGCCTCTATATATATTATCTTTGCAGTAATAATATGTACCATCGTAGAATCTTCCGTTTGGCGCCCATGCCATTCCATAAAACCCGTTAGAAACAACATTACAATATTCGTTCCCTGATACAGCTTGACTTTTAGATGTATAATTTTTATATTTTTTCTCCTAAAACAGATCGTTCCATATAACGTCATTCGATACTTTTATATCCTTTATATTTATTCTATCTTTAGATGGATCTGCTGTATTATAAGTAGAAACAGCCTAGTTATACAATTTTATATATGTGTAGAAGTTGCTAGCATTAGCACTTTCTAGATTATCACACTTATGTAAATTATTATCATCCGCTGTATCATACAAAGAAGTATCCCAGTCATATACAGATTTATTATATAATGGGCATGTTAAATTTATCGTGGCCTTATAGCATGTGTCTTTGTTCTCGTGTATAGTTGACTTATACGCAAAATCTCTTTGCACGTACGAGTCTAATATAACTGACTTATAATTCTTATCTCCAAATCCGCTACTTAATACAGCACCAGAATTACTTACTGCTGGAAATATAGCTCCGTGTAAAGAACTAAACCCATAGTTATCTCTATTAGTCCAGTTAAATGGGTCAAAACCAGATTCGTACATATATACATAGTAATTACTATCACATGCGTTTCTTTTGTAATTTTTATCTCCTCTGCATCCAAATAAGTATTTAATTGGGGATAAATAAAACGATCTACTCTTTGTTAGGGATTTAAACGATTCTGGCTAATAACAAACCTCTGGAGACGCAAATTGATACACAGATTTATTACCTATATTAGTAACGCATCTAACAAAGTCTGCGTCTATTTCTGTGTCATAATTTTTATAGAATGGAAGTTTTGTCCAAAAACCAGCTATAAAATTAGATGTAGTAAAATATGTAGGAGAACTATACGTAGAGTATTTCTACAATAGAAACGATTTGTTATATACTGGCTTTACACTTCTAGCAACTATTCCTTGAGATATAGTAGCTATATCCTCTTCTCCTCTAGAGCATCTTACTATTTCATATCCAGTACACTATTCTGGAAGATTTGAAACCTTAAATGCTATTCCTAAAGGCTTTGTTATAAGTCCATACTTTTGGCCGTCTATTACTCCGTTCTATACAAACGTTTCAAACCCCTCTATATTTACATTAGGAGTACGAATATCTGCGATCCATTTAACTGGGCTTGGAGATCCATTCTAATCATATAATATTATACCGTATCTGTACAGCTCGTCTCTTCTTAATGATTTAAGTATGTGAGGATTTCTCCAAAAGCCTTCGTCTTCTTGTGTATAAAGTCCACTAACCTTCTCGTATCTATTTACGCCACCTTTCTACTTTTTAACAAAGTATGTCGCTACGCCATTTTCTGTAGTTTCTTTAGATAAACTTGCATTTACATTAGGGTTGTCCTTTTGTATGCAATTATATATTGTCCCTATTTCGAGATCATAATCATTCTTTTTACACGAATCAGATACTCTTTGCGTGATTATAAATCTCCAATCTATGTTTGGGCCAGATCCTCCATAGTATGTTCCGGTTTTATCAAAACAATAATTATCAATATAGTCTTTGTTTACATCACAGTTAACATTATAGCAATCTTTGTATGTCTAATCGGCGTCTTCGCTCGTTGGTAATGGAACATTATTTAAATTATCAGCTGTTATTTTATGTAGATTTTTTCCGTTTAGATCATATATTGCGGAATATATATCACCTGATTTTTCGTCAGAATAAAACGAAAACGATCTAGAATCCCAATTTTTAAATACATCTTGATCTATATTTGTTTCTACAGTTTTTACATTTGCAGCAAACAGATAATCATCTTTATTTTCTAGTACTTTTGGAATTATGTGTATACCAGACATACTATTGTATTCTTCTACGCTTATATCCTACTAAGAGTTGTATCCAGTATCATTTATTGTTAAATCGGACACAAACCCGCTATCGTGTATAATACTTATTTGTGGTAACTGACCATTTTGATGATACTATATTCTAAATACCCTAATCCTATTAAGGAACTCAGAATACGTACTATTCTATATCTGTATTCTTACACCAGAGTTTGTATCTTCAGATTGTTGTGCACCCTTTAATTTAGCAACATCTTCATTGTAAGAGTAATCGCCAATAGGTATAAATTTGCAAGCTGGAGATATGTCCGTTGCTATTCCATTCTTGTTGTATAGCTAATATGAATATGCCACCAAACCGCTTTTCAAATGGCCTTCTATGTATGATTTAAATATAGGTTTATTAAAAATTACCTTAGGGTAAGCTTTAAATTTATCTATATCATTACCATATTTATCATAGTATTCATCATTACTTGGCGCAATATTAAATGTAAGTATAGGGTTTATACCGTCTGCTATATATAATTTAATTATATTTTCGTCTTCGTATCTTTGTGTTATACTAAGTTTTTCAATATTTTCCCATCCTGTGGATTCTAATGGAAAATCGCCGAGAATTGTTATATGCTTTATTTCATTAAATTCTCTATCATTATCAAAATCTCCACCTATAGCATTCTTAAATCTACATATATGCCATCTATCATTACTAGAATATACTATAACACCATAATCCCTTATGGTTGTTGTAGCTAATATTTTTGCTTTGCCATCAATTGGTATAGTATAAGCTTTTCTTAATCCATTGATTGGTATTATAGTTCCCTACTGATTACTTCCGGTGTTGTTAGAGAATGTGGTTATTCTAACATTTCTAGACTCCTCGTACTAAGAGTTCTTCATCTACGCAATTGATGAATCACTATTCATTCCTCCATAAAAAGAGTTTATATAAGAATTATTTTCAGTAACCATAGTAGTAATCGTTAAAATTTAATTGTCTTTTTCCAATGTTGTTGAATAACGTGTCATCAGAATCCCAGTCTGGAATCAGTTTTGTCCACTCATTCTTTATACTTGACATTTCTCCTTCATTGGGCATCATCGCTTCTGCATACGCCTAATTTCTATAGAAATTCCATTGGCTTTGCAAATAATTGTACACACCAGCATTATATCTTGATTTGCCGCCAAGACTTCCAGATAAAAACTTTGGGAAAGACAATTTCATCATAACGTACCAATATATTGCTTCTTGATATGAAGCTTTATCTGGTATTAATGGGTAACCTCTCTCATCCGTAGCTATTGCCTTATAAGACAGCTTTATATATCCATCACTTTTGTTTATAACAATCCAGCCTGGCTTTACCCAATATGTTGGCTCGTTTACTTTATTGTCTCTTATTGCGTCTAATAACGCGGTGCTTCCATTTATTCCCAGTAGCTAAGATCTATGCGAAATAACAGGCTCTCTTGGCGGCTGTTTAGGGATGTACTATTCTTTTATACAAAACTACTTATTCTTAAACGTTGATTCGTCTTTTCTTACTGGTATCCAATTACCCTCTCCGGTTTTTGAATACAATACAGCGTCTAGTGTTTCTAAGTCGTCTGGGATTGGAATTTGCCCTTCAAAAATTTTAAATATAGGACAATCCGAACCAGACTCTTTCTATACATACTATACAGGAGCACCTATCTTTTCCATAGCCTCAAAAATCCATTCTCGTATATCTGTTATACGGATGTCTTTTTCAGACATGTTTGAATCCGCCATTATTTTAGCTATAACGGACTCACATTTTGTATACTTGTATATCATTAATATCTATATAATCTTGATTATTAAATATAAGTTGAGCAAGGTGCCTCTTATTTTCTCTAATAAGCTGTAGCTAGTATTTATATCTACTTGGAAACGTTTTTGGCAACTTCGACCAAAATAGCCTATATTTATATCCGTTTGAATGTTCGTTTAGATGGAATATCTTTTTATTAAACTATTTGCTAGATTTATAATCAACGGATAAAGATTTATCAGAGTATGATTTTGGTTTATATTTTACTATACATATAAGACCTAAACCATAAGGCATTTTAAACGGCTGTGAGCCGTCTATAATTTTTTCCTTAACAACTTTATTAAATTCGTCTAATATGCGCTTAAAACGCAAATAATCGACATCTACGTGGTTATTTTTAATATACCATCTATATATGTCTGATATTGTGTAACTTTTTTTATTTTTCCTTATCTTGAGGACCATTTGGTTTTACACTTGATAAAGTTGAATTATTACTATCGTCGCTAGGTCTTTCTAGCATAAACGACAATTCGTTTCTTATAATTAAATTTTTGATGCTAGGTATCATCCATCCTGGAATTTTAACATCATCTTCATCTTCTGCGTTTTCTATTGGGTCTATATTACATGTTACGTATATATATTTTAAATCATCAATAGTATCACCTTGAACATATATATACCCATCATCAAACCAACAAGTTGGCTCAGCATACGTATATCTCCTAAAATTGTGGTAATGTCTACGCATCTGATGCATATACTATATAACACAACCATCAGAATCATGTACACTAATTATATCTTCTGCACTATCTTCCATGGTTGATATTTTGTTTTTAGTCCTTTTTCTATAAGTGTAGTGACAGCAACAAGATTCATTTTTACCATCATCATCTTTTTCGCCATCTATTGGTGATTCTATTAATTCTAAAGGACCTAATGTTGATGATAATGTTTCGTCTGGCTAATCGTCGTCTCCTGTTTCTTTATCTTTATCAGACTCGTCTTTCGCCAGTTTGGCCCTATATTGCATTATCCAGGATGCTATGTGGGCTCTTGATAAATCTTCGCTTTCACTAATATTGTTATTTCGTACAAGTAGAAGTATATCATCTATCAACGTACGTAGTGAAAACATTTTCATATTGATTCTATTACTCTTACCGAATCTTCTTTAAGTAGATCGTTTGTATTGTGTATTTTATATTTATACACATACTTCTTTTTCCAGTCAAGCGTAAACAACCTCTAAAAGAAGTTCTTTTTATTTTTATATTCTTTATGTTTGTATACGTAAAGGTATTGAGTATTATTTAGTTTTAACCTAACATTAACACTATCTTTACCGATTGTGTAATATATTTTGGTTAAATCGTTATACTATATACTATCATTGTAAGTAGAGTCTTTAATAATAGTTATAATATCACCCCTTACCCCCTTACTCTTATTAACGTCTAAAATCTACTTTTGAGTTGCTGCTACCTAAAGTTCCTTAGACTTGATCTTATTCTATTTTCTTATGGAGTCTATTTGCTGCACAAGTTTATCATTATATTCTTTAAGCTTGTTCATGTCTAGCTTTAAAACACCAGAGGCCTACTAGGAATCGTTTATAATATCCTAATAGGCCTCAATATTGTTATTAGCTATTTTAAGCTCTTCTGACAGCCTATTTGCCTTATTATGATAAATTATACCAAATGACAAAGAAGACGCCACCAGAAGGCTTAAAATGGTATTACGCAGCATTCTCCAGTTGTTTTTTATCAACTGCATTATTGCTATCATATTCTTTTTCTACTAAATAGTTTTTAATTTCTCCAAACTTAGACTGGATATATAGTCCTACGCCAAATATACTTGCTGCATAAACTAGGGTTTGGGCAACGTATCCAAGTACTCCTCCAGCTATATCACCAGAAGAAAAACATTGGTACATACTCATTGAGGCTCCTGTTAGCAGCATAAAGCAAGCAGTAGTGTACTATACCTTTTCTTTCCAGCCGTTTGATTTCTTTTTATTTACATTCATATAATTTCAATAGTTACCTTTCCCTTAGAACAAGCATCCTTTATTATAGGATAAAACTTATTTATAGTAACTCTTGAATTAAGGACCATTCCAACCTTTTTGTTTTCACCAAGTAACAAACATCCTTCAGTATCCTTACTAGACGATCCTGCATGGATTCTAATTCCTTCAAAAGATGGAACATTTATAAGCTATGGAGTATATTTTTTAAATCTAGGCGAATATGTCCACTTAACTTCATAAGTACCATATGGTATCGCTGTCTATCCGTGCACTTTCTTTTCGTTGCCATCAAATTTGCCGTTTTTATTTAAATCACGAACGGTGTCTTCTAGCGTGTCGCAAAAATACACATCGTCAATATACAGTTTGCCAATAGTATAATCTTTCTTAAGGGCTATTCTTTTTAATTTCAGTTTCATAATAGTATAGATGTTGTTGCAAATGATTCAGCTATTCCTATTGCATCCCATTTTAAGTCTTTTACATCAAATCCTCTTCCGCAAACATAATCTAACACTTCTTTAGACACAGATATTGTTAGACCGGTAAATGCACCTATTGCAGAATGTACAACAGGTGACAAAGATGGGTCTATATTAAAACTTATCAATGTTGCTACCATGGACAATGATTGCATTGCGTATTTATGAGCAAACTTGTCCATGCCTATATTATCTATTAGCGTATATATCTTTTTCATTGTAATATAATAGTTATTATTATAAATTTTTCAAATTAATTTATATATACGTCTAAAATAGAAACACTTCCAGTATTATTTGCAATATAAATATTAACATTATCATTAGCAAATATATATAATTGTTTATGATAAGGAACAGTACCTCGTTTAGCAGTTAAAAAGCCATATTTATCAGAATCACTAATAAGTAAATTATCAATAGTTGTCCAATATCTATAATATCCATTACCTTTTTTAGCTAAAAAGCTTCCTGTAGCTTTATTGAATACTATAGCATCAGGGTCTTCTACAGTTGTAGTTGAATTTATAGATCCTGATGCAATACTTTCAACGATACTTCCATGAACATATACAGCAGTAGCAGCAATAAGAGTTTTTAAATTAATACTATTACCATTACAAGCCCACACTTCATGTGGATTTTTTTCAGTTTTTGACACGAAGCCTTTAGCAGTAACAGTACCATCAGTAGTAATATTACTTTTGGTATTAATTGCGCCATCAACAGTTATACCTCCAGTTACGGTGCCACCAGATAAAGGTAAATAGCTGTTTGGAATTGTCTAAATAGTACCGTCTGTTGCAAAATATTCATTTGACTTGCCGCCAACTGCTGATATATATGAAGATTCATCACCTCCAGTAAAGTTTATGCCATAAGACCCTTCGTGCAATTCTAATTTCCCGCTATTTATAACAATGTCGGCATCTGTTGAAGATATTTTTCCATTAACTGTAACATCTGCATTTATTGTACTACTTTGATCAGTTTTTACACAATTAGAAATATCTGTTTGCGTATCAGTCCAAGGAACATGTACATAAGCTTTGTCGTTGGCATCTAGTGTTATAGGATAATTCTTTGATGTATTATTTGCATTAAATCCAATTTTTATTCCGCCAAGATCTGAGCTTGTAGCTTTTTTAAGAACATAATTATTTGCTGATTCTGCTATACCATTAAGTTTAATCTTATCAGAAACAGACATAAAACCATTCTACCCACTAATTAGTTGACCAGAACTAGATACACCTGGAACCCCAGCTGTAGGCACATATACTGAACTCTTAGAACCATCTGCATTAGTTAACTATAACTACGTGTTACCACTGTTTGCTACAAACGCAGCCGATGATACAGTTTGCGACTTTAAACTATATCCTGTTAAATCTATAGATGGAGTATATTCGCCGAGTTTTTCCCAAGAGTTATTTATGTAAACGTATTCTACGTAAGCGTTATCTTCTCCGGTTTTGCCTTTCTTAACAAGATATATCTTATTTGTTTTTATATCTGTAGTTGGAAGTTTGTCTACAACTAATGCTATCTATGTATCTATGTTGCCCAGGTTTTTTAATGGTATATTTCCGTTCTAATCAAGTTTTGCAATACCATTTGCTATATTTAATGGAATAGAATTACCATTAGTAGTCCAAACTTCAGGAGTTAAAACTTTATCTTCGTCAACAGATTGTATTCCATTAACATTGTTAATGTCTAACCCGTTTTCGTCAGAGTTTATATCATTTAAACGCAAAATACCAGTTAATGTTCCACCAGAAAGAGGTAAATAAGTATTTTCAATATTATCAAGCTTATTTTTATCTTCATAAGACATACAGCCATCTGAAGTGGTTGTAGCATTAGGAATATTAACTGTTGTACCAGGATTAGTTCTATCAGCATAATCTATAGCAATATAAAGTCCTCTTTTATTGGGACGATTACCAACTGTTATATTGCTAATTGTCTTACTTTTTTCAGCATATATATTAGGTACATCATCAAGTTTAGTTTTATCAGCAGCAGTCATAACACCAGCTGTAGTACTAGTAGCTGCCTTAATCGTAACAAAGTTATTAACATTACCAGTTGTTATAAAATTAAAATTATATTCACTTTGTATTGCTGCAGCTGTTACATCTTTTATTAATCGGTCAGTAGTACTACCATCACCTAAAAGAACACCCTAGTCAGTACCACCCACCAACTAAAACATGGGAGAAATAATTCCTGTTGGCTATATAGTTGTTACACGTCCAGGGGTCTAGTGCAGTCGTATTAAATTAGGAGTTATAGATGTATCTACAGTTACCGTTCCTTGTGCTTTCTTTTGTGTCAAAAAAACTTTATTCGTATTTATAGTTTTTGCTGTAACATGTGTTTCGTCATTACTATCCCCCAAGCCTAGCTCTATACTTGTTGGAGTAAAATTCGCAGAATTATTCCCATCATCTACAGTTATCGTCCTAGCGTTAATACCAAGACCAATTTCTAACGGACCACCTAAATCAACTCTTCCGGTAACACCCAAATCTCCATCAATACGACCACCAGCCAAAGGAAGGTATTGTCCAAATTTTGACTGTGTCACAGAGTTTATGTCAGACTAATTTTTCTTTAAACCTTTATCCCAAATCTATTCAGAATCTGCTACAACATTCTCTGTAGACATTGATACAAGCTTACCATAGACTTTAATATCTTCGTTTCTTGCATATACCTAATCTTCTGACTACACCTAAACTTTCTATATATTATTATCAACAAAGTCCATAGGCTAATTATTTAAATTTTACATATATGTTTGAACCAGAACTATTTTTGTCTGCTTTAATTGGATTTGGACAAGCGTAATAGTACAAGTTGTTACTTGTAGAAAACTGAGCCTTTGTTAATGGTATATAAGTTGCGAATCCACCAGAAATTGTGCTATTTGCTTCCGCTGCAACAGATATTGGTTCTGGAGTAACTATCCACAAATAAGAACCATCTACCGCGTTCTTTACATTCGTTGGTACAGTTGGATCTTTAACTTTTGTAAGAGCGCTTAGATCAACATTATCTGCTCCTGTTGCCTAAACTGTCTCCTAGCTCGCCATTTCATAAGAGTCGTCTGTTCTGTCAAAGCCAACAGTCGAATCGCTTTCGCCATTTTCGTCAAATGGTCTGATCTGATTAAATCCTATATAACTATACTATCCGGCATCTATTGCTACATTAAATGTTTCTGAAACAGAATTGCTTTCAGGTTTAACGGTAATAGTAGCTTCTTCTGTAGCTATTCCAGATGTCTTTATTATACCAGATTCCGCATCTACGCTTATATCTGTTTTATTTGATGAAAATACAAGTTTTTCATATGGCCAATTATAAGGATTATAAGTAACAACGCTGCCATTTTCAAGCTGTACCTTTATTTCGTAATAATGTGATTTAGAATCCATCTCGCCAAGACAGAGTGTATCCTCTGTTTTTACGTACAACATCTTATTTACAGCCTTGATGTCTACAACATTTGAGTATTGCATTGTATCTGTATCAACATCTATTGTTATATCTCCACTAACAGCCTGGTCGCTATCAACCAACTCAAGTACAGATCCATAATCTATTGTATATGTTCTCAAATCTGTTCTACCCCAGCCTGGTTCAAATGTAACAACAACGACGACGAGTTTATATGTTCCAAGCATCTTTTGATCACATGCTGGGAAATATACAATTGCGCCATTCTGCTTTGATGTCATCTTTGATGGAGCCAAATACTTACATTCGTCAGGAGCGTTTGGGTCGACAAAATCAACACAGCACTTCTTTGGTTTTTGTTGTTCTATTGGTCTCCACATTGGAAGAGGAGGGAACAACGGAGTTCTGCAAGAATGATTAAAACAAGCATGTCTGTCACACGGAAGTACGTGATAAGACGGACAACCACATTGATGAAGTAGATACTAATTCTTGCAAGAGCATTTACTTTCGTTCTGATACTCAGTATTTATCAAATAGCATCTGAGTTCTTTTACGTTAGACGAATCATATACACGTTGGCCTTTAAGTGTAATGTTGAGTCTAACATCGTTTCCAATTCTAATCTTTTGCATATTATAATATGTATTAAAATAAAAAAAAGCCAGGTTGGGTCAGATCACCCCACCCGGCTTAGGTAAATATTTTTTGTTATTACTTTGTCTGCAAATTTGCACCCGGTGCATATTTAGCAGCGCAAGCAGCTACTGCATCGTACACAATCTTTGCGTATGTATTAACAGCAGTAGCATTTGTCAGAGCATAAAGCTCAACATTCTGCTTAGTCTGACGCATCAAATCATCAGCTGTATGATATGCGTTCTCGAACTCTATAGTTACACCATCATACTTAGCATTAATGTCTGTAACCATCTTTGGCTGTGGATCATACCAGCAACCACGATGCAAAACGCCCATGTAATCAAATGCTGCACGCTCGCGATCACGTACAAGCTTTGCAGATACTGGGCTAGTTGTACCCTCTACTTTCTTAATAGTAACAGGAGCGGAATACTTATTATTAGCAGCCCATCCTGGAGCCTTAGAATTAGTATAGTACATATTTACGTCGAAACGAACCTTGCCGTACACGTTCTCTGTAACAGCCTGCTCGTCATCATCATAAAGAAGAGCGGTGATAACAACTTTACCATTCTTAGTATTATCTTTGCCTGTAGCATCTTCCTAAGAGGCAGTATAAGCAGCGCTTACTCTAGCTCTCTTATATTCCTTATTAATCTGCTCAGTAAGCTTCTTCATTACAGTATCAATCGTGTCTTCTGGCTCAGTTACATAAGAATATGTCTCAGTCCATCTACGATAGCGGGTTGGCATATCCTTAAATGTTAAACGAAGAGAAAAAGCAACACCGCCATCAGCAATCAACTGCTCAATAGCGTCACCAGGATGCTTCTTAAATGAAATTGTAACATTCTCTTCTACGTCGTCCTTGTGTACAGTGTACACTGCAGACTTAATAGTCTTAGAATCAATTACGTTTGAATATTTGATAACTGGAACATATGTCACAGAACCATTCTTTTTACGAACAATTGATGCATCAGATGTTACAACACCAATCTTAAATTTAGCAGGAACATTAGTTTTCAAATCTGCATTGTTAAGCAATGTTCCATTTGTTGCATTATAAAATACAACAGAACCAGGCTTAACGCCAGCAGCAACAGCTGCCTTAGTATCATATTCTTTAATTGAAGCCTTTTCAAAATCTGCGGCTGCTGTGCTTGTTGCCTTGTTAGAAACAAGAACTGTATTTACGTATGTAATCATAATTTAATTAATTTTTTCTACTCACCCCACACACTATGACTGGACCTAACCAGCTGGGCTTTCCACGTTAAAATTATTATTCAGTGCTACGTAGTGGCATAGCACTCGTTATTCTTGAGTAACTACTTCCTGAGTAATTGTCTTATAGCGCTCGTCTTTCTTATTCTCTAAATACATTTGAGCAGCTATCTTTATTATTTCAGGAATTACTATATCTTGAAAATCGTCGTACTCATCAAACGGATTATCAAGAGTTATTTCTTTGGGTTTTCTAAGATAGCCCAAAACATATGTGTTAACATCATATTGTTTATCAGTTAATAACAAACATCCATCTTTAAGTCTTACTCTTAATGGTCTAGCCCTATGGAATCTGTAATGAAAATCTGTTAAGCTATTATTAACTCTATACATAAAGCTATCAGATGTGCATTCAAACATACATGTGTTCATTTTGTGATCACCATTTTTGTCTGAAATTATAACATCCTCATTAAGCGCAAACTAAAAATCTTTTGGATATATTATCTTAAAAGAGTCGTAAGAAGGTTCTGACTAATCTATAGTCATATCATCTTTACTGTATTGAATACTTTTGTAAAGATTTATTAAATCTTCTCTTCGTTTCTCAGTCTGCTCATATGATGTATCGTGTACAAAATCCCCATTAAACCGCTACTTATAAAACTTTGCAACAGCTTGATTGAGCCAAAATAGAGAATCGTCTGTAGATGGTTTGTCAACAGAACTGTCTAATAAACCTATTTCTCTTTCAAAATTAGCAAGTATGTCAATATATTTCATTATTCACCCTCCTATTGCTGTTGCTATTTCTACTTATCATTTCCTGCAGATAACTTAAATTTGTATTGTGATATATACATATCTACAGCACCTGATACGATGTCTTCAAAGCAGCTGTATGGTAATTCGCAATAGCTATGTACGGCGCCTTGTGACAAATCGTCATCGTTGTATTTTAATACATTGAATGCATATGGGCTACAATAATATGTTATATCAAGATTTGATATCTAAGTATAATCATCATGTATAACCTTTAAATACGGGCTGTCAGACTTTGTGCTTTCCAATACAACAATTGGGTTTCTTATAATCTAACCTTTGTTGTAATAAGAATTCACAATATGCTTTATATCATCTTGTTTAAGTATATCATTTGGAGTTGAAACAGCGGTTGTTAATATCTTGTCGCTTTTATAATTCTTCGTAACCAAACTATTACTTCTTATATAAGAATAGTAATCATCAGGAAAATCAAATATTGAAGAATTATTATCGCTGTCTATATTTGTTTTTGATGGGGTTAATATTTTATGACGCACTAAAGTCTTAGTTGTGTCCTAAATTTTATTTTGCTTTCTAGTGCCACTTTTTATATCGTCATCTATGGTATATAAGCTTTTTATATACTAAGTTTGGAACTCACTAAGCATAGAATAAATTATATCAGTGGTCAACTTATTCTAAAGTTTAAATCTAGGGTCAATTTCGTTTATTCGTCTTTCAAATTCTATTCCCAACTTTCTTGTTTGTTCTCTTGTCATGATTCAAGTGGTCTAGTATTCATTTTACTTGTAAGTCTACTTGATTCCGTAATCTCTGTAGACATTATAATGGCCAAATTAATAAGTTCTTCTGCCATTGTGTCATTTAATTCAAATTTTGTATCGCCAAAATCATAATCTGAATCAGAATATCCTTTTCCTGTTGCAAATTTATTTGGTTCATATACAAAAGTTAGTACCATATCAAATGATCCGGTATTATTGTTATAAGCATACTAGTCGTACAACACATTTATTTTATCACTCTGTATATAACACACCGGATTTTCCATCCATGGCAAATTATCGCTTGTGGCAACAAAATTCTATGCTGCTTCATGCGATATTAGTGAAACATTCTATATTAAATGACTTGTGGATGCATTGTCATCAATAGATGATATACTTGACTTTGTTTTTACAAAGGCAGATACAAAATACAAATATTCATCTGGTAATTTATATTGCATACAGTTTGATGCAGTAGCATCAGATTTACCAGATGTTTTTAGGTTCTAGTCTTTAATTAATGGCCTAAGATCTTCAAGCGCCTTAACATCAGATTCAAAAGCTGCTCTTCTTTGATTATTTCCTGTTAATTTTTGAGCTATTAAAGCTAAGTAAGCTTTATCTAATATTGTGGCAACTTCATATCTTGTTAACGAAGGATATGACGAAGTAATATTTGCTTTGTCATATTCAATCATAAACTTAGTATAAATATCACTATGCGTCATATATCGTTAATGTTATTTATTTTCTATTTGATTGATAATAGAAAGCTTAAGGTCTTGATTCTTTTTTGCATCAAGGTACGCTACACAATCCTGAAGAGAATCTGCAAGCATTTCAGAACCATAATAATACTGAGTTCTATCCTTGCGAATTATACCTTTTGCAATAGCCTCCTCAATCAAAAACTCTGTTTCCTTTGTCTTGTTATCAACCCACTTTGTAAAGAAATTCTGCGGCTGTTTATCAACAAGAGTAAACAAAGTAGACTCAACCAACTCATTTGACATTGTGTCGGCTTTAACACCAAACAATCTAAGGCATTTACGCATTTCCTCCAAAGAAAGCTTACCAAATGCTATAATAGCGTCTCTACGAAGTTTGTTGATTTTGTTTTTCTCTATAGCCTCAGCCTGTCTATTAATTAGCAGATAATCCTTACCGGCGTTAAGCTTATCCAACGAAGTGGCAACTCTTTTGTGCCCAGACAGAAATTTAATAATCATTGCCTGTCTTGGGAATGTATCATCAAGAATAACACTTTTTGAACCAACTTTTACAGTAAAGTTATCCCAAAACGAAGAAGTTTTTGACAAGTGACCTTCTGGAAGACCAAGCTCTTTTTCGTATTTTTTCTCATCCTCAGGCGTAAGCCCAGTATAAATCGACCCGGATCTAGTCAAATATGGAGATATGTAATCAAAACAATTTTTGTATTTCATTAATCCAGCCCAGGGATTTTTCTTTCTAATCTTTAATTCAACTACCATAATTTTTCAATTAGTTGTTGCAATGCCAATCTCTGCACACGCTAGCTTATTCTTATTAGGATCCTTTCAGGCTAGCTTATATTGCCTCGGCTTTTAGCAAATGCGCAGGTTGAACATTGTTATTTTATATTAATAAATTACAGAGAAGCTGTCTCTGTATCTTCTGCATCGCAGTACAATACACCGCAAGACAATGGGTTTCTCAACATGATACCCTCCTCACCAAGGAAGTGTACCTGATAACCATCGCGGCTGTTAGAACGCATTGTGTTAATATTGTTTGCATAGCCGTTTGGTAATACAGAACCACCTGTACACCACTGTACAAACTCACGGCCCTTACGACATACCTTAACGATATTTGCCTGACCGTCACGACGACCAAGGTCAACAAACAAGAATGTGTAAGACATCAATGGCTTACCTGTCAATGGGTGAAGCTGACGGAACATTTCCATATTATCAAACATTGCACAACGCTTAACTGTCAACTCGATGCCATTAGTCATCTTATAAGTTGTAAACTGGCCACCCAATACAAGATCCTGGCCAGAACCTGTAATAAAGTGTGTATCAATCATATTAAAGCTAGCAGCCTTTTCCTTAAGGATGCGATCGAACTCTCTAATCATTTGTGTTTAATCTACGTCGCTACTGTAGATTGGTTTTATAACGATCATTAAAAACCCTCATACTTTCATATGAGATCAGACTATATCTTCACCCTAATAGGGTGTCTACCATTTCGGATTCGCTTGAATCCTACTCCTAATCGGATAGTCGTTGAACGTTTCTCTTTCGAGACTTCGCTTCTGATTACCCACGGCTAAAACGTTTGGGCTTCCCAGAAATTAAATAGATTTTCAAGTAACATTACTGCTACAGGGAGCTATAAAGTTAACCCATCTCACCAGTCAAAGCAACGAACTTACGCTCGTTAGTACCGACGATATTATAACAAAGGTCGAACAAGTAATCCTCGAACAATTCTGTAGTCAGCTTGGTGTAGTAACGTACGTTTGCTGGAGCAATCTGCTCAAACAAACCAGCTGAAATTCTAACAGGACGGCCATTTGTACCCTTAAGCTGATAAGTGCCATCAGAATTACGGTTAGATTTAGCAAACAAAAGCTGCTTCTCTTCACGACGCTTCCACTCACGCAAAGCCTTCCAATACTGATAATCAGACCACAGATAAGACTTCTTGCCAGTCTCTGGATCTGTCAAGGCAATAGCCAATACAGTAGAGTAAGCATCACCTGTAATATCGTAAGAAAGACGCATAGTCATCAAGCTATTACGCATCTTAAATGGAGTCTGATAGTTGATG
>ERZ1034687.47-NODE-47-length-69554-cov-28.503791_pt1 | contig 69554 bp, 60 predicted proteins | sample MGYA00520704_ERZ1034687 | MGnify/ENA primary metagenome ERZ1034687 (study PRJEB33766, sample SAMN09781762) | gut metagenome | biome: gut microbiome | host: Homo sapiens | place: Madagascar | study: EMG produced TPA metagenomics assembly of the PRJNA485056 data set... | reverse complement strand
GCAACCACGTCATCGATAGCCTTCACCATCTCCTCGTCATGCCTTCCCTCCTTATCCATCAGGAAGATATCAATATCCCCACAAGGCCGGTGATTCGGTTTAGGATAGTGAAGAGAACAACCATATCCCTTCATCACCATCATATAAAGCCCTTTACTGCCGATAAGTCGCCCTAAATCCTTGATTGTATTGACATAGAGTTCATATACCTGTTCCATGGTGTTCACCCTGCCAAACCACTCCAGCAGAATATTCTTAGAAGGACGAAGCTCCGCCGGCACCATTTCCAAGGCATCAAAGGCAATAGCCAGCACCCCTTGCTTTCGAGCCAGCCCAATCACCTCCTTCCAGTCCACGCTTCCTTCCCCCTTCCATTCCGCAGAATTACCAAGCGCAATTCGCAATAAGTTCAATAAGATAACAGATGTATTCATATTATTCTACAATACCAGAACCAGCGCATTAAATGCAAATAAGCCAACAAGATGAGCCGAGCTTATATTCAAAGCTCAACCCATCTTATCGTATATAATAAAAATCTAAATTCTAATCCTTTTGTGTTTTCTAGATATGGATTGATTTTCGAAAAAAGTTATTTTGTATCGTTATTAGCGTGGAGGATTGCTAAGTATACTCCTTCACCCAAGAAAATCACAAGAAATCTGCAAGTTATCAGCAAATAACCACGAAATCAACCGTAAACTATAACTATTAACTGTAAACTATAAACTGCTATCCCCTGACGGTCCCATCCCGCACAAGATGGCGAAGACCGCTTTGGTCCGCCAACCTTAGAGCGAAGCGGTTCCGAGCACCGGAGGGCGGTTACATCCCTTGCCCTTTTGGAAAGAGTGAGGGCTTGGGAGTGGGTTAAGGACCCTCCCGTTGGGGTTTCTGTCCCCTACAAGGGGAACCGAAAGGCTCGTAAAGACTATTGAAGACAGGTGGGACTATTCTTTTACAATCACTTCAAATGTCTTGAAGATAAGCTTGATGTCATACCAGAAGCTGGCATTCTTTACATACTCCAGATAGAGCTTGATCTTCTCCTGCATGATTACATGGATGTAATAATCCTCAGGATCAGCAGCCTTCTCCATTAACTCATTCTCATTTCTGAACTTGATGCTAGCAGGATCAGTGATTCCTGGTCTTACATCCAGCACATGCATTTGCTCAGGAGTCCAATAGTTTACATAGTGGCGAACCTCAGGTCTAGGCCCCACCAGACTCATATCACCAATAAAGACATTGATCAGTTGAGGAAGCTCATCAAACTTGTACTTTCTGATGTAATAACCCGAACGGGTAACTCTTGGATCCCTACCACCGATGGTAACCAACGAACCCTTATCAGCCCCTACTCTCATCGAACGGAACTTGAAAATGCGGAAATCCCTGTTATGTCTTCCCACTCTCACCTGACGGTAGAACACCGGTCCCTTACTATCCAACTTAATCCAGATAGCCAAAACCAAGAGGAGCGGACTCAATATGATAAGTCCGCATCCAGATGCAATGATATCAAATAATCTCTTCATAGAATCTTACTTCACGCATTCCTTGAAACATTCGATTACATACTCCAGGTCCTCATCCGTCATCTTGGTGTTCAGAGGCAGAGTAATCTCATTTTCAAACATGTGAAAAGCATTTGGGAAATCCTTGATATCGAATCCCAATTTCTTGTAGGCAGTCATCATAGGCAGTGGCTTGTAATGTACATTGGTAGCCACGCCATGCTCAGCCATCATCTCAATCACCTTATTGGTTTCCTCACGAGTCTTACCCAGGAGGCGAACAATATAGAGGTGACCGGAAGAAGTATGCTCCTCGTTATAGTGAGGCAAAACAGCCACATTCATATCCTTGAATGCCTCATTGTAACGCTCAATCATCTGACGACGACGCTCTAACATACCTTTGTATCGGTTCATCTGAACCAGACCGATGGCAGCCACCACGTCTGTCATATTGCACTTATACCAAGTACCGATGATGTCATACTCCCAGGCACCCAGCTTAGTCTTAGCCAAGGCATCCTTGTTCTGACCATGCAAGCTCAGCAGCTGAGCCTTGCGATACAAGTTCTCATTCCAGGTCTCCTCCTCAATCTCAGGCACACCGCTGAAGGTATTCTCAGGATTCTTATCCAAATCCTTCACCACCTTCTCATTACCGAAAGGAAGATTCCAAGACAAGGCACCGCCCTCAGCTGTGGTGAAGTTCTTGACAGCATGGAAACTGAATGAAGAGAAGTCAGCGATGCTACCCACCATCTTTCCATGACGTGAAGCACCGAAGGCATGGGCTGCATCACAGCAAACAGCGATACGGCCAATCATCTTCTGAAGATCAGTCTTAGGAGTAAACATCTCCTTCTTGCTTTCTACGATAGCGAAGATGCGGTCGTAATCGCAAGGGATACCGCCGAGATCCACAGGAATCACCGCCTTGGTTTTAGGAGTGATAGCCTTCTCCAATGCCTCGTAATCCATTTCAAGACAATCCTTCTGTACATCTACGAAGACGATGGTTGCACCCACATGGTTAACAACTGATGCACTTGCCGTATAAGTATAAGCAGGAACGATAACCTCATCCCCTTCACCTACGCCAAGCAATCTCAGCGCCATTTCTGCACAGGCTGTCTGCGAGTTCAGGCAAACCGCCTTCTCCACGCCAACAAACTCAGCCACTTCCTTTTCCAATTTCTTAGTACGTGGACCAGTTGTAATCCAACCGCTCATAATAGCATCACGCACCTCACTAGCCTCAGCCTCCGTCATATCAGGTGGAGAGAAAGGCACATTTCTTCTTTTCAAATCTGTACTCATAATATTTGATTTTATCGTATTTCACATTTTTCAATTGTTCTCAAAAGCAACTATTTTTCTAGAATCTCATAGAAACGTAAAAACTACATGCTTTGTAACTTAATCATTTCATAACTTCCTGTAAGTAATAATACCATTGAGCATGGATAAAATCCGGTTCTAATTGTTCTCGAATTTTAAATGCTTCACAGCTAATCTGATCAGCAAATTTTGTATCACCTAACAACTGTAACATAGCCTTAACCAAGCTCTCTTTATCTCTACAAGGAACTAATATGCCATTTTTACCATTGTCTATCAATTCCCTAGCACCTCCACCACCACAATCTGTCGATATACAAGGCACTCCCATCGCCATCGCCTCTGCCAACGCATTCGGCATACCTTCATGATCAGAAGTCAACACAAATAAAGAGGCTTTGCTTAAAACCTTTATCGGATCACTATTAAATCCAGGCATTAGTACCTTATCCTCCAGATCTAAATCATTAATCAATTTAGTCAATTCCTCTCTTAAAGGTCCTTGCCCATATATAATTAATTGATATTCAGGGAATCGTTTTGAAACAGTAGAAAATGCTTCTATTAATAAGCGCTGATTTTTTTGCGGAGTTAATCGTGCAAAAGTAACAATTTCCTTACTTGTCCTATTACCTTTATCTGCCTGAAGAATAACCTTATTTATCGAATTAGGTATAATACCAATTTTTGAAGACTTTTCAAATACTTCAGCATACCAGTTTGCAATAACCTTTGTCTGACAGATACAAAAATCTGCTCTTTTTGCAAACATTCTAAATATTTTCTGATATACCGAAGAATAGAATGCAGGATTATTGCGCTCACAAATTACAAGTTTAGACTTAATAAAAGACCTAAAAATTAAAGAATAAGCTACAGGCAGTTCTAAGAAACAAACTAAACAATGATTCTTATTTAATCTTGTAAAATATTGTAAAACACGTTTAATTTCAACGCCCCTATCTACAAGACTAATTTTTCGCTCATAATAATCTTTCTGAAGATAAAATACAGATATATTATTATCTATATTATATTTACAAGAGTCTCCCCGAATTGCAGTAATAGAAACATTTACGCCTCTATTAGCCAAATAATTTGCAAGATTACAAAGAACACGTTCAGCACCGCCACCTCCTAACGAGGTAATTAAGAAATCAATATTCATAATCACGAATGTTGTAAATAAAAGTTTTGCAATAATTTTGCTTCGTGCTCAATGTTATATCCATTTTTTGTTATATCATTAAGCACACTAGCTCTATTCGGTAATTTCGGCATCGTTTCAAGAATAAAAGCCGCCCATTTTTTAGGTCCATTTTTTAAGTCCAGAAAATAAACCAAATCAGTTATCTTATGCTCCTTTGTGATATTGGATGACGCAAAAACAGGTAATGCTGAAGTCTGCGCTTCTATCAAAACAACAGATAAGCCTTCATAGGTCGAAGGAAAAATAAGTGCATCTAACGCTTGGTCTAGACGATTAACATCATCTCGTGATCCAAGCAACAATACACTATCTTCCAGTTTCAGTTGTTTTATTTTGTCAACTATCGACTTTTTTATATCAATGTTACCATCTCCAATTAGCCACAATATAGAATTTTTATCAGCATTATGTATCTCTTTAAATACATCTAAGAGAAATAGCTGATTCTTTTCTTTAGAGAAGCGTCCCACATGTCCATAAACCTTGGTATTGCCTGATACATTCATTTCTCGTCTTACAGCATTTCGAACATCCATATTAAAATCATATGAATTTACTTTTACTGCATTTCTAATCATTCTGTATTTAGATGAATTGATTATATCTCTTCCAAACATATATTTTCCTGCTTCTGTAGAGCATGCAAAAAAATGTGTAGCTAGAGATTTAAATACAAAACGCGAAGAGAGAGAGAACACAGAATATGCAAAATCATAAAGATTCGATTTACCAGATTTACCTTTGGTACTGTGCGAATGCAAAATACGAACTTTTACACCTGACCTATAAGAGGCTATAATACCTGCTAATAGCAGAGCTGGTCTTCCTGCATTAACATGAACAATGTCGTATCTACCATTTGATATAATCTTCGTTAACTTAGGAACAATCTTAATATAATTCCATAACGAACTATTTCCATGAATTGCCTCAAGACTATATATTTGAGATTTTTCAATAGCGTCTCTTTGAAATTTAGGAATAGTTGTAAAAGTACATTTGCTAGAAAAGCAGAAATCGAATTGCACTTTATCCCTATCCATATAAGAATAGTAGTTTAGGAGCATCTGCTCAACACCTCCTATAGCACTACCGCCACCTAATATTTGCAAAACCTTAACCATTGTAACTATAGCTTTATTGGTTATATAATTCTAAAATTTTATTTCCACAATATCTATAAGCTCCAATAGGATTCTTATAAGAGTACATACCAATATCTAATTTCTTTTTATCAGATACATTATTAAGAGCATTTTCTACAGCTTTCACTAATGAAACTTCGTCATGACAAACTGATAGGGCAAAATCCTTATAGAATAATTCTTTCTCTTCTTTGAAACCCCATAAAATAACATTACCTGAAATTTGCAAAGCCTTTGATAGCAAAGAAGAATTATGACCTATATAAAGATTTACATATGGTAATTCCTTTCCGGAAATAATTGTAACGTCTCTACCCTCAAAAGCTTTTTCATAAATAGCCCTATTACTTCTAGGATGCAATTTAATATAAAACTTCACACCATCTGGTATTGCATGATTCAAAGCCTTCAGAAAATCATTAAAGACTGTAGAAGTAACATGACCATCTTCTACATGCACACTAGGAATATAGCAAATAGCATCCTCTACTTCCTTATCTTCAAGATCATCTACATCATGATTACCCATTATATAAATATCATTCTTATTATAACCATAGTTATCATGATAATAATCTACCCAATGCTGACCTATAACAAAAGCTATATGTCCTCTCAAAGGAGTATCAAAATAATTTTGTATTGTGGTCGTAACATTATTTTTCTCTGAAACTATTCTTGCTATAGCCTTCAAGAAAGACTTATGTTCATGCTTACACATGACGCGCAGTATATTAAAATAATCAAAAGTTTTTCTTGCCTTGGCTAAAGCTGCAAAAATTTCACCTATACGCACATTATTAAGACTTGCGCCATCATAAAGCAAGCCATGCTGCATCATAACTACTTTAGCTCCAATTTGAAGAGAGTATAAAATGGCCGCTAAGTCTGGAATCGTATTCTGAGCAAATATAACGACATCAGGATGATTTTCCTTAATATATGCTTCTATCTTAGCTATCTCTGTTGTTACCAGAAAATCATCAAAGACATTTACGTCTTTATCGGGATACACTTGTTTACCAGAAGTTTCATACACTAAGGCTAGGCATTCAACATTTGTAGCCTTTTTCATTTCTTCGGCAACCTTATTACCAACACGGAGTATTTGATTCCATGTCGTATCAAAAAACAGATATCTCATAATTATCTTTTTAAATTTTGTTAGAGTTAAAAGATTGCAGATAAGAAATTCCACCAAATAGAACAACGAAATAAGCTATAGAGAACACACTAGGTCGTTGATATATAGAAAACAGAAAACAAACAGTTAATATTAATGAGCTTCTGGTCTTTCGAGCAAGTCTAAATGCAGCGAACATTAATAAACCATACGAGAGGAAAAAGCCTAAATATCCCCATTCTATAACAGCGGTTTTATATGACAAAGTCAATATTACACCTCTTTTACCGCAATAACCTGTTCCATAGCCCAATAATTTATTGTCTCCTTGATCAAATTCTTTCTCTACAGAGATAAAACTATAATTTTTACGATTATCTCCTTTAAATTTATGCTCTTTTGTGTCATATTCAAATCTACTAATAAAATACTCTATCTCATAATCTGAAAAATGAATTTTCGGGATAATATAAATGGCAGCACTTACAAAAAGGATTGTCAATATAATCTTAGTTTTACTTTTTATTACAGTCATGACAAATCCTAAAAAAACTAGAACAAAAAATGCCATTGATAGGGTAAGACATCCAGCTATCAACAAAAGATAATTACCATAATGCTTATAATTGAAGCCATCTAATATTAAAAACAAAGCCAAAAATGTACCAAATGCTCCAGGTTCATTAAATAATCCACACAAACGTATTCCATCAAACTCCACAAACAGATAAGCAAATGTATAATTTATATAGTTTGCATTATCCCTTTGAATGTAATATTCTTCAATAGAGTGCGGAAGACCTAAACCTAATAAAAAATCAAAATACGCTACAATACCCAAGAAAGCAGAAAATATCAAATAATATCGAAAATACCGAACAACATTATTTAGTATTTTTCCATCTAACTTATAAAATAAGCATAAATATAAAAACGTCAATAAACCAGAAATCTGTACTCCATTTACATTATAAAAATTAAACAAGATAAACCAACAAAATACAGGCCATAAAATGAAAGGCTTTGAACCTGGTTGCTTGAGCACATATGGTAATAGAAACAAAATGCATCCCCAGTTAATTATTTGAAATAACTGAATTATACCATGAGGAGCTAAAGTTGAGTCACCTTGAGAAATTGCAAGTGTAGAGAGGACTGCCGGTATAAATAAGAGTATCGAATACTTCTTATCTCGAAGAATTGCTCTAGACTTCATAATTTAATTATAAGATTCCAATATTTTCTCTGCAAATTCAAAATCTTCAGGCCAATCAATATCTACGCCCTCGACCTTATTAACCAATGCCATATAAGGCTTAAAACCTATTCTCTGTTTATGAATCTTCCAAATATCACGTTTAAACATAAAGAAGGCAGAAGTTTCTACAAAAACTGGTTCTATGGTCTGAGTGCGAGGAATCTCTTTTAAATCATAATTTAAAGGCTTACCATTATACCAAGTAAACGTCTGTATCTTTTCTGCAGAAAAAGCAGAATCAAAACCTTCACATTTAACCTTATTGAGCGCATTTTCAAAGGTTTCAACTTTAAGAAAAGGTGAAGTCGTATGAGCCAATATATAAATATCAGCATCTACAGTCTTAGTGAACTCTTCATATATTTCTTTTCCTAAAGTTTCGTCACGGTCTAAGAATTCAGGTCTCTTTAAAAACTTTACGCCCTGAGGTAAATAAGGAATAACATCCTCATTACTACAATAAACATATACCTCATCTACACCATGAACTTTAGATAAAGTTTCCAATACGTAACACATCAATGGCTTACCACCAAGATCTTTTAAATTTTTACCTGCAACACGCTTGCTATTCAAGCGAATTGGAACAAAAGCTACTGTTTTCATATCTAACTATTTTATAACATACAACTAAACGAATCTATAATACCAACTAAATTGTCATTATCATCGATAACAACCAAAGAGTGAATATTATACTGGCGCATAACATGCTCTGCCTCTGATAATTTTGCATTTTGATTTACCATCTTTGGATGTTCGCTCATGATTTCACTAACAGTAAGATTAAAGAATACATCTTGCTTCTCCTGCATAGCTCGACGTACATCACCATCAGTAACAACTCCTGCAATTTTACCTTTCTCTAAAGCAATAGCAATACCTTGTTTAGTCTTGCTAATTTCAATAATGGTATCACTTACTTTACTATCCAGCGAAACAATAGGTAAGTTCGTCGAAACCATATAGTCTTTAACTTTAGAAAGAAGTTTTTTACCAAGGCTACCACCAGGGTGATAAAGAGCGAAATCACTTGCCTTGAAATGTCGAACCTCCATCAACGCACAGGCTATTGCATCTCCCATAGCCAAAGTAGCAGTAGTAGATGATGTTGGAGCAAGATTTAAAGGACAGGCTTCATGGTCAACATGAATATTCAAGTGACAAGTAGAATACTGAGCTAATAAGGATTTAGGATTTCCCGACATACCAATAATTGGAATATGTCTATCCATCAATAGAGGAATAAATCTCAACAACTCGTCAGTATATCCAGAATTTGAAATCGCTAGTACAACATCCTCAGACTTAAACATACCTAAGTCACCATGATAAGCATCCAAAGGATTTACGAAAAAAGAAGGTGTACCTGTGCTAGCCAATGTTGCTGCAATCTTTGCACCAATGTGACCAGACTTGCCAACACCTGTTATAATAAATCTACCTTTACAATTATAGATAAGGTCTATCGCCTTATCAAAATCATCAGTCAACAATGGAATTAAATCCAAAATAGCCTGTGCTTCATCATTGAAGCATTTGATAGCATACTTCTTACAATTCTCCATCATTAAATATTTTAAAGTTTATCTATAAATTCTCTTACAGCTCCCTCCCCACCATTATGTTTGCATACATAATTTACACTGTTAAGAACTTCCTTAACAGCATCAGCTGGAGCAGCAGTATAACCACAAATCTTAATACATTCCAAATCATTCAAGTCATCTCCTATATATGCAACATTAGAAGGTTTAACTTGATATTTATCACAGATAGACAACAGTTTAGAAACTTTTTTTTCAATTCCTTGATGCAATTCTAAAATGCCTAATTCTCCACAACGTTTTAAAAGTATCTTGGAAGAACGTCCTGTGATAATAACTGGTATTATATCCTTTTCTGGCAGATGGGCTATAGCATATCCATCCTTGATGTTGAAAGCTTTCAACAATTCACCTTCAGCCGACATATATATCTTGCCATCGGTTAATGTTCCATCAACATCCATCACTAACAATTTGATATGATTCATAGCTAATCCAACAAAGATTTAATGACAGACTCTAAATCTTTCAAGAAAAGCATATTAGGACCATCACTCTTTGCACTTTCCGGATCAGGATGTACCTCAAAAAAATATCCAGTAGCACCAAAAGCCTTAGCAGCTAAAGCCATAGATGGAACAAACTCACGATTACCACCAGTCTTTCCACCAGCCGCTCCTGGTCGTTGCACACTATGAGTACAATCCATAATAACATTTGGGGAAATCTTTTTCATATCAGGTATATTTCGGAAATCTACGACAAGATTATTATATCCATAAATATTACCACGTTCTGTCAACCATACATTATCGTTGCCAGACTCTTTTACTTTTTGAACAGGATATTTCATATCTTCTCCAGAAAGGAACTGTGCTTTCTTGATATTAACAATCTTTCCTGTTTTCGCAGCAGCAACAAGTAAATCTGTTTGTCTGCAAAGAAAAGCAGGAATTTGCAAAACATCAACTACTTCACCAACAGGTACAGCTTGGTACGATTCATGAATGTCTGTCAATAGACGAAGTCCATACTTACTTTTGATGTCTGCCATCATTTGCAATCCTTTTTCCATCCCAGGACCTCTAAAAGATGATATAGAAGTTCTGTTTGCTTTATCAAAGGAAGACTTAAACATGATATCAATATCATATTTATTATTCAAACGCACTAGTTCTTGTGCTACAACCTCAAGGCACTCTGCTGATTCTATCACACAAGGGCCTGCAATAAAAATTGGTTTCATTTTGTTTTTTTTAGAACTGTTCCATAAAAAAGTTATTGGCTACCTCACAAAGACATCATCAAGGTTTCATAACTTTATATTGGAACAGGATTATTAAACTACTAATTAAATATTATCTCATATGCAAAGAATAATAAAGAACACAAGAGTCAATAAACAGACTCTAAACGATTCTAAGCCATATAAGTATCTTTTTTAAAACTTCACTTCTTTTGCATGATATTCAATTTTTCTATTTTCGAGAGCAATATATGGCGATCAGCATTGCCTAATAAAATAAAAAGAAACGAGATACTGAGTAAAGATACCACCGAAGACGATAATAAAAAATATAGAAAATTATTCATTTCAATATTTTGTATTTGAATAGATATCAGTATAATACTCATATATCCTAAAATTAATTTCGTCACATATTTAAGAAATCTTTTACAATAAAACTCATTATATTTTCCTGCCAACATTAATATTCTTACGTATACCGAAATTATTGACATCAAAATTGAAACAACCATCGTAATTTCAGCCTCATACCCAAATGACAGAAACATATACGATATTGGCAGTATTGAGACTCTTAATGTAAACTCTACTATTTGATATATTTTTTGTTGTCCCGTTGCTAATATTGTTAAAATTATCGGCTCTGTTATGACATTTAAAATACTATCAATAATTATCAACTGCAAAAAGATGACAGATTTTTGGGGTACATTCCCTAACCAAAGAGAAAGGATAGATTCTGCATTTAAAAAAATTGGCAAAGAAAGAAATGCCATCAGAAAAGTACATATTAAAGATGTTCTTATCAGCATTCTATTTAACCCTTCATGTTCATTATTAGAATATGCTTTATATATTTGGGGTTTTGAAGCTGTAAAAAAGCCATCAGTAAACTTCCGTAAAGCACCTTCTACTTGGAAAGCAATAGCTCGGGCTGCATTAACAGACGGAGAGAAAAATGCATTAATCAATAAATTCAATCCTGATGATTTTATAACAGCAGATATACTACCAAAAAAATACCAACTAACAAAAGTAAAAATTTCCTTAAACTCTTTTTTATTCCAATAGAATCTATACCTACTTTCGGAAAAGTATTTCAAACAATAGATAATATATGCTAAGGTTACTGCTACTGTTACTATAAGAGATAAAAAATTATAGTATATCAGTTTATCACCGACAGAAATAACAATAAGATAAGCAACAAGAAGTTTAGCCACAGATTCAAATATGCCCACATAAGCAAAGAACGACATACGTTCATGCGAAATAATTAAAGAATTATATGGTATTGAAATAAATGACAAACATAAATTAATAATGGAAAATTGATATACTATATGAGCAGCAAACATTCGGTCTTCTGGTATTATCATCTTATTATTAAGATACCAAATACCAAAAGTCTCCAATAAGACAACAGCTAATAATGCTAATGCTGAAAATGAAGTTACATTTAAGCAAAAACAATTATTAAAGGAAACCTTGTCACCTTTCACTATCTCTTTAGAAAAATAGCGGTTGCATACTGCTGTTAAAGAACTGGTCAAAAATGAACATAATGCCACAACACTACCCACAACATTATTAATTCCATAATCAACAACCCCAAGTTCACGAAGAACAATACGGACTGTATACAGACTAATAATCATAACAAAGAGCATACGTAAATACAGAAAGACTGTATTTTTCATGACCCTTCTATTATCAATTACTGATTTATTGCTATTTTCAGACATTTCACTTTCTCTTTAAGACCTTCTTTAATTTATGTTTTATTTGAGCGACAAAACTTAGCTGTGCATATTTTTTTAAAACACAAACAATGCCTCCGTTCTTATAATCTATCCAAAATTCATCATATTGCGAGCTGATAGACGACGGCTTTATCAAATTAGCTTGTCTTTCCATACCTAAACCATATTTAGATAGTTTGACCTCAATATTGTTAAGTTTAGAAAAAAAATGTTGTGCTTTAATATTGTTCACAAATACTAAAGATACACCCTGTTTTGAATAGAAATCAGGAAAAACTTTCTCAACATCCCAATAATCTGCAATTGAAAAATCGCCAGAACGTCCTTTTCCTGCATAAGGACAATTATAACAGAATGGACGCAAGCAATTATTTGAAAAGAATAACTTTGTATACCCCCATGACTTTAATGTATTACATTCTTGATTAGCCCCATAATATATTGTAGGATAGAAATTTATACTACCTCCGCCCCATCCATTTACCTTAGTTCTAAAGTCAAATCCTGTTACTTTTTTCTTTTTTGAAAGCCAACTTATATATTCCTCAAATAAACGAGGACTAGGAACCCCATGACAAATAAGATCAATTGTGAGCAGCGAATCGATACTAACCTTTTTTAACTGAAGATAATTGAGCAATCCATTAATATGACAAGAAGTACCGAAATAAGCAACAAATTGACCTGACTTTAAATCTATCAGGACATCATGAAATGATTTTGATGGATCAGTCTGTACATACTTGCTTCCCTTTAACTTTTCAAGATCCTTAATATTGTCAACACGAATTGTAGCAACATGCGGAAAAGGTTCATAAGCGACACCATAAACAACACCTCCGTTACGAACAACAAATTCACTTAATGCAGCAGCGAATCCTCCACTTGAAGAAGACTGCATTTTCTCAATTTCAGTACGTTTTACAGCATAACATAAATCCAACTTAGTTATCTTCTTATCAAAAGAAGGACATACTTTAGTGCAAAGACCACAATTTACACACTTAAGTGTGTCAACATTCGGATATAAAAAACCTTGGTCATCATATTGCAGTGTAATGGCATTCTTACCACATATCGTCTCACATGCAGAGCACCCGCAACAATCAACCTTTTTAAAATTCTCAAAAATATTATTTGCCACGCTTCTGATAAACTTGTTTTAATACTTCATCCTGTTTGTTAGCCAAACAAGTAGTTCCAAAAATAACTTGTTCCATTCTTACATCAGGATTTGGATTGAACTCTATAATAATAACATTCCCATTTTTATCCATTGCAACATCCCATCCTATCAAGTCAAACATTGGCAAAGAAGAATGCGCTTTCAATACGGTATCAACCATAATTTGAAAATTATCAATACAATAATTTTCGAGATAAATACCACTTTCTGTATACTTATATGTCTTATAAGGATAAACTGTAATAGCTTTTTTCAACAATCCACCAGGATAAACAGGAGCACAGAATCCCCCAGAATACGCATTATCCACTACGTTACCTTTTTTACCGATACGAACGTATGAAGACAGAAATTCTATCTTTTGAGTTTGCCTATTACGGAATGTATGAATTCTTAAACTATTACAAGAGGAAGGATTCAAACATGAAAGATTTTCGCATTCGTCTATCTTACTCTCAATGCAATAGTTCAAACCATACTTTGCTTCATATTTACGAATATACTCAGCTAATGTCACTTGAGAATTATCTACTATGCCCGCTGTAACCGAAAAAGAGCATACACCTCTGCCTCCATCTGTACCCTTAGAAGGCTTGATAATACAATTATCGACATTTTCAAGTTTCTTAAGAAAAGACTCCTTTTCTATTTCGCAAGGACCTTCTTGATTTGGCAAATAATATATACCATTATTGCATTCTGCAACTCTCGTAGGAATATTATAGCCATTCAATAGAAACCTATAAAGCCCTTTATCATCAAAAATGTATTGTTGTAATGCAGGAGAAAGGTACTGCTGAACTTCTATACATACTTCAAATGGCTCATATTCAACTTTAAAATCTCCTGTAAGAGAGTAAAGTAATTGATGCCATTTTGTTGACACCTTTTTCCCTGTTCTATCATACCAATACTTTTGAATATCTGATATTTGTGATTTCGACAACTTCTTAAGCTTGCAGCTATTCGAAGTATCCTTCCAAATTTTATCAAGACTTTTCTTTGTAAAATAATCAGCACGTTTACCTTTTAAATAAGGTACAATTTTTCCTACTAAATCCATAGTTTATGATTTATTTAAAATTTGATTTTTTATGAAATTATAAGAATCGATTCGCAGCTTATGAAGCTTTTCATCAACAAGCCTATAATCGATTTCATTTATAAGATCTCTATCATTCTTCAACAAACATCCTTGTAACCCCAAGGTATTTATTAAAGATAAAATTCTATTTCCATAGTTTCCTGTCCAAAAAAGTTTATGAAAATACAAGGAAAACAGTATTCCGTGATAGGAATCAGTAAAAACAGCACTTGCATTCATAAAATATCCCAGCCATGAAGGAGGATCCATAGGACTCACATTTTTGAATCCTGGTGAAAACAACCACATGTTTATCATGAGAACCTTCTTGCCATGCCTTTTTGCATAATCTAAAGCAGCTTGCTTATTCTCCTTTGTTGGAAAATATACAAGAATATAATCCTTTTCTTTTGGTGGTAATGCAATCTTAGCCCATTCATCGTAAGTCAATAACATTGTCGGATCTACTGCATGTTTACAAGGTATCCCCATATCATTAATAATACGACATGTGTCATACTCTCTTACGGAAACACTATTGTATTTGTGTAAAAGTGGTTGAACTTTACACAAAGTATTACTATCCCATTCAGCACCAACAGAAGAAGCATACGAATATTTTGGCTTATCTTCATCAACAAAATCCAAGAAATACGTAAGGTCATTTCCTGTCACAAAAAGATTCCATATCATATCTGACCCAGAAATAAAAGCATCATACTCTTTATTGGCTTCTCCAATATTTTTTTTTGTAAACTGCTTCTTACTATAAAAATTTAGCTGCTTCATAAAATATTGGCAACTTTTAATCTTTCTTTCCGTTTTTCTCCAAATATATTTGGCTAAAACATTTCTCAAGAAACCTACAGCAGGATGAAAAGTAAGCTCTCTATAAATAATATTATCACATTGATAATCTATCAAGTCACATTCTGCTCCTAATTTTCTAATGGTCGTGCATAATCCATATGCCTGCAATAAAGCCCCAATATTAGGAATATTGTGAAAAGTCAAAATACCATATTTCATAATTACATCATTGTATTATATAAATTAATATGTTTTTGTACTACTGCATTTATATCAAACTGAAGCAATGACCTATTCTTTTTACTCCCGTTTTGCCCTATGACAGTATCAATCCACTGTTGCTTAGGAGCACTCAAAGGCAAGGCGAAGCAATTTGCATTACAAATAACATCCATCGGTACAGCGTCTGAAGCCACACATCGTACATTATTAGCTTGAGCCTCTATCAATACTAATGAAAAGCTCTCTGATAAGGATGGTAAAACAAGAGTATCAAAACAACTCATAATTTTGGTAGCATCCTTTCTTAATCCCATTAGATGAACATGTGACTCTAAATCATACTTTGCTATTTCATTTTTTATCAACCTAAGTTCACCTTCATTACCAGTTCCAACAAAAACAAGATGAGCATTTTCTTTTTTTCGTATAATATCCTTAAACAAATGAATTGTAAAAAGATGATTTTTTACTGGGTTGAATCGCCCCACTTGTCCAATAATGAAAGAATTTTCAGGAATGGATAGCATCTCACATAGATCTTTCTTTTTTCCTTTTTGAGATCTAATATGGTCCAGATCTACACCATTCGGTATATCAACAATCTGAGCACAAGGAAAGAAATGTTCTATATCGGCATGAAGCAATTGTGATATTGCGATAAAATTCATTCCTTTTTGAGATAAACGTTCTATCAAAGGACGGACATAACTACCAACATTAAAATTACGTTCTACACGAGAATGATAGGTAAAAACGCACTTATCTATTGGAAAACTTACCTTATCTAAATTTTTAAAGACTGTGTGATAATGGATTACGTCTGGCTGCAAATCTGATATTATTTTATTCAACTTTCTTAAAGAGTCGTCATAAAAGAATCTCTGAAAAAGATGTTTTATGCGGCTATTCGATTTTTGCAAAGTGTAATACGGAATACCGCTATCTTGAATCTTGGTAGAAAGATAAGAATCTGTATAATAAAATTCAACTAAACAAATATCTACACCTGCTTGCTTTAACTTTAATATATAGTTAACAACCAGTGTTTCTGCCCCACCAACAGGCAAACTATGTATTATGTATATTACCCTCATCTTCGTAAAATAAAGCGATAAACTTTTTTGAGATATGCATATACTCTATACTCGTATAAAACATATATTTTTTCGTTTAATTGCTGAACCATTGTATTTGAAACAGGTTGCATTCTATATTCATCAAAAGAAACGACATCATTATGGTAGTTCTTCAGCAACGTTTTAAACTCATCAAAACAGTACTTCTTATGTAACCACGCCCATTCGTGTGCATGAAAAACAGCAGTAACGTAACCTTGTTTCGGAATTTTAGGACAACCACCAGAACGACAAGGCAACAACTTTATCCCATACTTTTCATAAGCCTTTGAACTTTTTCCGTCGGAGATATACTTAAAGCCACACAAAGATAAGGCTTTTATCGTATTATCATCGTATGAATGAGCAGGAGCGAAAAAGATATCGGTCTCAATGCCATGAGATTGCAGTATTTCTTTGCCCTTTCGGATTTTTTCAACCTGCACTTCCTGTGAATGACCAGAGAACTCAGAACCAACACGATTATTAACCATTCCCTTATGGGGACTATCAAAGACATGGTTCAATCCATGCATCGCTATAGTATAACCTTTCTTTTGCAAGGCAAGCACATATCCCCAAAAGTCACTTTTTTCATCCGAAATCTGGAGATCTGCATCCTTGCAATCTGGCACAACTCCAATAAGTGGTTTTACCTGATACTCATCCATCATGGTTTCAGCTATATGAAACTGCTCAAAATCCATCGTAGGACAAATATCATCAAATCTAATTAATATCTTTGCAGACATATTGATATGTTTAATTCATTATTGAATTTAAAATATGGTCAACGATTTCGTCTTTTTTACCATTAATGTAATCAAGATATAACTCCTGACCATTTTTTGCGACCTCTTTATATCGGTCGGAACCGACTAACTCAAAGACATCATTAATATTATCAAAATTCCAATCTATAGGAATATAAGTTTCATTCTTGATGAAGAAATTTGGAAATGTATCCATATGATCAACAGTAGGCTTCAACAAAGTAGCACCATAAAAGAAAGACTCAAAATCACGATAGCATATTTCTCCCCAACCAAATGGAGATATACATGCCTTAGAGTTTTTCATATACTCTATATACTCTTTATGAGACATTTTTAATCCAGGATCGGGTATATTCTTTGAAAATTCATTAGCTTTTAAATAATCACATACCTTTAAACGTTGATAGCTAACAAGAGAAGAATATTGAACAGTACCATTAAAGAATATATCATATTGTCGTTCTGTCAAAAATCTTTCAATTTTAGGATAGCATATTCTATTTGGTACTAACCTAAGAATTTTAGGACTTAAGAAATCATTTAATCCAATGTTCCATGAAACTCCTATTTTTCCAATATACTTATCTTGTAAAAGACATTGATGTCCATCATCAGCTGGGGCTTCAACACTTTGTTGCTTAGCATAGAAATCAGCATAAACACGATCTAAATATAAGTTTTGTTTATATAATGACAAATCATGATATAGCTGTTTTTTCAAATACTTATCTACAACAGGAAGAACATCAAACACACAACTACCTGTGCTATCTGCAGTATCCAGCCATACTAAACGATTTGACTTAGCTTTCAGCCTCTTTAACAACTCTATTCGTTCTTCAGAAGTCATTTTACCCAAATCAGAAGTAGAGTGATGAAAAGCCAATAGTAGTATATCAAATTCACGTTGTTTCAAAGCCTCGTCCAGTTGCTTATCAGATAATTCAGCAACAGGTAAGTAAGAGAGGATATTAAGTAACTCTAACTTATAACCTCTTTCTCTAAAGTATGATTTTAAAGTTAGTATAGCTTTAAGCCATATATAAGTATAAAGCGTACCATCATATAGAACTGTTATCTTACGCATATCAAGTTACTTTACTCTTTCTATATAATCTTTCAAACTCATCAAGTTTTTATCTTTTTCAGAGATAATCAGATTCTCGACGCCACCTATCTTCTCAAATGGCCAATCTATACCCATATCAGGATCATTATACATGATGCCAGCATCTCCTTCACCATAGAATACTTCACCACACTTGTAACTAACTATAGAATCCTCAAGAACAAGATAACCATGCCCAAAAAATTTTGGTACGTATAGAGTCTTTTGGTTCTCACCTGTCAAATCAAATCCTTGCCACTTTCCAAATGTAGGAGAATCTGGTCGAAGATCGATAATCACATCATATACATGACCACTAATACAACGTACGAGTTTAGCTTGTTGTTTTACAAGCTGGAAATGCATAGCACGAATCACGCCTTTTTTACTGATTGTATAGAAAACCTCCTTCAGTTCATGGTTGATACCATTCTGCTTAAAAGTATCTATATTGTAATCCTTGACGAAGCCACCACGCTCGTCGGTTGCATAGAAAGGAGTAATTTCGTATGCTCCTTTCATTTCAAGCTCTTTGAAATCAAATTTCTGTATCATATCTATTAAAGGCTTTTGAGCCACTCTATTGTTTTATTTATACCATTATCAAAATCTGTAGATACATATTCACCGACAGCATCTACAAGATCATCATTACAGAACATATCCATAGAATACTTAATTCCATCATCTGGACGAATTCCAATACCTACCTTATCAGCATATCCAGCTAACTGACCTATACGAAGGAGGTATTCCTTCAATTGACGAGGTGAACCAGAACCGATGTAATAGAATGCTTTATTGGTCTCTTTTTCTCCTAGTCGATAGACTGCCTCTATCAAATCATCTACATAAATAAAATCATAAGGTTGGAGCGCAGGACCAAATGTCGCCTCATTACCAGCCATTAATTCACCCAGAGTATAACTTACAAGATTACCTGTCTTATTACCTACTCCATAGATATTAGAGAACTGCATCCATACAAATTGCTGCCCGATGTTCTTACAATAATCTTCCAAGATGAGACGACATGCATGCTTTGCGACACCATACATCATACCTCCTGATGTTTTCTCTAAATTAGGAAGACTAAATGTAGCATTCTCTGCCACAGTACCAGCACAGAGATACTTCTTTACATTTAACTTTTTACAGATATCGGCACAATCTATTGCCATTTGAATATTAGCAAGCTGAACTGAAGGATTTGCCTTGTCAGCTCCATTCACACCTTTCCAGGCAAGATGATAAAATGCATCATACTCTTCAACAGGGAGTTTCTCGACAAGGGAAGCATCCACACAGGATTCAATTTTAGTAATAAGTTCACTATCAGGAAGACGTTCTCCTTGAAACGTTATATCTACGGCAACAACCTTGATACCATTCGCAACCAACTTTTTGATGAGCGAACTACCTATAAAACCATTACCGCCTGTTACAATTACATTCTTCATATTCATTATACTTTTAAGAATTCCGAAATCTGCTTATCCATACAAGCACGAACATCACCTCCTTCAAGCCAAATCTTGCTCCACTCTACAATCTTTTCCATTGCTTCATCAAGATTCCAACGAGGAGACCAGCCAAAGGTTGCCTTCAATTTAGAACAATCCAACTTCAAGAAGTTTGCTTCATGAGGTCCTCCATCATATTTATTCACCCATTTCATACCTTCTCCCCATTTGCTGACGAAAAGGTCCACAAGAGCTCCAGTCTGGAAGCAATCAACGTCATCAGGACCTACATTATAATAGTCGGCATACTTTTTATCCTCATACTGCTTCATAGCAATCACAAGATAAGCATACAGAGGCTCCAAAACATGCTGATAAGGACGAGTAGAATAAGGATTTCTAACTACGATATCCTCATGCTTTTCTGCAGCACGAATACAGTCAGGGACAATACGGTCATTTGCAAAATCACCACCTCCAATTACATTACCAGCTCTAGCAGTTGAAATCGGGATGACAGGAAGACCATTGTTATCAGTAAAGAACGAACGCTTATATGAATGAGTGACAAGCTCTGAGCATGATTTTGAATTAGAGTAAGGATCATAGCCATCTAACTCTTCATTCTCACGATATCCCCAGTTCCACTCTTTATTGAGATATACTTTGTCTGTAGTTACATTAAGGAACGACTTCACGCATTTGTTCTGACGTACACACTCCAAAATATTAACCGTACCCATGACATTTGTTTCATACGTATAAGCAGGATCCTTATAGGAATCACGAACTATAGGTTGTGCCGCGAGATGAAGAACAATCTCAGGCTGAGCTTCATCAAAGGCCTTTTTAAGTGCAGCCATATCACGAATATCACCAATAACAGAATGTACATCACCCTCAATATTAGCAATTTTAAAGAGAGACGGTTCTGTTGGTGCTTCTAAAGAATAACCAGTTACAATAGCTCCAGCATTTGCAAGTATCTTGCACATCCAAGAACCTTTAAAACCCGTATGTCCCGTAAGGAATACTCGTTTTCCTTTATAGAAATCAAATATATTTTCCATTCTTATTAATTATATTCATTACTTTGCATAATCTGGAATATCTGGAATGCTACGATCCCAACGTTTCCAAGGAGCTTTATCTTCTGCAAGAAGTTTCTCTAGAAGAGACTTCTCACGGATATTGTCCATACACTGCCAGAAACCAGTATGAACGTATGACATCAATTGACCTTGTTCTGCCAGCTTGACCAAAGCAGTCTTTTCAAAGACACAAGAGTCTCCACCTTCCAACAAATCAAAAACTTCTGGTTCAAGAACCATATAGCCTGCATTGATAGGAGAACCATCTAATGCACTTTTTTCACGGAATGCACGGACAGCCTGATCTTTGGTAATATCAAGAATTCCCTTGTCTTGCGCCATTTTAACTGCTGTTAGAGTTGCAAGTTTCCCATGACTCTTATGGAACTCTATAAGTTTATCAATTTCCACATCGCATACACCATCACCATAAGTCATGAGGAACGTTTCATTTCCTACATATTTTTGAATCCGCTTGATACGTCCACCAGTCATAGTATTATAACCAGTATCTACAACCGTGACCTTCCAAGGTTCCATATTGGTTTGATGTACTGTCATTTCGTTCTTACCATTACGATAATCAAAAGTAACGTCAGAATTGTGCAAGAAGTAATTGGCAAACCAATCTTTGATATATTCCTGCTTATATCCTGCACAGATGATAAACTCGGTATGCCCATAATAAGCATACTCCTTCATAATATGCCAAAGGATAGGCATACCGCCTATCTCAATCATTGGCTTTGGTTTAAACTGAGATTCCTCAGAAATTCGGGAGCCGAAGCCACCTGCAAGAAGCACAACTTTCATTTTTATTTTTCCTTTAAATATCTTAGAAAGGTAGGCTCCACACCAAAAGCGAAAAGTAGCTCATAAAATGCTAATGGTGCTTCGCCTACCAAATAATAGCCTTATTTTAAATTCCGCCGTTCTATTGAATTATCATCTGCTCTGATACCTTTTCTCATTTATAGAGGTCAGATAGTCATGGAAGAAAATATGCCTTCTGAAGATTAAAACCAGCATATCTTCGATTTTCATGAAAAAGATATGCGGCAGCGTTATCTATACTAATTCAGCCTTAATTACTTAACTTTTTTACAAATAATACTTCTTAAACCATTCGGCAAAAGCACGTAATCCATCACGCAAAGAAGTAGATGGCTTGTAACCAAAATCTTCTTCTAAAGGTGTTGTATCTGCATAAGTAACAGGTACATCACCTGGTTGCATTGGTACAAGTTCCTTATGAGCCTCAAAATCATAATCCTCAGGCAACACTCCGGCACGGATCAGTTCCTCCTGCAGGATACTTACAAACTCCAGCAGATTCTCTGGATGCGAGTTGCCGATATTGTATACCTTATATGGAGGGATAGGTAAGCCATCCTCGCCATTATGCTTCTCTGGGGCATGCTGCATTACTCTTACGATACCCTCAACTATATCATCTACATAAGTAAAGTCACGCTTGCAGTTACCATAGTTGAAGATCTTGATGGTTTCGCCCTTCACCAGCTTGTTAGTAAATCCAAAGTATGCCATATCTGGTCTTCCTGCAGGACCATATACTGTGAAGAATCTCAAGCCCGTACTTGGAATATTATAGAGTTTGGAATATGCATGAGCCATCAGCTCATTACTCTTCTTGGTTGCAGCATATAGACTTACAGGATTATCCACCTTGTCATCTGTAGAATACGGAACCTTCTTATTGCTACCATACACACTACTAGAACTTGCATATACCAAATGATCTACCTCGTGATGACGGCAAGCCTCAAGAATATTATAGAAGCCAATGAGGTTGCTCTGGATATAAGCATCAGGATTCGTGATGCTATAGCGAACACCTGCCTGAGCTGCCAGATTTACAACCACAGAAATCTTGTTACCAGAGAAGATTTTCTCGATAGCCTCCTTATTGGCAATAGAGTCATGAACAAACGTCCAATCTTTACCCATTGCCTCAATTTCCTTTAGACGTTCGAACTTGATGTTTACATCATAGTAATCTGTAATACTATCAATACCTATCACCTTGATGTCCTCCACATCACTAAACAAACGCTTTACAAGATTGCTGCCGATGAAGCCGGCTGCACCTGTAACGAGGATTGTCTTACCTGTTAAATCTATATTATATTGTACCATTATATATTTTTTTTTTAGAATTTCATTTCAAATGCCATTTTCCTTATTCTGTCCAACCAGTCGTATATCATTCTCGGAGAGTTACCACCATTTCCTATATCACATTTCTTCTCCAAGGCAGCAGCCATCACAGAGAACTCTCGTTCCAAGGATGTGGAAAAGACTCCCTTGTCATCAGTATTGATGGATACCGTGACAGAGTGTTCGGCTGTTCCTTCATGCTTCAAGCCATAATTGAAGAATTGTAAAATTGGGTGTTCGTCATAACGGTCAAAGTCACCGATACGGTAATTCGAAGTTGGATTGGTCTCGATGGAAATGTGAAGACGCTCTATCTCGCTGAGAAGTTTTGACTGAAGTTGCTTGATGACAAAAATCATATCATCGTTCAGTTTGACTTGTTCACTTTTGCTTCCTTCATCATAGACCATATTGTCATAATGATATAAGCAATATAAATAACAAGCCTTTGGATTGCTACGCGCTTCGCGAACCTCAGCCCTTTCGTTAAAGGCATACAAATCATAAAAGCCAGACAGAGACTCGTCCAGGCTGTTCGGATTCATATATTTGTGAGGAGCATCACCACGTAGAAACCAAGATTGATAATAATCCTCTATACTTATCGAAAACAAATCATTTTTATTTTGAGCTATGCTCTTGGCATAAATCTCATTGAAATATTTTTCAAACTGAGCTTTCAGATACACAGCTATCTTATTGAATCCAACACAAGTGGAACCTTCAAAATATAGCCAAGCAATATTATCCAACAGCATCTGCTTAGTCATTGATACATAATAACCTCTTTTCATGTAATACTTTTCTACATCTGTACCTAACACTAAAGCATGTCCGATTCTATCACGATTCTCCAAGTTCAGAAAAATCAAAGACTCACGAATAGCACGTAAGCCATCAACTATGTCCAAGAAATCTTCTCCAACATGAAAGGTAAACCCCAACTCATGTGAGTCTTTTCTATAACCAGATGCTGAATGAAAATTCTTAAGAAAACGGTATCCTTGACCAAAAACCTCCGGGCGACAAGCAATCTCAGAACTGGCAGCATCTACTCCTACTATTTGCAAAGTTCTATCTTGAGACATACAACGACTCCTCCATTCACTTAGCGCCAAAGACTCCTTCTTTATCTTTTTTCGAAGTGCATAATGTCTAGGAAATATGTTTTTGCTTTCTAACCGCTTTATTTTAGTATCTCCATTCTTTATAAAATGAAGAATGATAGAATATCGCTTTTCCAACCTGTCACTTAAATCAAAAGTCAACAAGCCTTTATTCACAGAATCCTCTATTTTGTTTATGAATTTATCCAATGAACGACTAGAATCACAAGGTGTTATGCGAGCTTCCAGCCATTTTTGACCGTCCGAAAGAGAACTGGCTATTGCAATTTGAGGTGCGATGGCATCATAGACACTACCTTTTTTCAAGAACAGGTATTTTCGACCTTGGTAATCAGAGAAGTTGGCAAAGCCAACAGAATCATTCAATTGGACTATCTCTGAGCGGAACTCACCCTTGATAAGAAGATAGATATAAAAGCAAGTTGCCATCAAGCTATCACATTCACCTCCATATATCTTTCGAAACATGCAATACATAAGATGTCTTTCTCCCGATAAGACTGAATACAAATATTCTTTATTCTTAGAAGTATTGACCATAATACCATCTGATATGGCATAATCCAATACTGCTCGTCGTTGATAACGGTTCTTATATTCATAGCCTTTTTCCGTCCGAGCGACCTGAATGTGTTGTTGTAAAGGTTGACGCCCAGACTCCATCCATACGTCTTCGTTGGAAGCAAGCAAGTCTATGGTAGAACCGTAGAGCGACTCCATCATCCTATCTGTCAAACTGCCATCTATATACCAAAACAGTAGCAAACGAATGGCAGCTGCTTTTATCACACGATGATACAGGCTTACATTTCGCTCATTCACAGAGATGACATGAGAGGGATTAAGATATTGTTGGATTTGTTGGAAACATTCCTTTCTTTCTGCCACATCATTCATCAAACTCAGCCAATTCAAGTCGAAAACGAAAATAGAACCATAGAGATGATAATGCAAATCTATCATACGCTTGCTAAAGACATTGTTTAAGGCTGCATTGTCATGGCTGACGATATCCTTCCAATTAAAGAAGGTTCTCTTGATTCCTTGCTTTAAGTCTTTTGCTGCAAAATAAGAGGTTGTCAGCAAGTCCTCCCCAACCAATGAAGTTAAATCGTGCCATCGCAACAGACTCTCATAACGGCAAACAGGCTCATTGGCATACTCCCTCAATATATCGGCTGAAAAATGCAATAAAACATTGAACACAGTAGGAGTAGGAGCAAATGAAAAGGATTTTATCCCGTCGTTCTCTCTCATCCACTTCGAACATAGCAAGGCATATATCGATTCGACTTGGTCTTTGGTTCTTATTGGACTGACATCATCCAAATAAGCCCTGACAAACCATGATTCGTCTATACCTAAATCACACTTAAATTGACTGTTCAAGAATAAATCAATGACCGTCTGGCTCTTCTGGAGCAGGAAGAGGGTTTTGATTGTTTGCCTCAAGGTTTCCATCTGGTGCAGGTATTAAATCTGTTATTTTCTGATTGATGTATTCATAGATGGCATGTACGTGCTCTTGTTTTATTTTGTTTTCACCAATTTGCGTTAAACCCTCGTTGAGAATCTCCGCAAATCTTGGATCTTTAAACACAGCTATCTTCTTCGGAAGATTTTTTCTTATAGTTTCAGCCATGACATAGTTGTTCTTGATTAAATCTCGAAGTTGCTGTTCCTGTAAAGGATTTGCTTGATATTCCGCCAATATATCTTGTAAAGCAGGAAGTTCGATACCTTCGTCTTCCTCCTTGTCGATGTCCTTTGCCAAGTAGCCATCATATATTTTATGGAAGACCTTGGTTAGCGAATTGTTGTCCGTGATTGCATTCAACAAATCAACAACAGCCTGTACAAACTTATAATCAATGACATTGTATTCCAAAGCATCTTTTGCTTTGTCATAGCTTGAAATCTCATAAGAAGCCAAACGAGAAAAGAACTCTATCAACTTACCTATGTCTCCTGTCTTATCCTTGTAGCTATATTCGTCAAGGTAAATGGTCAAATCTTGCAAAATCTCTATATTTCGAATACTAAACCAACCGATTTTTTCTCTAAAGCTAAGTTGATTGTCATCTTCCTTGCCCAATTTTTCCAAGTTCTTTTGTCTAAATGTTGCAAACAAACTTTGAGCGAAAGCATTTTCGCCATCCTGCACTTTTTTGAGGAAAACCTTTCCGTATTTAAATCTCCCATAACATCGCTTCACATCAATTATATTATACATAAAAGATGCAATATCAAAGAAAGCATTTGGTTTGTTGCCAAAGCTCACAGCATATACAATATCACGATTGGTACGGAATCCTGGCTCATAATAGTCATTATTGCCCTTAGGCTTGTTTCTCGACCTATACACACGTGCCGTACACAGCATGAAGAACTCTGCCATTTTAATCTCATCAGTAGAAACCCCATCTGAATGCTCCACACATTTTTTCATCAACTCATTCAGGGCATTCATATAGATAACACGGTTAGATCGAGACACGCTGTCAGGCCCCAAAGCCACAGGAAGTATCAAAGATGCCCTCGTATTAAAGAGTCTTCCTCCCATTAACTTAAAATAATCGGGAAGTGCCATGCCCTCAAACAATTTCTTTTTAAAAATATGTTCTATGGGTCTAATGTCATCAGGAGCTTCATGAATCATCTTCTCGGTTAATTCCTCACAATAATCAACATAATATTCATAAAGGCGAATAGAATAAATGGTTTTTATCATGAACAAAAAATACATCTGCTCTATCGTGATATCCAATCTCTCCAAGCAATCTATTACCGCAAGAACATCACCTATGGCTATATTATAGACCATATTTTCCTTACGCATGATATATTCCAGCTCCTTGTTCTCATTATCCCATGGTGCAACTATTTTACCTTCGTCATTCCGCACATAGAACTTATTGCGAATGATTCGAAGAGCGAAGGCATTTACCTGAATAGAATCGGTCACTGACAGCAATTCACGAATAAGCGACTGAGACTTGGCATCCAAATGATTCATCATCCAACTCTGGAATAGATACTTCTTAAACAGAACCTTATTATTGTTTTTTACGATTTCCCCATCCTTTATGTAGTCTGGCATATCGTAAAGAAGTCGCATTAACTGGCGAAGTTCTCTTAAATTATCTGGTACTATATAACTAGTCTTTATAGAACTGTTATAGAACAGATAGCGTGTCTTCTTAAATATCAACTCTGGGATAAACTGTCTGATGGAAACCTTTTCACACTCTATTTCATTTTCACGTTTGATGGTTACGAGCGCATTCCAATAATAGTTTGCGTCAGGCATGTATATACGATGTCCATAAGGGACGAGCTTGGTGATATACTTCTCAACCATCTCATCAAGCTCAGTATCAGAAAGTGTATTTCGCCTATCTTGATATTCCTTGGAGAACTGAAGGCGTTTCAGCTTGGACAACTGGCTCATTTTTACAGCCATCAGCACAACCACATTAGGCAATACCAGATATTTTCTGATTTGCTCAACCATATCCGTTGCTGCTTTGCTATGCAAATCTATGTCATCCACGGGTACCAAGAGGATAGCATTTTTCTCACCTATGTATTCCATAAAGCTATCCACCAATTGCAACATAGATTGCTTGAGGTCTATAGCTGCGGACAGAGAAGAGAGCGACTCCAAATCATCTTCTTTCGTCTTGTCACTTTCCATCATACGATAGAAATCATGTTGAACATTTGCAAAACGATTGGCCAATTCTATCCTTTGGCTTTCATTCCCCTTATGCTCCTTGAAGTACTCTTGATACTGCTTATATAAACTCGCAAGAATTACCCCTACAACATTTGAGTCATTATCCACAAACGATGGATCAACCATATCTATCTTATGGAATTTCTCCCCAAACACCTTGTTATCCTTGTCATCTTTTAAGTTCGTTGGTTTCACCAACAACTGAGCGACCGACTGCATACAAGAAGTTTTTCCGGAGCCACGATCACCAATAAAAGCAAAGATATTGTTTCTCCATAATTTTTCCTCTTCTATCCTTTTGTCTTTCTCTATTGGCATAGACCCCACATAACTATTCAGTGCGTCCAATGCATAATGATAAGATTCAGAAAATATAGAAGCCTCTAACGTTTCCTTATCAATATTCTCAACAACAATTCGGTTTTCATCCCCAATATTGAAGATTAGGTTTCTGCGATTCTTCATAAGACAATATTTTTTATAAATTAATCTCTACGGAAAATATCCCTAGTATAGACTTTTTCTTTTACATCATCCAGGCAGGCATCATAGCGGTTGGCAATAATTGCCTGACTCTGCTTCTTGAAGGTATCCATATCATTTACTACCTTGCTACCAAAGAATGTAGTTCCATCTTCCAATGTTGGCTCATAGATGACAACCTCTGCACCCTTTGCCTTGATACGCTTCATAATACCTTGGATAGCTGATTGGCGGAAGTTGTCGCTGCTTGATTTCATGGTCAAGCGATAGACACCAATCACACAGTTATATTCCTTGTTTGCATCGAAAGTACTATTCTCATTATAATAGCCTGCTTTCTGGAGTACAGCATCAGCGATATAGTCCTTACGGGTACGGTTGCTCTCTACGATTGCCTCTATCAGGTTCTCAGGAACATCGGCATAGTTTGCCAGAAGCTGCTTGGTATCCTTTGGCAGGCAATAACCACCATAGCCGAAGCTTGGGTTGTTGTAATGGGTACCGATTCGTGGGTCAAGACCTACGCCATCAATGATAGCCTTGGTATCGAGTCCCTTTACTTCTGCGTATGTATCCAACTCATTGAAGTAGCTTACTCGGAGTGCCAGATAGGTATTGGCGAAGAGCTTAACAGCCTCAGCTTCCTTCATACCCATGAAGAGGGTATCGATGTTCTCCTTGATGGCACCTTCCTGGAGCAAAGCGGCGAAGGTCTTGGCAGCTTCCTTCAACATCTCGACATTGGTTACAGACTTGATTGCCTCATTTTCCTCTTCAAACTCAGGGCGCTCGATAATCTTTGGATAGCCTACGATAATGCGGCTTGGGTAAAGGTTATCATAGAGAGCCTTGCTCTCACGAAGGAACTCTGGAGAAAAGAGAAGGTTGAACTTCTTCACACCCTTCTTGGCATACTTCAAGTAGAGACTACGGGTATAACCGACAGGGATGGTGCTCTTGATGACCATCACCGCATCTGGGTTTACCTCCAGAACCAGATCAATGACTTCTTCTACATGGGTTGTATCGAAGTAGTTCTTCACTGGGTCATAGTTGGTTGGTGCTGCAATCACTACGAAATCTGCATCCTTATAGGCTGACTTGCCGTCAAGGGTTGCCACAAGGTTCAATGGCTTTTCAGCCAAATACTTTTCGATGTAATCGTCCTGGATTGGAGAAATCTTATTGTTGAGTTTCTCCACCTTCTCTGGGATTACATCTACTGCTGTTACATGATGGTGCTGAGATAACAGGGTTGCTATACTCAGACCGACGTAGCCGGTACCGGCTACTGCTACTTTTATATTCTTAAAATCATTCATCATGATATTGTGTTTTGTTCTTATTTTGTTATAAATCATCCCAGCCTTCTTTAGCATTAAAGAAGGAGTCTTTCGAATCCCTCCGTCTCCCTTTAGCCAAAGGGAGCTCCACCTCTAACCAAGCCTTCCTCCTCAGAAGGAAGGATGTAACCGCCCTACTCGGTGCTCGGAAGCGCTACGCTCTAAGGTTGGCGGACCATCAAAGGTCTCGCCAGGTTGTGCGGGATGGGACCGCTGGGCTGTTGCTGGGGACTGCTTGATAGATTTATGAGTAAAGGTCTCGCCAGGAAATCTACGTCATCTGCGAATTGAAAATCGGCGGCCGAAGGGAAAGCCAAATCTGCGTGACTATTTCTTCTTTCTGTTCTTTGCGTCTTTTAGGGTGATGATTCTACCAGGATGTTCTGTGTCCCATACCGCTGCACCTCCATGCTTGAAATAATCCCAGAGGATGATGAGGAGGGCTATGACGGAGAGGACACCAAAAAGTATTAATATGAGTAATAACATCTTTTTTAATGTATAATGTATAATTAATAATGTTTAATTGTTATCGAGGGCGGCGTACTTTGAATGCTGGCTCTTGTACTCTGGTACAATCTCCTTCATCTTCTTCACGATTGCCATATCATCATAGGTGAAGGAGAGCTGATAGAGGTCTTCCTCGTTCTTGCGAGCCAACTCGTATGGATATTCACGAACCTTGGCTACCATAATCTTTGGATGATGGGTTGGAATCGTAGCTTCCTTATCGTTCAGAACTTCCTCGAAGAGTTTCTCTCCATCTCGGAGTCCAACGTACTTGATGTCGATGCCATCTACTCCCGAAAGAGCTATCATACGCTTTGCCAAATCGGCGATACGAACAGGCTTTCCCATATCGAAGACGAAGATCTCGCCTCCCTTACCCATGGTTCCTGCCTCCAATACCAACTTGCAGGCTTCTGGAATGAGCATGAAGAAACGGATGATGTCAGGATGGGTGACAGTGATAGGACCGCCCATCGCTATCTGCTTCTTGAAGATTGGAATAACGGAACCGTTACTTCCCAAGACATTGCCGAATCTTGTGGTAACAAACTGGGTGACGCCCTTTACCTCGCCATCCACAATCGCCTTATTTAATGCCTGGCAGTAAATCTCGCAGATTCGCTTGCTGCAGCCCATCACGTTGGTTGGGTTCACAGCCTTATCGGTAGAGATCATCACAAACTTCTTGGTGACGTACTTCACAGCCATATCGGCTATCACGCGCGTACCATATATATTATTCTGCACTGCCTCGGCTGGATTGTCCTCCATCATCGGTACATGCTTATAGGCTGCGGCATGGAAGACATAGTCGGGATGATACTCAGAGAAGATGCGCTCCATACGGGTGGCATTGGTGATGCTGGTTACGATGGTTTCGCATGGGATATCGGCATAGTTCTTGTTCATGAAGAGACGGACATCGTGCATTGGGGTCTCAGCTTCATCTACGAGAATCAGGCGCTGTGGCTTATAGATGGCAATCTGCTTCACCATCTCGGAACCAATACTTCCGGCTGCTCCCGTAATCAGAATGGTGCGACCGCTGAGAAGCTTACCAATGGCATTCATATCCACTTCGATTTTATCTCGTGGAAGAAGATCTTCGATATCTACCTCTCGCATCATCTGATGACGAAGGTTTGACTTGCCATCCCAGCTCTGCGCCTTTGGCATCATCATAATCTTGATGCCTTCAGCGGTGAGTTTGTCTATCATATCCTGCTTCTCCAAGAACTTCTCTGTGACCAGCGGACTTACGAAGAGGGTCTTGACATTCATCTTGCGCATGACGCCTAGCAAAGTCTCATTATAGGAATAGACTTCGCAACCCAGCAGGAATCTGCCTACCATACCGGTTTCTTCCGTGGTGAATCCTTTCACAATATATTGTGAAGGATGTTCGTTGCGCATGGACTTTGCCAGGGAGATACCGCCTTGCCGTACACCGAAGATGAAAACCGGAGTCTTGCTTTCGGCAGAGAAACTGGAGTCGTACATATACTTCACGAGGATTCGCATCGTCCACATCTCTATCATGGAGATGAAAAGCATGACGACAATAGACTCTGTGGTAATCTCACAAAGGATACTGTCTGGTATCACCTGGAGAAGTACGCAATTCAAGATGAAACCGACAACGAGGGCACCGGATATGCGGAGTAAGTCAACGAAAGACGAGAATCGCATGATACCGGAATAGGTATGGAACATACGCATACCTACCACAAAGAGTGGCAGGGAGCAGACGAACATGAGGAGGTAGTTCCAGAAGTTGCGTGCCAACACATCTCCACCTTCAGAGATATAGGTTGCTATCATACCCGCTATGATGATAGCAATGCTATCAAGCGCGAGAATGCACCAATATGGCAGAGTTGCCTTTGAAAAATACCAATTCGTCAATTTATTAGCAAAGAGGGATACTTTGAGTTTATATAGTATCCCAGAGTATGGCTTCAGAGAAGAGCCATTCTGATTATTTTTATCTTTCATAAATCTATTAAAAATTAATCTCTACTTAAAATGTCTCGTATAAATGGCTTCTCTGCCAAATACTTTTCAATATAATCATCCTGGATTGGAGAAATCTTATTGTTGATTTTCTCCACCTTTTCAGGGATTACATCTACTGCTGTTACATGATGGTGCTGAGATAGCAGAGTTGCTATACTCAGCCCGACGTAGCCGGTACCGGCTACTGCTACTTTTATATCTTTAAAATCATTCATAACTTTATGAAAATTTTATTATTTTCTTACTATTATTTTTCGAATGTCTCCGTCTCTCCTTGCAAAGGAAGTTTTATGCCCCACCTGTCCCTCCCCTGCGGGAGGATCCTTACCCTGTACCCAAGCCCTATGTCCCTACCATAGGGACAAGGGATGTAGCTGGCGATGCTATAGCTCTGCCAGAGTTTTGGTTACACCAGCGGAGTCTTTACCCGCAAGGGGCTGGTGTTGAGTGTTTGACGCAATAGAATTGCGATTGTTTGTCGGCTGGCGCATCATAGTAATCTACCACTTTCACGTAATCGTTTCTTCATTCCTTGCAATGCAGATTCTGCCCAAAGTTTATAGTCACTCTTCATCGCTTCCTTCTCCTCTTCTGAGAAATCAGAATGCTCGATTTGAAACTCTACATACTTCTCGGCTGAATGCTTTGCATTATCAAGTTCTGCCTCTGATACCTTAGCAATTGTCATCCGCTCACCGATAATGGCACAGATATACCCCTCGACAAAGGCTGTAATGTAATCTTGATTATTTCGATATATCATAATACAATTATATTTAACTCATGATTCCGTGAGATAGGCACTTAGCATTTCCTCTTGATATTGGCGGAGAAGCAAGAAGTACTTCTCTTTGGCAATATGTCCCCTGATGTTTTGTGTCATTACCCAAAACAGGGCAAGAGAGAGGACTATTCTGTCCTCACTGGAATGATAATAGAAGAAGCTGTCTTCTGGCTTTCTATTCATATTCAGACGTTGCTCCATTTCTGCAAACATCTCCTTACGTATATCTCTTAATTCTTTTGCTGCCATTAGTTTATTTGTTTATCTTTTCTTATGATATGTCTTGACAATTCAGAAGTCTTCCACTCCCTATGTATTCAATATGACACGGCTCGTGTACTGCGACACCACCGTCATAAAGAGCATTCGGAAGTAAAGAAGCAAAGTATTCTTCGCTATTCGCTTGTTGTTATTTAATTGAGAGGACATAACCTTTAAATCTTGAAAAATCCATATTTGTTTTCTCTATCTCTAAAGGCACTCTCACCTCCTTCAAGAATATCACATACATGTTCACGTATTCCACACCTATTCAATATTGGCATATTGCTATCCTCCAATCTTATTGAGCTATTTTCCAAGCTGCCAGATACATATTGAAATTTAATGCCTCCATCATTTGGAGCATTCTTACCATTTTGATTGGCAACTATAACTTCCTCAGAATCGGCTCCGACAACGATATTAGGATTATGAGTGACTAAAATAATCTGACGTTCCTTCTTTTTTTCTCTGATATACTTTACCAATTCATTATAAATGGCTCTGTTATCCAAATTATCTTCAGGCTGATCTATGAGAATTGGACACTTTTTGTCACTGAAATCCAGCAACAATTTCAAAACAACAAAAGAACGTTTACCAGGAGACATATCCAAAAGATTATCACTCTCATAATCAACATTATACTTCAACTTAAACCAATTAGTTGAAAGCATGTTGGTAAGAAACGACTGGACATTATATCCGTTTTTGAATGTTAGTTCGTCTTTTACAGCTTTATTTAAGAGTTCTGTTACACCTTTTTTAATATCCTCTTTCGTTTTCTTTTTGTATTGATTTACGGTATCAGTAATCAATTGATTCATTATGACTGAACGAAGCGAAAAGGTATCATTTAGTGTTTTTTCTAATTCAGGCTTCAATTCATAACTTGCAGATAAAGTTATATTATCATGCTGAATTCTAAGATTCGAAGCTATTGAGTTCATCAATTCCAAATAAGATAGATGTTCATTAAGCAAATCTGAGCCTATAGTTTTAAACTCTTTGTACAAATTATCTAATATCTGAGATTCTTGCTCTATCTTTACTTTTTGTTGAGAAAGAGAAGATATTTGTTTCATAATAAGGACTAAATTTTTGTTCTCATCAAAAATATGTTTTCCTTCCTTATATGAAGCATCACTCTCTATCTCCACAATTTGTTTAGATATATTTTTTATTCGTTCATCCACAGAAGCGATTATTCCTATCAAGAACTCCTGCATATGTAAATTAGACTTGCTCAACGTTTGCCGAGCTTCATCATTCATTCTATTCACATTTGATTCAGTTAACCATTGAATAGACAAATTGGAGTTCAAAACAAAGAAATCTGATTTTGACAAAATATCCAACTGTTCTTTCTCTTTGTCTAATTTTGTTTTATTTGCGAACAGTTGAGACAACTCCTTTTCTTTTGTTTGATATTTCTCAATAATCTCTTTTTTATCTGTTAGCTTCTGCTGGATTGCATTACGCTCTTTTTCGAGTTTTTCTATTTCTCGACAAATGCCTTCTATATCCCCTAAAGTCTTAACATAAGAAGACTTTTCTATATATTGGCGTCGCTTCTCAAAATAGAGCGATACTTTTGACTGAATAGTTGAAAAACGTGTAGCCTCCTCTTCCTTAAATTTTTCATAAGTCTCTCTAAAATTAGGTTGTCCAATCAATATGTTACAAAACAAATTATCAGAATCTCCCTTCGATATGATATTGGCTATTTCATTTTGCGTGAAGTACTCAATTTCTTTACCATCATTTTCCTTTCCATCTCTCCAAACAACATGTACGTTGTCACTAAGTTCCTTAATATAATCTCTATTTTCTACATCCTTTATATCTTTGAACTTAGACGCTATGGAAGCCAAAAGTGTTGACTTTCCAGTCGAACGCCCTCCTATAATTGTATTTAAATTCTGATTTAGTGGTATTTCTTGATTCCAAACACTGGCAGTATTCAATAACACATGGTCAATGACATTATAGTCAAACTTTATGTCAGGCTTTACATCTGAAATATGTACCCTTTCTTTTGGTTCAAACAAGATTTGTTTTAAACCTTCAAAAGTTGGGTCAGCCTTAACCCAAGTAATTCTGTCATTAGGAAAAACGCCTATCATATCCATACGGTGAGCATCAGAACCGATAATACAAGGTTTGAGGTTTCTGTAATTATCTATTACCTCAGCTACAGATGTCTTATTTCCTAAGAAATAATCAATATCAGAAGGATTGCCGGAAAGGATAATATCTGCCATTCGAGTGATTTCTTTTCTCAAAGGTTGCAAATCACCATCATGCTTCAATATGCCAGAGATACCATCTTGACTTCCGTTGGATAATGCAATAATGATACGCCCCTTAAAGAAATCATTTGAAACTACATTTTGCAAACAATCATAAGAAATCACAAACGTTTCTATTCCTTTTCTAATAGCAGCTTCTTCTGGCAAGTTTTGATTGTTGCAAACAATACGTCCCAATCGTATTAAATCTGAATCAACACAAGAATATGTTGCACCATCATTTGGGAACTGTAATCGACGGAAGAATTCTCTCTCAATATCAGCAACATCAAGATCAGGATCAAAGATTGCATGAATATTGACAGGCGTACCTTTACCTGTTACAGGCAATAATCGCATTTCAACATTTGGCAATATAAATTTGCCTTGCAAACGACCTTTCCGCTGATACTCTTTAACTTTCAAATAATTATTAATAGAAAAATAATCTGTAATGCCAAAGACGGCAATATCAGTTTGTTCCAAAGCTTCTATATACTGTTCCCAGATTTCTTCTGAGTTTCCATATTGATCATTTTTAGCTGTACCTGGGGTGTGTATATGCAAATCCCAGGTACGCCATTCAGAACCTCTATTCATATTTTTATCTATTTTTCTAACATTTTTCTAAATTCAACCCGGAGTCGCACCGGGACTTCTTGGCTCAACACCAAGCGTGCTGCTGTTACACTATTGGGATTTCTTCCAATTTCTGAAAGGTTGTCGCTGCGCCCCTTTCAACATTTGTTTTGTCTTCGGGTCGCAACGCTCAAAATTTTCATTTCTCCATTCACTTATCTTTTGAAGATTTATATCATCATTGCATTCATTTCCATAAATATAGCAGTGATTATCTTCCAAATATCCGATATCTATAGTATTGCCTCTACCATACAATGCCACAATTTGTGGTTTTCCACCAACATCTGCAATTTGATTAGAATTGATAGTATGAATGAAACAATGAAATATATATCTACTCGTCAAATAGTTATCATCTTTATTATTATTAAGAAAATTAATCATAAAAACATCTTTTCCAGAACCTGTTGCAAAATAATGATTGCCTTGAAGTAAATCAACTTCTTCAAACTTCAATTTCTTATCATAGACATAATGGGATAGACAAAATTCTCCTTCTATCCGAAATATATGCAGGATTTCAAAATTTCCAATTTCTTTCTTGTTGTAGTTACGTATTGCATTATCAAGAAAATTTTTAATTTTGGCAACTTTGCTTTCTTTAGATTCTTCACGTATAAAAAACACACCTCTATCAATAAGAGTAACCAATGAAGACAATACCAAAGCTGGAAACATGACAGTACCGCACAAAGCAAAAGCATCCGGAGAATTATAGCAAGAGAAGATTTTCTTACCTAAGTCAAAAAAGTCCTTTGTATTCGACCATGAATAGCGACTATCTGTTGCTATATATATGGAACTGATAACATTGTTACCTTTTCCTTTTGTTTGTATGCCTGGCCAAGAAACTAATAGAGTCATTTTTTTACTATAGTTTGAATCACATTTGCTTTCAAAAGTATGTTTGAAGAGTATTTTAGTTTCCAAACTCTTTTATTCTCTGTTCCTCCTTCAATGAGCAAACAAGCAGTTGTCCATGCTTCTCTGCTACGATATAGCCATACAAGCCTTGCACAACTACTTTGCTCGTAAGCATCCAACCCCTATGGCAATACAACTCCATCCCCAGTGTTTACCGGGGATACAGAGTATTTTAAGAATTTGAACTTTTTCGATTTTTAAACAGGTTTAACTAAAAGTGCCTCTGTCATCAAGGCATAATCCCTTCTTCCAGCTACAATCATGTCAAAGAATCCCCTAAAGAAATCCAGTGGAGCCGTTGCCATTAGCTTGCAGGTTTCAACGAAAGTAAGGAAGGTTGCTGTGACTCTGGCACCCTGCTCACTGCTAAATCCACCGAAGTTCTTTCGGAGATTTGTGAATGGGCGGACTGCGCGTTCACAACAGTTGTTGTCTATCAAGACGCTGCCTATCTTAGTATATGCCATCAGCTTTTCCCAATGCTTGGTCATATATGTCAAGGCTTGTTGCAACTTAGCAGAGAGCTTAATCTTGTTTTTCTCAAACTGTTTCAACAGTGCCGTCGCTTGCTGATAGAGGTCGTGTAAAACTGGTAGGGATTCCTCACCTCGATGCTTGACTATCTCTTTTTCTGTGCGACCCAATACTTGATTCTCAACTTCGACCTTATATAATATACCGATCAAGTCTATGAATGCCTGTGCCAAGGTATCCTTGTAGTCACGACTCGCCGAGACAAACAGTCTTCTAACGTGCGACCAGCAACATACATGAGGGTAGCGGTCCTGACGTGTCATACTGATTCGGTCAAACTGGTCCACAGGGCGAGTATAGCGCAAGAAGGTCAAACCCATTGCCTTGACCTTTTCCAAGTCACACTCATGAACCACACAAGTCTCAGCTTGCATGGTGTTATAGTGGTCTGGGCGCTTACTCAAATCTCCCTTGGGATTGGTTGCCTCCGAGGATTCATCAGACTCTTCGTCCGAAGATTCCTCAGACTCCTTAGACTGCTGACACCCATTATTGATATAGTCATCCTCAGCCTCATCCTTGGTTTTACCTTTGTCCCCAGACTTTGCGCCAGACTTCTTCTCGCTGTTCATGCCATGTATCTTGCGGCGGCGAGCCTGTAGCTCGCCGTTGAGTTTATCCACTTGGGCTTGCAACTCTGCAATTCTCGCATCAGACTTCTGGGCTTTCGCCTCTGCCTCCTTTTGCTTTTCACCCAAGGTAACATTGGCATCCAAAAGCGTCTTGACTGTCTGAATGAGTTCCTTTATCTGGTCTTGATATTGCTTACGTTCCATATCTGTCATGTCAGTATCCACTGGCGATTGGTTCATCGCCAACAGATACTGAGCTTGCATTATCATGCGATCTATGTCTGTATGTATTTCTGCCATAATATGAAACGATTTGCTGATGCAAAAGTACACATATTATAAGACGATTCCTTCATCACTACAATACTTACGCAGGTTTCGACCTCTACGGTTCTGGTTAAAGTCCTGCATCACCTTTTCGAAGTATTCCTTTGTTTCCATAATTCTGATTTTTAAGAATTCGGATGCAAAGGTAAATACTTAATGTGTTAAAACCTTACGATGTAATGGTGATATACCTCCATTACAGTTCGGAAATTTTATCTTCAATTATCATCAGTGCAGGTTTTAATTTATTAAAAGCATCTATTGTTCTTGAAGGACTACAGAAAGTATTCGTTACTACCACTGAAGAATGTGCAGCTTTATTTCTCATTCCCGAATAGGTATTAACTGTATTAACAAAGTCTTGAAATTTCTGAGGTTTCAAAGCATCTTCAATATTCTCCCAATTATTCACTCCTAACACAGAGCTAAACAATTTGAACAAATTAGCATAATAATGAAAGCCATAATTATTTTTCACTATATTCCTTATTTCCTCTCGAACTTTAATGTCAACTATATGATTATCAATATAACTATATAGCATATAGTCTATAGAATCTTCCAACCAACCTGAAAATTCTAAAACAGCAAGCTTTGAATAAAAGATCGGCAAATCAGGATCAGACATACTATTGTTGTATTCTGTGTCTAACCTGTTCAGCTTGTTTTTAATAATAACATAATCAATCATGACTAAATATTTTGATTGCTGCCTTTATTCTGTTTTTGACCTTTTCCGTTGCTCCAAGACCTTCTTTCAATGATTCTTCTGAGAAATTTTCATCACGCAATAGTTCGGAATACAAGGCATTGATGGCACTTTCCGACTTTGTTTGTAAAGCATCCTTATTCTTGGCTATTCCTATTAATACGGCCTCAAATACATTCTTTGAAGTAGAAATTTCTTGTATGAATTTTGCCAACAAAAGGCTCTCTTTTAAAATTGAAGCAAACTTATCCATATCGCTCTTGCACATATTTTTATGATTCCTCATAAATTCATTCAAGAATGCTGCCAATTTTCCATTGTATTGCTCAAATTCAAAATAAAAAGCGAAAAAGCGCAAGATTCTTTCTTCATGATTAAATCGGGAATTATTTACCTTATCTTTGGTAATCTTATTTACTACTAACCATTCATCGGATCTTGCCAAATCCTTTAACAAGGTATTAAACGAACCTTGAAAAATGCAATTTCGAATCTCTTGATTATATAGCTTATTGCCACCGGAATTAAGCCTATAAAATATCTGGAATAAATATTGCATATGTTCTTTATTTGAATAATCACAACGCAAGACAGTAACCGGAATCGTTAGATTTTCAACAATATCCACTACATCAGGAGAAATTTTCCGAATGTCACTTATACGTTTTCCAGACAATTTTTTATCGACATCATTCAAAGAAGATAGTTTCCAATCACTGTCACCCAAGAACTTATATATTGTTGTAATTCTTTGCAGCCCATCTATAACATAACGTTTTTGGCTTTTTATATCAAGACTGATACACATACTTGGTATAGGTAGTTGTTTTATCAAACTATCGACAAATAGAGTCTGTGCCCTATTTGACCAAACCTCACCTCTTTGAAAATCTGGATAAAGATCAATCTGACCTTTCTGACACATTCTATATAAATCTGCACATGACCTTTGCTCATTAAAAGCAATAATGTCAGAAGGAGGAATCACTGCATCTAAAGCATCTTTGTCTTCTTCCACCATTCTTTCCTTAAAATCAGAATACAAGTCATATTCCTCTAATTCTATTGCCTTATCTTCTTCCATAGCACATAACTATTACAAATTAAACCTACTATATTTCTTCATTATTGCTTCTCCACTATTTTACAAGCAGTTACACACATAAGTATTTTTACGCAAATATTTAGCGGCTAGCCAATAATGATCAACTTCCATTATTAGCCACCGAGCAAGTTCTTTGCTTGAATATAAGCTGCTAAGTCTGGAGAAATATACATATCTCCAACATAGCCGCTAATTAGTTTTTTAAAAGTATCAAGAGTCAAACCTGTATTCTTAATCAAGTTTTTAAACTCATCTTCTGTTATTCGTCCACAACATAATAGCTCATATCCTTTACCAATGCATTCTAGTATATATGCAACTTGCGAACAACTATTTTTCTCCTCTGTAGAAATATTGCAACCTGAGAACAATTCATATTTGCTCCGAGGGTCCATAAACTTCGGAGCTGTTATCTTGGCTATTATCAATTGGTAAATCCAATGAATAAAAAAGCCAGCAGCTGTACCCATAACATAAGCCATTAGTGCTATTAGCCATAATTCCTTATCCATAAAAGCTAAAAGGGTCTCTAAACAAACACCACCCAGAAACAGCAAAACTGTATCACGCAAAACCTTCGGAGTATATTCTTTGTACTTACGCACAAAATAGACTACCAACCAGCCTATGATTGAACCAAATAGGAACATAGCTATAAAAACTAGATGTGTCATAACTCTATTATATTTACTATACCATTGCTTATAAGATTTTCCGACCCATATTCATCACCCAACATCTTTAATGCAATAGGAGTTAAAGTCCATTTTAATTTTTCATTAATTGAAATTCCATGTGGCTCCCCTTCCGTCTTGTAGCGGAACCAGAATGTCTGAAAGTCTTTGTCGCTGTACATTTTACTTATGTTTAAAATTACTGGCGACAAAGTTACATCTTCTTTAACAAATCACCAAATACGTTTTTGGACGCTTACGAGTATTATTTATCACAATACCTTCATGATGTAGTTGATCAGGCGAAATAATTGGTTGCGGTATAGCCTTGTATGCTTTCAATACAGCCATTAATTTATCATGGTTCTTCGGAGATGGTTGATTATTTGCCAATTCCTCAAACTCTTCAATCTTTGCATCCCCAATAAAATTTGCATGAAGAAAACGAATTGTCTTCTGTACCCATTCTTGGAACGTTGAATGACTAGCATACTCATAATAATGAGCCCACTTGCCTTCAACATCCTTCAGCGAGCCTCCTAGAGCCTCGCCTTATTTATCAATTCATCTATATCCATAATCCCAGAAAATTAAAGAATATACAATATCTGGCATAGGGGAAAGAAAATATCTTCCCTATGCTTATTTTCGAAGTAAAATGTAATAGTGATTTATTATAAGAGAAGCTGCTGCTTCTATAGTTTTATGCCCCACCTGTCTTCAATAGTCTTTACGCCCCCTTCGGTTCCCCTTGTAGGGGACAGAAACCTCAGGGACGAGAGGGATGTAGCTGGCGGCGTTCCGACTCTGCCAGAGTTTTGGTATCGGCAACGGAGTCTTTAAGGCAAAGCCTTTTTGGCTGGCTGCGCTCAGCATAGTTCAAGCGAGCTTAACTCTGCATTCGCTTGCCCTACTCAGAACCCTCCCAAATCCTTCTCTGTCTTATAATCCTCCATTCTGCTCACTGGGAAACGAGCATTGTTTTCCTTGATGGCATCCATGATGAATTGATTGCATTGCTCTATCGTCCAATATCCCTTATTGATGGCAATCTGTAAGATATCCATCACACCGATATATTCTATGCCATTGGCATCGCAATAAGGAGCTACATCACGGAAGTTGCTACTGGCTATCGTCTCCTGACCAAATCGTGCCATCGCCATACAAGCACGCTCGCCATCGACATCAGCATCAACCAATATAACTTTCGCTCTTGCCATCCTATGCCTCCTTTCCTAAATCAATGCCCATATCATACAGCAAGCCAAAATACTTGGCTTGAGATATCTTTCCCAGGTCATAAAGCTGACGTGCTTTTACATTATAATCACCTAGCAGCTCCTTACTATAAGTTGGCTTATATAGCGACGTGGGATAACCATACTCTGCAGCACCTCTTATCACGTCATGCTGCAACGCACCATAAACTGCATCCGAAATAAAGTCCATCTCCTTGAGTTTATATAGTAAGCAAGCACGAGAACAACGGAAATTCTGCTCTATCTTCAAGATTGTTGCCAAAGAAATGGCATCACGCCTACGCTCTTCTTCTGGTATCAAAGACAGCACACCATCCCTAGGCAAAAGTAAGCAACGAGCAAAATAATCAGCAGACTGCTCCTCTATGCTTTTTTTACCATTATCATTGTCTGTATCATAAGATACGCAAAAATTTTCTTGATATAAGAGATGGTATAATTCATGGCAAGCCGTAAAACGCTGCCGACTATAAACGCTACTCGTATTGACGAGCATGAAAAGACGTGCCTCCTGCTCCTTGTTTGGGATTTTTATAGCCATGCCTTCAAATCCTTCCGATAAAGGTTGAAAACTTGCTACTACATTCTTGTTGCGAAGCATTTGGTGAATACTAACAGGCTCATCAAACTTGACTCCTTGCTCTTGACGGAACTTAAGAGCGAGTAGCTCCAATTGCATTTTATCCGATTTTCTCAAGTTCATCGCTCATCATTATATAGTTCTTTACAATCTGCTGGAAGTGAGCCACCTCCTCAAGGTTTACCACACCATCACGTCGGAAAGCGTAAGCAATGCTCACTTGCTCCATGTTACCTTCAAGTATGTCATACTCATCAATACCATAGAGACGAGCCAACTTCTCTAGACCTTCCATAGAGACTTCGGTCTCCCCCATCTCATACTTCTGGTAGGCTGGTTGACTGATGCCTAGATACTTGCTAACCTCTTCTTGTGTATACTTGAACTTTTCACGAAGTACACGCAGAATAGATTTATTGTCGTTCGTTGCCATAATCACATTGTTATAAGTTTGAAATGCATTTCTGGTGCAAAGTTAAGAAACTATATTGTTACCTGCAAACTTTTTAGTTATATTTCACAGATATTTTCCTAGAAAGTGCGTTTTTTATAACTTTCAGTTATCATACTTCATTGATTATACCAAAAGAATATACAATATCTTGCATAGGGGAAAGAAAATATCTTCCCTATGCTCATGCTTGAAGTAAAATGTTATAGAGCCCTATGCCCCTACCATAGGGGCAAGGGATGTAGCTGGCGACGCTCCGACTCTGCCAGAGTTTAGGTATCGGCAACAGAGTCTTTAAGGCAAAGCCTTTTAGGCTGGCTGCGCTCAGCATAGTTCAAGCGAGCTTGACTCTGCATTCGCTTGCACAGCCTTTTTCCCGCAAGGGGTTGCCGATGAGAGCTTGCCGCAATAGAATTGCGAGTGTTTGTCGGCTGGCGCATCATAAAGGTTGCTTCTGCTACATATAATTGTCTAAGACGTAACGTATAGTTCTATTTACTGTAGCAGGTGATTGCTTACAATGCATCACTGCTATCACAACGACTTCTTCTTGATCTAACAAATAGTACAAAACAGTTGGACCAATATTCAAATGGCGTACCTTTACCAAAGAAGTCGAGAACTTCTTGTCCCAAACACTTCGTTCAGGACAAGCTCTCAAGGCATCCACTTTATCAAGAATACTTTGAAGAGAATTTTTAGCAGTCATCTCACCAAAGTTATCTACTACATATCGTACAACAACTTCGAGTTGTTCTTGCGCAAATGGCAACCATCTTACTTCCATCCCATTGATTCCATAATAGATTCTTTAACTTGACCATGAGAAATGCAATGACCAGCACGATGCTCTTTCACAGCAATCTCCGCCAAACCTTGCATCAACTCAGGTGAAAGCTGGCTACAAAAGTCATCCATTTCAGAGACTACTCTATCTTGAACTGCATTACTTGTCATTAACATAATATATACCTCCTATTTTATTAAACATAAGATGGTGCAAAGATATGCTTTTTTCTTGAATTCGCCAAATATTTCACAGAATATTTGCTAGTCCCCATTACTTTTTCTGCGAACATACTTATCTATTCAACCGAGGGGTGTTCGAAAAAGGACGTTCTTCTCGTTCCCCTCCAGACAATCGCTGAAGAGGTATTGGGGTGCCTTGGTGGGGCAACGACAGCATCATGAAGAATCCTTAGCGCTGAATGCCTGCCGCTTTTATGACATTTGGGCGAGCCTGATAGAGGTTCTGGATATTTTTCTTTTTCATACCACAAATGTTTTTATATGCTATAGAGTGCAAAGTAAATGCAAACGAGCGCAATGAAAACTTGCTTTCAAATTGCCGAGTGCAGCTTTGCTTATGCAAAGGTAATGCTTTTTATTTAAACGAAGAAACTTTTGGGGAAGTTTTTTGCTCGAAACTTGAAAATGGACTTATTTGGACCATGAGTTTTGCTTTAAAAAAGTGCAAAAGGCATAGAGTCTATGTGCCCCACCTTCAACAGAGTTGCGATTATTTTACGCATCATCTGCGAGTGCCTTATGGCTAAACATGGAGCCAGACGGTGGAGAGGTAGCGGCGCCAGATGGCTAGATGGGCTGAGGAGGTAATCTCCTCGCAGATGCGGACTAGCGTGGTGATGAGAGTTTGCTCGGCTTCCTGAATGCGCGACTCCAGGATCTCGCCGGTAACGTCGGGAGAGAGGGTGATGGCGAAGGCATTGAGAAGATGAGTGCCTACAGAGAGATTCTCTACCGCCTTGACGGGATGCTCCTCATTGCGCAATATCATATAGAGCGTAGGTACATAATTGCGAAATGACTCCAGGAGTTTCTCGCCTACCACACGATTGCTCTTCTTGCTTCTCTGCTGATGGGACATACCTGCCACCAACTTGGCATTTGCCTTCTCATCTGTCAAGAAATATTCTCGCAAAAATTTATCCCAGTTGGCAAAGAGTACGACATTACCTTCCGCATCGGTCATCTTGCCAATGTGGGCATAATAGGTGGTAGTGGAAGGAATCTCCTTTTGTTGGTCGGCATCATAGAAAGTCTCACGAACACTGACCTTGCGGATAATCTCATCATAGCTTTCATTCTTGATGACGTTCTCCTCTACAGAACTACCAGAAAGGGCGGCATAGTCAGTTGCCGTCGTATGCGTGAGGGCAGCATAAAGCTCTTGACGAGAAAGACGGGTGGTCTTATCTGTCAAGATATTTGATACTCTTTCAAAACCGGAAGTTGGGGTCAAGAAAGGACGAATAAAGTTGCGACGCCAGGCATGATGAACAGTACCGGGATTCTCCCTCTCATATCTGATGAGCGAAAAGATGAGCGCTACATCCTCCTTGCTAAACCCAGCAAAGGCATTGGCAAGGGCATTCATCTGTTGGGCTCGGAGAAACTTGCACAAGCCGCTCCAGGTAACCTCATTGCAGAGCAAAGTTACCATATCATCGAGCATAATGAGCGCCTCATCCCCATAGCCACATGCCTGGATGGTGCCCAGGATGCGGTCGATGGCACGGTCGCGCTGGGTGGCATCTCCCACCCTATGGTCCTTGATATTGGTGAGGCGCACCAACTGGAAAGCCCAAAGATTAGGAATGGAGATAGTGACAGGAATAACGGAATCCTTCTCATAATCAAAGAGATTGAATACCAGTCGCTTGTCGCCATCAAAACGAGCCACGAAACCAGTTCTGCCAGCAAATGGACCTTCCACTATCTTGACCACCTCATTATACTCCCCCTTCTTGGGAGAGAAGGCATAGTCGGTATAGGGACGGTCGAGAAGCACCATCTGGTCGTGGTAACTATCTATGAAATCACGGAAAATAGCCATCTGTTTTTCAGGCACTGTGAGACAGAGGGCACGAATGCTATCATCGCCATCATCCATCTTCTTGCGAGAAAACTGGATGGAGGCTTCGGGATATTCCTGATTGATAAACTCGCTAAGCGCCTGGAAAGTGGCGTAAACGAAGATATAGCCCGTATAGAAAGGAACCTTGACATCCTGGCTGCGCTTTCTGATACGGACCGTGGTGTTGCGAGGGCAATACACTTCCAAAATATTCTTGTTGAACTGCTGGTATTCACGAATAGCGTCCTCGAGCCTAGCCTCTTGGTTAGGCTGAGTACGCACCAAAAACCAGTTGTAGTCTACTATTCTATCTTGTAATGGATTGTGTATTGTCTGCATTACTTTACTTAGGGAAAAGTTTTATTTTCGTTACTTGAACTATTTTATATCAAGATATATCCTAGTATGCATTCTTATCTGGCAAGATGATGCTCTTAGCCGTCAAGAGGATAATCTTGAGATCAAGCCAAAACGACCAGTTTTCGATATACCAGATGTCTCTCTTGATACGTTCCTCCATCTGCCAAAGTTCCTTCGTTTCGCCACGATAGCCCGTAACCTGGGCCCACCCCGTGATACCAGGTTTAGAGAAATGGCGAACCATATATTTATCAATAAGAGAGCCGTATACCTCGGTATGATGCAACATGTGCGGACGAGGACCTACGATACTCATATCGCCCTTCAGCACATTGATAAACTGAGGGAACTCATCGATATTCGTCTTACGCATAAAATTGCCAAAGGCAAACTTTCTAGGGTCGTTCTTGGTGGCCTGTGCCATGTCTGCATCTTTGTTGACATGCATGGAGCGGAACTTGAAGCACATAAAGGTATCACCATTCAAACCCGTTCTTGCCTGCTTGAAGAAGATAGGTCCAGGGCTCTGGATCTTGATGATCAAGGCAATAATCGGGATGAAAGGCAGCATGCAGAGGCATACCAATCCACTCACCACTATATCGAAAGCACGCTTGGCAGCACGATTTGATGCACTGGCAAGTGGCTCCAAATGGTCAGTATATATTGTCTTGCCCATAAAGTTGCGAGCATCCAAATGCAGCTGATATTCACCAAAGAGACGTGGCAAATAGAAAAAGTGGATCACATTCTTGTTACAGAAATGCATAATCTTCACTATTTCGTCGGAGTCATCATGCGAGAGGCTACAGAATATCTCTTGCATTTTGTTTGGCTCACCATTGATGGCATTATTCATAGAATCCGCCATCAACTGGTTAAGTTGCGCAATATTGCCCTTTCTCACCAATCCTTCAGGAGCCTTTGGTATATCCTCATCGGCATAATAACCCAACACATGATATCCTGCAGAGGGATCTTCTGTCATCGTATCATACATCTCAACAAGAGCTGGATCATTACCCACAAAGAGCACGGAACGACTATTATATCCCTTTGTGCGATAATATCTCAATAGATTGAGTTCACAAAGTCGAGCCACGATGAGCACCAAATAGAAAGATGCTCCAAAGATAAGCGCAAACGAGAACATCTTGCCCCCATTGCTGAGTAATCGCAAGAATACAAACAAGCACAATGTAGAGGTAGCTGCAAGATAAAACGTTCGCTTCATCACCATCAAAAAGCCGATGCGACGCAGGTGAATAATAGTAGAATGGAAGTATTCGCCAAGAAACAATGCAGCATTGGCTGCAAAGAATGTAATCTTTGTAGCCTGATCGAAGTAGTCTGGTACCAACTGTCTACCCCACTTCATATAAGCAAACAGCACCAAATTTAAAATGACGAAATCAGCAACTATCACCAATCGTCTCACGAGGTTGTTTCCTCTATAGTTTGCGCTCATTATCATATCTTTTTTACCCCCCCATTTTCATTGTTTTTGTTTTCGTCCCTAGAATTATCCATTAGCTGTTGTTTTAAAGTATTCATACTTGATTTGCAAAGATACGCTTTTATTTCGAAACCACCAAGTTTTTTCAAAAAAAATATTCGTTCATAATGGTTCAAATCAAAAAATGGACTTAAATGAACCAAAAAATCTCAGTTTCGGGGACAATCGAAACTGAGATTTTATAAGAATGAATTACAAATCGAGTGAGGCAGATGTGAGGTCCACGGCTTGAGCCTTGAGGGTGCCCTTGCCTTTGATGACCACCACACATTTGCCGAAGAATGCCTTGCGATGAGGGTCGGTGAAACGCTCCAGACTGGTCTGGCAACCATTGTCGGTGCCCAGGATGACAGGGGCTGAAGCGGCAGATGGCGACTTCTCTACCGAGAAGAATACTTGATTCGTTGCGTTCGGACAGAGATTGCCATCCTTATCCACTACATTGACCTCTACGAAGGTGGTAGGCTCTGACGTGCCGTGAGCCAAGGTGCCTTGATAGGTCTCCTTCAATACCAGATGGTGAGGAGCTCCAGCTGTCTTGATGGTCTGGGAGGCTATCTCCTTGCCATCCTTGCGAGCCACTACCTTGACCTCGCCGGGCTGGAATGCCACACGCCACATCACGTGATACTCGGTGCTCTTCTGATAGGCATCGCCCTCGTTCTGAGCTCCATAGATAGTCTTCTTGCGGATGCCTTGGCTCTTGCCATTGATGAAGAGTTCCACCTCATCGGCTTGGTTGTAATAACACCACATGTCGATGGTCTGACCAGGGAGCCAATTCCAGTGAGGGAAGAGATGGAGCACTGGCTTCTGCGTCCACTCGCTCTGATACATATAATAACTATCCTTAGGCAAGCCGGCTAGGTCGATGATACCAAAATAGCTGCTGCGGGCAGGATAAGCATAAGGGGTAGGTTCGCCGATATAATCGAAACCGGTCCAGATAAACTGACCACCCACGAAGTCATTGTGCTTCACCACATCCCAAGTCTCCTCGTGGGTGCTGCTCCAAGAGGCATGCATATTGTCATAAGCCGAGCACATGAAGGAAGGGTCGGTATATGGCAGCCACCACTCCACCGGTGCCTTGTAGACGCTGTCGCTTGGCATCATGTAATAGCCACGAGTCTGGAGGGCAGATACACTCTCGGAGAAGATGAATGGCTTGCCAGGGAAATTCTGAGGCACATCCTTGACCCACTGGTGGTGATAATTGAAACCGATGACGTCCAGGGCACCACTCTTGAAGAGATGGTTGTTAGGGTCTGGCTCATTACAACCAGCGGTGATAGGACGGGTGGAGCCCCAAGGGTCGTACTGGCGAACTATCTCTGCGAGATGCTGGGTGAGGAGCGAATTGACACTGAGTTCATTGCCATGAGCCAAGGTGGAGGCATCATGACCGGCATTGAGAATGAGGTTGGCCTGCTCCAAGGAGAGGGTATCGGCAGCGGCATTCGACCACTGTTCGAGCACCTCATTGCCTATGCTCCACATGAAGACACTAGGGTGATTGCGGTCGCGCTTCACCAAGTCGGCGAGGTCGCGCTGATGCCACTCGTCGAAGAAACGGGCATAGTCGTTCTGCGACTTCTTGCGTCGCCACATATCAAAACTCTCGTCCATCACGAGAAGTCCCATGGAGTCGCACATATTGAGGAGCTCAGGGGCTGGAGGATTATGACTGCTGCGGATGGCATTCACGCCCATATCACGGAGAATGGTGAGTTTGCGATGCATGGCATCCTCATTGACTACGGCTCCGAGGCATCCGAAATCATGATGCTCGCAGACACCATTAATCTTCATATTCTTGCCATTGAGAAAAAATCCCTTCTGGGCATCAAACTTGATGTCACGGAAGCCAGTCTTGGTGGTTTCGGTATCCATCACCTTGCCACCCACGAGGAGTTCACTCTTCACAGTGTAGAGATAGCCATCCCCGATATTCCACAGATGCGGATGAGTCACCTTCAAGGTCTGGGTCTCGCCACCCACGCCCTTAGCCACTACCTTGCCAGCGGCATCGAGAATGGTATGGCGCACGGTCATCTTCTTGGCTCCTGCCACATGGGCATCCACCTTGATCTTCACCTCGCCCTGCGGAGTGGTAGAAACATACTGTCCCCACTGAGTGATGTAAGACTCGGCAGACTTCTTGAGCCATACGTGGCGATAGATGCCACAGCCCGAATACCAGCGGCTATTGGGCTGGTCGCTGTTATTGACACGCACAGCCACCACGTTATCCCCCACCTTATTTATATAAGGGGTGATGTCGTACTCGAAAGAGCTATAGCCGTATGGGCGAGTGCCCAACTTGTGGCCATTGACATAGACCGTGGCATTCATATACACGCCATCGAAGGCGATGACATAACGCTTGTTTTTCTCCTTAGGATTGACGGAGAAGTGCTTGCGATACCAACCGATACCACCTGGCAAGGCTCCACCGCTGGCTCCCGAAGGATTGGCTGGGGAGAAGTCGCCCTCTATCGCCCAATCGTGAGGCAAATCGAGATGGCGCCAGTTGATATCCACATAATTCACCTGCTCCATGCCTGCACTGTCGGCAAGCGTAAAAAGCCAGCCCTTGTCGAAGAGCTGGCTTTCACGGGCGCTCAAAGACTGAGCGCCCGCCATAAGCATGATTATAGCTAAGAATTTCTTCATTCTATATTACTTGAGTTTTACAACAACCTGCTTACCTGCGTAAGATACCATCTTACCCTTAGGAGCCTTGTCGAGGCTTACGCCCTGCTGCTTGGCAGCATTGACAAGGACCACATTGAAGCGACGCTTCTGGAGCATGCCGTCGAAGCTTCCCTTGCGAGCACCGATGGTAACGGTCTTCTGAGCATCATTATACTTGATGTCGATAGTGGCATACTTGCCCTTCTCGTAGTTGTAGTTTGTACCCTCGTCCTCATAGATGGTAAACTGACCGTCCTTGCCAGCATATACATAGAGGTCGATGAGCTCAGCCTTCTTCTGGTCGCTCCACTCCATCTCAGGACCTACAGGGAGGATGGCTCCCTCTGGTACGAAGACTGGAATCTTCTCGTATGGAGCATCAGCCACGATGGTCTGACCACCGGCATAGTACTTGCCTGTATAGAAGTCATACCAACCCTTCTGCTTAGGGAGATATACATTGCGAGTGTACTTCTGGTACTCGCCCACAGGACATGCCATGAGGGCAGAACCAAACATCCACTGATCCTTGATGTCATAAATGTTGTCATCGCCATTGAAGTCCATCACGAGGGCACGCATCATGGTGTAATCCTTGAGATGAACCATACCTGCCATACTATAGAGGTAAGGCATCAAGCGATAACGGAGCTTATCGTAAGCCACGATGGTCTTATAGGCAGGATGATTAGCTGGGGCAATGTTCCAAACCTCACGTGTAGGCCACTGACCATGGGTGCGATAGAGAGGTACGAAGCAACCAAACTGGTTCCAACGAGCCTGGAGCTCACGCCACTCCTTGAGGTCGGCATTCTCCACGCCTGTCTTGTCATACTCCTTCTGAGCTGCCACGTAGCGATTCTCCACGCAGAAACCACCCTGGTCCATACCCCAGAATGGGAGACCAGCGATAGAATAGTTCAAACCGGCTGTCATCTGCGCACGCATATCCTCCCAGCGGGTAGCGATATCACCCGACCAAGTGGCGGTGCTGTAACGCTGCTCACCTGCAAAACCAGAACGAGTCAAGAGGAAGACACGCTGGTTAGGGTTCACTGAGCGCTGACCATTGTAGATGGCATCGGCATTCACGATGCTATAAGCATTGAAGTATTCGGTAGATGTACCGAGGGCAGTAGGACCAGAGAGCGCCTTGCGATACCACATAGGGGTACAATCGCGCACATTAGGCTCAGAGGCATCCATCCACCAAGCATCTACACCAAACTTATACTTAGAATAGAGATTCTCGTCCATCTGGCGCCAGAACATCTTGCGAGCTCCTGCATCGTAAGCATCATAGAAGGAACCACGGAAGCCGAGCCAGTCGTGGATATCGTCCTTGATGGCTTGGTGATACATCCAGCCCTTGCTGTCGAGCTCCTTATAGTTCTTCACGGTATCATAGAACTTAGGCCATACAGAGATCATGAAGCGACCGTTCATGGCATGCACGCTGTCGAGCATAGCCTGAGGGTTAGAATAACGAGACTGCTCAAACTCATGGCAGCCCCAAGAATCAAGAGGCCAATAGTTCCAGTCCTGTACGATATTGTCCACTGGGATGTGGAGGTCGCGGAACTTCTTGAGGTTCTCCTCGATGTCCTGGCTGCTCTGATAGCGCTCACGGCTCTGCCAGAAACCGAGTACCCACTTAGGATAAACTGGAGCCTTGCCTGTCAGGGTGCGATAACCAGAGATTACATCGTCGGTATTCTGACCAGCGATGAAGTAATAGTCCATGTCTGGTGACATCTCACTCCAGATGCTGAGCTGATTCTTCTCAGCCTCAGAACGAGGAGCAGCTACACGCAGTCCGCAGTATGAAACATCGCCATCTGGCTGCCACTCGATGCGGATAGGAGTCTTGACGCCCTTCTTGATAGGAGTCTCAAACTTATATGAATTAGGATTCCAAGCCGTACGCCAGCGCTCAGGCACCACGAGTTTGCCATCGATATAGATCTTCATATAGCCAGCATAGTAGAGGATAAACTGATAGAAGCTATTGGCAGGAGCCTCTACATAACCCTCGTATACCACCTTGGAGCCATTCAAGGCAAAGCCCTGAGGCAAGTTCTGGATACCGCCCTTGTCGGTCTGCTTGCAGAGTTCAGAGGTCTCTGGCATGGCATACTCGAAATAGATGCTATCCTCGCCACGTACTATCTTCTGGCCATCCTTAGCCACGTAAGTACCGGTGAGATGGCCTGCATTGCCATCCTTGTCATAGAGCTTGAAGGCACGGTTGAGCTGGAGATAATCCTCAGGATTACCCCAACGGCAGTATGAATAAGAATCCCAAAGGATACCATAGTTCTTATTGGAGATAACAAAAGGCACGCTCACCTTGGTATTGTACTGGAAGAGGTCTTCGTTCTTGCCCTTCATGTTGAGCTCCTCGCTCTGATGCTGACCGAGGCCATAGAAAGCCTCATTGTCTGGGCTATCAAAGAGAGCACGCCATGACCAGCCATGCTTCTGCGTCTCTGGCACCTTGGCGATGTCTACGCCCATCTCACGGTCTGGCACGGTGAAAGGCTTGAAGGTCTTTCCACCCTGAGCCACCTCATTGAGGAGCACATGGTCCTTGAGGTCGTAGAAGGTGATATGACCTGTAGCCTCATTCAGCACGGCACGCATGGCAGCGGTAGTGATGACGAGGTTGTCGCCCTGCTCCTCCACCTTATAATTGGCCTTGCTATTCTGAGGCACGATAATCAAACTCTGCTTATTGCGGAAACTTGGCTCAGCAGTGGCCTGGACACGGATAATCTTGTCGCTGACCACCTGGAGGCGAATCTGCGAAGGTCCATTACTCTGCTGTTGTTTCAACTGAACGGTCAGATAGTTACCATCCTGGCTGAAACCGGCTGCTTGCAGGCCTGAGGCACTCAAGAACAGCACTGCTGAAATCATCAACGTCTTAGTTAGTTTCATTCTGTTGTTTTAAGTTGTTATTAAAAATTTGCTGCAAAGATACGAGAAATTTCCCGTATCCTTGCGTGCAAATGTTTATTTAGGGGGTATGAAATGTTAACTCTTCCATAAAAAGAAGATTTTTCGACCCATTCGGCACTAATTCTCACCCCCTCAGGGATGAGTTGTCACAATGATGCAGATGAGACTATTCTGATTCGTTCAGACTCTTCTTGTACTGAGAAGGGGTTACGCCGTAGGCATCCTGGAAGTACTTGGAGAAGTAACGAGGATTGTTGAAACCTACCTTGTATGCCACCTCACTGATGGTGAGATCAGTGGTCTGGATGAGATGCTCTGCATAGGTGATGCGCTTGCTGCGGAGATACTCGGAAGGAGTGGTACCCGTGAGCGAAATCATACGTTTATATAATTGTACGCGCGAGATGCAGAGATGCGCACTCAATGACTCTACCGAAGTGTCTGGGTCGCTCATGTTGTCGCGGATGTAGATGTCTACCTGCTCCAGGAACTTGCGGTCAGCATCGGTCATCTCCATATCGCCCAGCTCTCCCTTAGGGATGACAGGTCCGTTGCCCTTAGACTTGGCAGCATCCAGATGATTGATGGAGCGGCGAGCCCAGCCCAGCAGGTTGCGGATGCGCAGATTGAGCATATCAATATTGAATGGCTTGGTGATATAATCGTCGGCGCCATTGGTAAGTCCCTCCACCTTCTGCTCGGAAGCCAAACGGGCTGTGAGCATCACGAATGGGATGGAAGCCGTCTCGTCATTGCTCTTTACCAAGCGGCAGAGTTCGTTGCCATCCATCTCTGGCATCATCACATCGCTGAGGATGATGTCTGGGCGGTCGTCGATAATCTTCTGCCAAGCGTCCTTGCCGTTGACAGCCTCCACTACCTGGTAGTCGCTCAAGACATCACGCATAAACTCACGGAAGTCGTCGCTATCATCTACCAAGAGCACCTTAGCCTGAACCACCTTGCGAGTGGTCTTCTCTGGATTCTTGCGAACATGCACGCCATAGAGGGCATCCGGAGATGCGCCCTCCTCTACATCGGCGATGGTCTCGGCATCTGCCTCGTGGAGGGTAGCTATCACTGGAGCTCCACGCAGACTCTCCAGATGGCTGATGTTGCGAGAGGTCTCGTCGCTATCAATAGGCAGGTCAACGATGAAGATGGTGCCGCCACCAGGATTGTCCTTGACATCTACCCTACCGCCATGAAGCTCCGTGAACTTCTTGACCAGATTGAGTCCGATGCCACTGCCTCCCTCTGGGTGGTCCTTGCCCTGGTCTACCTGATAGAAACGTTCGAAGACGTGCTTCTTCTCCTCGTCGCTGATGCCCTTGCCGGTATCTGCCACGCTGATGCGAATCATGTCGGTCTTCTTGCCTTCTATCATCTCGCCCAGCGCTATATCCAGAGAGACGGTGATGCTACCGCCGTCTGGGGTAAACTTATAGGCGTTGCTCAAGAGGTTGTTGACTATCTTGCCCACCTTGTCGGGGTCGAAGTTCATATTGAGTCGGCTGGTATATGACTCGAAACCGAGAGTTACCTTGTTGTTGGCAAGGATACGGAAGGAGTTGCAGATATTGTCCACGAAGCTCACGATGTCGGTACGCGTCTTGGTCAACTTCTCCTTGTTCTGGTCGAACTTGCGGAAGTCGAGTATCTGATTCACCAGATTGAGCAGTCGGGTGGCATTGCGGTGGATGAGTTCCAGCTTGCGTCGCTTGGCTGGGTCTTTCTCGTCGCGTATCATCGCCACCAATGGAGAGATGATCAGGGTGAGCGGCGTGCGAAGTTCGTGGCTCACATTGGTGAAGAAGTTGAGTTTCAGCTCGTTCACCTCCTTGGTCTTCTTGATGCTATCTTCCTTGCTCTGGAGTTCATACTTCACTCTCTGCTTCTCGAGCATACGACGGCGGTAATACCAAAGTGCACCGATGACGAGCAGGATGTAGAAGATGATGGCCATGGTAGAGAGATAGAAAGGAGGATGGATGTGAATCTTGAGCTCACTCATCTCCTCACTCACGCTGCCATCGGCATTCACCACCTTAGCCTGGAGCACATAGCTGCCAGAAGAGAGATTGGTGAAGGTAACCTCTGGTCGGCCCTCTGCCGTCATCATCCACTTGTCGTTGAGTCCCTTCAGGCGATAGAGGAAGCGGGCACGGGCAGGCAGGGTTACCTCATTGGAAGCCAACTGGATGGTAAACGCCTTATCCTTGTAAGAGAGGTCGAGTTCAGGATTGAAGTCGAGCGACTCCTTGAGAGGCACTCTTCCCTCAAACTCCTCGCCGGCAGTCAGGGTATGGTCGAAGAGCACCAAGCCACTGAAGAGCACGTGGGCCTGCTTCTTGCCCGGACGGACGATGCGAGGATTGATGATATTGATACCATCCTGACCGCCGATAGCCACCGAGCCATTGCGCATCAGACAGATGGAACGCTGATTGAACTGGCGGCCCTGCAAGCCATCGAGCGAATTGAAGCTGGTCATGGTGAGATTCCACTTGCCATCATCATCCTTGGAGAGGCTGACACGGGTCACGATAAACTCGGATACCAGCCAGATGTTGTGCTGCTTATCTTCCAAGACAGAACAGCCCACGGCTCCAAGCGTGCCATTCAGTTCATTGATGTTCTCACGCTGCCCAGAGTTGGCGTCATACATCATGATGCCACCAGCCGAAGCCACCCAAAGGATGCCTCGGCTATCGATGATGGCACTAAGGAAGGAAGGATTGTCGAAAGGTTGTCCGTCCTTGGTGCCATTCACATTGGTGATCTTGTGGGTATGGAAATCGAAGAGCGAATAGTTCTGGGAGTGAGCGATGAGTGCCTGGTTGTTATTGAGCACATAGATGGAGTTGATGTAATCGCTGGTGAGCCCAGATTTCTCTATATTATAAGTGGTGAAACGCTCGGTAGCAGGGTCGAAGACCTGGAATCCGCTACCCAGGGTGCCCAGGATGAGCTGATGCTGAGGAGTCTCGGCAAGACACCACACACTATTGTTGGAAAGTCCGCTATTGGTGGTATTGAAAGCCTTCCATCTGCCGTTCTTGTACTGAGTCAAGCCGCCATTGAAGGTACCAAAATACATGGTGCCATCCTTCATGGTGGTGCTGCTCACGATGACATCGGAGGTAAGACCCGTCTGAGCTCGGCCAAATACCCAGCTCTGACCCGTGATAGGATTGTAGCATACGATGCCATGGTCGTTGGTGCCACACCAGAGATTGCCGATGAGGTCCTGGGTGATGGTACAGATGTCGCCCAATGGAATGGTATTAAACTTGGTGGAAGCTGGTGAGTAATAAGCCACACCGTTCTTGTAGCTACCTACCCATACGCCATCTTCCTCGTCCACATACACCTTCTGGAGCGAATTGTCCACGATGCTGCCCTTGGCATTGCTGTGGAGGAACTGGCGGAAGAGGCGGGTATTGTAATTGAGCAAGATAAGACCATTATGGTCGGTAGCCACCCAGAGATTGCCCTTCTTGTCGGCAGCCACATCGCGCACGATGACTGCTCCGAGCTGAGGAAGCTGGAAGCCGAGGGCTGCGAGATATTCACGCACAGGCTTCCACTGACCATTGGCAGGATTGAGCACAAAAGTTCCGCTATTGGCAGAAATCCAGATGCAGCCCTTGAGGTCGATGAAGATATAGCAGCCATTGTCATTGGAAAGATGATGGTCCTTGAGGTAGGTGTTGTACCAGACCACACACTGACCATCGCCATTGATTCGGGCGAGGGTGCCATCCAGATAGGTGATGAGCAAGTCGCCATTGAACTCCTTGATGTCACAGATGTTGCCATCCATCAAGCAGCCAGACTGTGGCTTCTTGGTAAACTTGAAGAGATAGGTGTTCTTGGTCTTGGCGCTGTGGTAATAGCAGCCCTGACCATAGACGAAGAACCACATGTTCTTCTGGTTGTCGATGAGCATCTTGAAGGGAGGTCCCATCACCTGGATGCCCTTGAGCCACTCCTCAGGCTTACGGTCGAACTGCTCGGTATCGTAATTATAAATGCAATAGCCGGCAGAAGTATGCACCCAGATATTGCCATTATAATCTTGCTGAAGTTCATCGACAGAATTACTGAGCAGCGAGTGTTCGTTACTGCTGCTATACAAATAAGTCTTCATTCGGAACCCATCAAATCTGTTGAGTCCCGACTGAGTACCCAGCCAGATGTAGCCATTATGGTCCTTGAGGATGGCTCCCACCTGACTATTGCTGAGTCCGTCGCGATTGGTCAAGCTACTGAACTCAATGTTCTCGAAAGCTGCCCTTACCTGTACGGGCTGCATGGTGAGCAGCACGACAAGCATTATTAGTACATGCTTTAGATAGGCTAAGTTTCTATTCATATCTTATTATAGGTTTATTGTTTGTTTCTTCTAATGACAGCCTATTTCAAAAATGTTCGGCTGATTGGTCTTCTAGGTTCTCTCGATCAGTTCTTTTCCGAACTTTCCCTGATTTTGAGAATCATTGGCACCACCTCTTTATATATCTTATCATCGCCCTTGATGCTTCTCATGAGCAGTTCGCACGCCTTGGTGCCTTGCACGTGCGCCTGGTCCATGATGGCTGTGAGCCGAGGAGTTACGAAGGCGGCGGTGTCTCCATCTGTAAATCCGATGATTGCCACATCCTCTGGTATGCGGAGCCCCTTAGCCTTGATGGCATCGAAGGCTGCATAGGTGATGATGTCATTGAAGGCGAGGATGGCATCGGGGCGATTCTCGCTCTCCAGGAGTCGGAGCGTGGCATTGCGAGCCACGTCGAAGTCTATCTTGTCGCACACCACCAAGTCACGGTCGATGGGGATGTGATTCTCACGGAGAGCCTCCAGATAGCCATGCTTGCGGCGGCGCACCATGTCGAGATGGTTAGGTCCACCGATGAAGGCGATGCGCTTGGAGCCGGTCTCTATCATGTGCTGGGTGGCCTCCTGGGCGGCTACATCGCCATTGCCCACCACCTGGGAGAACTTATCCTCCAGACAGCAACGGGCAAAGAACACCAGCGGCACGCCCATATCGCGGAGCTGCCCGAAGTGGGAATAGTCCACCGTGTCCTGCGCCAGGCAGGCAATGATGCCTTCCACGTGCATATTGAGGAAGTTGTCGAGAGCCCTAGCCTCTCGCTCATGGTCCTCATGGCTGTTGGCACTGATCACGGAATAGCCCAAGCGGGAAGCATAATCCTCTATGCCATCGAGCACGGCTGCATAGTAATGGGTCACGAGGTTAGGCACGATGACGCCTATCACCCTCGGTGCCTCCTTGCGCAAGCTCTGGGCAAAGGGGTTGGGTCGATAGTTGAGTTCCTTGGCTAGCTTCTTCACCTTCTGTGTCATCTCCTCGCCCACCTCATGGCTATTGCGGAGGGCTCGGGACACCGTGGCGATGCTTACTCCCAACTGGTCGGCTAGATCCTTTAATGATGTTCTACGTTGCTTCATTTATGTTATTATTTTTTCGGCGCTCATGTTATTATTTCTTCGACACTCCGCACCTGAGTTCTTAATGTTAGTTGATGGTTAGAAACGGACTTTCTGCACGAATGCATCTAGTCATCTGCAAAAGTACGGAAAAATATCGAAATTCGCAAACGTTTACGTGATTAATTTTTCAGAAAATGTAATTAATTTACCAGAAAACTAGTAATTTTGCACTCGAAAGTAATGAATAGTTGATAATAAATTAGTTAGAAACAAAAGGCTCCAGGGTGTCGTGAGACAACCTGGAGCCTTCATTTTTATCACTTGTCTATGAACTAAATATAGTATTCTGCTGAATCTACCAAGCCTGCACGGAGGGCATACTTGGTGGCCTCGTGGACATTGTTCACTCCCAACTTGCGGAAGATGTTCTTGCGGTGGGTATTGACGGTATGGAAACTGGAGAATCGCTTCACGGCTATCTCCTTGGTGGTCATGCCCAGGGCGATGTCCTTGAGGATTTCGGTCTCGGTCTTGGTGAGGTTGACTTTCTCCTCTTCCTCGTGCTGCGGCGTGAGGAGCACCTCCATCATGCGCTGGCAGATGAATCGATTGCCTGCCACGCAGAAGCGGATGGCTTCCTTGATCTCCATTATCGCACTCTCCTTCAGGAGGATGCTAAACTGCATGCTGCTAGCTATGAGAATCTTGACGAAGTCGGCGCTCAAGTCCTCACTAAACAAGAGCCAACGGGTGTAAGGGAAACGCTGGTTCAGAATCAGGAGCTCATCGGCATCATTGATGTCGAAGAGGGTGTAGTCGAGCACCACCACCGTGTCCTCGTTCTCTCTGAGCGCCAAGAGAAGGTCGGCTTTGTCTTCCACATATTTGGTTTCCAGTCCTTCCATTTTCTCAATCACGTAGGTCAAGCCTGCGCGAGTGATGTCTTGTTTGTCTGCTAGCAGAATTTTCATATTCCTTATTTATTACGTTATTATATATATGTCCTATTTTCATTATTTTCCCACGAACATGCAGAGAGATGCACTGATACGTATATATATGCAGAGAGATGACCTAGCGTTTTGCTAGGTCATCTCTATATGCTAGAATGACATGAGGAATCCGAAGCGGATGCCCCACTTGTCGATGCCCGCATTGTTGAGATAGGTGATGCGGCGCACATAGTCCACTCCGAAGAACTTGAAGATGTTGTGCACACCTGCCACTACCTCCCAGTATGGGGTATTGCCCATCACATGGGCGTTGGCTGGGAACTTATAGAGCATCTGGTCGCCCTGGTTCTTAGCCAGGAATGGGTTGTTCTTGTCGGTCAAGTTGCCCCAGAATCCCTTCACTGCCACATACTCGCGCCACTTCAGCTTCTTGATGAGCGGGATGCGGTTCAGCAGCTTGCCGTTCATGTCCCAAGCCAAAGACCAGAACACCTGGCGGTCGTTGAGGAACTCCCAGTCGCGCACCAAGCTCACCGTAGCCTCCTGCTCAAAGTAAGAGAGGTTGATAGGTGGCAAGAGGAGCTCGGTGAATGGCACCTTGTTCCACTGGATCTTGCCCACTACATTGAAGTCGAGGTAACCGAAGCTGCCCAGCCACTGGCGCTTGTAGATGCTAGCGGTGGTGATGTTGCTGAGCAGTTCGCCACCCATGAATCCCTTCAAGCCGATGGCATGGGAGAGCCCGAACTCTGGACTGTCCAGGTTGATAGGCAGGCGCTGCTGCTTGGTGTTGACATAGGTCACACCTGGGTTATAGTCGATGCCCACGCTAGCCACAGTGGTGCGAATCTTCTTGTCCTCGGTGCCATCCAGGTGGTAGTAGTGCAAGAGACCTGCAGTCTCATTGCTCTGCCAGCGGATGGAAGAATCGAAGCGGAAGCCCCAATCAGTCTCGTAAGTGAACGAGAGCTTCTGGCGATTGTAGAAGTACATCTCGTTCTGAGTGGCTGCTCGGAAGGTCATGAAGATATTGTCCTTGTTGTGGAGCAGGTTGTCATCAGATGGTGACTTCACATCGTAGGCAGTCTCAAACTTGATGTTGCGCATAGGGAACTCAAACGGACTGTTCTTCTTCTTGTTCAGCGAATAGGTGAACTCGCTACCGTAATACCACTTGTGGCTCTTGGTACCGTAAGCTCCATATCCACTCCAGAACCAGTGAGGGTTGAGGGCTGCCATCGTTCTACCAGCCAAGCGGAGGCGCACGCCGTCCACATAGTTCTGGCTCAGGTAGGTGTTGATAGGTCCGAGGTCGAACTTGCTCTTCTTGCCACCGGTACCGCCGCCCAGTTCCACATAGTTCTCCATGAGCGCCTTGAAGCCCGTGATAATCCACTTGAATCCCTTGGAGTTCTCCATGCGATGGATGAAACTGTCCATGGACGATTCGCTCTTCGTGAGGTCCACTTGTCTGTACTGGTTCCAGTAAGCCTCGTCACGGTTCATGGCATCGATGTCGTGCCTTACCTTAGCCTTGCCCTTGAAGAGTATCTTGGGCAGCGGGTCGAAGGAATAGTCGGTGAGGCGCGTATTGCGGACCACCAACAGGTCTTGCAGGAGACTGTTCATGTGCATCTCAGCCACCATATCGTCCTTAGAGAGCACCCACTCGCCATTGTCCAAGCGGGTGTACTCCTGCTCTATCTTCATGTCCTTGACCCAGTTCACATCCGTATTGTGAGGCATGTAGAGATTACATTTCTTCACATGGAGGGTGCTGTCGGCAAGCACGTAGAGTTCGCCACGGAAGCCGAAGTCCTGGGTGTTGGCAGGGATAAACTGCAGGTGATAGCACAGGTCGCGGTCCACATACACCGTATCCTCCATATAAAAATGATAGAAGGAGATGGCGGTTCTGCCGATAGGTGATGGGAACGGATACTGGAGGAGGCGCACGTAGTCATCATAGATGTCCACATCGGTAAACACCTCCTTGAGGGCGGTGTTGATGATTTCGCCCGTCTGTATCACCTGTCCGATACCATTGCTCTGCTGTCCCTTGATGATGTCCTTCTCGGTCTTAGGGTCCTTGCGATAGATGTGCTGGGAGACGGTCTCATTGATCTGCACAGGCAGGGTGAGCTTGTCATTGTATGGAGATTTCTCCACTTGGTCCAGCAGATACTGTCGCTTGCTGAAGAACTTGCCCTCCATCTGCTCCTTGGTGATGTCGTTGAGGGCGAGGGTTATCTTCTGATACTTATCGTATTGATAATAGTCGTGATTGGAGAGGTCGGTCTTCTTCTTGGCAGCGATGACACGGCGCATGAGTTCCACGGCTGGGTTCTCCTTGCGCTTGTACTTGCCCTTCTTGGACTTGACCACCACCTCGGTGAGTCGCTTGCTGTCGTCCTTGAGCTTCACCTCCAGGAAGTTGAGCTTCTCATTGATCTTCACGGTCTGCGTCTTATAGCTCAGAGCGCTCACGGTGAGCATCCACTCTGGGTGCTTGTCGATGGTAAACTTACCTTCCCCATCGCTTGATACGGCTATCTTGTGCCCCTTGTACTGCACGCTAGCATAAGGCACGGCAAATCCATCCTCGTCGATGACGCGGCCCGAGAGCTTCTGCTGGGCTAGCATCTGCAACGTGGAAACCACCAGGAGGAGGAATGCCATCATCAGTCTTCTCAATCTCATATCCTTCATTGAATCTTTTCTTAATTAACAATTATTGTATACCTATTTATATATAAAGGGACTCCATCACGCCACCCATGGCTGCACCCAAAGCAGTCAAAAAGTGGGAATTTCTGCCCCATTTCTCTAATTCGGGTGCAAAGATATACATAATATTCTGAAAATAATCGAAAACTATTTGGATATTTTAGTTTTTTAGCGTAATTTTGCACCCAGATTGATAACAATCAAATAAAAAGAATAGGAAATAAGACAAACAGAATAGTTTAGAAGAGATTATGAATGATACAGGTAATCTGACCGACGAGCGACCACCCTTGCTGCCCGTCATCATAGGAACAGGACTGGGAAGTGGATTCTGGCCTTGGGGACCGGGAACGGCTGGATCGGTGCTCGCCACCCTCATCTGGGCGGCGATGGCATACTGGGGAGGCATCACGGGCGTGGCGCTGCAGAACACCACCTTCTTCTTGGTGATATTCTCCACCATCATTGGCACCTGGGCCACGGCTCAGCTGCAACCCTACTGGGGCGAAGACCCTAGTCGAGTGGTCATCGACGAGATGGCGGGCGTATGGATTCCGCTCTCGCTGCTCACTCCGCTCACCCCGACGGGCGAGGCGAAGGATGCCTGGTGGTGGGCGCTGGTGGCACTGGTGCTCTTCCGCTTCTTCGACATGGTGAAGCCATTGGGCATCAAGAAGCTGGACCGCATGAAGGGAGCCTTCTATGTGATGGCAGACGACCTGCTGGGCGGTGTCTATGCCGCCGTGGTCATGGTCATCATCAAGGTGGGCTGGGCACTACTTGCATAACTATGCGCTCTTATCTTATAAATATACAAGTATAAACTAACATTATTATAAAATATACAAAGGAAATGAATTATAGAGATTTCTTACAGAAAGTAATCTATCGGATTATCAACCCTATCATCAAGGCGATGATCGCAATGGGCATCACGCCTAACATCGTGACATTCATCGGCTTCCTTGGCAACATTGTGGCTGCTGCCTTCTTCCTGGACGCAGCATGGATGCTGGGCATGGACGGAGTGATCATAGACGAGAACACTGCTCAGCAGCTGACGGGCACTGACGGATGGGACCCATACAACTATGCCTACTGTATGCAGACCATCGGATGGGGCGGACTGATTATCCTGGCTGCCGGACTCTTTGACATGATGGACGGCCGCCTGGCAAGAATGAGTGGCAAGAGCAGCCTCTTCGGTGCGCTCTGGGACTCTACGCTCGACCGCTACAGCGAGCTGGTGAGCCTCTTCGGCATCTGCCTTATCTTCGTGAGAATGCAGGGCGGCGAAAAATGGTTCTGGATGGGCGTAGTAACCTTCGCTGCCATGATAGGCTCGGTGATGGTGAGCTACGTGAGAGCACGCGCAGAGGGTCTGAACATCGAGTGCAAGGTGGGACTGATGCAGCGTCCTGAGAGAGTGGTGGTTACAGCCGTCACAGCGATGCTCACGGGTATCACGGGCAACATCTGGTGGCTGGCTGGCGGCATGATCCTGATAGCCGTGCTTGCCAATGTCACTGCCTTCTGGCGTGTCATTCACTGCTACCGAGTGATGAAGAACAGCTAATATATAATAAGGTGATAATAGCCAATATTATATAGGCTTCGAAAAAACTGCAAGAACTGTAAGTGCAAGATTTTTTATAAAAACAAACTATGTTTAGTATATATCTGATCATACTATTCATCGTGCTGATGCCGCTGAAGAAGACACGCCAGTTTGCCATCTACTTTCTGCCGTGGTTTCTCTTTGGCATCATTTACGATTCGATGCGCCTGTATCCCAACTACATGGTGAACACCATCGACGTGAAGCACCTCTACGAGGCTGAGAAGTCGCTCTTTGGCATTGTGGCTCAGACTCCTGCCGAGCTCGCCGCCGTGGCTGACCACTCCAAGCTGATGATACCGGGCGAATACTTCAAGGTTCACCACACGGGGTTTGCCGACTTCTGGGCTGGCATCTTCTATCTGTGCTGGGTGCCTGTGCCTATCGCCTTTGCGCTGTATCTGTATATCACCAAGCAGAGACAGTGGTTCAAGCGTTTCTCATGGGCATTTCTCTTGGTCAATGTGATAGGCTTCATCGGCTATTACATCTACCCTGCCGCTCCGCCTTGGTATGCCATGAACTATGGATTTGAGCCGGTGCTCAATACGCCAGGCAACGTGGCAGGACTGGGCAGATGGGACGAGATGACGGGCATCCCTGCCTTTCACAGCCTATATGGCAAGAATGCGAATGTCTTTGCCGCCGTGCCAAGCCTGCATGCCGCCTATATGCTGCTCACCACCATCTATGCCGTGCTGAGCCATAAGCGCTGGTACACCTGCCTGCTCTTCGGCATCATCTGTCTGGGCATCTGGTGGACAGCCATTTACACGGGCCATCACTACATCATCGATGTCATCCTGGGCATCCTCACCACCATCGCAGGCGTATGCCTGATGGAACTGGGAGGCATCAAGGGATTTCTCGGGGAACGTGAAAATCTAAGATACTGATTTAGTTTGGAGTTAGGAGTTAGGAGTTTGGAGTTTGGAGTTAGGAGTTAGGAGTTAGGAGTTAGGAGTTTGGAGTTTAGAGTTAATATTTTATGAGTAAAAGTATTGTCTATGAAAAGAGTTTAAACTTCTCGATAAGAGTTGTTAACTTGTATAAATGGTTGTGTGAAATAAAACATGAGTATGTTTTGAGTAAACAACTGCTTCGTTCTGGTACGAGTATTGGTGCTAATATTGCAGAAGCTTTAGGAGCTATTAGTACAGCAGATTTTATCTCAAAATGTTACATATCTTATAAGGAGTGTAAAGAATCTGTATATTGGATAGAATTATTGTTTCGTACTTCATATATTGATGAAAATCAATACCGTTCATTGGTTAATGATGCAATAGAGTTAGAAAAGTTATTGTCGTCCATAACAAAAACTATGCGCGACAAAAACTCCTAACTCCTAACTCCTAACTCCTAACTCCAAACTCCTAACTCCTAACTCCTAACTCCTAACTCCTAACTTTTAAATACAAATTTTCTTTGTCCAGGATAGTTGACCAATACCGCTACCAAGAATGACACTACGCACTTCGGAATCATATAGTGGAGGCTGATGTGCTCATAACTATTCAGATACTCCGTAAGGACGATGGTGCCACCGGAATTGAGAAACCAGCTCAGCGCCCAGACGATGAAGTATCGCCAAGCCACGCTTTTCTTTTTACGGTTGGAAGTGCCAAATACATATCGATAGTTGAGACTGCAATTGGCGATGCCGCCGCTCATCACGCCGATGGCATTAGCCAGTCCGTAGTAGATGCCAATGACATCCGACAGGAAGAATGCCAACCCGAAATCCACCACCGAGGCGATGGATGCCGTCAGTTCGGCCTTGCCGAATGTCATAAGTTCTTGCTTTATCTTGCCCATTATATATTTATGAATATTAATATTTATCCGAAGTCTTAATGGCGTTAGCCCCACTCCTAACTCCTAACTCCTAACTCCTAACTTTTTAAATTCTTTTCTTGAAGCAGCGGCGGCGGCGATGATTCTCGCTCTCCAGATACTGCCACTGGCTCTGCACGCCCTTGTTGCTCTCCATCTGCGGCATCGCCTCAGCCCACTTGAATCCGTAGCGGCGGAACTGCTCGATGAGGTCGGCAAAGATGAGAGCGTTGGCTCCCTTGTGGCGATACTCAGGCAGCACGCCTATCAAGACGAGGTCCACGGTGTCAGTCTGATGCCTCTTCAATACCTTGAGCAGTTTGAGCCAGCCCAGAGGCAGCAGCTTGCCATTGCCTATCTGCTGAAGGGCTGCCGTGAGCGATGGGAAGGAGACGCCAAAGCCGACGAGCTTGTTGCCCTGATTCGCATCCACCACGCCCGTAACCAGATTCATATCTGCCTTGCCGATATAGTCTTTGACGTATTTATCTATCTGTTTGTCAGTGAGTTGCTGGAAGTCATAGAGATTCTTGTAGGTCTCGTTCACTATCTCGAACACCTTTCTGCCCATGCCGCCCTTCTTCAGCTCTTGCTTGGTGAACTTATGCACGTGCAGATTGTATCGCTTCTCTATCATCTCGGCGGTCTTGGCAAACTTAGGCGGGGTCACCTCAGGCACCTTGATGCGATATTCCAGCCAGTCATTGTCCTTCTCGAAGAGAGGCTGCGCCTGCATGTGGGCCACGTAGTAAGCGAAGTTGTAATTGATGAACATAGTGGATTTCTTGTCGAAGCCCTCGATGAGCATGCCCTCACGGTCCATGTCGGTGAAGCCCAGCGGTCCCACCATCTCGTTCATGCCCTTCTGGCGACCCCAAGCCTCCACGGCTCTAAGGAGCGCATCGGATACGGCGAGGTCGTCCACGAAGTCGAACCAGCCGAAGCGCACCTGCTTCTTGCCCCACTGCCTGTTTGCCTCATGATTGATGATGCCGGCTATTCTGCCCACAATCTTCGCCTCCTCGTCCACGGCCAGGAAGTATTGCGCCTCGCAGAAGTCGAAGGCTGGGTTCTTCTTCGGACTGAGCGTATTCCACTCGTCGAAGAAGAGATATGGCACTGCAAATTTATTGCCCTTATAGAGTTCGGTATAAAACTTGATAAATGTCCTAAGACCCTTTTTTGTTGATACCGGTATGATTCTTATATGACTCATTTAGTTTATATTTATTCCTTGTTTAATTACTTGTTTTTGTATATTGTTGCAACTTCGGAAGAATCCGATGTATGAAAATTCATTTGCAAATATACTACATTTTCTTGAAAACCGCAAGAGTTTGCTCCGCTTTTTACTGAAAAAAGCAACATTTTATACATTATTATATGAAGAGAGGCAACAAAATCAGCCATTTTTTAGTACCTTTGCACCCATGAAAGCAAAGAGAGACAACTATACATTCCTCACGGAGGGTCCCATACACCAGGTGATATTCACCATGGCCATCCCTACCATTATCAGCATGTTGTCGACGAGTATGTACAATCTCGCCGACACCTATTTCGTGGGCTCCATCAACACGCAGAGCGTGGCAGCCGTGGGCGTGAGCTTCGCCATGATGTCGGTGGTCCAGGCTGTGGGCTTCTTCTATGGTCACGGAGCGGGCAACTATGTATCGCGCCAGCTGGGAGCCAAGCACCAGGAGAATGCCGAGAAGATGGCAGCCACGGGCGTGGTGCTGAGTTTTCTCACGGGTCTCCTCATTGCCATCGTGGGCCACATCTTCCTCACTTCCCTCTGCACGGGACTGGGCTCCACGCCCACCATCCTGCCCTACACGGAGCGCTACCTGGGCATCATCCTGCTGGGAGCTCCGCTGATGACCACCTCTCTGACGCTCAACAACTTGATGCGATTCCAGGGCAACGCCATCTATGCCATGAAGGGCATCATGTCGGGTGTATTGCTCAATCTGATACTCGCCCCTCTGCTCATCCTCTACTTCGAGATGGGCATCACGGGCGCAGCCATCGCCACGCTCATCAGCCAGTGTTTCGGCTGCCTGATGCTGCTGTGGATGACCACCAAGGGACAGAACATCCGCATCCGTCTGCGCAACTTTTCGCCTACCAAGGGCTATCTGAAGGAAATCGTCTTTGGCGGCACGCCTTCGCTCTCCCGCCAGGGTCTGGGCAGCATATCCACGCTGATGCTCAATGTGGCAGCCGGGGTCTACGGCGATGCAGCCATTGCGGGTATGAGCATCGTGACCCGCATCTGCTTCTTCACTTACGCCGTGGTCATCGGACTGGGACAGGGATTTCAGCCGCTCTGTGGCTTCTGCTATGGCGCCAAACTATACGCCAGAGTGAGGGATGCCTTCTATTTTTGCATCAAATGTGGCACCATTTTTCTCTGCATCTGCGCCATTATCGGCTTCGTTTTCGCTGAAAACATCGTGGAGCTCTTCCGCAGCGACCCCGACGTGGTGAGCGTGGGAGCCATGGCACTGAAGTGGCAAGTGATTAGTTTTCCGCTTGTTACCACCATCGTACTGACCAATATGCTGATGCAAACCATCCGCAAGCCTGTGCGTGCCAACCTGGTGGCTGCGGCAAGAAGCGGCTTGTTTTTCATCCCGCTCATCTTCATCCTGCCCCACTTCTTCGGGCTTCTGGGCGTAGAAATGTGCCAAGCGTGGGCTGATGTTTGCTCATTTTCGCTGGCTGTGCCTATCGCCTGGAGTGCGTTTAGGGACATGAGGAGGATGAAGGCGATGGAGCGTGCCGGAGAGAAATGCGAGCGTTAAGAAAGTCAAGAGAAAGTTAAGAAAACTAGCTCATAGTTTCTTGGTCCAAAAGTCGATGAGATAGGCACCGAGAAACTATAAGTTGGCATCTGCAAAACCAACAAACAAGCCAACACGTTTTGGGCAAAAATCAAGTCCGAAATCCCTTACACTTACAGTTCTTGCAGTTTTTTCGAAGTACCTATTTTTCTTATCATAGATAGTATATTATATATTTATAT
>ERZ1034687.42-NODE-42-length-70776-cov-28.320697_pt1 | contig 70776 bp, 63 predicted proteins | sample MGYA00520704_ERZ1034687 | MGnify/ENA primary metagenome ERZ1034687 (study PRJEB33766, sample SAMN09781762) | gut metagenome | biome: gut microbiome | host: Homo sapiens | place: Madagascar | study: EMG produced TPA metagenomics assembly of the PRJNA485056 data set... | reverse complement strand
TAGAGCAACTGACTCTTAATCAGTGGGTCTAGGGTTCGAATCCCTAAGGGTGTACCAAAGAAGAAGCGGCAATTCCTTATTGGAGTTGCCGCTTTTTTTTGTATCAGCGATGCCTTCTTTGGGAAGGCATTGCTTTCAGCATGTCTCTTGGTGAGACATTGCTTTCAGCGATGCTTACGTCTGCAATCAGGGCATTCTCCCTTGATGACGAAGGAAACGGAGTGGGGGTAATATCCTTCGGGCAGTTCGAAGCTAGGGATATGGATGTCTTCCATGCAGAAGGAGCGATGGCACGACTCGCAGTAGAAGTGGATGTGCCCATCGTGGTGATCGCATTTGCCATCCTCCTCGCAGAGCTCATAGTTGAGCACGCCTCGTCCGTCTTCGAAGGCATGCACCACCTCATGCTCCAAGAAGAGCGTGAGCACACGGAATATGCTCGACTTGTCCATCGACCCCATCAGTCTCTCCAGATCGCTGAGGCTCTGAGGGTTCTCGGCTTCTGCCAAGGCCTTCATCACCAGTATTCTATTGGCTGTAGGGCGTATGCCCTTGCTTTCCATTTTGCTTATGATGTTTTCTGATTTCATCTTCCAAATATTTTAATTTAGTGCAAAGTTACGCTTTTCATTTGGAATAGCCAAGGAATAAGGTGGAAAATGTGAGTTTAATAATTTTGTAACATGTTCTACATAGCGGTGTAACAAGTTTCTCGTACTTTTGCGGCAGAAAATAGAAGTGTAGCTTTGCTAATTAGGCATCTTGTTGAGGAAGCGATACTGGGAGGGCAGGTTTGTTACCTTCGTAGTAATATGACAACTCAATACCCTTGAAAATTTCTGCCAAGGGGAAAATCTATAAAGTGTGATATGATTTTCCTTAAATGAGATTGGGAAAATCCGAAGAGAAGTGAATATTGCAACCCAGTTGCATTACATTCTTTGTACCTTTGCAGTCGTAAAACTAAAAGTATTAAGAATTATGGAAAAAGAAAAACAAGAATGTTGCTGCTGTTGCGAACATGAACATGAGGAGAAATCGCATGGATGTGGTTGCGGCTGTAAGCACGAACATGAGGAGGGAAGCTTGAAGCAGAAGATCATCCTGATTGTATCTACTGCGGTATTGCTGGCAGGGGCTGTCTTTGTGGAGAAGACTTATAGTCTTGCTACCTGGCAACTGCTCATCGTGTATCTGATACCTTATTTATTAATAGGACACGATACGCTGATGGAGGCATGGGAAGGCATCACCGAGGGAGACATCTTCAATGAAGACTTCTTGATGGCGATAGCTACCATCGGAGCCTTGTGCATCGGCTTCTTGCCAGGTTCGGATACCGAGTTTACGGAGGCAGTCTTCGTAATGCTCTTCTTCCAAGTGGGCGAACTCTTCGAGGGATATGCCGAGGGGAAGAGTAGGGATAGCATCTCTCATCTGATGGAGATTAGACCTGATACTGCTCATGTGGAACGAGAGGGCAGTGTTGCGGCTGTATCGCCTGAAGAGGTGGAGATAGGAGAGACCATCGTCATCAAGAGAGGTGAGAAGGTACCGCTGGATGGCATTGTGATAGAAGGCTCTGCCTTGCTGGACACCGTAGCCTTGACGGGCGAAAGTGTGCCTAGAGAAATCAAGGTGGGAGAGGAAATCTACTCCGGCTGCATCTGCTCCAAGGGCAATGTGAAGGTTCGCACCACGAAGTCGTTTGGCGAAAGTACGGCTTCCAAGATTATCGCCTTGGTGGAGGATGCCGACCAGCATAAGTCGAAGAGTGAGGCTTTCATCACTCGTTTTGCTCGTGTCTATACACCTATTGTGGTTTGTGTGGCTGTGGCTTTGGCCATTGTGCCTCCGCTGCTAGGAGCCATGGGCATCGCCTCGGGATTCTTTGGCATGGGCAACTTTGCTGATAATTTCCCTTTGTGGCTCAATAGGGCTTTGATATTCTTGGTGGTATCTTGTCCTTGTGCATTGGTTATCAGTGTGCCGCTTACTTTCTTTGGAGGTATAGGCGGTGCTTCTCGCCAAGGCATCTTGGTCAAGGGTAGCAACTATATGGATGTACTTGCCAAGGTAGGCACCGTGGTATTCGACAAGACGGGCACGCTGACCCATGGCGAGGTACTGGTTCAGGCTGACGAAGGAGCCCCTGTGGTGGTCAATGACAGCATCAAGGAGGGCAGCCAGCAAGCCATCATGCAATTGAAGCAACTGGGTGTGGAGAAGACCGTGATGCTGACGGGCGACTATGAGGAGATAGGCAAACGTGTGGCTGATGAGATAGGACTGGATGAATATCATGCTCAATTGATGCCTGCGGATAAACTGGTTCATGTGGAACGCTTATTGACGGAGAAGCCTGAGGGCAAGAGCCTAGCCTATGTGGGGGATGGTATCAATGATGCCCCTGTATTGAAGCGTGCTGATGTGGGTATCGCCATGGGAGGTCTGGGCAGTGATGCTGCCATCGAGGCTGCCGACGTGGTATTGATGGATGATGATCCGTCAAAGATAGCCACGGCCATCCGCATCGCTCGCCGCACCATCGGCATTGCCCATCAGAACGTATGGTTTGCCATCGGTGTCAAGATAGCCGTACTCATCCTTGCCACCTTCGGTCTTGCCACCATGTGGATGGCGGTGTTTGCCGATGTGGGCGTAACCGTATTGGCTGTGTTCAATGCCATGAGAGCATTGAGGTCTTGACAGTTAATCATTAATGAGAAAGCAATAAGAGCCTGTTTGTTAGTTTCGAGCAGGTTTTTATTGCTTTTTTTTCTTAAATATTACACCGAATGCATGGGATATTGCAAGAATAATCTTATCTTTGCAATAATTTGCAACCAATCAGCAATGATTATCAACCATAAACAATAAGCTAATGGAAATGAACAACGAGTCCATGATGGCATGGAATATCATCGAGAAGACAGGTGCCAACCTTTTCCTCACGGGAAAGGCAGGAACGGGTAAGACTACCTTCCTCAAGGAATTGAGACGAAAGTCGCCTAAGCGAATGGTGGTGCTGGCTCCTACAGGCATCGCTGCCATCAATGCGGGCGGTATGACCATCCACTCCTTCTTCCAGTTGCCGCTTTCTCCTTATCTTCCGGGCACTACCTTTGGGGGTGGTGAGCAGAAACGCTATCAGTTTAGCAAGGTGAAGAGAAACATCATTCGCTCCATGGACTTGCTGGTCATCGATGAGATTAGTATGGTGCGAAGCGACTTGCTGGATGCCATCGACTCGGTGATGCGCCGTTATCGCAAGCACGACCTGCCTTTTGGTGGTGTGCAACTCCTGATGATTGGCGACCTCCATCAGTTGGCTCCTGTTACCGCTGGTGGTGAGGAGGCCATGCTGCGCCAGTATTACGATACGCCTTACTTCTTCTCTAGCAAGGCACTGCAACAGGTGGGCTATCTCACCATCGAACTCAAGACGGTGTATCGACAGCAGGATGACCGATTCATCTCCTTGCTCAATCAAATCAGGGAAAATCGAGTAACCGATGAGACCTTTCAGGCTCTGAACCAGCGATATATCCCCAACTATACACCGCCAGCCAATAGCGACTACATCCGCCTGACCACCCACAATGCGCCAGCCAATTACATCAATGAGCAAGAGCTAGCTGCCTTGCCATCCCAAGCCTATTCGTTTACGGCAGAGGTGGAGGATAACTTCCCTGAATCTTCTTATCCTGCTGATTATGAATTGGTTTTGAAACCGGGTGCTCAGATTATGTTTATCAAGAATGATAGTCAGCATCGCTTCTATAATGGTATGATAGGAGAGGTGAGAAACATCGTGGGCGATGAGATTACGGTGCGCAGCAAGGACGATGATGAGGACTTTGTGCTGGAAAAGGCGGAGTGGACCAACTCTAAGTATACACTGAATGAGGAAACCAAGGAGATAGAGGAGACAGTGGAGGGCGTGTTCCGTCAATATCCTGTGCGCTTGGCTTGGGCGATAACCATCCACAAGAGTCAGGGCTTGACCTTTGAACATGCCATCATAGATGCTTCCCATTCCTTCTCTCATGGCCAGACATACGTAGCCCTGAGCCGATGCAGGTCGTTGGAGGGCATGGTGCTGAGCCAACCGCTGTCTCGTTCTGCCATCATCAGCGATCAGACGGTGGATGCCTTCAATGGCAATCTCACACCGCCTACTCATGAGACGATTTCTGCCCTGGAATTGCAGTACAGTGTGCAGATGATATATGAGTTGTTCGATTTCCGTCAGATGCAGTCTAGCTATGACCTCTTGTTGCGCTGTTTGGCAGAGTTCTTCTCTTCCAAGTATCCTAGAGTATTCAATGAGTATCAGCAGATGGCGGTGGTATTCAAGAGCTTGAATGGTGTGGCAGATAAGTTCAGAGTGCAATATACGCAGATGCTGGCTGCCGATGCCCAGATCAGCAATCCTGCCCTGCAAGACCGCATCCATAAGGGAGCGAAATACTTCTGGCAGAAGATGGGTGTCATCACCGACTTGATTAAGAAGACTAATTTGGAGACTGAGAACAAAACGGCTAAGAAGCAATTCCAAGACCGATTCTCTACCTTTGCAGAGGAAGCCAAGCTGAAAGAATCGCTCTTGAGATATGAGCAGGACACCGAATTCTCGGTGAGCGACTATCTGAAGAAGAAGGCGCAGTTCCTCTTGAGCCAAGAAGAGGGTGGTTCTTCTTACAAGTCATCCAAGCGCAATAGGAATGGTGGTGGTTCTACTAGGGGTTCTGATTCCAAGGAACCGAAGGCTCCGAAGATTCCAACCAAGGAGATTAGTTATAACCTCTTTAAGCAGGGATTGAGCATCGACCAGATAGCCGCCGAGCGAAATCTTACCAAGGGCACCATCATCGGTCATCTCACCCCATACGTGAAGGAGGGCAAGATAGGTCTGCGTACCTTTATCTCCACCAGTAGGGAGGAGAAGATTCGTGGCTTCATGGAGAAGCATCCTGAGATAGAGCATTTCGGAGAAATCAAGGAAGCTCTGGGAGGTGCCTACGAATACTGGGAAATCAAGTTGATACATGACTTGATGCAAGGGGATAAATGATGTGATTGGAAAGAGAAATAGATGTGATAATAAATAGATGTGATATTATATGACAGAAAAAAGCGGACAAGTCAATTAGATACTTGCCCGCTTTCTTTGTATATTCCTTTAATAACTCATTCTTTCCTGATAATGGGCTATGCCCTTGCTGCTTAAGCGCAAGCACAACCACGACTTCTGTTCAAAGCCTCGCCATACATTTCCATGGCGTTCATGTAGTTCTCAACGAAAGCCTTGATAGCCTTCTTGATTTCATTAATCATTGTCTTCATAATTGTTATCCTTTCTACTTTAATTAATATTAGGGGCATTCATTGCCTCATCTTTTTTACCGTGTAAGGAATGGGATTACTTGCCCATTTCCATTTTGTTGTTTACATTAACAGCCTTGGCAATCATCACTGCCACAACTGCGAGAATCATTACTGTTGTCATCATAATCTTTTCCTTTCTTTTCTTTGTGGAAGGTTGCATCTTTTAGCCTCCCAGTTAAACATTATCCTTTTACAATCTCACTGTTTTCGAGTGCAAAGGTAATGCCTATTTTTTGAAAATCTGCCACAAAGTCGTGACAAAATGATGAAAACAAGGCGTTTTTTGACGCATATCAAGCAGTCAACAGTCTGATTTGATGTAGGTCAAGGATATTTTGGTGACAAAAGGACAGAAGCCTACTTCCTTTTTTATGCTCCGTGGAAGAGGTATTCCTTTTGAATCTTGGCGGTAAGGCGGGTGAAGAGTTCTTCTACCAATCCGTCTGCCACTTCGATGGCGTGAAGCAGAATCTCATCTGAGAAGTGCTGCAAGAGGTCTTGGGCTTTCATCGGACTCTCCTTGTAAAGCTTCAAGTACTCTGCTTCCATCTCCTTCTGGCGTTGGTCGTTCTCAGCCTCTAACTTGGCGTAAGCATCCTTGATGATAGGAGCAAAGGCGTTATAGTCGGTCATGCCGAGCGTCATCACCTTGCGGAAACGCCAATAGGCACTATCGTCCTTGCACCTGCCATTTGCCACGTGGGTGTAAAGTTCTGGGAAGGTCTTGACACCTTGATAGAGTGGGAGGAAGACGCTGAGGTCGCCCATGCCCATTGCCACATAGGTGATATGTCCGATAGCATGAGGCAATCCCTCTCTTACCTGGATGATATGAGTCTGCGTGGTGCGGAAGATGGATACTGGGCGATAAGGCTCCTTGCCATTCTCATGCAGATATGGGTCGTGGTCGGTATTGTCGTAATGGAAGCGGAAGGCAGTGCGGAGGTCGGTGAGCGAAATCTTATGCGCAGCCTTGGCAAATACAGGGAAGGTGTTCTTGGTGACATCATTCTGGATGGCTGGTGAGAACATCTGTTGCAAGCCCCATACACGAGGATAGTTGTAAGTGGTGTCAAGCTTCTCATCACGAGAATATGCCTCGTGGAAGTCGAACTTCGCCTTGCCATGCTTGTCTTTCTCTGCCTCGGCATTGTTAGGGTCGTAGAGACCATTCTTCTCGGCAAACTCTATCAAGTCGGGTGCTGCCATGAAGTTCTCCTTGTCCTCTGGGTCGTAGTCACGAAAACGGCTCTGGTTGCCTGTTACAAAGTACTGGTCCTTAGGCATACGGCAAGCCAACCACTTATGTCCGCACGCATTCTCCAAGTACCATATCTCCTTGTCGTCGATGAATCCGATGCCGAATCCCTCAGCCGAACCATATTGCTCGATGAGCTTGCCTAATCGTGCAGCGCCTTCACGAGCGGTATGTACGTAAGGCAATACTATATTATAGGTGCAGTTTTCTGCAAGTCCATTCTCTACGTATGGGTCGAAGGCGAGTGCTTTCTCGGAAGAGAAGATGGTCTCTGTGGAACTCATGCCCACACCAGCCGTATTGAATCCAGCGCTTCCCCATTCGCCAGGGAACTGATAGTCAGGCAGTCCTGTATATCCCAAAGCCTCCTTAGGCAGTGGGCAGCGGAACTTGCTGTCCTTAGCCACAAACTCCTCAGGGCCAAACTTGGTGTCCTCATGTACTTCGATGTTGATAGCCATCAGTGCATCGAAGTCGCTGGAGCGGCAAAGGTATTTGGCACCATCGGTACTCTGTTCTTCACCCACGATGATGGTTGTACACTCAGAGGGCAACTTGCTGGCTCTCTTCTCTACATGTTCGAAAATATTCTCGAAAGAATCTCTTTCCATAGTCGTATTGTTTTTATGTTGTTTGATACGCCTGCAAAAGTACTGCTTTTCTTTGGAATAGCATAAGTTTTTCAAGAAAATTAAACTATAATCTTATTTATTGTTTCGCACGCGCATACGTATTTATTTTAAAAAAAATATTTAAACTACGTTATACTATGTAGCACTTAGAAAAGGATAACTTGCAATGAAGATTTGAGTAATTAGTAAGCTCCCAATACCTTCCAATCCTCTATCAGACGGAAGAGGCGAGGCATGGCGGGCTTATAGGAGTCGGGATAGGTGAGGGAATAGACAAACAGCAATTTGCCGCTCTTGATGAACTTGTCGTAATGGCTATAGCCATCTATCCTAACACCATTCTCATAGACAGGACCTGCGAGGAGGAAAGCGGAGTCTTGCTGCGAGGCTTGCTTGGATGAAGACTTCCCTGTTTTCTTATTCGAAATCATGATTCTGTCGGAATGAAGCTTTTCGGCGAGAGAATCGGCGCAAGCTTGGAGATTGGGGCTATAATTGGGGGTAACATAGCTCTCCAAGATGATGTTGGCACTATCCGAATAAACGAAGCGGGCATGTCCCAAGTATTCATCTCCTTGCTTGTCTTCCTGCTGGAACATGCAAGGATATGAAATGGTGTAGCCGAAGTCTGTATCACGATAAGTCTTCAAGGGAGCCGTTCCGATGCGAGTCTTAAACTCGTAATAGGGTGTGCGGATGTCTCCCTTGTAGGTAAGGCTGTAATATACGTTGGCTGCTATCACAAGGATGACGGCGATAATGAAAAACTTCTTCATGTCTTTGCGATTTCTATTGATTACTTATGTGCTTTTTATGATCCATTGGTCTTGTCGCTCCTCGATGGTTTGCGCCAAAGCTTGGTTCATATCCTTGACAATGGCATATTGCGCCTTGCGATAGCTACTCACACTGGAGAATATCGAAGACATCACAAGCACAGCGAAGATAATGAAGGAATGGTATGCTTCCAGTTTCATAATCTCTTGTTTTTTATATCTTATGCAAAAGTACTGCTTTTCTTTGAAATGACAATAGGTTTTAAACAAATTTATTCTCTTTTTTCAGAAAACTGTGTTACCTTTGCATTGGTATTAAATAAAAAAGTCATGGTTTTGCTTAGTTTTTCGCCAAGCTCAACTGTATAGATAGTGTATGAAACAGGAAAAGAACATAGAACGAATGTTTCGTCAGCATTATGAGAAGATGTATAATCTGGCCAGATGCATCCTCTCTGATGATGACGAAAGCAAGGATGTGGTGAGCGATGTCTTTACCCATATCCTTGCCTATGATGTGGTCTTGATGCCTGAGAGCGAGGAGGGTTATCTGATGCGAAGTGTGCGTAACCGTTGCCTCAACCTGATAGCCCATAAAGGGGTAAAGGAGCGGGTGGCGAAACTGTTGCTTGCTGATGCCGATGTTATCTTGGCAGAGGATATGGATGAGCGATTGGAACAACTCTTGCTTCTCATCGATAACCTGGAACCGCCTATCAGAAAGCTAATCTTCCGCTTGCACTATCTGCAGGAGAAATCCTATCAGGAAGTGGCAGATGAAGTGGGAGTGAGCAAGGTGACGGTGTTCAATCATCTCTCGAAGGCGCTGGATTGGTTAATTAACAAAGCAAAACAATGACTATCATGAACAAAGAAGAAAAGCTAATGATGCTCTTCGATATCCAAGAGCATCCTGAACGTTATACCGACGAGCAGATAGAAAACTTGCTTGCCGATGAGGAAGTGAAGGATTATTTCAAGGAGCTTGCCTTGGCAAGGATGGCTGGCAGGAAAGCGAAGCCAGAAAAGGTAGATGTGGATGAGGCTTGGCAAAAGTTCTCTAGACAGCATTTTCCTGATGAGGCTGAAAGTGCATCCGGTACGGCCGTAAGGAAATCGCCTCATTCTCGCAGAATGAAGATCGCTGCCTCCATCATCGGCGTGGTATTCCTGTCGGGTGTGGCTTGGGCTACGGCTATCCATCAGGGTTGGGTGAAGGGTTTCTCATCCTCTGAAGAATCCTCTCATATAAATAAGGTGGAGCAAACATCTGCATCTACTTCGCTTTCTGCGGATAGCGTCAAGGCGAAAGCTATGGAGATGAAGAAGGATTCTACAGATTTGAAACCTGTGGTCTTTGACAATGCTGAACTGAAAGATGTGCTTACGCTGTTTGCCTCTTTCTATCAGGTAAAGGTGGAGTATCAGAATGAGGAAGCCCAGCATGTTCGCCTCTTCTTTAATTGGGATAAGCTGCGCTCTCTCCAGCAAAATATCGAGATACTGAATGCCTTTGATCGCATCAATATTTCTTATGAAAATGGATGTTTAAAAGTGAAGTAAAAGTCTTATGAATCAGATAAAGAAAATGCTTTTTTTGAAGAAAGAATTGATGATGAAGAATGGGGTGAAGAGAGGTATAATCTTAGCAGTTATCTCACTCTTCTTCTTTCAGGTGACTTTCGCCCAGCGCATCACCCGACAATATAATAATGTGTCGTTTTCGGCAGCCTTGAAAGATTTGAATGCTCGTCAGAACAAGTATTCCATCAACTTTGTATATGACGAGTTGGAGGATTTCAAGGTGACGAAGAGCATCCGAAACCAGAGCGTGCCAGATGCCATCCAGCAACTTATCGGCTTTTATCCCATCAAGATGAAGGTGATAGACCATGTCATCATCGTGGAGTGTATGCAGAAATCTGCCACCAAGATGATAGGACGTATCGTGGATGAACATCATCGTCCTGTGGATTTCGCCAATGTCGCTTTGTTGAATGTCGGGGATTCAACTTTTATTACAGGAGGCGTGACCAATGAAAATGGCCAGTTTGTGATACCTTGCGAGGCGAAAAGGGCTATCGTGAAGGTGAGTTGCGTGGGGTATCAGACGCTCTCTCGCACTTATAATATGGGCAGGATAGGCAACATGATGATGAAGGAGGCAACCATGAACCTTCAGAAAGTGGTGGTGAAAGGGCATCGGCAGACTTTCAAGATGACATCTGAGGGATTGGTGGCGCAAGTGGAAGGAACAGTCTTGGAGAACATGGGCTCTGCAAAAGATGTGTTGAGGCATCTTCCGAGAGTGATGCAAACAGATGGTAAACTGGAAGTCTTGGGCAAGGGAACTCCACTCATCTATATCGACAATAAGAAAGTGAAGAACTCTCTGGAACTTGACCGACTCACATCTTCGAACATCAAACATGTGGAGGTGATAACAGAGCCTGGTGCCGAATACGATGCTACCTATCCGGCTGTCATCAAGATCAAGACTGTAAGAAAGCAAGGTGATGGACTGGGTTTGAAATATCGTCAGGTGTATCAGCGCAACCATGAGAACAGCCATTCCGAGATGCTCGACTTGAATTATCGCTATCATGGATTGGATGTCTTTTCCACCTTATTCTATAGTTTGTTTCAAGGTAATCAAGACCAGCACAATGACACAAAGGCGTTTGGCAAAACGCTTATGCACGTAAAGGAAGATTTGACCATCAAGGACAAAAGTGATTATTTCAGTGGTAGCTTAGGTTTCAACTATGTCTTTAACGATAAGCATTCCTTGGGCGCCACTTATGAGGGCAGCATCAATCCTTACGTTCGTGGTGGATGGAACTCGGAGATAAATGTTTGGAAGAATGGCAGACCGTCCGACCATCTTTTGAATGAGTATGCCATGCGATACAAACCACTTCCTACGCATGACGTTACGGCTTATTATGCCGGTCAGATAGGGAAGGTGAATATTGATTGGAATGGTGAGTACTATACAAGTAAGAGCGGACAGACACAGGTGTCTAAAGAAACGGAAAAGGATGGAGGAGAAAAGCGTGTCATCCAGTCGGATTATTCTGCGGATAGTTGGATGTATGCCAGCAAGTTGGTCTTGACAGTTCCTCTATGGAAAGGCTCTTTCAAGATAGGAAACGAATATACCAGTAGTTGCCGTGCCAATCTCTATACCATTGATGAACAAGGAGATAACTTGCCTGGTAAGACGGATGATCAAGTCAGGGAGACCAATCTTGCCACCTTCTTCTCTTATGCCTTGCGTTGGAATCAAGTGGATATGAATGTTGGACTGAGGTATGAGCATGTATCATCTAATTATCTCAATTTGGGGAAGGATGTATGGGATGAAGACCATAGTACTTCTCTGCCAGATTTAAGCAGGAAGTATGACAACTTCTTCCCGAATGTATCCATTAGTTTCCCTGTCAAGGATGTGAAAGTAAGTACCAGTTACCGCGTCTTGGTTACTCGTCCTTCATATCGAGAACTGAGTAGCAATGTGCAGTATAACAGTCGGTATTTCTACCAAGGTGGCAATCCCTTGCTTCTGCCAACCTACGAGCATGTATTTAGCCTGAACGTTGGTTATAAATGGCTTCAGTTGTTTGCCAACTGGCGATATATAGAGAATGCCTCTTATTGGTGCATCGAACCTTACGAGGATAGCGAGCAAATCTATATGTACTCATATCGCAACCTGAAGCATAGCCAGAATTGTTCGGTGGGATTGACAGCTGCACCCAAAATAGGATGGTGGCAACCGCAACTGAACATGAGCATGAGAAAGCAGATGATGAAGATAGGTGATATGTCGTATAATCAGCCTTACTTTATAGGTTTTCTGAACAATACATTTGAGATTCCTGGCGGATGGGTCTTTGATATAGATATGGACTATCGGACGCACGGGAATCGTTCCACCATCAAGTTTATGCAACAAGGAGGGGTAGATGTTAGCTTGCGCAAGAGCTTTCTCCATAATCGCTTGAACATAACGATGGAAGGAACGGACATCTTTGCTACTCGTCGCCTATCTTCTAGCTTCATCTTTGGCACAGTAGATAATTCTGTCTGGAAATATACCGATACCCGCAAGTTGGTTTGCTCGATAAGCTATAAGCTGAATGCTTCTCGAAGCAAGTATAAGGGAACGGGTGCAGGTAAGGCTGAGAAGAGTAGAATGTAATGTAATCTCATTTTATGAAGTAAGGTATTTTAAAATTCATAGTTTATGAAACAGAAGTTATTGATGTTATTCGCTACAATATGCTTGTTGTTGCTTACGGGTTGTGGCAGTGAGGATGATAAGCGAGAATCACTTCCTTGGAATAGCAAGGATTTGTTTGGTGCCACTTACACGATGGATGATGAGGGCTGCTATGTCTTGAAGGATGTAGTGCCACCATCACAGAATGAATTGGAAAACAAAGTTCTCGGAAAAGGTTGGCAGCCAGTTGCCGTCTATCAGATTCTTCCAAATGGTAAATTGTCACAAGATGATTATCGGGAGAAAGCATCAAATATTGACTTTGCTTGTCTTTATTTTGATCAAGAAAATCAGCTCTTTGCTTATTATCAGGATTATGCATTAGCTGGTTCTCCATTGTGCAAAAAGCTATGGAAGGAATATACGTATGAGGAGAATACTGGAATCCTGATGCGATATGATGGCTTTGCCTTGAAGAAGGATTGGAGCTATCTGCAAATACTGAAGATAAGGGAGAGTGATAGTCAGACTTATCTCTATACCGTTCAGAGATTGGGTAATCAGCCGAGAGAGGATGATGGGGCAGAACCCGTCTTAGGCGTGGTGGTATATCAGCGCATGTCTGATACAGACTTGAGTGATAAGATATATGAATACACGTATGATGTAGACAAAGGTAGGCTTCCTGATAAGGTGGTTGTGCCAGAAAATTGCAAGTTCCACACCCGCATCCAGTATGCTTTCCCTGATGAAGAAAAAGATGATGCAGGGATTATGTTCCAAACATGTCGTTTGTTGAGCTTTGAGTTGACAGATAAAGATGGCATCAATCAATATCCAAGTGCCTATTATACCTATTATGATTCTATCGTATGGAAATGCGAAGATTTGCCTGATACTTATGTGAGTGTGAGCAAGGAAAATCATCGTATGGAAACTTTGTGGAGCACTTACTTCTTCCCTAAGAACAAAGAAACCATTGTTACTGCCATGGGTTATAAAAATGGATATCCTGTCTATGAATATTCAAGGAGAATCTATCTCTATAATGATGGATTCCTGGGGTATAATTGGAGTGCTTCTCAGTCTATGCCTGATGGATTTACGTTATATTGCGTGTTTGATAAGAGTAGGGAGTTTGTGTTGAGGCATGGTTCTCTTAGCCAAGACCTCCAAAGGTATGAGTATGCAGAATTGTATGATACACCGAAAACACGGATTGATGATGAAAATCCTGAAAGCAATATGGAAAAAGTCCTGGCTGAAGAAAAGGACAACTTGGTGGCTGTAATGGACAAGTTGTTTAGAAGCCATCTCCTTCTCTCTCTAGATTCGATGAAAGCCAAATGCCGGGCTAGGCTCAAGCATCTACCAGATGATGTGGATGTTATCATGACTTGGAAAGATGAGCCAGAGTCTTCTTATGGCTGGGATGACTATAAGGGAACGTATATGGTCTTAGTTCTGAAGATGGATAAGGAGCGACCACAGAATAGTTGTTATTATATCCATGCCGAGCCAGCTGAATAATGGAAAATATTGAAAGAGGGTGTGGCTTATGACACACCCTTTTTTCTACATGCGATTCTTATAATTGCAGGACGAGACTTAGGGTTGTCTTTTTTTTTACGTAAAAGTATGTTAAATGAGGAAAATAATAGGATGAAGGATGCAATAATAGGGGGGCGTAACGTTTTATTTTTAGAGGATGGGCAATGCGTCAATCATATCATAACTAACATAAAACTGCAGTTTATGAAAGCAAAGATTTACTTTTTATCAATGGTTTTCGTTGCTCTCCTGATGGTAGGGTGCAGCGATGATGATGGTATCCGACTCACGCAGGATGAAGTCATTGGTGATATTAACACTGGCAAGCAAGTAGGTATAAAGGGCAATAGCCTTGTCATATATACCACCCAGGGTGACTGCGTGAATGTGCAAGGTGCCAAGGGCAAGATTTCGGCACAGTCTTCTGATGAGAAGGTTGTCACTGTAACTTGCATCCATGAGACAGGACAGTATGGTAAGGATGAGCGCGTTAGCCTAAAAGCCGTTGCCGTAGGTAAGGCTATTGTTACGGTAACAGATGAAGATGGCAATGAGGCAAAACTTGCCGTGGAAGTTAAGGATGTAGAGGAGCTATGGCATACGGTAGCTGTTGCTGTGACTGGTCAAAAACGATGCATAGTGGAGGGCGTTTCCAAGGAAGATTCTTTAGCGATAGCATCGGATGCCATAGCAAGTAAGCCTTATCAGGTCTTTAGGCTGAAGAGACGTGATTATGAAGTAGGAATGTTCTCTGCGTACCGTCTCCAGATTCTTGATGCTCAGAAAAATGTATTAGTGGATGGGTATTATAGAACAGAGGATAATGAAGACCATAGCATACATTATTACTATGTGAAAAATCGTGATAACGAGACATTGGAGAGTTTCTATGAGAGGTCAAAAGACGGTCAATTTTTCTTTTGGGATTTGACAGATAAATATAAGAAAACTTATCCGCAGGTAACAAAGGTGGAACTGGGCATGGACCTTGATCCGATGTCGTAAAACGTTTTAGCCTTGTAATAGTCTTCTGAAATCAAAAAGCCTACTTGTTTGTTGCGAGCAAGTAGGCTTTTTGATTTATTAATTTGGATTAATTGCGGTACAATGTATCTTTTTTTACCTTTTTCACTAAATCTTTATGGTTAATTGCTTTCTTTTTTGTAATTTTGTAGCCAAATAAAAATAAAGAAATTATGGCAAAAAGAGAATATGTAGAGGCCAACAAGCGTTGGTTGGAAGAGAAAGCTAAGGAGGAGGGCGTACAGGCTCTGCCTCGTGGTATATATTATAAGGTGTTGAAGTCGGGCAATCCAAAGGGTGCAAGTCCAGGCAAGCGTAGCATCGTAACAGCGCACTACACAGGCTGGACCATCAATGGCAAGAAGTTTGATTCCAGTCGTGGTGGTACTCCTTTCGCCATGCGCCTCTCTGACTTGATAGATGGTTGGATAGTAGCAATGCAGCAGATGCACGTAGGCGACCAATGGGAACTATACATCCCTGCCGAGATGGGATATGGCAAGTTCTCACAGCCAGGCATCCCTGGAGGCTCTACCTTGATATTTGAGGTGGAGTTGTTGGGAGTAGGATAGTCACGATTTACGATACCTTATATTAATAATATAGAGACATTTTTTATAGGGGCAGTTTTAGTCTGTTATGGATTGATTCGTATCTTCTGTGAGTAAAGACGCAATAAAGGCTGTTTTAATCGTAATTGTAATAGCTTTTGTACAAAGGCATATGATATTTCATCTTTGTTTTCTTAATAACTTTTCTGCCTTTTTTACGCTTCCTGCTTTCAATATCATTTGCTTCACTTCCTCATATTTTTCGGCATATTCCGGATGACGCTCGATGAATATGCGGCAAGCTCGGTCGATGAGTTTGTGATTGATGAGCTTGGCGTTCACCATCTTGTTGCCTTCCACTCTGCCTTGGCGTATTTGTAAGCTCGTGCTAATCATGTCCAGTATCATCTTCTGCGAACTTCCTGCTTTCATTCTTGTGCTGCCTGTCACAAACTCAGGACCCGTGATGACTTCCACGGGATAATCAGCTTGCTGGGCAATGGGAGAGTGAGGATTGTTGACGATGCATCCCGTAGGGATTCCTTCTGCCTTGCAATGTTTCAAGATGGAGAGTACGAAGGGGGTAGTGCCGCTGGCAGAGAAGCCGAGCACGAAGTCTTTTGTCGTTATCTCCTTGTCTTGCAACTGTTTCCATCCATCCTCCAAGTCGTCCTCACGAGACTCCTTGGTTTGCGTGAGGCATCCGATGCCGCCAGGGAAGATGGCTTGTATCTGAGTGCCGTCAATGCCGTAGGTGTTTTGCACTTCGATGGTGTCGAGCGTAGCAAGTCTTCCGCCAGTTCCGCAACCGGCATAGAAGAGTCTTCCGCCGTTCTTCACTTGCTGTTCGAGGGCGGATATCAATTGGTTGATGGCAGGCAAGGCATCCTCTATCGCCAAAGCCACCTTCTTGTTCTCTGTATTGATATGGGCAGTCAGTTCCTCTATACTCATTTCTTCCAGATGCTCGTAGAGCGAACTTTGCTCCGTGATTCTACTTTCCTTGTTCATGATGTTTTCTCCTTCTTATGTAACGCATCTTCTCCTTTCCTGTGAGATAACTTTTCCTCCTTATATGATAATCCTCCTATTCTTTTGCCAAGAAATAGACCGGTGAGTTTCTGGCTCCTTCCTTGATGAGGAAGCCGGAGTCCACGAGGCGGTTGAGCCAGTTGAGTGCCGTCTGCTTGCGGATGTAAAACTCTCGTTCTAATACTCGGCGATTGATGGAGCGGTTGGTCTTGAGGTATTCTCTGATTTTCTCCTTGAGCGTTTCCTCTGAGAAAGGGTAGGAACGAGAGGAATATTGCGATTTCTCAAACTTTACTCTTCGTTTCACCGTCTTCAGAAGATCGGCATTGGGCCGAAACTTGATGCCCCTTACGCTCACGTAGTCGGCACGAACCTTGCTGTCTGGCTTCAGCTCATCCATGTCGAGGTCGGCAGACAGGGATAGGTATCCGATGCCTGGAATGTTGACTCTTCTACCTTCTTGTAAGTCTTCCTCTATGATGTCACGTAGTTTCATTAGCACGCTGGTAGCTTCCGCTTCGCCAATGCAACTATGTTTGGCAAGTCGTTCCACCATTTGGTTGTCCGTCATCGCTGGTTCTTCGAAGACATGAGCGAATCTGCGGGTCTCCCCTTCACCTCCTGCATTGGGCAGGTAATGTATTTCGTATTTGATAGCCATAATTGTCTCGCTTTTATTTTGTTAAGATTGTATGCAGCCACAAAGGTAAGCATTTCTTCTGATAATAACGAATGTTTGGGCGGAAATATAATGATAGAAGGTGAAAGATATATCAATAGCAGTTGAAAGATACGTTGGAAGCGGTTGAAACATGCAATGGAAGTCCTTGAAAGATACTATAGAAGTTGTCGTAGAGATAAGGTTATGTCTTTGGGATATATTGATTCGTTGACCGCCCAACAGCTGTTGTGCGCTCGCATAACAGCTGATATGCACACGCACATCACGTGTTGTGCACACGCCAATCAGGTGTTGGGCGGCCTTTTGGGTAATGGTGTCTGGTTTTTGTTGGTATTACCGATAAAAAAACGTGAGTAGCAAAATCGTTATCCACGGTTTTTGTAAGTCGCATATTATTTCACTTTTTCAACACATAAAATTTTGCGGTCTCACCCTCTGGCTCATTTCCAGCAGAGTCAGTCAATACAATACTGTTGGCATCCTTCACCTTGTAGAAGGTATGTTCACCGCTTGAAGGGCGCACAAGCATCAGGACATTGTTGTCAAGCACTTGGAATGTGCCGCTTGCCTCGTCATGTCCGTCCTTGCGGTTAATGTAATCCTGCTGCAATTGATAGGTGCTGTCTGCATTAATGGTGAGCACCGTCTTTATGCCTGGACCGTCTGCCGATGGGAAAGTACCCTCGTATGTTCCGGCTACAGAAGCCAAGTCCACATTGCTGTCCCTGGTGGTTGTGTAACCAGCCATATCTGTGGAATCCTTTTCCACCTCACTGTGGGCAGTTTTCTTGCCAGTGCAAGAAGTAAGAGCTGCAAGAGCTGCAACTGCCAAAATCATCAAATTCTTTTTCATACTCTTCTCTGTTAATTATGTTTCATTACTATTTTGCGAATACATCGCTATGAGTTTGCAAAAGTATATAAAAGTGTCGGCAATGATGAATATTTTCAGAGAGATTAACGAAAAGTTTACGCAAAAGACTTGTTTTCACTTCATTCAGCGAATATCTCTATAACATAAAAGTTGTTATAATTGCAGCAAAAATTCGGAGCATCAGCATAAACCTGTGTTAGGCGTAGATGTTAGTTAACCTAAACAGGAAGAACTTTACATCAATTACTTCATGCAGCTGTGCTCTGAAGAATTTGATCTTAGTATTGGCTGCCACCGCATACTGTTTTGTTCTTTAAAAAGTTAAGTGGTGTTCTTTTTGGGGACAAAGATACGTATAAAATTCGTAATTAACGCAAAATGAGGAGGAAAAGTTTGTTTGTTTCAGCAAATTATTGTAATTTAGCACCGTTGAACTATATTCTAGTGATGATAGAAAGAGGTTATAATGGTATTTAAACAGAAAAAAAGAATGAAGAAGAATCATAGAAAAAAGAAGATAGGATGGGGCATAGTGGCAGCCCTGTTGCTCATCATCGCCATCGTGGGTGGCGGCAGTAGCTATATGCTCAAATATTCTTTGGGCTATCCCCAGCAAGATAGAAAAACGGCTGAGGCTCAGCGTGAACGTATTCGTAAGGAATGCCCTTGGACAGTGGCATGGATGGATTCTGTTTATCAGAACCATGCCGTCAGGGATACCTTTGTGGTGATGCCATCGGGCTATAAGGCACATGCCATCTATCTCTATGCACCCAAGCCAACCGATAAGACGGCGGTAGTGGTGCATGGCTATAAGGTGCGTGCCGAGGGTATGCTCCATATTGCCTATCTCTACAATCACGATATGGGATATAATGTGCTCCTGCCAGACCTCTATGGTCATGGCGAGAGTGAGGGCGACCATATCCAAATGGGATGGAAGGATAGATGGGATGTCATCCGATGGTCGGAAGTGGCAGATGATGTCTTCCCTCATACCCAGCAAGTGCTGCATGGCATTTCGATGGGAGCAGCTACGGTGATGGCGGTATCGGGTGAGAAGACTCCCGATTACGTGAAATGCTTTGTGGAGGATTGTGGGTATTCGAGCGTATGGGATGAGTTTGCTGCCCAGCTCAAGGAACAGTTCGGCTTGCCATCTTTTCCATTGATGAATACCACCTCCGAACTCTGCAAGTTGAAGTATGGTTGGTCGTTTGCTGAGGCTCAGCAGATAGAGCAGGTAAGAAAGAGCACCAAGCCGATGCTCTTTATCCACGGCGACAAAGATGACTTCGTGCCTTATCGTATGCTTCAGCCGCTATATGAGGCAAAGACGAAAGGCAAGAAAGCCATCTTCATCGCCAAGGGCTCCATCCATGCGATGGCTTATCGCGACCATCATGAGGAATATACCCAGAAGGTAAAGGAGTTTTTGAAGTAAGGAGTTAAGCCTTGTTGCCCTAACATTGTCTTTTCATCACCAAGTCTGCGAGCACGATGGCAGATTCCTTCTCATCCCTTGGCGCATCTTTCGGTTTCCATGCTACGATGAAGCGGACATGGGCGGCGGTTACCTTATAGCCTTTCAGCTCCCATTTGCCTATGCGCTCCTTCATCTTGATGGATAGCTGGGCGATGTCTCTGCCTGTCGTGGGGAGGCTGAGGCAATGGTCGTGGTAGGTAAGATTATTGCCACTTCTTAGCGATAAGATCTCGTTCTTATGAGGCTTGGAGAAACCTAAGTTTACGTCCTTGTGGGAGAGCTGGAGCACTATCTCATCTGGCTCGGTATAGGCTTTGCCGTCATAGAGATGCTGGGCATTGTGGATGCCGTCGAAGAGATTGCCATTGGTATGGATGGTGAGCGTTTGCTTGGCACGAGTCATGCCCACATAATATCGGCGCAGCACGTCATCGGTAGGATGTTCGGGTTGGGTGATGAGCATGAATACATCGTCGAACTCATGGCCTTTTGCCTTGTGGATGGTACTTACCACGATGTCCGATTTCTTGATGTCGCAGAAGTCTTCTACCGATGATTCAAACACAAATTCTCTGAGGTCGCTATAGTATTTGGCACGATTGGTTTGCTCAAATATCTGAAGACTGCGGCGCAGGTATGGCAAGGCTTGACTGGCGGCATATTTCTGGAAAGTCTGATGCTTGGCAGCCTCCCAAATGTCATCTGAGATGATAGGAGATTTCGTCTCCTTGATGCCTTGGTCTATATGTTTCAAGAAGTATCTTACCTCGGCAAGATTCCAAAAACGCAAGCCATCCATCGACTGTACTAACTTTGCCTTGATGCCATGCTTATGGAGGAGGGCGAGCATAATGACTGCCTCCTCATTGGTTTGCGTGAGAATGCTGATAGACGATGATTCCTTATGGATTGAACCATCGGATGAACTGAGTTTTGATGATGAAGTAATACTTTCTTGTAATCGTATAACGTCTTCTACTATTGGTTGATACATGTATACGACTTTATCGTTTATGTCGTAAGGATGCTTCACGATTTTGACCTCGCCATCTTCTTGGCTCATGGAGATGATAGGCGTAGACTTGATGCGCTGTCTGATGCCTCTGGCGAAATCGTTGGCAGCATCTACGATGTGGCGATGGCTGCGATAATTCTCCGTCATCTCAATGAATCGGCTATTCTCGGTTTGGGTCAATTTGTAGAGATATTGCGAATTGGAACCTCTGAACTCGTAGATGTTTTGGTCGTCATCGCCCACGGCAATCATCCTCATTTCTTCGTTGGTATGCATGAGGGCAGTAACCAGGGCATAATCATCCTTGCTCATATCCTGTGCCTCGTCGATTACGAGCACTGTCTTGCTGATGCGATTCGGCTCCACTTCTCCTGCATTGATCATTTCTGCCGCTTGTCTTACCACGTCTCCCGACTCGTCCAGATTGCCCACTCTGCCCAGCAGGTCGAAGCAATAAGAATGGAAAGTCTTGATCTCTACAAAGTGGGCGGCGTTGCCGATGAGCTGCATCAGGCGCTGTTTAAATTCGGTGGCTGCTGCACGAGAGAAGGTGAGCATCAAGAGTTGCTCATGCTTTACATCTTCCAGTAATAGGAGAGAGGCTAACTTATGTACGAGCACACGAGTCTTGCCACTGCCAGGGCCGGCAGCGACTGCGATGCAGCGAGACTCATGGTCGTCGATGATAGCTTTTTGTCGCTCGGAGAGCATTCCGAAGAGTTGCTTATACTTAGATGGCGTTACATTGCGCTCTATCTCAGCCTCTCGGTTGCCCTTGAAATACTTGGTGATGAAGCGGTGATAATCCATCTGGAAGTAATCTTGCACATATTGTAGGGCGGCATCATAATCCCTTACCATCAAGTTGGCATATTCGCCCACGATGTGAATTTGCTGTATCTTCTGCTTGTAGAATTCATCGAGCATACGATAATCCTCTAGCTTATAGCGCAACTTTGGCTCCTTCTTGCGATGAATTGCCATGGCATTGTAGAGCACCAAGAAGCCTCCCTCCAACTTCATGGCTCCAATCTTGGAGAGATAGAGCAGGGCTTCCTCCACATCCTCCAGTTGTAGCGATCCAAAATCGCAGAAGAGGGATTGGTTGCTGGATTTCAGGTCGTTCAAGAGTTCTACCACAGAGAATTGGAGAGGCTTCGAATACTCAGCCGCTAATTTGATATTCTCTCCTGTTTTAGTTTCTTCCTTCTCAGCCAAGCTATAAAGTCTTTCGATGATGAATCGGCAAACCTCAATGCGTCTCTCAAAACGCTTGATGATGGTCTCGATGTCTTTGTCTCTGGTCACGATAAGATTTCGAATGCCATCTTCCTTCTTGTGCGCATATCCCTTCACCACTAAGAAGTATAGCAGTGTGCGGATTTGCTTTTCGGTGGATGTTGTGATGCCGTCATGCACGGCATTGTCGTTGAACTGCTTGTATGTGATTTGCAGCGAATCATCCGGAATATGTTTCAGGATATATCTCTCCAGCTTGGCGTATTTCTCCAGCATCTGTTGAGGCTTGCGTTGGGTGTCGCTGATGTCTTGCAGGTAGGCTGATATGTCACGAGTATCGGCAAGGATACCTTCTTGGCGCATTCGATCCACGGCAGAGATGACATCTCGCTTGCTCAGTCCCAAGATGTCGGCAAGGTAGTCGATGCGGGATTCTGCCTCGCTGTCTTGTGCCTTGGCGATATGCTTCTGTGTGATGAGCGACTTGATGATGCGCACGGCATTCTGGATTTCATCTTTTGAGAAGAGGGGTGATTCGGTAAGACGGAGTCTTGCCTCGTCCATGTTCTTGACGGTGATGCCAGTGGCATAGACATGCGGAATGTTATTGCCACGCTCTATGTAGCCGCTTTGTTCGAGGGCTGAAAGGGCGGTGCGAACACGTGTCTCAATGTCAGAAACCGAATCATCCCAACCGGCTTGGCGAGCTATCTCAAGTGCAGAACAACTTACAAAGGGACGCTTCTTGGTGAAATCTTTAATAGCTTTCCATACTTGTTGTATCTCGCTGATGCTCAGTTTGGTTTGGTTGAGTAGAATAAAGTGCTTGTCTAAGTCTTCATCGCTATAGAGTACAAAGCATTTGGCATGGAGGTGTGGGTCTCTTCCTGCACGCCCTGCCTCCTGTACATAGTTCTCCAAAGAGTCGGAGATGTCGTAGTGGATGACCAATCCTACATCGCTCTTGTCCACACCCATTCCGAAGGCGGATGTAGCAACGATGATGCTTACCTGGTCGGTCATGAAGGCATCCTGATTGTGTATCTTTTCATCGGCATCCATCTTGCCATTATAGGGCAGGGCAGTCATGCCGTCACGAGTCAACTTCATGGCGAGTTCTCGGGTTCGCTTGGTTCGGGATACGTAGATGATGGTAGGGCAGTTTGTCTCCTCCACAAGATTGCGCAGGAGGTTGTATTTGTCTCCATCGCTATCCACGTGGATCACGGAATAGTGCAGATTGGTACGTGAGGCGGAAGAGGCGAAGAGCTGGAGGTCGCTGCCCAACCAGTGCTTGAAGTAATCGCAGATGTCTTGCACCACCTTCTGTTTTGCCGTGGCGGTAAAGCAAGATACGGGTATCAGCGTGCGACCGCCATTGCGAGCCATCGCATCCTTTCCGAACTTTCGTTCTTGATATTCCTTGATAAACTTGCCGATGTAGAGATAATCCACACGGAAATCTTGTCCCCAAGCAGAGAAACAGTGAGCCTCATCTATCACGAATCTCACCACATGACGAGCCATCAAAATGCGTTCGATGGTCTTGGAACGCAACATCTCAGGGGCTATATATAATAAGGTGGCATCTCCACTCTGCACTCGCTCTATGGCAAGGCTGCGAGAGATAGGGTCGAGGAGACCGTTGATGGTTACTGCGTCAGTGATGCCTCTGTCGGCGAGATTATCCACCTGGTCCTTCATCAGCGATTGCAGTGGCGAGATAACCACGGTAAGGCCATGTACGGTTCTGCCATCCATCAAGGCTGGCAATTGGAAGGTGAGCGATTTGCCACCGCCAGTAGGGAATATCGCCAATAGCGACTGCCCATCTACTGCTGCCTGAACCGCATTCTCTTGCAATGGCTCGCCATCATAAGTGCGGAAGGCATCGTAGCCAAATATCTGTTTCAGGTTATGGTGGATGTTGAGCATGCGATGGCAATACTCGCAACCTTCGGTGCATCGGTGATGGCAGAGCGTGCTGATGATATGCTCTACCTCTGGATAATTGTGGAGCACCCATCCTGGGGTAACGGATAGGTAATCGTCTGTTCCAATCAGAGCCAAGGCGTATGCCAAGCCGCAAGGCGACAGAACGATGAGAGAGGCTATGTCGGCATGGGCGCAGATATGATTCTTGTATTCGGATAGAATCGTATCTGATACCTCTTTGATAGCATCGGATGAGGTTCCAGTGGCTCCAACATATATCAGGAATCCTTTGAATTCCTCTTCCTGCTGAAGCAATAGCGTAAAAATCCTCTTCTTATTCTCAGAAAGCTTATTCCATGCTGCTATTTCATCCATCAATAGCTCCTTGGCTTTCTCGCAGTCGTTCACGGGATTGTTCATCTGCTCGCTCATCAATTTATCGTCCTTTACCAGATGATGGTAAGGATGTTTTGGGAAGAGGAGCGGAGAGAGGTACAGGGTATCTATGAGGATGCCATTAAGTTGGAGATAGTGGGCATCGTGATGGATGATATTATGTCCACAAATGAAGTCCACCTTTCCTTCTTCCAAAAACTTCTCCAATTCCGTCTTGGACGCTTGGTGAAAGGTAGCTCCATCATATCGCAAGGCTCCGATGTCGTGTATCTTATGGTCTTTCAGTCCCACTTCGGTATCAACAAAGGCGATATGATCTCTCCTGGCATCATTGAGCTCGATGTCAGAGACTACAGGTTCCGCTTCCTGCTTGGTGGCAGAGTCAGAAGCTTTCGCATTCTTTTTCCCAAAGATGATACTGAATTTCGACATATATCTTGGTGTTTGTTGGTCTTATCTTATGCAAAGGTACAATAAAAAGTTGATAACCAACAAGATTTCCTATATTTTTTCTAATTTACTTTAAACTTCTTTCTTTTTCTTTGTCTGATTAAAAATAAAATAGTATCTTTGCATTACAATTTAAAGTATTGAGCTATGATAGTAAGAGAACGAAGAAAGCGAATCTATCGCAAGCGTATACCATACGGTATGCAAAACTTTGAGGATGTAATGAAAAGGGATTGTTATTATGTAGATAAGACTCCTTTTATCGAGGATATAGAAGATTCTAATATGTACTTCTTCTATATTAGGCCTCGCCGTTTTGGCAAGACCCTTACTCTTTCTATGCTCGAAAATTACTACGATATCAACAAGAAGGAGCATTTCGAGGAGATTTTCGTACATGGCTTTACTTTGGCGATGACATCCCAGAATCGTTTCTATCGTCCTATCTCTGAGTTGGACAATGAGGGTGGATATGCTGACATCTTCTTGTCTCCGCTCTGTGATATTTATAAGGACATGAAGGATTCTTATATCATCGAGTTGAAATACTGCAAAACGAGCACTACGGATGAGCAAGTGAAGCAACTGTTCAATGATGCTTCCAATCAAATTTGTCGTTATGCAGATAGCAACATCGTGAGAGAGGCGGTGAAAACTACTAAGCTCCATAAGCTTGTAGTGATATACCGAGGCTCAGATATGGTGACTTGTGAAGAAATATGACAGAAATAACGGAAGAACAGCGCAGCAAGATTATGGCTTCGATTCATTCCAAGAATACGAAGCCAGAGATGATGGTGAGGAGGTATCTCTTTGCCTGCGGCTTCCGTTATCGTGTCAATTATCGCCGCTTGCCAGGTACGCCGGATATAGTGCTTCGCAAATATCGCACATGCATCTTTGTGAATGGTTGCTTTTGGCATGGGCACGAGAATTGTGACAAGTATCGCCTGCCCAAGACGAATGTGGAGTTTTGGAGCCGTAAGATTACCCGCAATAAGGAGCGGGATATCGAGGTACAGCATAAGTTGGCAAGGATGGGGTGGCATGTGATGACTGTCTGGGAATGCCAGCTCGATACAAAGGAAAAGAGAGAGCGTACACTCATGGCTATAGAGTATACGCTCAATCATATTTATCTGATGGATAGAGAGAAAGCTGATTCTTTAGAAGTATTGGAAAACAAGCCTTATCAATTGCCAGAAGATGATGGTGTGGCTATGGCAGCAGAAGAGATTCATCGGGGTTAATCAGGGTGTCATCTTCTTTTTATGGGCAATATTTTATGTAATATGTAATTAGTCTGCAAAAGATGGTGCTATTTGTAGAAAAAGTATTATCTTTGTTCCCATTAATAACTTAATTATTATATATTAAATGAATTTTTATAAGACATTGGGCTTGAAAAACAGCCGAATAGACGTGGCTGATGCTTTGCGAGGATTGGCTGTAGCTGGTATTATTTTGTTTCATTCTGTAGAGCATTTCAATATGTGGGATGGTAGCATTACGCATCCATACGCCTTGGCATGTGATGATGAGGTGGCTGATGTGATGGCATTGCTGCTATCGGGCAAGATGTATGGCATCTTTGCCTTGCTCTTTGGATTGAGCTTTTTTATCATGAACGACAACCAACAGCAAAAGGGGAGATGCTTCTCTGGCAGATTTGCTTGGCGAATGTTTCTGTTGGCTCTCTTAGGTATCGTTAATACAGCTTTCTTCGATGGAGATATTCTGTTCTCTTATGCCATATACGGCTTGTTGCTCATTCCGCTCAGCTATCTACCTTCCAAGTATTTGTGGGGTGTGGTGGCATTTCTGTTTGTTCAGCCTATTGAGATCTATTCCTTGCTGACAGGGTGGCAAGTGGATATGTCGGCGATGGGGGATGTATATGGCAAGATGGCGGAAGCACATCACCATGGTACTTTTTGGGAGAATGCTTGGGCCAATCTACAGTATGGTCAGGTGGCTACCTATTATTGGTGTATGGTGAAGGGAAGACATACCCAGACCATTTGCCTCTTTGTGTTAGGCATGTTGGTGGGTAGAAATCGCTGGCTATATAATGAGAACAATAACTTGCAACTATGGAAGAAGGTTCTCCTTGTTTCCATTGTAGTCCTTATCATCGGGGGCGTTTGTGATGTCTGCCATTTACCAACATACGGTCTTTGGCTTTCTCCGATATACAATTTCTTCATACTTTCCTTCATCGTTTCAGCATTTGTGTTGTTATGGTATGGCAAGGAATGGTTCAGAACGGGATTGTCTTTCTTGCGCCAGTTTGGAAAGATGAGTCTCACCAATTATTTTTTGCAGAGCATTATTGGCTGTGGATTGTTCTGCTATTATGGTTTCAACTTGCAAGCCAAGTTGGGCATTACTTATGCCGTACTTGTGGGTATTGCAATGGTGGTAGTACAGTGTGTCTTTTCTAATCTATGGCTCAAGTATCATTCTCATGGTCCTTTTGAGGGAGTATGGAAGAAACTGACATGGATCAATCGAAAAGGATGATAGATGAAGAAACTCTCTAAAAGAATTTGAATTAAAAGAATCCTGGCTTTGACACAATACTTATTGTATAAGAACGTCGAAGTCAGGATTTATAATAAGTAGCGTGCTACCAGAGTTGCTGTCATGCCAAGAGTAGCTAAAGTCATTCTTTCTATCATATTCTTTAGTCGATTATATGTTATTATTCTTATTTTCGTTTGCAAAGGTAGGGATAATTGCAGAATATGATTTTAATATAACGGAATAGAATAAATAAAGAGAAATGAATTGTAAAAAAGTTTCGGATTAAAATTATAGCAGATACTCCATTAGATAGAAATTGCGTGCCGAAGAAAAAAACAGTACGTGCCGAGGAAAAAATATTTTCTTCGCGATGAAATTATTTTTTCCTCGGCACGTACTGTTATAGGGGAGATAAGGCTATGCCAAAAGCAGGCTCCCGCCTTATCGTGAAATTGTCAATATAAATTCCGATCGATGGATTTTATATCAATTCTAGAATCTTGTCGATAATCTTCTCTACGGTAGATGAATCTGTGGCTTCATTGAGCTTCTGATTGATCTTTTCTTCTACCTTCTTGCTCACTTTGTCGGCAGCTTTGTCGAGAGCCTTGTTAGCTTTGTCTTCCAATTTCTGTTGCAAGTCAGAGCTTGCGTCATCGTCACCAGTATTGGCGTTCTCGTCTACAGAAGTAGAGGAGGATCCATCCATGGCAGAATCATCTGATGAAGAGGAAGACTCCTCGATGCGGAGGTTGTCGCCCGTTTCCAGTGCTTTTACCATATCATCGGCATTCATGGTGTAAACCTTGCCGAGAATACCGAAACTGACGGTGTGCTCCTTGCCATCAAATTCCACTGTACCTTTGGAGCAGATGATGTAGTTGTGATACTGGAAGAGCTGGTCCATCGCCTCGTCCATGACGGTGCCTGCCATCATCTTTGCCACAGAGCGCATGGCCTGGGAGAAGAAGTTGTTGTCGGTGGTTGCGGTAGCTTTCTCTACAGCCTTGCTTACCTCTGTGCGCACCTTTTCCTTGTGAGCGTCGGCACCTGGGTTGGTTACGGCTAACATTAGGATGATGAAGACGACGAGGCCGAGGATGATCTTCCAGAGCGTCTTGCTCGATTTCTTCTGAGGCTGCTCTGGCTGATAGCTAGGAGGAACGGTTCCCGTTGTGGCTTCTTCTTGGGTAGCTTCGTTGTCACGAATGGCTTCGGCTGCTTCCAATACAGTCTTTAGTTCTTCTACTTTCCAGGCTGGAGTCCAGTCTGCCATGCCCTGAGCCCAGACTAGGGTCTCGGGAGTGATTGCTTTTTGGGCTAGTTGGTCAAGGCTGAATGGTCCTGCCTGCTGCCCGTTCTTGTCTATGATAAAATATTCCATTTTTCTATTCTATTATTTAATGTGTAGCTTTCCACCAACCTGTCTTCTCTCTTCCCTTGATGGCTACGCTGTTCTGGCTTGGGTCGGAAATACTGAGTCCACTATAGCTTTTTACTCGTATTTCTTCTCCTTGATTGCCAAATATGTAAGAGACCACTTTCTCTGTGCTCTGCGCAGCCTTTACGGTAGCCTTGAGCTGGGCGGTGAACTGTTCCTTCAGATAGCCTGATGGCTTGAGACTGTCTACATATACGCCCAAGTCATAGAATAGGTTAGGGCGGAATCCGCCAAGTGGCTGGATGGAGTCGAGTGGGATGGAGGAGTTGAGCATATAACTGGCATTGATTTCCTTCATGATGCTTGCCAACTTATCCATCTGTCGGCAGTCGATGGCAGCCAGGTTGCAATAGGGAGCGTCGCTCTTGGCATAAAAGTTGACCGAGCCTGATACGATGCCAGAGTAACTTGGGGCTGTACTGATGAGTGAACTCCATATCGTCTTGTATGGCATGCCTATTGACATGACCTCGCTGCTTGATGCTATCAGGAAGTTGGTGGCGTCCTTCAGTTCGTAGGCTGTCTCCACATTGCCCATGTAGCAGGCATCGAATAGGATGTATTGCATCTTGATGCCGCTCTGCTTGATGCCTTCTGCCAGGGTGGCTATGTCAATCTTTGCATCATCCAAACTCACACTTCCGAAGAAACGACTCTTGGGATGATCAGGGTCATCGCCAAACTGGATGCTGCCCCAATAGTCATAGTTGGAAGATGTGCCACCTAGGTTAGGGCGAGCATGGTAAGGATAGTTCATCCAGTCAGCTGCATAAGTCCATCCGCATCCATGGCATCCGATAATCATGGCATAGTTGAGCGCTTCAGCCTGCTGCTTCACTTCGTTGATGAGGCTAGCCATGCCTTCTGCCGAATTGTAAAAGGCACCATCGGTATACTTCTTCAACGTGTCACGCACCACCGCCTTCTTGCTGTCATCATATTTCAGTTCGAAGAGGTTGCTCTCCTGGGAGTTCCTGCTCATGAATACCAAGACACGTGCATTCTTTAGGCCCTTTTGTGCTTTGATGCCTGCGCACATGCTGTCTACGTTGGCTCGCAAGTTTTCATAGAGACCTACCGTATTGCTGCTGCCGCTCCATGGCATAAAGACAAGGAGAGTTTGGCGGTTGACGCTGTCCACATCAAAAGCCTCGTCCCCGCAACTCGTAAAGCCGAGTAGGAGCGAACTTATACATATTAATAAGGTGAAAAGCTTTTTCATCATCTATGTATCTATTGTTGGATGAAGAAAAAGAGAACCAGAGAAATCTCTGCTAACGAGAAAGTTCTCCAATTCTCTTATTCTTGAATAATTATCTAATAAAACTTATAGATTACTTCTTGCGAAGCTCCTCGATGGTTGCCTTCAGGGCGGCGATCTTCTCTACAGAGTCGCTTTCCTTCTTGCGCTCCAAGGCAACAACCTTCTCAGGGGCATGAGCCACGAAGTTCTCGTTGCTGAGCTTCTTGCGAACGCCCATCAAGAAACCTTCCAAGTGCTTGAGCTGTGCCTCAGCCTTCTCTATCTCGGCAGCTACGTCGATGAGGTCGCCCAATGGTACGGCAAACTCATCGGTGCCTACCATGAAGCTAGAAGCATCGGCGCTCTTCTCTGAGATGACCTCAATCTTGTCGAGGTTGGCCATCTTGAGGGTTACGTCGTTGTATGCCTCGAAGTCGTTCTTGCCTACTACCTGGAGAGTCAACTGCTCCTTCTGGGCGATGTTCTTCTGGTTGCGAACAGTACGAACGCCTGCGATAATCTGCTTCACGTTCTCGATGTCGGCAGCGAGTTTCTTCTCCTCGGCTGTAGGAGCAGGAATCTCCAACTTCTCGCGCATGATGCTCTCGCCTTCCTTGCGGTCGTAGATGTGCTGCCACAACTCCTCAGTGATGAATGGCATGAATGGATGGAGCATCTTCAAGAGGGCGTCGAAGAACTTCAATGTAGCATCGTAGCTCTTCTGGTCGATAGGCTGGCCGTAAGCTGGCTTCACCATCTCCAAGTACCAAGATGAGAACTCATCCCAGAACAACTTATAGACGGTCATCAAAGCCTCTGAGATACGATACTCCTTAAACTGTTTCTCCATCTCCTCGTTCACCTCCTTGAGCTTAGCGTCAAACCACTTCACTGCGATTTCTGCGCTCTTAGGCTGAGCGATGTCGGCAGTCTCCCAACCCTTAACGAGACGGAAGGCATTCCAAATCTTATTGTTGAAGTTACGTCCCTGCTCGCAAAGGCTCTCGTCGAAGAGAATGTCATTGCCGGCTGGGGCAGAAAGCATCATACCCATACGTACGCCGTCGGCACCAAACTTGTCGATGAGGTCGATAGGGTCTGGAGAGTTGCCGAGACTCTTGCTCATCTTTCTGCCGAGCTTATCACGAACGATACCTGTGAAGTATACGTGCTTGAATGGCATCTTGCCACGATACTCGTAGCCTGCCATGATCATACGTGCCACCCAGAAGAAGATGATATCTGGACCAGTTACCAAGTCGCTGGTTGGATAATAGTAGTTGATCTCCTCATTGTCTGGATGCTCGATGCCATCGAAGAGAGAGATAGGCCACAACCAAGAAGAGAACCATGTGTCGAGGCAGTCGCTTTCCTGCTCCAAGTCCTCAGCCTTGATGTTGGCGTTCTTCTGCTGAGCCAACTTCAATGCCTCCTCAGCGGTCTCAGCTACTACGAAGTCCTGCTTGCCATTGTTGTCGAAGTAGTAGGCAGGGATGCGATGACCCCACCAGAGCTGACGGCTGATACACCAGTCTTTGATGTTCTCCAACCAGTGGCGATAGGTGTTCTTATACTTCTTAGGGTAGAACTCTATGTCATCATCCATTACTGGAGGAAGGGCGATGTCAGCGAAGTGCTGCATCTTGAGGAACCACTGTGTAGAGAGCTTAGGCTCGATAGGCACATTGGTGCGCTCTGAGAATCCCACCTTATTATTATAGTCCTCAATCTTCTCCATCAAGCCGGCGTTCTGGAGGTCGATGGCAATCTGCTTGCGTACGTCCATACGGTCCTGACCTACGTACATGCCAGCAGCCTCGCTGATGGTACCGTTGTCATTGAAAATGTCGATGGTCTGAAGACCATGCTTCAAGCCGAGGGCGTGGTCGTTGATGTCGTGAGCAGGAGTTACTTTCAAACATCCTGTACCAAACTCGATGTCTACGTATGAGTCCTCGATAACAGGAATCTCACGATTTACGAGAGGCACGATGACGTGCTTGCCCTTCAACCATGTGTTCTTCTTATCCTCTGGGTTGATACACATGGCAGAGTCGCCCATGATAGTCTCAGGACGTGTGGTAGCTACTACGGCATAATATCCCTTGTCGTCCTTGTGCATCACGTTGCCTTCCTCTACCTGCTGGCAATCCTTCTCCACTACATAGTACTTCAGATAGTAGAGCTTAGAGTGCTCATCCTTATAGATAACCTCTTCGTCAGAGAGAGCGGTCTGGGCCTTAGGGTCCCAGTTTACCATACGCACGCCACGATAGATGAGGCCCTTGTTGTAGAGGTCGCAGAATACGTGGATGACGGCACGAGAGCGAGTCTCGTCCATGGTGAATGAGGTGCGGTCCCAGTCGCAGCTAGCACCGAGTCGGCGCAACTGCTTGAGGATGATGCCTCCGTGCTCGTGTGTCCAGTCCCAAGCATGCTTGAGGAATTCCTCACGAGTCAAGTCTGTCTTCTTGATGCCCTGCTGAGCGAGGCGGTTTACCACCTTAGCCTCGGTAGCGATGCTGGCATGGTCGGTACCAGGTACCCAACAAGCGTTCTTGCCCTCCATGCGAGCACGGCGAACGAGAATATCCTGAATTGTATTGTTGAGCATGTGACCCATGTGGAGCACTCCGGTTACGTTAGGTGGAGGGATAACCACAGTATAAGGTTCACGACCATCTGGCTTAGAGCTGAAAAGCTTGTTGTTGAGCCAGTACTGATACCATTTACTTTCCACTGCTTGTGGATCGTACTTACTTGCTAATTCCATTGTCAATATATCTTTATTTATTCTTTTTCTTTAAAAAATCGGTGCAAAGTTACTAATTTTTGCGCAAAAACTATTATCTTTGCAGAAAAATATTTTAAATATGCATACAAAAGAAGAAAAACTAGCAGCGTTTAGTAGATTGCTCGATGTGCAAGACCGTCTGCGCATCCAGTGTCCATGGGATAAAAAGCAGACCTTCGAGAGCCTTCGCCCTAACACGATAGAGGAGACTTTCGAGCTCTGCGATGCCCTGATGAAACGTGACTACAAGGATATTAAAAAGGAGCTGGGTGATGTCTTGGAGCACGTGATGTTCTATAGCATCATCGGCAGAGAGGACGGCGAATTTGACATCTGTGATGTTTGCAATCAGGAGGCCGACAAGCTGATGTTTCGCCATCCTTTCATCAATTGGAAGGAAGAGGGCAAGTGGACCGTCTCTAATCCAGATATGTATATCAATGACGAAGGGCAGGTGGTGTATAAGGAGTCTGAAGTTAGGAGTGAGGAGTTAGGAGTTGATAGCAAACCTAATTCTGCCGCTGCCGTAGAGAAAACCTGGGAGCAAATTAAGCAGCAGGAGAAGGATGGCAATGAGCGTGTGCTCAGTGGCGTGCCTAATGCGCTGCCTTCGCTCATCAAGGCTTATCGCATACAGGACAAAGCTCGCAATGTGGGCTTCGACTGGAAGGAAAAGGAAGATGTATGGGACAAGGTGCAGGAAGAACTGGAAGAACTCAAGGTGGAGCTGGCCAAGGAAGACAAGGAAAACTCTACCAAGGAACTGGGCGATTTCCTTTTCTCTGTGATCAATGCCGCTCGCCTCTATAAGCTCAATCCTGACAATGCGCTGGAGATGACCAACCAGAAGTTTATCCGCCGATTCAATTATGTGGAAGATCATTCCTTGAAGCAGGGTAAGAATCTGAAAGACATGAGCTTGGAAGAAATGGATAAACTATGGGATGAAGCCAAGCAGGAGGAACGAAAGTCTGAAAACAAAACCGAATAATAACGAAGGAGACTGAACAATGAAAAAGTTAGTTTATATGGCTATGGCATTGGTGATGCTGATAGCTGCCAATGGTTGTAAGAACAAGAGTAATACTCCGGTGATCAGTGCCAATGACTCCACCGCACTCAGCGATGAGAATGATAGCACCATCTATGGAGTGTGTGGAGAGGGTACTTCGATGCACAGCTTGGAGCTGGTTTCTGATGATGGAGATACGCTTTCTGTATTCATCGACGATGAAAATCCTGACATCGTGCAGGGTGGCTTGTTGGCTGGTGACCGCATCGCTCTCTTGGGCTATAAGTCGCAAGATGGTGAGATGATGGCTCAGAAAATCATCAATCTCACCTCGCTCTTGGGCAAGTGGACCTCACTCGACAAAAACTTCGACCTCTTGGAGGGTGGAGAAGTAAAGAATAATGTCAAGGCTGAAACCAATCCTTGGACCACATGGAAGATTCTGAACGGCAAGCTCTTGCTGAACAAGGATACTTTCGACATCGACAAGTTGGGCTCTGACAGCCTGATGCTTGAGAACCATCAAGGCATCTATGTCTTCAAACGCCAGGAGTAGAAAATACGATCTTTGGAAAGAAATCTCATTGTATGGAACCATTTAAAGTACATATCTTAGGGTGTGGCAGTGCGCTGCCCACCCAAAAGCATAGTGCTTCTGCGCAGCTGATAGAGATGCGTGGCAAGTGCTTTTTGATGGATTGTGGAGAGGGAGTGCAGTTGCAGTTCCGTCGCGCTCGTGTCCACTTTGCTAAGGTGAATGCCATCTTCATCAGTCATCTGCATGGTGATCATTGCTTTGGCTTGCTAGGTTTGCTATCTACCTTCGGCTTATTGGGCAGAACGAGCAAACTAAAAGTCTTTGCTCCAAAGGATTATGAAGATTTGTTCAAGCAACAGATTGATTTCTTTATGCAGACTATTGAGTATGAGATAGAGTTTGTGCCTGTGGATACGGAGCAGCAGAAAGTGGTGTATGAAGACCATTCGGTCACTGTGGAGACGGTTCCTTTGCGTCATCGACTGCCATGCTGTGGCTATATCTTCCGTGAAAAGCCAACCTTGCCTCACATCCGCCGTGATATGATAGACTATTATGGTATCCCAATCAGCCAAATCAACAATATCAAGAATGGTGCCGACTGGACTACGGAAGAGGGGGATGTGATACCTAATAGTCGACTGGTGGAGCCAGCGGAGCCTCCTCGCAGCTATGCATACTGTAGTGATACCTGCTATCTGCCCGATTTATATAAAAGGTTGAAGGATGTAACGGTGCTGTATCATGAGAGCACCTATACCTCGGAGCAGGAGGATAGGGCAAAGCTCTATTACCATAGCACGGCTCGCCAGGCTGCCCAAGTGGCTAAGGATGCTGGAGTGAAAACCTTGCTCTTGGGGCATTTCAGTGCAAGATATAAGGACGAAAGTGTGTTGCGCGATGAAGCCAGAGAGATATTCCCTAATAGTTTCCTGACGAAGGAAAGCAGGGTTTTTGACATCGAATCAAATGGAATTTTGACACCAAATAAATAAAAAAGTGGCCTTGCATCAAAAAAAATATGAATTTTGATGCAAGGTTTCTTGTGTTATCTTGTTTAATCAGTAAAAGACAGTAGAAATTGGAATCAGAAAAGGAACTTCTGGACGACATTCATGGCGGTAGTCAAGATGCCCTGCATCGGCTTTACGAACGCTATGTAGGATATGCCATGGCGATAGCGCTGAGGTATGTCCCTTTGCGCGATGATGCCGAGGATGTGGTGCAGGATAGTTTTGTGAAGATACTTTCTTCGATTTCTCGTTTCCAGTATCGAGACGAAGGCTCGCTTAAGGGCTGGGTGATGCGCATCGTGGCCAATGAGGCAGTATCCTTTACGAGAAAGCAAAACAAGTTGACGTTTGTCGACGAGGTGCCGGATGATGTGGAGGAGGCAGGGCCTGATGTGGAACGAGTGCCGCCCCAAGTGCTGACCCGCTTGATTGGCGAATTGCCCGATGGCTATAGGCTGGTGCTCAATATGTATGTCTTTGAACAATTGAGCCATAAGGAGATAGCTGAGCGGCTCGGCATCAAGGAGAGCTCCTCCGCTTCGCAATACCTCAGGGCAAAAAAGTTGTTGGCTAGAAAGATAAACGAATATATTAATAATCAAGATAATAAAGAATATGAGTAATAACGATTGGACTTCAAAACTACGAGAGCAGATGGCAGACTATCAAGAGCCTGTCAAGGACGACTTGTGGATGAAAATCTCACAATCGTTACATGCTCAGTCTGTCCAAAAGGCTCGCATCGTGAAGTTGCGTCGCTGGTCGGCTGCTGCGGCTGCCGTAGCATTGTTGGGAGTGGGAGGTAGCTATGTATATCTGCATCAGGATGCTGAGGTGGGTGGTGTGCCTGCTAAGAGTGCGCCAGTAATGGCACAAGGATCTCCTATATCAGAGAAGTCTTCTGTCTCTTCTGCTGCTCCAGCTCCAGCCTCTTCTATATTGGCGGTAGCTTCAGGCTTGAAATCATCGGTAGTTTCAGCTTTGAGTTCTTTGGGGACTTCTTCTGCTTCGTCTTCTGGAGCAGTTTCTGGAGCAGTTTCTGATCAAGCTATGCTTGCGCTTGCTGAGGAACCTGCTGTTGCCTCTGCCTCGGAACTCGTATCTGTGGATGAAGCGCCAGTTTGCACCACTGAGCAATCGGCGACTACGGTGCAGCCGGCTGCTCCAGTGCGCAAAGCTCAGGAAATGAGGACCGCTAACGTATATGATGCGGAATTTGTGAATAAGGCAGCGAAGTCGGCTGATTGGAATGTGAAACTCTATGCAGAGAACGGCTTGATGATGGGAAATAGCTCTCCTGGCAGTTCGCCTGTTGTGATGGGAACATACGAGGATGCTTCGGGCAATCTGAATTATACCAGTTTTGCATCAGCTCCTTATCTGTCGCAGCTCAAGATAGTTAATAAGCCTAAGGCTAAGCATCATGCGCCTATCTCGGTGGGAGCGCAAGTCGGAGTGCATCTGGCTGAGCGACTTACGCTTTCTACGGGTGTGGTATATACGCGTACATCTTCTGATTTCGCTACCTCCGAAGTTGTGGGATATGACACCAAGCAAGTGCTTCATTACGTTGGTGTGCCTCTGGGCATCAATTATGAGGTATGGGGAACCAAGAATCTGCATACTTATGTGATGCTGGGTGGCGAGGCTGACTTTAATGTCAAGAACCATACCGAAGTGGAAGGCGTGACATTGGATCAGGATGAAGTGAAGAAGGATAGGGCTCAGTTCTCGGGCAAGGCATCTGTGGGTGTGCAGTATGATGTGGTGCCACAGGTGGGATTCTATGTGGAACCTGGAGCCAAGTATTACTTTGATAATGGGAGCGATATTGAGAATACGTTTAAGGACAAGAAGTGGAACTTCAATCTCCAGTTCGGTCTGCGTATCAATATCAAGTAGCATTATATATGAGAAAAAAAGAAAGAGGGCAACTCGCTGTTATGGCAAGTTGCCCTTTGTTTGTCTTATCTCTATTTCAAGAAAACAAATCTCTTGATGGGAGGTTTATTCCGTCAGTTTCTTTGCCATGTTGAGGGCGGCTCTTCTGCCGTCGCCCATGGCAAGGATCACGGTGGCTCCACCTCTTACAATGTCGCCGCCAGCATAGATTTCCTCTTGTGAACTCTGCATCTGCTCGTTTACCACGATGGTGTTCTTTCTGCCTAGCTCCAAGCCTTCGATGCTCTGAGGTACCAGTGGGTTAGGGCTAACACCTACGGCTACGATGACCTGGTCGCACTCCAAGGTTACGGTTTCGCCTGTAGCCTCTGGACGGCGTCTGCCACTGGCATCAGGTTCGCCCAGTTGCATTACGTCGAGAACTACAGCCTTCACGGCTCCCTTCTCATCAGCCTCATATTCACGAGGGTTGTGCAGGGTGAGGAAGTTGATGCCTTCTTCCTTGGCGTGCTTCACCTCTTCCAGTCGGGCAGGCATCTCTGCCTCCGAGCGGCGGTATACCAGGGTAACGTCGGCACCCAGACGCTTGGCGGTGCGGCAACTGTCCATCGCTGTGTTGCCACCGCCCACTACTACCACCTTCTTGCCCAGGTTGATAGGGGTATCGCTGTGAGGGTTGGCGGCATCCATCAGGTTCACACGGGTCAGATATTCGTTGCTCGACATGATGTTGAGCGCATTCTCGCCAGGGATGTTCATGAAGTTTGGCAGTCCGGCTCCCGAACCCACGAAGATGCCTTTGAATCCCTGCTCGTTCAAGTCCTTCACGGAGATGGTCTTGCCCACGATGCAGTCGGTTACGAATTTCACGCCCATCTTCTGCAGGTTCTCGATTTCTACGTCTACGATGGCATTAGGCAGACGGAACTCAGGGATACCATATTTCAGTACACCACCTATCTCGTGCAGAGCCTCGAATACGGTTACGTCGAATCCCTTCTTTGCCATATCGCCTGCGAAGCTCAAGCCGGAAGGACCAGAACCAACCACTGCCACCTTGATGCCATTCTCTGCCTCCTTCTCTGGTACGGAGATGTTGCCGCTCTGTCGCTCGTAGTCGGCAGCGAATCTTTCGAGATAGCCGATAGCCACGGCAGGATGCCCCATCTTCAGATGTACGCACTTGCTCTCGCATTGCTTCTCCTGAGGACAAACTCTTCCGCAAACGGCTGGCAGGGCAGAGGTGTTCTTCAGAACCTTGGCTGCGGCTAGGAACTGACCACGCTCTATGTTCTTGACAAATGAAGGGATGTTGATGCTTACAGGGCAGCCCTCCATACAGCTAGGCTTCGGGCAATCGAGACAGCGCTTGGCCTCGGTCATTGCCATCTCCTTGGTCAAGCCGATGTTTACCTCCTCGGTTCTTGTGGTAGCGCGGTATGCTGGGTCAAGCTCAGGCATCTTGGCACGCTCTATGGCGGTGCGCTCCTTTGGTTTAAGCGATGCTCTCAACTCCTTGCGCCACTCTGAGTTGCGGTCGGTTAGTTCATCTATTGATTCAGATGTAGGCTCCACGTCCATGGTTACGTCTGTAGTTTCCTTCTGCTTGGCAGCGTCCACGCTTGCCAGGTGCTCCTCGAAGTGCTCCATCTCCTCGCGCTCGGCATCCTTGAAGGTACCCATGCGCTTGAACATCTCGTCCCAATCCACCAAGGCTCCGTCAAATTCAGGACCGTCGATGCATACAAACTTGGTCTTGCCACCGATGGTGAGTCGGCAGGCACCACACATACCCGTACCATCCACCATGATTGTGTTGAGCGATACGTCGGTAGGCAGGTTGTACTTCTGGGTGAGCAGGCAGCAGAACTTCATCATGATAGGAGGACCGATGGCGAATACCTTGTCGATGTGCTCCTGGTTGATGAGCTTCTCGATGCCCACGGTTACCACGCCCTTCTCGCCGTAGCTGCCATCATCGGTCATGATGATGAGCTCGTCGCTGGATGCTCTTACCTCATCCTCCATGATGACGAGGTCCTTGCTTCTGCCAGCGATGACGGAGAGCACACGGTTGCCCGCAGCCTTCAATGCCTTGATGATAGGCAGCATAGGAGCCACGCCCACGCCACCTCCGGCGCAGATGACGGTACCGAAGTTCTCGATATGGGTAGGGTTGCCCAATGGACCCACCACGTCATGTATCTCATCGCCTTCGTTCAGGGCGCAGAGCTTGGTAGAGGAGAGTCCCACCTTCTGTACTACCAGGGTGATGGTGCCCTTCTCGATGTCGGCATCAGCGATGGTGAGCGGCATGCGCTCGCTGTTGTTGTCTACTCGGATGATGACGAAGTTGCCTGCCTTGCGACTCTTGGCGATGAGTGGAGCTTCTACATCGAAGCGGAATACTTTCTCAGAGTATTGTATCTTCTTGATAATCTTGTTCATGTGTTTTCGGGTTTCTGTATTGTTAGTTGTTGTTTGTTGTTATATTCTTATGAGAAAATACTAGTCTTGTTCATCTTGCGCCCTATATATAAAAACGCAAAAGGATAACTTCGGCCATCCTATTGGACAGCCGAGGTTATCCTCGTACAATAATGTAATTTTCTCTTTATCTATATTATATATGTGTTCGGCTAATGCCTATGGGCTTAGTCGAAGTTCTTGTCGTCGAGCATCTCGAATCCGCAGTAAGGTACCAATACCTTAGGTACACGGATACCCTCTGGAGTCTGGTTGTTCTCCAAGATAGAGGCTACGATACGTGGCAAGGCGAGGGCAGAGCCGTTCAATGTGTGGCAAAGCTCAATCTTCTTGTCATCTGCATGGCGATAGCGGCAGTGCAGACGGTTAGCCTGGTAGCTCTCGAAGTTAGAAACAGAAGATACCTCCAACCAGCGCTGCTGAGCAGCACTCCAAGTCTCGAAGTCGTAGCAGATAGAAGATGTAAAGCTCATATCACCACCGCAGAGACGGAGGATGTGGTATGGCAACTCAAGCTTCTTCAAGAGACCCTCTACATGGTCGAGCATCTCCTTCAATGACTCGTATGAGTGGCCTGGCTTGTCGATGCGTACAATCTCCACCTTGTCGAACTGGTGCAAACGGTTCAGTCCACGTACGTCCTTACCATAGCTACCAGCCTCACGACGGAAGCAAGCAGAGTAAGCGCAACGCTTGATAGGGAGATCCTTCTCATCGAGGATTACATCACGGAAGATGTTGGTTACAGGAACCTCAGCAGTAGGGATGAGGAAGAGGTCGTCGAGATTGGCGTGATACATCTGGCCCTCCTTGTCTGGGAGCTGACCTGTACCAAGACCAGAAGCCTCATTGACTACGTAAGGAGGCTGAATCTCCAAGTAGCCGCTCTTGCGAGCCTCGTCGAGGAAGAATGCCTCGAGCGCACGCTGGAAGCGAGCCATCTTGCCGATATATACAGGGAAACCTGCGCCGGTGATCTTCACACCGAGGTCGAAGTCAACGAGGTTGTACTTCTTCAAGAGATCCCAGTGGCAGAGAGCGTCAGGACCGAGCTCTGGCTTTACGCCGCCTTCCTTCACTACTACGTTGTCGGCAGCGTCCTTGCCCTCAGGTACCTCATCGCAAGGGATGTTAGGGATTTCGAGCAACTCGTTGGTCATATCCTGCTGAGCCTTCTCCATGATTTCCTCCAGTGCCTTGCCGTCAGCCTTGAGGGCAGCCACCTGAGCCTTAGCCTGCTCAGCTTCTTCTTTTTTACCTTCCTTCATGAGGGCACCAATCTGCTTAGCAAACTGGTTAGCCTGCTGCTTGTTGTTGTCCAGCTTCTGCTGAGCCTCACGACGGATCTTGTCGTATTCCAATACTTTCTCTACGGCCTCACGAGCATTAGGGAAATGCTTCTTCTCAAGACCTTTAACTACACGTTCAGTTTCTTCACTGATAAGTTTAAGTGTAAGCATAAAATATCTTTTTTATTATTTAATTTACTTTCTGAAGGCAAAATTACAAAAAATATTTCGGATAGCGCAATGTTTTCTTACTTTTTTTTGTGTTAGGGCAAGATTTAGTGTATTTTAGGATTGTGGGGTGTGCGAAAGGGATATATACGAAGAAAGCCCGCTCTAGGTGAGAGCAGGCTTCTATGTTGTTTGTTTGGAATAGTTTTTTCTAAAACTTTAAAATTTAAGCGTCAGCTTTCTTAGTCTTCTCAGCGTAAACCTCTGGAGAGAGAACAGAAACAGTACTCTTGTCCTTGCGGCCCTTGTGGAAGTATACGATACCGTCTGCGAGAGCATACAATGTATCGTCCTTACCCTGAGCTACGTTCTCACCTGGGAAGTGCTTGTTACCACGCTGGCGTACGATGATGTTACCTGCGATGATGCTCTGACCACCCCAGATCTTAACGCCTAATCTTTGTGAAGCTGATTCACGGCCGTTCTTAGAACTACCAACACCTTTCTTATGTGCCATTTTCTAATTCCTCCTAATTTTAAGCGATTACAGATTTGATTGATACTTCAGTGAACTGTGCACGGTGACCGTTCTTCTTGCGATAGTCCTTGCGGCGCTTCATCTTGAAGACGATAACCTTGTCACCCTTTACGAGTGGGTTCACTACTTCTACTACTACTTTTGCACCCTCTACAGCTGGTGCACCGACAGTGATTGCGCCGTCTTTGTCAACGAGCAAAACCTTGTCGAACTCAACAGTCTGACCTGCCTCAACATCCTTGATGTGATGTACGAAGAGCTTCTTGCCCTCCTCAGCCTTGAACTGCTGACCGTTAATTTCTACAATTGCGTACATTTAATTATTATATAAACGGGTTTCTTCGGGAGGCGTCTGGCTTCGTGCCAGATCTTGTTTGAGCCCCTTCGAACTAAACTTTTTCTGTAACATTTGCCCAATCCATGAGCATTTCGGGGTGCAAAGGTACTAACTTTCTTCCAAATAGCCATCATGTATTTCTAAAAATGTCGGCATTTTATGAAGATTTAACTAAAATCAGAGGAGGCGTAAGGTGCCCTCCCAGTATTTCTTGCTGATAGGCAACTGTGGAGATTATGATTCTTTCGCGCGCACGTATTTTGCCACGCGCGCGCACGTAACTTTTTTTGAAAATAATTGCCGCTATTGCCGCTAAATGACTTAACTTCTTGATAGTTAGTGAATATAGTAGTGACAATACCCCATGTTTTATTGCCGCTAAGTTGTCATTAGTTGCCGCTAAGTTGCCGCTTGTTAGTCTTTTTGTGCTTAAATACTACGAATAATGCGCATTTTTTTAAGATTTTGTGATAAGATAATGGCTGTTTAGTGCTTGAAACACGCCCATTTTGCGTTAAGTCATATCTAAGCTTAGCGTGAAACCAATTCCGTCTAAGCCTCAAGCCGATTCCAATATTCGGTTGTCCCGGGTCGGCATCATAGATGATGAAACTTGACACAGAGGATGGGGGCGCTCGCCCGAGACGAAGGGGACGGCTGCCCGAGACGAAGGGGACGGCTGCCCGAGACGAAGGGGACGGCTGCCCGAGGCGTTGGTGACGGATACCCGAAACTATGGGGATGGCTACCCGAGGCGTCGGGGAAGTTTGCCCGGCATAGTCGGGCAAGTTTGCCCAAGGGCTTAAAAAAATCGTGGGCATGTAAGTTGTTGATTGTCAATGGCGGAGTTCTTGGGTGTCAATGGTTGTGTGCTTGATTGCCTATAGCGGTGTGCTTGATTGTCAATAGTGGAGTGCTTGATTGCCAACAGTGGTGTGCTGGGGTATAAAAAAAGAAAAAAGCGATGACCTTCACAGGCTACCGCTCCAAATCTTCAATAGGTATTAGTTTTCCTTAAGGTAAAAAGATTGTATTCAGGATAACGACTGCAAAGGTATAGCTAAATTTTGATTTAACCAAATATTTATTTGCTTTTTTTTGGTACTATATTGCTGTGTGGGCGCACAACGGAAAGATTTAACTTTCGTTTAGAATAAATAATATGAAAACGATTGCATTTTAACGATTTTGAAATCATTTCGAAAAAGTGAGTAAAAGGATGGGGAGATAAAGAAAAAGGGGCAAAAACGCAAAAAATACGTTTTTGCCCCGAGAGAATATCATTCTGCCTCCCGGCAGGAAAAGAGGTCGTTAACTTACTTCTGCTTCTTGATTTTCTCAACGTAAGCATCGATAACGGCTACGGCAGTAACGTTTACGATGTCCTGTACGCTGCTCTCAGAGTCGGTGAAGTGGATAGGCTTGTTAAGACCCATCTGGATAGGACCGATGATCTCTGCCTCTGGATTGAGGGCCTGGAGAAGCTTGTAAGCACCGTTGGCGCTGCTCAAGTTAGGGAATACCAATGTGTTGACATCCTTGCCCTTGAGGCGAGAGAATGGGTACTTCTCATCGCGCAAGTCCTTGTTGAGCGCATAGTTAACCTGCATCTCACCATCGATAGCGAGGTCTGGGAATTCCTTCTGCATCTCAGCCACGGCCTTCTTTACCTTCACTGGTGAACCCATGGTGTCGGTACCGAAGTTAGAGTAGCTCAACATAGCCATCACTGGCTCATCGTTGAAGAACTTCACTGTGCCTGCGGCAAGCTTAGCTACGTCGGTCAATACATCCTCGTCTGGGTGGCGGTTGATCAATGTATCGGCGATATAGTAGATGCCCTTCTGGGTGTTGAGGATGTGCATGGTACCGAATGTCTTGTACTCGTCACGGATGCCGATTACGTCCTTAGCCACCTTGATGGTGTTGCTATACTTGGTGTAGAGACCAGTGATGAATGCATCAGCATCACCCTGCTCAACCATAGACATACCGAAGTAGTTGCGCTCATACATCTTATCATAAGCCTCCTCGAAGCTGTAGCCCTCGCGAGCGCGCTTCTCAGCCAAGTGCTTAGCGAATTTAGCACGACGACCCTGCTCATTGTCGGCACGCATATCTACAATCTCGATATCTGTGAGGTCGAGCTTCAAGCGGTTAGCCACACGCTTCAGGCGGTCTGGGTTGCCCAACAAGATAGGCTGGCAGATGCCCTCGCTCTTAGCCTGTACGGCAGCCTTGAGCATGGTAGGGTTGCCACCCTCGGCGAATACTACTCGCTGTGGATGCTGGCGAGCTGTATCGTGGAGCTTGCGAGTGAGCTTGGTCTCCTGACCGAGCAACTGGCGCAACTGCTGCTTGTACTTCTCCCAATCGGTGATAGGAGTACGAGCCACGCCGCTATCCATGGCAGCCTTGGCTACGGCAGCAGATACCTCTGTGATAAGACGTGGGTCTACTGGCTTTGGAATGAAGTACTTAGGGCCGAATGTCAAGTCGTTGACGTGATATACGTCATTGACTACATCTGGCACAGGCTGCTTGGCGAGGTCAGCGATAGCGTGAACGGCAGCCATCTTCATCTCCTCATTGATGGCACGTGCGTGAACGTCGAGGGCACCACGGAAGATGTATGGGAAACCGATTACGTTGTTGATCTGGTTAGGATAGTCTGAGCGACCAGTTGACATCAATACGTCAGGACGGCTAGCCATAGCGTCCTCGTAGCTAATCTCTGGCACAGGGTTGGCGAGTGCGAACACCACTGGGCTAGGAGCCATAGAGCGAACCATGTCCTGAGTCAAGACATTGCCCTTGCTCAATCCTACGAATACATCGGCACCCTTCACAGCCTCTTCCAAGGTGTGAACGTCGCGACGGTCGGTAGCGAAGAGCTTCTTCTGCTCGGTGAGGTTCTCGCGATCGCTGGTGATGACGCCCTTAGAGTCGAGCATCACGATGTTCTCTACCTTGGCTCCGAGAGCTACATAGAGCTTGGTGCAGCTGATGGCAGCAGCACCGGCACCATTGACTACGATCTTCACGTCCTCAATCTTCTTGCCTGCTACCTCGAGTGCGTTCTTCAGTCCGGCAGCCGAGATGATGGCTGTACCGTGCTGGTCATCGTGCATCACAGGGATGTCGAGGTTCTTCTTGAGTCGCTCCTCGATGTAGAAACACTGAGGTGCCTTGATGTCCTCAAGGTTGATACCGCCGAAAGTAGGGGCGATACGTTCTACTGTCTCACAGAATTTCTCTGGGTCTTTCTCGGCGATTTCGATGTCGAACACGTCGATGCCACCATAAATCTTGAAGAGCAATCCCTTGCCCTCCATTACTGGTTTGCCACTCATGGCGCCGATGTCGCCAAGGCCAAGCACGGCTGTGCCGTTGCTGATGACAGCTACCAGGTTACCCTTGTCTGTGTACTTGTACGCATCATCTGGGTTCTGCTGAATCTCAAGGCATGGGAATGCCACACCTGGAGAGTAAGCCAAGCTCAGGTCGGTCTGTGTGTGGTAAGGCTTTGTAGGCTTTACCTCAATCTTACCTGGACGGCCAGACTCGTGATATCCGAGAGCCGCCTCTTTTGTAATTTTTACCATAACAATATATTGGTTTAATGTTTCTATTCCTTACAAATTCGTGCAATTTTGCACCGATTGCTAAAAGTTTTTGCAAAGGTACGAAAAAACTTACTAAAAAAGAACGGTTTTTTGATTTTTTTTGTATCTTTGCACAAAAATCTTCGACATAGATACAAAAATGGCAGAAATCAATCAATATAGACAGGAATTGCGTGACAAGATAATTGCCTATGCAATGAAGGAATTTTATCAGCGTGGCGTGAAGGCCGTGAAGATGGATGAAATCTCCCAGGGACTTCATGTGTCTAAGCGAACCGTATACGAAATCTTTGGCGACAAGGAGGAACTCTTGATTGCTGGCATGAAGCAGCAACAGGAAGAATCGCGCCGAGAACTGGAAGTCTATGCTCGCACGCTAGCTCACAATGTGATTGACATCATCAGTTTCGTATACAAGAATCAGATGAGAAGAAACCAGGATGTGGGGGTGGTGTTCTATGAGGAAATCCACAAGATGCCCCGCGTGATGGATTTGCTTCGTTCCAGCCATGATCAAGAGCGAGTGGAGAGTCGCCGATTCTTTGAGACAGGCATAGCCGAGGGACTCTTCCGCAAAGATATGAACTGGGAGGTGCTGATGGATGTGGGCCATGTGGTGATGGAGGAAATCATGCATCGCCAGTTGTATAAGCAGCATTCCATGCAGGAAATCTTTGATAATTACATCATGCTCATCATCCGTGGTTTCTGCACCCCACGTGGCTTGGCCGAACTGGACAAGGCACTGGCTGAATAGGTGAAAAAATCTTTTATCAAAAAATTATATATGGAGCTTTAGAGGGCAAGGCGTTGTCTGCTAAAGCTCCTCTTTTTTATTCCTTGTATATCCAGTGCAGCAGGCTGTTGATGAAGCGTGGATAGAAGCGAAACCAGCGATACTTGGTGATGGGTTTGCCGCCGAAGGTAAGGAGAAACTCGCGATATTGGTTCTGCTTCCAGGGCAGTCCGGCATCCATGAAGTTGAAGTGCCTGCATCCCTGGGCATGGGCATACTGGATGGCATGCCAGATGACCATGGTGTGGGGGTGAAGGGTGGCATGGCTCTTGCGCTTGGCTGCGGCATACCATAAGTAAGCATTGCCCTGGGTGTATACGCAGGCGCATCCGCCTATCACCTTGTTGTGATAGGTGGTGATGAACAACTTGCCTTCTTGGCTGGCTGCAAGGGCTAGGAAGAATTCCTTGGATGGGATGAAGCGGCGCAACTTGAATCGGTAGAAGTTTCTCAGCAGTGCGTGGAAGCGCAATACGTCAGCCTCGCTCGTAGCCTCGTGGGTGGTAACTCCCTTATGGGTCATCTTCTTGATGATGTCCAGTCGCTTGCTGCCCAGTCGTTCCTCGGGCGGCATGCTGTGCAGGGAGTTGTGTATCTCCTGCCAAGCTATCGGGCAGTAGCCCAAGCGGCGAAGGTCACGGTAACCAAACATCTTCTTTTGTAACTCCGAAAACTCGATGTAGAAGCACAAGCGATGGCGCAATCTGAGCGTGACGGCTTTCAGCAGGCGTGGAAATAATTCGGCTGCATCCACATCGGGAGCATAGAATCCCTCCCCGTGCACGTGTGCGTGCGTAAATAAATAAGGTGGAATGAGCGAGCCACGTCGATGTACGATGACAAGCATCTGGCCCTTTACCTCGCCGTCTTGTGTGATGACTACCATGTAAGGAGTGTCCTTGGGCGCCTTCTCGATGATGCGGAAAAGTGCCAAGCTATGGAAGAAATTACCCTCCAGGAGCTGGGGCATCTCTTCGCTCTTCTCGTATATCTGTATGCTGAAGTTGTTCATATTGCTGTTTTTTTATTCTGCAAAAATAATAAATTAATCATAAATTTGCAAGCCTTTTGTGTCAGATGCGGTAATTTTTTAGTATTTTTGCACATTATGAAGATAATAATGATAGGTGCTGGCAATTTGGCTACCAATTTGGCAGCCGCCCTTTTGGATGCCGGCCACGACATTTTACAGGTATATAGCAGAACCCAGCAGTCGGCTCAGGCGCTTGCCACGATTGCCGGAGGGGCTGCCGTAACCGATATTTCCCAAGTGCGCAGCGATGCCGATGTGTATATCCTCTCGGTCAAGGATGATGCTCTGCCGCTGCTGATTCCACAACTTTGTCCTGGCAAGGAGGAAAAACTCTTCCTGCATACGGCAGGCTCGATGCCAATGGATGTGTTCCAGGGCATGGCGCGCCATTATGGTGTGCTCTATCCGATGCAGACGTTCTCCAAGCAGAAGCGTGTTTCGTTTGAGGAGATTCCTTGCTTTGTGGAGGGCTCTGGCAAGGAAGAGACGCAGGTGATAGAGGCATTGGCTGGCGAACTGAGCCATCGAGTGTACCAGCTGTCCAGTGCCGATCGCAAGTATCTGCATCTCTCAGCCGTGTTTGCCTGTAATTTTGTGAACCATTGCTATGCGGTGAGTGCCGATATCCTGCAGAAGCATGGCATTCCTTTCGATGTGATGCTGCCGCTGATAGACGAAACGGCTGCCAAGGTGCATGAACTCTCGCCACGTGAGGCGCAGACCGGACCTGCCGTGCGCTTTGACGAGGGCGTGATTCGCAATCAGAGCCAGTTGCTGCGCGACAATCCGCTGCTCAAGGACATCTATGAGCGCATGAGTATGAGTATCCACAGATTTAGTGAAGATAAAAAACAATGATAAATTACGATTTGAGCAAGATAAAGACGGTGGTTTTCGATGTGGATGGTGTGTTGTCAAGACAGACCATCACCCTCTCCAGTACAGGCGAGCCACTGCGCACGGTGAACATCAAGGATGGATACGCCATCCAGTTGGCACAGAAGGTGGGGCTTCGCATCGCCATCCTCACGGGCGGCAATACGGAGGCTATCCGCAAGCGCTATGCCGGACTGGGCGTGGAAGACATCTTCATGGGGTGTGCCGTGAAGGTGAAGACCTATGAGGAATTCCTTCAGAAGTATGGCATCAAGCATGAGGAGGTGATCTATGTGGGCGATGACATCCCTGACTATGAGGTGATGCGCCTGTGCGGTTGCCCTTGTTGCCCTGCCGATGCCTGCTCCGACATCAAGGACATCTCGCTCTACATCTCCAGCCGCAATGGTGGCGACGGAGTGGGGCGTGACGTGGTGGAGCAAGTGCTGCGTGCCCAGGGCAAGTGGTTGAGTGATGCGAAAGCCTTTGGATGGTAAATCATAAACTATATAATAAAATAATGTATAAGATTATTTTGGCGAGCAATTCTCCTCGCCGCAAGGAACTGCTGGCTGGGCTCGACCTGCCTTTTGAGGTAAATGTGATCAAGGGGATAGACGAAAGTTACCCTGCGTCGCTCGATGCCTACCAGGTGGCAGAATATATTTCTAGAAAGAAGGCGGAGGCTTATCGCCCTCTCTTGGATGGGACGAATGCTTCTTCTGAGGATTCCGCCGATGCTCAACTCTTGATTCTTACTGCCGATACCGTGGTGATAGCACCAACGGAGAATGAGCAGAACGACCAAGAGGGCAAGGGCGTGATCCTAGGCAAGCCTCGTGATGCCGAAGACGCCCATCGCATGTTGAGCATGCTGAGCGGCAAGACGCATCATGTGGTAACCGGCGTATGCCTCACCACCAGTCAGGCGCAGCGTCAGTTCTCGGTAGTGACGGAGGTGACCTTCAAGCCTCTCAGCGATGAAGAGATAGATTATTACATCGAGCATTACAAGCCATTCGACAAGGCTGGTGCCTATGGCATACAGGAGTGGATAGGCTACATCGGATGCACGGGTCTCAAGGGGAGCTACTTCAATGTGATGGGGCTTCCGGTACAGCGTATCTACGAGGAACTAAAGAGTCTCTAAAGATGCATAAATTGTATGCTTTTCTGCCAGTAAACTGTCAAATAGTAACGAAAAAGAGGGCAATTTAGATTTTTTAAAATTAGATATTTCTCCAATTCGTAAATAATGACTATCTTTGTGCGTTTTATGTAACTAACAAGGATTATGACAGAGAAAATACAGGCCCAAGTAAGAGAAGTCTTGGACAATTATCTGGAGTCTAACCAGCACCGCAAGACCCCAGAACGCTATGCCATATTGGATGCGGTGTACAGCATCGGAGGGCACTTTACGCTCGAAGAGCTGGGAGCAGAACTGGAGAGGCGACACTTCCGAGTGAGCCGAGCCACGCTCTACAACACGATGCACCTCTTCATAGAGCTCAGACTCGTGGTAAGACACAGTCTGGTGGACGGCACCAAATATGAGGCAAGCTATTGCAATGAGAGCCATGTGCATCAGGTGTGTACCATGTGTGGTATGGTGACCGAGCTCAAGGCGCCCAACATCACCGCGGCGGTCAATGAAACCAAGCTGCAGAGATTTCGTAGGGATGCCTATGCTCTCTATATCTATGGTGTGTGCAGCGCATGCCAAGCCAAGTTGACGCGCAAGCGAAATATTAAAAGTGAGAAATCTAAATAATAGTAAGATAAAATGAACACAGGTAAAGTAGATGTCCTGCTGGGTCTTCAGTGGGGCGATGAAGGTAAAGGTAAGGTGGTCGACGTGTTGACCCCTAAGTATGATGTCATTGCTCGTTTCCAGGGTGGTCCTAACGCTGGTCATACCCTTGAGTTTGAGGGCGAGAAATACGTGCTTCGCTCTATCCCTTCTGGTATCTTCCAGGGTGGCAAGGTCAATATCATCGGCAATGGCGTAGTCTTGGCTCCAGATCTCTTCATGGGTGAGGCCAAGGATCTTGAGAAGAGCGGCCATGACCTCAAGAGCCGTCTCTACATCTCTAAGAAGGCTCACCTCATCATGCCTACCCATCGCGTGCTCGATGCAGCCATCGAGGCTTCTAAGGGCAAGAACAAAGTGGGTACCACAGGCAAGGGCATCGGTCCTACATATACCGACAAGGTAAGCCGCACCGGTCTGCGTGTGGGCGACATCCTCGAAAACTTCCAGGAGAAGTATGAGGCTCACAAGGCTGCTCACCTCAAGCAGATTGCTTCACTCGGCTATACCGACTTCGATATCACTGAGGTAGAGAAGACTTGGATGGAGGGCATCGAATACTTGAAGCAGTTTAAGCTCATCGACAGTGAGGTGGAGATTAACAAGGTGCTCCGCTCTGGCAAGGACATCCTCTGCGAGGGTGCTCAGGGCACTATGCTCGATGTAGACTTCGGTTCTTACCCATTCGTTACCTCTTCCAATACCATCTGCGCAGGTGCCTGCATCGGTCTTGGCATCGGCCCTAATAAGATAGGTAATGTATATGGTATCATGAAGGCTTACTGTACACGTGTGGGCGCAGGTCCATTCCCTACAGAGCTCTTCGATGAGACTGGCAAGAAGATTCGTGACCTCGGTCATGAGTATGGCGCAGTGACTGGTCGTGAGCGTCGTTGTGGTTGGTGCGACTTGGTACAGCTCAAGTACTCTGTCATGGTAAACGGTGTTACCGAACTCATCATGATGAAGAGCGACGTGCTTGATAGCTTCGAGACCATCAAGGCTTGCGTAGGCTATAAGTTGAAGAATGGTACAGTAACCACCGACTTCCCATACGAGATAGACGACGTAGAGCCTGTATATAAGGAGTTTAAGGGTTGGAACACTGATATGACCAAGTTTACTTCTGAGGATCAGTTCCCACAGGAGTTCAAGGATTACATTGCCTTCGTAGAAGACTTCCTTGAGACCAAGATTGGCATCATCTCTATCGGTCCAGACCGTGCTCAGACCATTGTAAGAAAGTAATTAAACAGATATATGGCACAAAAACCAAGTATTCCAAAGGGTACGCGCGACTTTGGCCCAGTAGAGATGGCCAAGCGCAATTACATCTTCAATACTATCAAGGAGGTGTACGCACTCTACGGATTCCAGCAGATTGAGACTCCTGCCATGGAGACCCTTCACACCCTGATGGGCAAATATGGCGAGGAAGGAGATAAGTTGCTCTTCAAAATATTGAACTCGGGCGACTATATGAACAAGATTACCGACGAGGATATCCACCAGCTCGGTTCGCTCAAGTTGGCGGCAAAGCTCTGCGAGAAGGGTCTGCGCTATGACCTCACCGTACCTTTCGCACGCTACGTGGTGCAGCACCGCGAGGAACTCCAGATGCCTTTCAAGCGTTATCAGATTCAGCCAGTATGGCGTGCTGACCGCCCTCAGAAGGGACGCTATCGTGAGTTCTATCAGTGTGATGCCGATGTGGTGGGCTCTGATTCCTTGCTCAACGAGGTAGAGTTGATGCAGATTGTAGACACCGTGTTCACCAAGTTTGGCGTGCGTGTTTGCATCAAGATCAACAACCGTAAGATCCTGACCGGTATTGCTGAGGTTATCGGCGAGGCAGATAAGATTGTAGACATCACCGTGGCTATCGACAAGCTCGACAAGATAGGCTTGGAGAATGTGAATGAGGAATTGCGCAGCGATGGCATCTCTGAGGAGGCTATCGAGAAGTTGCAACCAATCATCTCACTCTCAGGTACTAATGATGAAAAACTTGAAGTGATAGCTAAGGTGCTCGAAACATCAGAGATAGGACTCAAGGGCGTAGAGGAAACCAAGTTTATCCTCGATACTCTGAAGACTGTAGGCTTGCACAATGAGATAGAGCTCGACCTCACCTTGGCTCGTGGTTTGAACTATTACACCGGAGCCATCTTTGAGGTGAAGGCACTCGATACTCCTATGGGCAGCATCACGGGTGGTGGTCGCTACGACAATCTCACAGGCATCTTCGGTTTGCCAGGTCTCAGTGGTGTGGGCATCTCATTTGGTGCCGACCGCATCTACGACGTATTGGGCGCACTCGACCTCTATCCAAAGGAGGCTGTCAACTCAACACAGGTGCTCTTCATCAACTTTGGCGAGCAGGAGACAGCTTACTGTCTGCCTATCGTGGGCAAGCTTCGCCAGGCTGGCATCCGCACCGAAATCTTCCCAGACAAGGCGAAGATGAAGAAGCAGATGAGCTACGCCAACGCCAAGAACATTCCGTTTGTCGTATTGGCAGGCGAGAACGAGATGGCGCAGGGCAAGGTGACACTCAAGAATATGGAAAGTGGCGAGCAGACCTTGGTTACAGCCGAGGAACTGATTGCTGCCGTGAAATAAAGAAACTTTTGGGGGCGCCCTTTTCCTCCTTTCGCAGGATGGTCTCAGGTGTGGGACAATAAACATCTTGCGGGCGGTCCCCTTCTCATACACCGTCCCTCTTTCTGATAGGTCAGAGGTGACGGTGATTTTTATATCTGAAACAAATCACTATCAATATTTATCTAAAACAGAAGCAAATCAAAAATGAAAAAGTATTTTTCTCTAATTTTACTCTTGGTAGTATCATTCTTGATGACATCCAGCAAGAGTGTGACCACAATCTTCGTGATAGGAGATAGTACGGCTGCTGAAAAGCAAAACTATAAGACGAGCCCTGAGCGAGGCTGGGGTATGGTGTTGCAGGGTTGTTTCGACGATCAGATAAGAGTGGAAAATCATGCCGTGAATGGTCGTTCCTCCAAGAGTTTTATTGATGAGGGCAGATGGAAGCAAGTGCTCGATCGCATCCAGCCGGGCGACTATGTGCTCATCCAGTTTGGACATAACGATGAGAAACCGCAGCCTGCTCGCCACACCGACCCTGGTAGCACCTTTGATGCCAATCTGGAGAAATATGTGGAGGAGACGCGTGAACGAGGCGGCATCCCTGTGCTCCTGAATAGCGTGGTGCGTCGTTGCTACTATGCGGAGCAGCTGAAGAATGATGACGATGAGAAGTTGCGCAACAAGGTGTATGAAGGCGATGAGCCTATCAATAGCGATACGCTCATTGATACCCACGGAGCCTATGTTGTGGCACCACGCTTGGTGGCTCGCCGAATGTCTGTTCCTTTTGTCGATGCCACTAAGATAACGCACGACATCGAGACTTCGCTAGGCATCGAGGGCAGCCGTAAGCTCCACATGTGGTTCCGTCCGGGTGAGAATCCTCAGGTGCCTAAGGGCAAGCAAGACAATACGCATTATAATGTCTATGGCGCCCACGTGGTGGCTAATGCCCTAGCTGATGCATTGGCTGAGCAAGTGCCTGGGCTCAAGAAGCATGTACGCCATTATGACTATGTGGTCAGTGCCGAGGGTAGGGGCAACTATATGACCCTACAGGAAGCCGTAGATGCCGTGCCAGCCAATGGCAAGAAGGCCATCATTCGCATCTTGGATGGCGATTGGCAGAAACCACTACGTACAGAGGGAAAGAAGATTAAGTATGTGAAGTAGAGGAAAATTTACATTTTATTTCACGTATTTCAATATCTCACGGCTCTTGCTGCCCTTCTTGGCAGGGAGAGGCATGAAGCCCTCGGTGATGCCAGTCTTCTCTGTCATCGCCTGGAAAACGGAGGCGGCATAGCTAGAGAGCTTGAGCTGGGCTAGCTCTTGGCAGATGGCATCCTCGTTGTAGTCGTCGGCATAGAGAAGGGTGTGTAAGTCATCAAGATATTTCTGAGGAATGTTCTTGTGGGGCATACGACTCTTGATCTGCATAATTTGCGCCACGATGGCATCCTTAGTCTGGGCAGCGATGGCCTCAGCCTTCTTCTGCTCGAAGAGGGAGAGGGTAGTGTCATCGGCTTGCTGCCAGTCGCTCAGCGTGGATGCCTGGGTGGCAAGATGGCTATAGCCGAAGTAGCGAATCAGGGAGATCTGCTTGTTCCAGCCTAGCTTGGTGAGATAGGCTTGCTCTAATGGAGTGGTGGCTACGACAAGGAGAGCGTTGCGATACATATTCCTTTGATATGCAAATGTTTGCAGACTACGCTTCATGTAAGAATTCTTGCAGTTGCGCTCCGAGATGTCGCCAAGCGGACATACAATGTATGGGATGCCCATCTTGTGAGATTGCTTCGCCAAGCGGGCACCCTGCATTGTCCATGCTCCTAGGATTAATACGATGTCGGCATCTGCCAACTGCTGGGTGATGTCGAGTTGATGGCTCAAGGCGTCGAGATAAGCCTCGTACATCTTGAGCATCTTCTTGCTTTTGGATATGAACAAATATACTTTCATCTTGCTTGTTGTCTAAGTTTTTTTACTCCATATTTCTTTTATCTACCTCCTTTACAGCTTGTGGCTGGTAAAGTCGTTCTTGTCGGCATGCCAGTATCTCAGCTTGTTGGCTAGATTGCGCCAGATGATGCCATACTCATAGAATGGCAACATGATGTAGGACAGGTCGTCGTCAAAGTGGCGGATAGCCTTGCCTGCTATGATCATGCGCAGGATGAAGAGCAGCAATAGGGCGAAACCGGCACAACCCGTGAGCACCCAGTCTTGCATCAAGATGGCATAAGCCAATACAGCTACAGAGGCTATCAGGCTGAGGTGGGGCAGTAAGTGGTCGAAGCCCATCAGGATGCGCATGCTTGCCGCACGGCTCAGCGAACGGCGAGAGGCGAGCAGATAGAGATGGGCATTGTGCCATGCCTTGTCGGTAGGCTCGTCATGGATGAGCCAGCCGTCGCTATCCAGTTCTACTGCGGTATCGCCACACTCGGCATACTTATTGACCAGGAAGTCATATTCGCCACGCACCAGTTCCAAGTTGCCCTGGTAGCCCTGCTCACGCATGAAGTCGCTCTTGCGGAAAGCCACGTTGGGCATGTGGGTGCGATAGCCGTAGGTGTGTTGGGCACGGCGCAGCAGATAGAATGCCTTGCGGATGCTCTCGAAACGGCGCACTCCCTTGGTTTGCTCGTCCAGTGCCACATAGCCCAGTACCAGATGGTTAGGCTCTTGGCATTGGCGTGCCATGGTCTGTAGCCACTTGTCGTTGTTAGGACGGCAGCTAGGTTCTGTGAGGATAATCCACTCATTCTTGGCTGCCTTGACTCCCAAGGTAATCTGCAATTTCTTGCGGCTCATGTAGCGAGAGCTCTCAGGTATATATGTATAATATAGGTGAGGATACTCGGCAGCCATTCGCTTCAGATAGTCTTGCGTCTCTCCATCTGTGCTCTGGCAAACCACGATGACCTGATAGCCTGGGGCATACTTCTGCTGGAGGAAGTGGGGTAGGTTGCGCTCCAGTTCGGGCAGGCTGTCGTGGGCTGGGATGAGCACGGTCATGGGCTCGGTCTTTGCCTCTGGCTGGCTCTCTGTTGCTGCTTTAGCTCCGTCTGTAGCCTCTAAATCTTCTGCCTCTGGAAAGCGCAATGAGCGCAGGAATGGATTGATCAGCGATCCGAGGATAGCCAATGAAACCACTACTGCGCCTGCTATAATAGTCGTTAAACTAATTGTTATCATAGTTCTTTTTCTCGTAAATAATCGGGAGCGGAAGATGATTCCAACTCCCAATTTTCTCTAACTCCTAACTTTTATGAAAAGTCTTCAGTGATGTAGCCCTTAGGCAACTGGCGGCAGTTGTACTGGCTCGCCATAATCTCACCGTAAGCTCCGGCTGAGCGGAGGGCGATGAGGTCGCCACGATGGGCCTTGTTGATGTCGATTGCCTTGGCAAACACATCGCTTGACTCGCAGATAGGACCTACTACATCGTATGTCTCCTCTGGCTCATCGCTAGAGATATTTTCAATCTTGTGGTATGCCTGATAGAGGGCTGGGCGGATGAGGTCGGTCATGCCGGCATCAACGATGGCAAACTGCTTGGCTGTGCCCTGCTTTACATAGAGCACCTTGGTGATGAGCGAACCCATCTGGCCCACTACGGCGCGACCCAACTCGAAGTGCAACTTCTGACCCTCACGCAGCTTCAGATGCTTGGCGTAAGTGTCGAAGTATGCCTTGAAGTCTGGTACTGGCACACGGTTAGGGTGGTTATAGTCGATGCCTAAGCCACCGCCCACATTGATGTTCTTCACCACGATGTGATGGCTCTCCAACTGGTCCTGCAATTCATTGATGCGATTGCAGAGAGCCTCGAAGTCGCCCATGTCAAGTATCTGACTACCAATGTGGAAGTGCAAACCTAGGAACTTGATGTTTTTCATCTGCAGAGCTTCCTCGATGACGCTTTCCATATCTTCCATGGCGATGCCAAACTTGTTTTCGGCAAGACCTGTGGTGATGTTGGCGTGCGTGTGAGCACCCACATTAGGGTTGATGCGGAAGCATACTTGTGCAGTCTTGCCCATCTTCTCGGCAAGTTCGTTGATGATTTCCAGCTCAGGGATGCTCTCTACATTGAAGCAGAAGATGCCCTTCTCCAACCCGAGATTAATCTCCCAGTCGCTCTTGCCCACGCCAGCATATACTATCTTGCTAGCAGGGAATCCGGCATTGATAGCAGCCTGAATCTCACCTCCGCTCACGCAGTCGGCACCCAAACCAGCTTGGCAGATGATGCCGAGCACCTTAGGGTTGGCATTAGCCTTTACGGCATAGTGAACCTCAAATCCAGGGTGCTTGCCAGCCTCCTCATTGATAGTCTTGAGGGTCTGACGCAAGAGGGTTGTGTCGTAATAGTAGAACGGAGTCTGTATCTCCTGAAACTTATCTATCGGAAATGTACCTTTCATTTCGCTATTTTCCTTAAATCGTTATGTATGTTATAGTTAAAATTAGAATCATCTATATATCCGCCCCCTCATTCCTGGGGGCGGATATATGATATATGTATTACTTCTCGAACAATACGTTGCTCAAGTTCTGCAATGCCTGCTTCTTGTCCTTCTCTCTGATGAGGAAAGAGATGTTGTAGTTAGAACCACCGTATGAGATCATGCGCACTGGGATGTTCTTCATCGCATCGGTAGCGAGAGTCTCGAATCCTACGTTGCTCCAATCCAAGTCACCTACCACGCAGATGATGCACATGTCAGAATCTACGGTTACAGTACCATACTTCTTGAGCTCGTTGACGATGTCGTTGAGGTGAGCGTCGTTATCGATACTCATGCTCACACCTACCTCTGAAGTTGCAATCATGTCGATAGGAGTCTGGTAGCTCTCGAAGATTTCGAATACCTTGCGCAAGAAACCAGTGGCGAGCAACATGCGGCTACTCTTGATCTTGATGGCAGTGATGTTGTCCTTGGCAGCCACAGCCTTGATCTTGCCACGTACGATGACATTGTCGATGATGGTGCCATCAGCCTTAGGGTCCATGGTGTTCTTGAGGCGAACAGGGATGCCAGCATACTTGGCAGGCTGAACGCAAGTAGGGTGGAGAATCTTGGCTCCGAAGTAAGCCAACTCGGCAGCCTCCTCGAAGTTGAGCTGATGTACAGCCTCTGTGTGCTCCACTACACGAGGGTCGTTATTATGCATACCGTCGATGTCGGTCCAGATCTGAATCTCGTCAGCAGGGAGGGCAGCACCGATGAGCGATGCGGTATAATCGCTACCACCACGCTGCAAGTTGTCTACCTCGCCATAAGCGTTGCGGCAGATGAAGCCCTGTGTGATATAGATCTGATAGCCCTGGTTCTGCTCCATGATGGCAGCGAGCTTCTCCTTGATATATTGTGGGTCTGGCTCTGCGTTCTTGTCTGTGCGCATGAAGTCCAATGCGCTGAGTAATACTGCCTTTATACCCTGTTCATTCAAGTAGTTTACAACCATGTTGGTGCTCATGATCTCGCCCTGTGCTACGATGCTCTTCTCCTCGAATGAAGTGAAGAGATCCTTGGTGAAAGAGCGGAGATAATTGAACTCGCCCTGCAAGAACTCACGTGTGGTCTTCTTCATCTCGTCTGTAGAGTAGAGATCCTCCACGTGCTGCATGTATTTCTTCTCCAAGTTGTTGATTACCTCGTTGGCACCCTCTGGGTTTTTCTTGTAGAGATAGTCAGAGATCTCAACGAGAGAGTTAGTTGTACCACTCATGGCAGAGAGCACAACAAATGTTGGCTCGCCTGATTCTGTAATCAAAGAGGCTACTCCCTTCATGCGCTCTGGTGAGCCTACGGATGTACCTCCAAATTTCATTACCTTCATAGTCGTAATATTTTTAATAATTAATAATTCTTAATTGAATTTAGTTTTCCTCTCCATCTTCCGAGAGGTCGATGTGGTTGTACTCATTGGTTACGTCATAGAGCACACCTTCCTTGCAGCGATACACGATGCCTGGGAACTTGTCGAGCATCGGTATGTTGTGGGTGGTCATGACCACGGCAGTGCCTTGCTTGGTGATGTCCTTCAGGAGGCTCACGATGTGGCTTGCCGTCTCTGGGTCCAGATTGCCCGTAGGCTCATCGGCGATGATGATCTTTGGGTTGTTGAGGATGGCGCGAGCTATTGCCACACGCTGCTGCTCTCCACCTGAGAGCTCATGAGGCATCTTGTCGATTTTCTCGATCATGCCCACCTCGTTGAGCACTTCCTCTATGCGCTTCTGGATATCTTTCTTGCCTTTCCAGCCCGTGGCCTTGAGCACAAACTCGAAGTTCTTTCTCACGGTGCGGTCGTGGAGCAACTGGAAGTCCTGGAAGATGATGCCCAGTTCCTTGCGCAGGGCAGGTATCTCCTTGCGCTTGATGGTCTTGAGGTCACGTCCCAGAATCTCAGCTTTCTCTGTTTCGCCCTCCACGAGGTCGAGCTCGCAGTAGAGGGTTTTCAGGAGTGAACTCTTACCAGAGCCCACCTTGCCGATGAGATAGGCAAACTCGCCTTCGTCAATATGGAAGTTGACGTCCTTGAGGATGCACTTGTCGGCTTGATATATGCTTACGTTTTGATAATCTATTAACATCTTTATTCCATGTTGAGTGTTGAATGATAACATTCTTCTTTACTTCATTTCTCCCTTGCTCTTGGCTACTCGGCGCTTCTTGTCCCAGTCAGGGTCGTGACGCACCTGGAGCTCCTTGGCTACATCCTCTATTCTCAAGCCCTTGCTGGTGAGCAATACGATGAGGTGGTAGAGGAGGTCGGAAGATTCATAGATGAGCTTGTCGTCGTTGCCGTTGGTGGCTTCGATGATAGTCTCAACTGCTTCTTCTCCAACTTTTTGCGCCATCTTGTTAACGCCTTTCTTAAAGAGACTGGTGGTGTAGCTACCTTCTGGCATCTCCTCATGGCGCTTGTTAATGAAGTCCTGCAACTCTGAGAGGAAGAGGATAGGGTTCAGGGTGTTCTCCTCTGCCCAGCAGGTGTCGGTGCCCTTGTGGCAGGTAGGTCCGTCTGGGTGTACCTTTATTAATAAGGTGTCGTTGTCGCAGTCGTTCTGAATGCTCACCAGGTTGAGGAAGTTGCCTGAAGTCTCTCCCTTGGTCCAAAGACAATTGCGGGAGCGGCTCCAGAATGTTACCTTCTTGGTCTCTATTGTTTTATCGTATGCTTCCTTGTTCATGAAGCCGAGCATCAAGACGTTTTTGGTTACAGCGTCCTGGATGATGGCAGGAACAAGTCCGCCCATTTTTTCAAAATCTATTTCCATCGTCTTATTTAATTAATAATTTATGATTAAGAATTAATAATTAGGCTTACGCCCTTGTTACTGTGAGGCAATTCTTAATTCATTTCATTCTTTATATTCTAACATTGATTCCCTCTTCTCTCAAGTATTTCTTGAGGTCGGGGATAGCTATCTCTCCAAAGTGGAACACGCTGGCTGCCAGTGCTGCATCTGCCTTGCCCAGGGTGAAGGCATCGCGAAAGTGCTCCATCTTGCCGGCTCCACCTGATGCGATGATAGGGATGCTTACCTCCTCTGCCAGGCGGGCGAGGGCTTCGTTTGCAAAGCCTTGCTTCACGCCGTCATGATCCATGCTGGTGAAGAGTATCTCGCCAGCGCCACGGTCAGCTACTTCCTTAGCCCAGTCAAACAGTCCCAGTTCCACTCTCTCTCTGCCGCCTTTCACGTAGCAGTGCCATCCGTCCTCGTCATATCGGGCGTCGATGGCGCAAACGCAAACCTGCGAGCCATAATGGTTGGCTATCTCGTTGACGAGCTCGGGATGTCGGATGGCGGCACTGTTGATGCTCACCTTGTCGGCGCCTGCATTGAGCAAGCGATCCACGTCCTTGAGCTCGTTGATGCCACCGCCCACTGTGAATGGGATGTTGATTTCGGCAGCCACTCGAGTTACCATGTCGGTAAAGGTCTTGCGCTCTTCGTAACTAGCTGTGATGTCGAGGAAAACGAGCTCATCTGCACCTGCGTCGCTGTATGCTTTGCCCAGTTCCACTGGGTCGCCTGCGCTGCGTAGGTTCACGAAGTTGGTTCCCTTCACCGTCTCGCCATTCTTCACGTCGAGGCAGGGAACGATTCGCTTAGCCAAGCCCTTACTTCTTCTGTTTTGTTCAACCATCGTTATTATAATTAATAATTTATAATTAAGAATTAATAATTAGGCTTACGCCCTTGTAACCGTGAGGCAATTCTTAACTCCTAACTTCTAACTCCTAACTCCTAACTTCTAACTCCTAACTCTTCTACCTTTATTTTTCCCTCATAGAAAGCCTTGCCGAATACCACGGCTGGGATGCCTGCGGCTTCAAGTGCCAGGATGTCTTCATTGCAGGATACACCGCCCGAGGCGATGAGGTGCAACTGAGGGTAGGCAGCCATCACCTCTTTATATAGGTCGATGGCAGGACCTTGCAATGTGCCGTCCTTGCTAATCTCGGTGCAGAGCACATTCTTCACGCCCTTGTCTATATATTGCTTGAGGAAGGGCAGCAGGTCTTCCGAAGAATCCTCTTTCCATCCATTGATAGAAATCTTGCCATTTCTCACGTCAGCGCCCAAGATGAGTTTGTCGGCACCATATTTATCCAACCATTGCAGGAAGAGCTCTGGATGGGTAACGGCGATGCTGCCCACAGTTACCATGGAGGCGCCAGCGGCAAAGGCTTTCTCGATGTCCTCTTCGGTCTTGATGCCTCCGCCAAAGTCTACTACCAAATGGGTCTCAGTGGTGATGGCCTTCAATACCGCATCATTCACGATATGCTTTGACTTGGCTCCGTCGAGGTCTACCACGTGCAGGCGCTTAAAGCCCAACTGCTCAAAGTGTTTTGCCACTTCGGCAGGGTTGTCGTTATACACCTTCTTTTGGTCGTAGTCGCCCTTGGTGAGGCGCACGCACTGCCCATTGATCAAGTCGATGGCTGGTATTAATTCTATCTTCATCTTTATCTTGTCTTCGTCTTATAATTCCAAAAAGTTCTTCAATATCTGTTCTCCCACCTTTCCGCTCTTCTCTGGGTGGAATTGGCAGGTGTAGAAATTGTCCTTGTGGAGCGATGCACTGTAGGGGAGAATGTAATCGGCTGTGGCGATGGTCTCCTCGCAGAGCGGCACGTAATAGCTGTGCACGAAATAGGAATAGGGGTGCTGCAAGGATTCGATGGCAGGGGCAGAGGCGTCTGCTTGATTGCCAAAGCCCTTGTAGAGTGGAGTCTTTAGGTCATAAATCTCGTTCCATCCCATGGCAGGTACCTTGTCTTCGTGCTTCTGAGGCAGAAATCGCTTCACGTCTACGTCAAAGATGCCAATGCAGTCTACGTTGCCTTCCTCAGAATGTCGGCACAGCAATTGCTGTCCCACGCAGATGCCCAGTACGGGCTGCTTGAGATTCTTGATCACTTGGTTCAGCTGGTGAGCCTTGATATAATCCATGGCTTCCTTTGCCTGACCCTGTCCTGGGAAGAGCACACGGTCTGCCTTCTGGAGCATCTCGGCATCATCGGTGAGCACAGGCTCGATACCCAAACGCTTCATCGCATTGACCACGGAATAGATATTCCCGGCATTGTATTTTACGATTGCTACATCCATAACCTAACGTTATTTTTGTTATATTTCTAACGTAATTCTAGAGAAAACCTAATGGTTGTTCCTGTTTACAGATGCAAAGGTACATATTTTCTTTCAATTTAAAGAAAATATTATCAAAAAGATTACGAAATATCGAATATTTCTTTCAGAAAGTAAGGATAAATGGTATATTTATACGTCTTTATAATCTAAAGAGACTATAAAGACGCGTTTTTCTATGTTTTTTCTGGTAAATGTCTTTTTTACTCCTCTTCGCTGTCGGCTGTGCGAAGGATGATGGAGGTGGCGCCAATGGTGAAGAGGGTGCCGTCCTCGATGACACGGCGCTCACGGTCGCCCAGAATCTCATTGTCCACGAAGGTGCCCGTATAGCTTGGACCGTCACGGAGCACATACTTCAGTTTGCCCTTCTTGTCGCGGCTCACGTTGATGACGCAGTGGTTCATGTCTACGCTTGGGTCCACGGTCTCAATAGGGCAGTTGATGCCGCTATTCTTCATATATCTGCCGATGATGTTGTCGCCCATCTGCAGTGGGATGACTTGCTTGTATGCGAATACGTTCTCGATGACTACGATGGAACCCACGCCGTTCTCATTGGCGTTCTCGTCCAGCTTCTCCTCCTTGCGAGTTTCGCGGAGCTTGGATACGCCCATGCGGATGCCAAACTGCTTGTTGCAATTAGGGCAAACGAACACGAGGCTCTGACCAGCCTGATACTTAGTCTCGTCGAAGGTGATGAAATTATCGCATTTCGGGCAACGTACTCTTTTCATAAAGCTTTGATTTTCTGATTATATTTTAATGATATACAAGCAAAGGTTGAGGAGGGGGATGTATTCTTTTACTCCTTAACCTTTGTAATCCAACCATCGTTGAAAGCCTCGTAGCTGTGTAGGCGGTTGAGGGCAGTATATGCCTCGCTTTCGGTGGTGTAAGTGCCATAGATTACCTTGACATTGCTGTCGGTAATGAGCACTCTAGCCTCCTTGAATCCCTTGTTCTGCAAGTATTCTACGTAGGTGGCAGCATTGCGCTTGGTGACGCGGCTTGCCAAAACGATGCTATAATAAGATGCCGAAGAAGTGCTCAACTCCTGGTCTTGAGTCATCTGCTGGCTCTTGGCTGGAGTCTCTGCGGCCATGGTGTTGGTAAGTGCCAACTCATGAGCAGGAGCAGTAGTTGTGGTTATCTCCTTAGGCATGATGCGGGTGAGCATACCTGTATCTATCTGGCTCTTCTGCACGTTAGGATTACCCAATGGGGTAGAGAGGGTGAAGAAGGCAATCAGGGCGATGCAGGCTGCGGCAAGATTGCGCAACCAGCTCTTCTTGATGCTGATAAATTCTGCACTAGTCTCTTCTTCTTCCTGCTCGTCGTTAACGAACATAGCATTGCTGCCCGGAGCGATAGTCGCCTCGGTAGCCACGATTGTCTTCTGTACTGGCTTCTCCTGCTGTACAGGCATGTCAACGATCTGTGCGTTCTCCGTCTCGGCAGCAGAAGCATAGTTAGTAGCTTCGGCAGAGTAGGTGAGCTGAGCCAATGGGAGCATGTTGAATCCACCCAAGCCATAGAGCTCTGGTGTCAAGATGCCTGCCTCGCAAGGCTCGAAAGCGTAGTTGCCATCCTCATTGAGCGAGATGGTACCAATATCATTGAGTTCGAATTTGCCTGTGTTCTCCAGTGTCTGCTTGATCTCAGCCACTTCGTTGGCGATGCGGTCGAGCGCCTCTGGGTAGCTGATGTCGTATGCTTCCACATACGAGAGCACCAAGAGGGAATCGTTCATCTGGAGCTGTGGATTGAAGCCAATAGTTCTCAGCGGTGGCAAAAACATGTTGTCTCTGCCATCGTAACGTCCATCTACATGATGAGCCATGAAGCCTCCAAACCCTGGGACTATCACGCAATCGTTGCTCAAAAGTAGGATCTCTATATGTCTTTCTAATTCAATCACGTTTGCAAAGGTACTGAATTTTTCGGATATAGACAACTATTTTAAGATAAATTTTTCAAGTATGTGATAAAAAGTTTAATTTGTTTTGTCATTCCAAAAAAAAGTAGTATCTTTGTCCCTATAATAATAAATAAGGTGTATAAATGGAATATACGGAAACTGAAATAGAAGGCGTGTGGATCATGCAGCCAAGGGTGTTTGACGATGCCCGTGGCTATTTCTTTGAGGCATGGAAACAGGCAGACTTTGATGCGCATATAGGGCATCATGTGGAGTTTGTGCAGGACAACGAGTCGAAGTCGAGCTATGGCGTATTGCGTGGCTTGCATTATCAGAAGGGCGAGTACTCACAGGCTAAGCTGGTGCGCGTCATCAAGGGCAAGGTGCTGGATGTGGCAGTGGACCTGCGCAAGGACAGCAAGACCTTTGGCAAGTACGTGATGGTGGAATTGAGCGAGGACAACAAGCGCCAGTTCTTCATCCCTCGCGGCTTTGCCCATGGATTCTTGGTGCTGAGCCAGGAGGCCATCTTCACTTACAAGGTGGATAATGTCTATGCTCCGCAGCAGGAGGCCAGCATCAAGTGGAATGATGAGACTATCGGCATCCAGTGGCCTATCGACGCCAAGGATGTGCTTACTTCTGAGAAAGACTTGCTCAAGGCTAAGAACTTTGAGGATGCAGATTTCTTCTAAGAGATCGATGCGGATTCGGATTTCTTCTAAAAGATTAGACTATGAAACAAACGGTAAACTTATTATTGTTGGGATGTCTGCTGATGATGGTGGGCTGCTCTCACAAGGCGGATAAGCAGGGTGAGACGGTGGCAGAGAATGCCGCAGCCAAGAAGATGCTCCAGGGCATCTGGCTCAATGACGACGAGGACGATGTGGCCTTCCGAGTCAAGGGAGATACCATCTACTATCCCGACTCTACAAGCCAACCTGTGTATTTCTACATAGCAGGCGATACGCTCGTGATGAAGGGCGCCAATGTGGTGAAATATCCCATCGTGAAGCAGGCTGCCCATATCTTCCTGTTTAAGATACAGAATGGCGACATCGTGAAGCTGGTGAAGACCAATGATGCTTCCTATCTGCGCCAGTTTACGCAGCAGCCTCCGGTGGCGCTCAATCAGAATACGCTCATCAAGCGAGATACCATCGTGAGCCATGCCGATGAGAAATACCATCTCTATGTGCAGGTGAACCCTACCACCTACAAGGTGTACAAGAGTTCCTACAATGACGATGGAGTGGAGGTGGACAATGTGTACTACGACAATATCGTAAACATCAATATCTTCCAGGGTGCTCGCAAGCTCTTTGGCAAGGACTTCCATAAGGAGGACTTCAAGAAGAAGGTGCCTGCCGAGTTCCTGAAGCAGGCGATATTGAGCGACATCTCATTCCTGAAGATAGATGCTGAGGGCATTCACTATATGGCTGTGCTCGCCATGCCCGATAGCAGTCTGAGTTACCAGGTGGAACTCGTGGTATCGCATGATGGAAAAATGAAAATCAAGTAAGCTGAGAGGTGGATGGCTGAAGTCTACTAGCGAAGCTTCGGAATATCATAAAAAAAAGGATTTGGAATCAGATGATATAGATTCCAAATCCTTTTTTGCTTTTGCAGGCAAGAAATGATAGGGAGTGTCCCAACATTTCTTGCTTAGTTGAAGAAGCCCAGCAGGGCGCCGGCTGCTACGGCAGAACCGATGACTCCTGCCACGTTAGGACCCATGGCGTGCATCAGGAGGAAGTTGTGGCGGTCGTACTCCAAGCCCAGGTTGTTGCTGATGCGGGCACTCATAGGCACGGCGCTTACTCCGGCGTTGCCAATCAGTGGGTTCAGCTTTTTGCCCTTAGGCAAGAAGAGATTCATCAACTTCACGAAGAGGATGCCGCTGGCTGATGCGATGATGAAGGCTAGGGCTCCGAGGGCGAAGATCTTGATGGTGTTGAGCGTCAAAAACTCTGATGCCTGGGTGGAGCAACCTACGGTCAGACCGAGCAGTATCACCACGATGTCATTGAGGCTGCTGCCTGCTGTCTTGGCGAGTCGGGTGGTCTTGCCGCTTTCCTTCAGCAGGTTGCCAAAGAAGAGCATACCGAGCAGTGGCAAGCCTGATGGCACGATGAAGGTGGTGAGCAGCAGTCCGATGATAGGGAAGAGTATCTTCTCTGTCTGGCTCACGGTGCGGGCTGGCTTCATCTTGATCACGCGCTCCTTCTTGGTGGTCAAGAGGCGCATCAATGGTGGCTGAATCACTGGCACCAGTGCCATGTAGGAGTAGGCGCACACGGCGATGGCTCCCATCAGGTTAGGGCTCAGCTTGCTGCTCAGGAAGATGGCGGTAGGACCGTCGGCTCCACCGATGATGGCGATACCCGCTGCCTGGTTAGGCTCAAATCCCAGTGCCAGAGCTATCATGTAAGCGCCGAAGATGCCAAACTGGGCGGCGGCTCCTATCAATATCAGCTTAGGGTTGCTGATGAGGGCGGAGAAGTCGGTCATGGCTCCGATGCCCAGGAACACGAGCGGTGGATACCAGCCCTGCTTCACTCCCTGGTAGAAGATGTTGAGCACCGAGTTGTCTTCGTAGAGTCCGATTTCCAGTCCGGCATCGGCACGGAATGGGATGTTGCCCAGGATGATGCCCAGTCCGATAGGCACCAAGAGGAGGGGTTCAAAGTCTTTCTTGATGGCGAGCCAGATGAAGAGTGCTCCCACCAATATCATGATGAGGTTTCCTGCCGAGGCATTGGCAAAGCCCGTATAGGTCAGGAACTCGTTGAAATTCTGAATGATGAAATCCATAATAATTAATAATTTAGAATTTATAATTCATAATGATAGGCTTGCGCCCCTGCGCTAGGCGATGACCACGAGTGTGTCGCCCTCCATCACAGCATCGCCCTTGTTTACGTTGATGCTGGCGATGGTGCCTGCGCTCTCAGCCTCGATGTTGTTCTGCATCTTCATGGCTTCGAGGATCACTACGGTGTCGCCTGCGTTCACCTTGTCGCCCACCTTCACCTTGATGTCATTGATGGTGCCTGGCAGTGGGGCTACCACAGGCTTGCCACTAGCGGCAGGTGCTGCTGGCTTCTCGGCTGGTGCTGCGGATGCAGGGCTTGCTGATGCTACTGGGGCGGCAGCTGGAGTGCCTAGCTTCACTTTCTGCTTGGCTGCCTTCACTGGCTGCTTCATTTCTACTTCGAATGGGATGCCATTCACGGTCACGTTGGCGATGTTGCCTTCTATATCTTGGATTTCTACTTCGTAGTCTACACCTTTTACTTTATATTCGTATTTCATAGTTAATTGATAATTTATAATGAATAATTAAGAATTAGAATCTCGGAGCGTTCCATCGGGTCTGCTTTGGCTTGATGGTGATGATGCCCGACTCGATGTCGTGCTTGTCCTCCAAGTATTCCTTCAGTGCCAGAGAGATGACAGCCATGTATATCTCCTTGTCTATGCCCTTGGTGGTGAGGCCGTCCTTGAGCATCACGTTGGTCTTGTGGCTCAACTCATTGGTTACCTCGATGGTCTTCTTGCCCGTCTTATATAATAAGGTGGCGTGCTTCTCGGTGGCTTTTGCCAGGCGCTGCTTGTGCTTCATGTAGTTGCCGAAGAGCCAGAACACGATGAAGAGGAGGGCTAGGCAGCTGAACACGATGCCCATGGAGAGCACGGCGATGCCGATGCCGTAAGGGTCGGTCTTCTTCAGTTGCTGCGATTTGCTCAGGCCCACGGCTTGTGGCAAATAGCCTGGGGTCACGTCCTCATAGTTGGCTTTGGTCCATGTCTTGAAGTCACGGCTTAGTTCGTAAGATTGGTCGGCTAGCAATACGGGTACGCTCACTGAGTCGATGAGGTCCACGGCATTTCCGTCGTAGATGGCTACCCAGTTGGTTTGCTGAGGTCGGAAACAGAGGGGGAGATGCAGGGCTCCAGCCTGGTCGTTCTTGTCGAAGATCACGATGCTCTTCTTGCCTGCTATCGTGGTGCGGGGCTCGTTGTTGGGCAGTGGGCTCATCAGCTTGCGTCGCTCCTCGGGGCTCATCTTCTTGTCCAGAACCCTGCGGTCAGTGGTGAGGAACATGCCACGCACATTGTACGTGGTAAAGGAGGAGTTGCTAATCTCCACCCATGGTTTGTGCTTGCCGTACTCATCCACGATGCTCGTACGGTTGTGGGTCATCACCTCCGTGATACGGATGCTCTTGGCTCCCTGTGCCCAGGTGCCCAGCGTGGTGACTGCCAGCATGCTTAGTATGATTCCCAATTTCTTCATACGCTTCTAACGTTTTAGTTGGTTTATATTGTTATTGTTTTGTTCTTATCTTAGGTTGCAAATCTGCCTCAAAGGTACAAATAATTTTCGAATAAAACGCAAAAGAGGTGCACAAAAGAACAACTTTGTGCACCTCTTTTATAATTTATCATTTTTTATTAGCTTTTCTTTAACTATTGTAAGCCAATTCTTATGTTTTTATCCTCCGCAGAAGAACAGCACCACGATCTGTGCCGTGAAGATACGCAAGAACATGCTCAGCGGATAAACTGTAGAATAACCTACGGCTGGAGCCTCCTTGGAGCAAGATGCGTTGGCATAGGCCAGGGCAGGAGGGTCGGTATAGGTACCTGCCAGCATACCCATGATGGTGAAGTAATTGAACTTGAACTTCAGGCGGGCGATGGTTCCGATGATGAGGATAGGAATCACGGTGATGAGGAATCCGGTGTATACATACTTGATACCGTCGCCCTGAGCCACGGTCTCCCAGAATCCGGCACCAGCCTTGATGCCCACGCTAGCCAGGAAGAGCACCAGTCCTATCTCACGCAGCATCATGTTGGCTGACGTGGTGGTATAGGTGACCAGCTTCATGCGATAGCCGAAACGGCCGATGAGGATGGCGATGATGAGCGGACCTCCGGCGATACCGAGCTTCAGTGGCACAGGCATGCCAGGGATGGCGAATGGCAGACTACCGAAGATGATACCCACCATGATGCCGATGAAGATGGTGGCGATGTTAGGCGCATCGAGGCGCTTCACAGAGTTACCCATTATTTCAGCCACACGGTTTACATTCTCTTCTGGACCTACAACCAGGATTTTATCACCTACGTGGAAGTGGTGGTTTCGGCCTGCGAAGATGTCCATGCCTTGACGGGAGATGCGGGTCACATTGACGCCATACACACTGGAGAAGTGCATCTTGCCAAGCGTCTTACCGTTCATCTCCGGACGGGTAACGATGATGCGGCGAGATACGAAGTGCTCCACCTTCTCATCCTTGGAGCGGTCCCACTCAGCGTCTATCTCAGGTCCGATGAATGCCTTGATGGCTTCGGCGTCAGCCTCGGCGCATACCACGAGCAGCTCGTCGCCCACATCGAAGGTGGTCTTGCTGTTAGGGATGCTCACCTCGCCATTGTGCAGCAGTCGGGAGCACACGATGTCTCGGTTCAGGAACTCTGAAACCTCTCTCAGCGTTCTGCCGGCGATATAGGCATTCTCCACACGCAGGTGCATGTTGTGAGCCTTGGCATGAGGGTTGGCAGCGTCTTCCTCGTTGAGCTTCTCTTCTTCCTCCTGGGTGTTCACCTTGCAGATGTACTTGATGAGGATGGTGGCACCGATGATGCCTACCACGCCGAGCGGATAAGCGCAGGCATATCCATTGGCAATGCTAGGGGCACCGTTAGGGAATACGCTGAGCAGTGCCTCATTGGCAGCACCCAGACCTGGAGTGTTGGTTACGGCACCATAGAGCGTACCCACCATCATAGGCAGATTGATAGGGTTGCTGGTGTCGAAAAACAGATAATAACAGCCAAACATCACAAGGATGTTGAGCAGTATGGCACTAGCTGACAGCAGGTTGAGCGTCACACCACCTTTCTTGAAACTCTCGAAGAATCCTGGTCCCACCTGGAGACCAATCATGAATACGAAGAGAATCAGTCCGAAGTCCTGCACGAAGGTGAGGATGTTCGTAGGTCCGGTGAATCCCAAGTGACCTGCCAAAATGCCGGCAAAGAGCACGAAGGTGACACCCAGCGAGATGCCGCCTATCTTGATTTTGCCCAGGTATACACCAACCGCTATGACGATAGCGTAGAGTAGGGCGATGTGAGCCACCGACTCCGTGTTGGTAAAAAGATTAATGATCCAATCCATTGATATATTTCTGTAGAGTATTAGGAGAATTAGCAAAAACTGAAAATTGGAGGACACCACTATAGGATGCCCTCCAACCTATTCTATTTATTGCTAAAAAAGTCAAGCTTTTATTTATCTCAAGAAGCTTTCTCTCTCGCTAGACGGAATGCCTAGCTAGGGGAAAATTTACTTCTCGATAGCTGCTACACCTGGCAATACCTTGCCCTCGATAGCCTCGAGGAGAGCACCACCACCTGTAGAGATATAAGATACCTGGTCAGCCAAGCCAAACTTGTTGATGCAAGCTACAGAGTCGCCACCACCGATGAGTGAGAATGCGCCTTCCTTAGTAGCCTCTGCGATGGCGTCAGCGATAGCCTTAGAACCACCAGCGAAGTTGTCGAACTCGAATACACCAGCAGGACCGTTCC